>Ga0209208_10000424_pt1 | contig 54193 bp, 45 predicted proteins | sample S1TSphfallax_3_FD_187694 | JGI IMG/M metagenome (GOLD analysis project Ga0209208, IMG submission 187694) | Host-associated microbial communities from peat moss isolated from Minnesota, USA - S1T2_Fd - Sphagnum fallax MG (SPAdes) (version 2) | ecosystem: Host-associated > Plants > Peat moss >... | reverse complement strand
ATGGTGGCTTGATGTTAGCGGGGAGGGTAAAAATCATGTGAAAACAAAAACCAGAAAAAAATAGGCAAAAACAGAAAATATGGCAAGAAAAAAAAGAAACACTAAGTAAGAAAAAGAAATAAAAAAGAAGAAGAAAAAAAAAGATGATGAAAGGAAAAGAGGGGAGGATAAAAATAAGAAAAGAAAAAAACTAGGGAAAAAAATGAAGGAAACAATAAAAACAACCAAAAAACAAATTCAAAAAAAAAGAAGGAAAGCCAAAAAGACAAACAAGAAACAAAGAAAGATCCAAAGTGGGGTAGCCTATGATCCCGTGACCACCAAAAAAAACACCCTCCTTTGGAAGATTTGCAAAAAAAAAAAAAAAAAAAAAAGACTTGCAAGTTAGAAATACCACCCCCTTAAGGAAAAAGGAAAACAAAATATCACTGACCCTTCACAATCTATGGGGAAAAAATATCATTTCAACACCTCCACCTTTATGAATTGTGACCAAAAATGAACCAACAAGTATTTATGTTAAAATAGTTGTGAGATAATGCATGGGAAAGAAAAAAACAAAGGTCAAATGGCTCATAAAATGTCTAAAAACGAATTTAAATAAAGATCAAGAAAAAATGATTACACAATTTTACAAAATAAAATTAAAAATAGAGAGTTAAACATGAAATTATGGGCATGCAAAAAAAAAACTAGAAAAGAAGAAAAAACAAGAAAGGAGATAGAACGAAAAAGAAAGTTATGAGGGGGAAAAAGGAACAAACCAAGGGGAATGGGCTATACATTACATCTTCAAAAAGTTATGAAAGAAAAGGGGAAAAAAACTAAGGTGAACAACCCTTGCATTACATCCTAAAAAGTTATGAAAGTGGAGAATATTCCACCCCCCTTCCCACCCTCATTCACTGTCAAAACACCTAAAAAAATTATTACAAAAATAAATAAATAATTAATTAATTAAAAAAAAACCCTCACATCTCTTCACCCAAATATATGGTTGGACAATGTAGTAAATGTGGATTGTCCACACATAGTTTTAACATATTCATTGACTTTGCACCTTCCTTCACTTCAAAACACACAACAAGAAGAAAAAACCCCATTCTTTCACCTAAATTGTTGGATTGTCCACACATTTATAAAGGGGTCAATGGTCTCTTTAGTAAAAAATTTGTGGACAATCTATAATAATACGACATCCTAAAGGCTATTAAGGGAAAAAAGAGTCCAACCACCCTATTAAACCTTATATCTTACTTGTAGATATGGGGGAGTTCTTGCTTGAAGATAAAGCCCCTTTTATATGGGGGTGGGGGGTTGGGGGGGGGTTAGCTACTTGATTGCCTACAAATGTGCCCATATCTCCCAGATCATAGTATGAGGTTTGGTGACATGTAAAGTTTGTCCTAAAACTTTAACATTGTTCTCATTGCACCATGGGTCTCATGTGTCGCATATTTCTTGCCCAAAAACACATGTTTTGAATATACATATCTTGACAAATTGGAATTGATTTGAATTTTTTTCTTGCCTTGTTTAAGGCTTTGAACAATTCTTTTGGGCAAAAGGTTGGGGGCCATGAGGCCCATGCCATAGAACATAAAGTTTGAACTTTTAAGTGTACCTTATAAATACTTGATAAAAATTATGATAACATTACTTGTTCTTGAAACAATGATAAATAGTTTGCCACAATCTAAACATGCCTTAAATGATGGGACCCAAACTTATGGATATTTGGACATATATTTCAATGACTTTCAAATTTTGTTTGTGCGTAATAAATTAGTCATTGGCATAATTGTTGTTCATTTCCAAGTAACCACGGTTCATATGGACAATTGTTTTTTGGGAAGACATTCATTGTAAAAAACAAACTTTTCTTTTAAGGAAATAGAAAATAGTTTGGAGAAAATGGATAAAATATACTTGTCAAATTGAATTTTTTATCATTAAATAAGTATTTAAGCCCCATCACAAAATAAATTAAGATTTTTTTTATTGCACCAAATAACAATTAGGCTTGTTTTGCCAAAAGGAACACTGTGGCAATGATGTACGACATGCATGTCTTTGAAGTATGTTATCGTGTTGAGTTGTGGTTAATTATAATTAACAATTATTTTGGGACATTTTTGGTAAATTTTACTAAAGTTTCACACTTGCACAAAGTTTAATATATCACATATCCTTTTAATTTATAAGCATTAATTGTAGCAAAAAAATGTTGGGATGGAGGATGAATAATGTTTATTGAACAATGAGAACAATAATCAAATCTATTTCCCACTAAGTATACAAAAGATAAATTGGCCTTGAATCATACATGTCCATAAATGTTATGTGATTACATATTTGATAGATTATTTTATTAGAGCACTTTACCACACCTTTACAAATAATGTTCACTACCCACCCCCCCCCTAATTTCCATTTGTTTCTCTAACCTTGCCCAACGACCCTTATAAGCCTTTTAGTTCAAGGTTTTTTTATAAAAGATTCCACAAAGTTGCTTCAATGGTGACATTTTGATGGGTAATCAAAAGCCAAATATAATGCCAACATAACTATTTAAACTATAAAAACATAAAACAATTCAAACCATGTTACGAAAAGTTATATTATAATTGAGTATAATGAAAAAGAAGGAAAAGGAAGTCACTTAAGGAGCCATTGAGTGAGCTTGCCTTGAAAATTTCTTTAAAACTTTAGTGGAGTGGTAGCAAGACCCAAATTCAAGTCAAAATTTGGTGACATTTTGCCATAAAAAAACATCATTTTAATTATAATGTTTGATATGCCATGATATAGAAAAATGACATGTGATAGCACCATGGGGAAATGTTATATGGGTCAATCTATGCAACATGTAAAAATTATAAAATATGGTACATATATGGTACACAAGATTTTTGTACATGCCACATTAAATACCCCAAATTATGTTCAACACTTTCTCAATTGTATTCAAAGAGTTTGCACTCATATTGTAATGAATACATAATCGTATCAAATCCAACACAAAGTAATTTACCATTTTACAAAATTGGATTCCATTTATTCAGATAAGTAGCATATATGCATGGATGACAATGTAAGGTTGCACAATGTGTGATGAAGGCCAAAGTACATTTAACTACGTAATTTATTAATTTCCTCAAACATAATGAAATTGAAGTAGGACACATGATAAACATGGTGAGTTAGAGATTTATTTTTTTCCAATTTTTTTGTGTGTGCAACAAAAATTTGTTTTGCAAAATTTTATGATTTGGAAAACCAAAAGTTATTGTGTATGTGTAGTATAGCGATGTACAACACCAAACTTTTGTTCCTAAGTTGAACAACATAACATATAGCTCCATGTAAAATTCACCAATGCATTTTGGAATATTTTACACAAGGTTGGGCCATCATTCAAACTATGAATTTTTGAATTGTCATTTTTTGCATATGTTATGTTGGGAGGGGGCACTACAACACAAACATCACAGGTTCAACTCCACCCATATGCAAGCTTGTTTGAGCACATGAGCAAGTGCATGTATCAAAATATCGACCTATATTATCATCTACATTTGCTTCCTTTTCAAAACTTGATCTATTATCATTATGGGTTTGAAGTGTATTGAAAAATCACTAGGAATATAAAGCTCTTGTGTGAATCATGTAGCATGTTGTAAAATTTTACTTGTTTTCATATATAGAATTATGAATTTGCAACAAAATTTGTATGACTATACTTAATTTTTTTGTAGTATTTTTTTATGGTTCATAGATGTTATTAGTGTTGGCAAAATGAATGTTTGTCAACACAATACCAAATTAACATAGTGTGCAAAGATTGGTTTAAGATATATTTGTTTACATAGCTCCAAACATTTCAAGTGTGTGCATTTGAAGTTTGTTGTACATATAAAATTTGTATTATTTTCTTCTTTCAACTCCCACATTGCCATATTTTGCAAAAGCTACAAGGTAGAGGGAGCATAATAGTTGGATCACATGACAAATTCAATTCCATATATGTGCAAACTTATTCTAGCAATGTGACTAAGTAAGCATAAGTACCAAACATCTTTGGTGTATGCATGAATTTGAACATTGTCATCTTTTGTAGATGTTGTGTTGGGGAAAGTCATGTAGATTAACATGAAAAATTGAATTTCATATGTATGCATGTTTAAGGTTGGTTTGACAAAGTTTGAGTTATTAACATATTAACCTCTTATTATCAACTGTAACTTTCTTATCTTCACAAACATTTATATATTATTAATTGGTATTCATGGCTAACTTCAAATGTCTTGAATGTAACATTTTTTTTTATAACATTAATAACAACAACAGTAGCTCCGCCCTGGCCATGGTTCTTTCTTCCTCATCTTTCATCAGGGTTCGATAAAAAAAAAATACAAAAGGAAGAAATAGAAAATCATAAATTAAGGTTAAGGTTTTGTGAACCCCATCCATTCACTACCAATTTCAAATTTTTGTAATTTACTTCTTCTTGCATCAAAACAACAAATGCAAATCGAGTGCACGTTTCTTTTTAATTCTATTGATGCATTTTAGGGTTGATGTTTATGATCTCAATAACATGAATTGACATCCCCATGGAAAAAAACTAGTGATTTCGCTTTTGGAAACAATGTTTCTTCCATGACATGCAAATAAATAAATTTGTGGTATGGGGTTTTTTGTATTATGCAAGATTTAGTGAAGTTTTTGCTTAAAATTTTTGAATGTAGAGGAAGTCGCTTTCTAATTCATGATTTGCAAATTTGGATCCAAATGGATTCTTTCAAACCCTTCAAGCTTTATATTCTTGATGACCAATTCACCTTATCTTATAGCAAAAGTTGATTGCATGAGAGAGTGAGTTAGTTATTTGTTTCACTAGTGCCATCAACGTTTGTAGGATCAATTCCTTATATGATATGACATACAATTAACATACATTTGCATTGTGCAAGAGGAAGTAAAATTGCTTCAAGGGATTGCCCATCAAAAAATGTTTTTGAAGTTAAGCATAACTGCCCTAATGATTACTCGGAGATTGTGAAGTTTGAACCTTCAAGTTCCATGAAATTATGCTTATGCAAAAGGTATTATACTTTATTTTGGATATTGGATTGCAAATTTTGTGATAACATGTCACTTTGAAAATTTTCATTTTTTATCATGAAAAATGAAACTTACAACCACTAAAAATAAAAAAACTTGCACATGTAACTTTGAAAAATCTACCATGAAAATTGTAATTATGAAATTATGCTTGTGCAAATAGTATTATTCTTTCCTTTGACTTGTGGGTTGCAAATTTTGTGGTAACAAAGTCATCATGAAAAATGAAACTTATAACCATGAAAAGAAAAACTTGTAATCATTAAAAACTACAAACTTGCACATAAAAAAACAAATCATGAAAACTTACATGAACAAATTTGACACCATAAAATTTACATACGTATTATTCCCTCCTTTGATTTGTGAATCTCAAATTTTTGTGGTAACATATCACCACAAAAAATTGCATTTACAACCATGAAAATGGATTTATAACCAAGAAAAATGGTAGTAGTACATGCGTCACATGTGACTTTGAAAAAATGTACCATGAAAACCATAATCACAAAAGGTGTTACCATGAAAATTTGAAAACTTACATTAATGAATTTGACACCATGAAATGAATATATATATATATAAGTATTTTCTTCACAATTAGTGGTTTTAACTTGTCATGAAACATTGAACATATAAAATTTCTAGCCTTGAAAAATGTCTAATGTGTACATGGAATCTTATTTTTGAATTGGGCCAAAAGGTTTTCACATTTTAATTTTCTTGACATCACTAAAATCATAATTTGAAAATTTGAAAAACCAAGCTCAAACCTACAATTGGAGAACCAACTAAGCATTTTTGTAAAATGTCAAAACTGAATCCAAAAATTTCTTCAAAAAGGAAGAATCGACAAACATTGGTTTGAACTTGCAATAAGGAGTGAAGCCTTTGTGTTAATGAGCTGCTTGTTGTCTTTGCCCAAAACAAAAAGATTTGTGCATTAGCGTAAAATTTGAATAATTGTTTTTGCTTAAACTATGAGCCAAAGTTGTGGACAACATTTGCAATATTTTGGGGAAGGTCTTTGTTAACATTTCATTGACATGGCAAGCAATTATGTCTTGCAAAGTAGCTCTCAGATTTCTAAATAATTTCAAATGGAAGGAAGATTCAATAATGATGTTTGATATAACATATCAAGAGAGAGATGATCGCCAACATAAACTTAAGAAAAGTTGTTATTATTATTGGCTTACATAATGGGGTGGGAGAGATTGAAGAGCAATGCAGTTTTCATTTGATCCCACATTTTGACAAACATTCAACAATTGTAATTTTCACCTGGCTTCAAACATGTTTATTTTCCTTCCCCAACTTTATGATGATGTAAACACATTAGCAATCATCCACAAGAGGAATTAACCAAAATTGGCTACAAGCCAAAGAGTAAATTAGAAAAAAAGAAGATTCTCCCTATATTTTGACCACTTCTTGGGATGTATTGTCTAAATACAACAATTTCAGAACTTTTTTCCTCAAAGATCTAGCAGCTTTGGAGCAAATTTTTCACATAAAACCTCTGCATGAATGAATATACATTTTTTTTTTTTTTGTTGGTTGCAAAGTGACAAAAAATCACCTCAAAAAAAAAACTAGTTCAAACTTGCCACAAGCCAGGGGCCAAGAGCCATTTTGGAGTCAAGCCACTTGTTGAATTAATGAAGGGTGGGAAGAAACAAACTTCTACAACATCTCATATCACAAACTATTTTACACAATGCACTGCTGCTATCTCCAAAAGAACAAAAAAAAAGAAAAAAAAAAGTTATAAAAAATCTGCAAAATAAATCCCTCAACACAATCATTGTGTGTACATCTTTGAAACTCATATCATAAAAAATCAGAGACACCCACAAAAAGAAGCTCAACCTTTGGAGGCAGATGAGTATAATGGGTGCTGATTTTGAAGCTCTTCAATTGCAGTTTTCCACTGCCACGCTTGCCCTCTCAAATCTTCAAGGTCATATGTTCGATTTGGCTGCAAAGCAACAAAAGAAATAAGTGTCAATAGCTCACATCTCTCTATTAAAAAAGAAAAAAGAAAAAGAAAATTGTTGAAACCCTGACTTTGGGCATCATGTTGTTCTCAGAGTGATGAAATGGCCAACAAAATGGAAATCTATCTGCAGCTCCTCTGCCAGTGTAAGTAAGGGATGCTTTAATAGTTTCAGATGCTTCCATTGAACATCTTAGTACTTTGATTACATTAGAAATACTAGGTTTCCTATTACTGCGTAGATTACAAGTATGGATGGATTTGCCAAATCTACAGCAGTTTCAAGATTGGCAGAATTCTAGTGGCAAAAGAATTCAGATCAGTGGTTAGAGCAGCTCCAATGGTGCTCAGTCTGTGACCTTGCAAAAATATTTCTTGCATCCACAATTAGATATTTACAGTTTTTTACAACCCCACCCACAACACTAAAACTGGGACTGCAAACAGGTGGGAGACTACTAATAGCAACCCACCTGGACCAATCAAACTATCTAGCCAATCAACAGCAGGTGTTAGGATCTGCTGTTCCTTTTTACCAGCCTCAGCATCCCATGGAAAAATGCTGGGCCAAAGCCATTTTGCTGAGCCAAACCAGCATGTTTCAACTTTTCTTCTTTCAATTTTCTTTTGCTGGGCCACATACCAAGCACTGGTGGAGCTGCTCTTAACCTATGTCCTCATTCAGTGCAATCAGAGAAATTGCATTTGAGAATTAAGGATTGCGGTGGTGGAGCTGCTCGAATTTATTGAGAAAGGAAGCATAATTTGAGGTGATTTATTTGAGGTGCTCTGGGAGAATTCTACGGCAAAAAGAATTCAGATCACCCATGTTTACTTCAGTGCAATCAGCCAAACTGCATTTGAGAAGTACAGCGGTGGAGTGACTCAAATTCATTGATCAAGGAAGCATAACTTGAGGTGATTTATTTTAAGGTGATCTGTAGTAGAAACAATTGGTGTTATGGGTAAACATGATTTCTAGAAACAACTTGCAGAGAATGGGGAAGAGGCATTTACCACGACAATCTTCCATTTGAATTGATTTTCTACTTTGACCTGCAATTGTCTAGACCATGGGATCTCCCCAACAACCACCAATTTGACAGGATCCACGTAGATGAGCCTTGGTTTATCTATGAGCAGCAACTGCAACTTCTTTGTCATCAGATTCTTGCGTTTTTTAACCATGGCTGTTGCCACCAACTTCTCCCCTGGCTCTAGAAACCTCTGCCTGTCAAAGTGGCATATGCCAAAAAACATGAACAAGCAATCCAGCCTCAATTGTTTTGTCTAGCTGAAAGCAGATTGTGAAAATGTCAAATTAAGCATTCAATCGACAGCATTATTGCCCAAATGATCAAATTGAGGGTTTTGTGCTTATGTGTACATACCAGTCACCCAAGTGACAGCTTTCTGCAAGAGTGTCCATCTGGAGAGCTTTATTATGTTCAGCAGCTGAGCTTTCTGATGAAGGAAGAGCTTTGGATGAAACCTGAGGTGGGGGGGCCACATTGGAATGTTCTGGCAATGGTCCATCTGAGGATTCTGAGGAGGTTGGGCTAGGAGGTGATATGACCTTGGGTGCAGGGCTCAGAGATGGGTGGTTTCTGTTAAGATCAGATGGTGAACCAACAGGGCTGGATGACCCACTTGACAAATCAGCAACAGATAAATCTGCAAAATTACTACCTAGTGCAATATCCCACTCCGAATCTGCTGAACCTTCATCACTGTCCTGTGTACTGACACCCTGCAACAACTTCATTTGTTCAATTCAATTCTGCCAATGGCAGGGCAGTGAATTCCTGCTCATTCAAGTCACAATTCTCAGCATGTCAATACAAACTTTGGTTAAGAAACAAGGGCAAGGAGATGGTGATCCAGAACCCTTCAAGATTTGGCTGTACATCACAATCATCCTTGAACAACTGATAATCTGAGATGTAATTGGGTATGAGAAATAAAAATCAATAGATGATTGAAAGATTCTGACAGCTTGCTGCACATCTATAATTGACCTCAAGGATGGATTTTTCACAAGCAAATCAAGTTGGGTGTGGTTCTGTTACCTTGGGTGCTACAGTCAGTGTTGGGGCCGAAAGTTTCCGGAGCTTGAGCCAATCAACACCTTTAAAAAAGGAATGGTTTTTCAATTTATCTAAGCCTTGAGACCCGAGGCGTTTCTCTGGCTTCAAGTCCTGCACTTGATCATCATTGCAACATAAACAATTCACATCTTTACCCAATTCACATTTTTTGACTACAAACTGCTACACTACAACAGTGATGGTGCTGCTGATAACAGGCACTGCCACTTCCAAAAAAGCAAATTCGAAATGTTCAAGTTTGGAGGATGGACAGTGAAGGGATCTTAGTGATCACAATCAGGTTTCAAAAGAATTCTTACCAGCAAATGGTTGACAAGGTCCTGGGCTTCAGATGAGAAATGTGAAGGCATGGTAAACTCGCATGCCATCACTTTTTGAAAGGTTAAATACTCTGTTGCTGCTTTGAATGGGGGCCTGCCCTCTAGCATTTGGTATATTATACAACCCAATGCCCACAGATCCACCCTTTTCCATATCACAACCCCAACCAACTATTAGACATTCCACAATATAGTTTGAAGCATACAATAAGAACAACAAGAAGGGAGTGACAGAATTGGTCAAGTCCAGCAAAAAATGAAAACAAACAACTGTTTCACAGTCATATGGGTAGAGATTACATACCCATAGTGTACAGGTTTGCCAGTGAGCACCTCAGGTGACACATACTCTGCAGTGCCAACAAAGTTGGACATTTTTTCCCCTGTCATGCATCTTTTGTGCATTAGTGCATTCAAGATCAAAGATTAGGGAACATTGCTATAAAATTATTGCAAAGCTGCATCATATTCCAGAGGAATTGCATCAAGTTAGTGACCCAAATGAAAATGAGATAGGCATTGTGTTGGGAAATCAAGCAAGCAAGTGTATATATGAAATACCTGGTTCTGGTTGAAAAAAGCCATTTGCAAGTGGTCGGACCATCTTAGCACTGCCAAAATCACATAATTTGAGATGTCCATCGGATGTAAGAAGTAGGTTCTCTGGCTGCCAAGCAACATCACAGCATCAATGCCACCAGAAACATTATCATACCAGTACAAAACTGCTCCATTACAAATCCAACATATATTGGCTGAAAAGGTCTTTAGAACATCTATGAAACTGGAAAGAGCTTACCTTCAGGTCACGATGGATTACTCCTTGGCTGTGGATATACTCTAATATGTCAACAATCTCAGCTGCATAAAAGCACACTTCTTCCTGTTTCATTCGCCCTTTCTGGAAGCAAATAAAACCAAATTCATCAAGAAGCTCATGGTTCAAAAGTCAGTGGCAAAATGGGTTGGACACATTTCTCTTTTGCCAGTTGTGGATTGGTTTTGGAAAAGCTCAGAACTGAGAAACCGTAACGAAATCCAATCTTGGAATGCTCAACCTAAAATAAATAATTTCTATTGAGATCCAAAAGAGTCCTCTGCAAGAATACAATGTACATTGATTTCATTCCAAAAGGTTGTGTCTTTACATAAAACCAGAGTTCAACACGTACCCGTCTTATTTGGTCAAAGAGTTCACCTCCATCACAACATTCAAGCCCCATATCTGGGTTGTGAATTTCATGTTAAGACTTCCAATTGCAACAATGTCTGTCAAAACTCCAATCCTTCAGATAAACTTTCAGATAAATAACCTCTCAACTTCAATTTTTTTTTTACAGCCACCAGAATTTACATTCCACAGAGCTTTGGCATTGCAAAGATGGAAAAATTTAAGCAATTGGGAGATGAATCTTCCTTCCTGCAAGGATACAAAGGGAATAAGAATCTTGAAATGTGAAGCACAGCCTTATTATGCCAGGAAAATCCAATTGGTCCAAAATCATGCGCTCCATTTTCACGAGGTTGACCTTGTTCTCGCGAATGATGTGTTTCTTATCCATTACTTTTAAAGCAAAAATCTCCCCTGTATCCTTGCGCTTCACCTTCATCACCTGTGTCATGTAGTTCTCTACTGGTTAAAAAAATTCTTCATGGAAGGAAGAAACTCACAATTTGGCACTTTGGTGAAGGGGATGAAAACCTGAAGAAAGATCTTTCTCCTTAGATCATCTAAGAAAAAACCTTCACAAACACAAAATCTCCCACAAAATTTCATCACATATGAAGAATTCAAAAGACCAATTTCTATATTCCAAATGCTAGAGGAGAAAGATTTGATTTTTCGAAGACACTAGAAGCAAGTGGAGGAACACAAAACAAGTTGCCTAAATCAAAAGCACCCATCATCCTAAATCTCCTAATGCACATGATGAAAATTAGGGTAATCCTGATAAACCCAGTTACCAAAGAGACACACGTGAGGTTCAAGGATTTCCAAACAACACAAGTAGTAATCACAGTACAAAATTCAGAGCTTCATTAAAACCCTAAAATGCTGTTTCTCCAAACAAATTGTGAACACAATAATGGCTCCCAAATTCCAATGCTTGATCAACAACCAATTTCTAAAGAAACTGACTCCACATAGCAAAGCTACACACAAAACCAAAAACTGCATAATTTCCTTTTTCCAAAATGCAGTTTCCCACAACCCATGTTGGTGAAAAAGGTGGAACTGAAAACCATTGAAAAAAAAAGAGACAAAACACTTCCAAAGTGGAAACAACCCAAAATGCTAAACTAAACAAAAACCTTGAACACAAAACAAGAAACAAGACCCCACTCATCACCACCACCACCGCCACCCATTCCTTGCCCATTTCTTGCCCAACGAAACTCCATACTACAAAAAAACATAAAGAATCCAATGTGCAGAGTGATGTTGCAAAACAATTGAGAAGGAAAAAGATGCAAAGGAGAAGCTGATGATGAAGAAGAAGAAATGCAGCAAAAAAAGGGTGTAAAAAAAAGCACCACCTTAGAGTAGGATCCCAAACCAAGTAGTTTGCCAAACACAAAGTGATTAGGAGTGAGCGCTTGTTGTGGTGCTCTCATGACAAGAGGAGGAGGAGCTTGATGACCCTCCTCTCCATCTCTTGATGACCCCATCATCATCATCATCATAAATCCTCCTCTTCTTGCTACAACCCAGCTTCTCCTTCTTTTCTATCTTCTTCTAAAGCTCTTACAAACAAGAGATAGCATCATCATCATCACCATCCTCCTCCTCCTCCTCCTCTTCCTCCTCCAACCCACTTTCTTCTCCTTCTCTCTATCTTCTTCTAAAGCTGTTATAAGATAAAGATTGCATTTGGTTTTGGTAAGAGAGCACGAGGCATCGGTTTACCCAATAGGTAAAGCACTAAGGACCATAGTGGTTAGAACTAGTGAATTTTTCTTCTTCAAAGAACAAAATTTTGTGAAGGAGAAAGTTAAGAATCTTTTGGAATTTCCAGGAATCTATCTTCTATCTTTCAACATGGGATCTTCAAAATGAATCACTTAATTAATCATATTGACAGACATGTGTTGAAGCTGCCCTTGTACTAATGGTAATTCTATTTGTGAATGTGAACTTATTAGGGGGGTAGTGTACAGAGGTCTGTTGACAAATTCTATTCCAATTGAAGACTGATAATACTCTTTTCACATGTTCTAGGTCTCAATCTGCAAGAGACAAATTCAAAGAACCACACACAGTGGTTGTTGCTGGTGGTTTGATCTCTGCTCTTGACACTGGACTCAGTTCTGCAGGGTATTTTTTAGCATCAATTTTGTGAGGTAGGTGAACATGCAAAAAAAACCTAGGAAAAAGTTGAGATCAAAGTTGGTGATCTCAACTTTTTCCTCCCTCAAACTTTGTCTACCATTGTTAATTAACATGAGGATGATTGTGTTAATGTTGTAGTGGATTGTAAAGACTCAGTGTTGGATTGGTATATAGGTTGAAGTTGGGTATCAGTTCGGTTATTAACATGGGTATGAAGATACCCAACCAGGTGAGTCGGGTCCTATCCACTGATGATCATAGTGTGGTCGAGATTGGGTTGGCACTTTGCCACCTTGACTGATCGATACTCATATGCATCTTTCTCTGAGCATTTGTGTTGATCCTGAATTGAATATGAAGTGCTTCAGGTGTGAGTTGCAAGCTCCATTGTTTTTCAAATATGACTATGATTCATCAATGACTTTTTTCCTTCTTGAGACCTTTGCGTATCAATTTTGTGTTTGTGTTTTGGACATATCACCTTTAGTCATTCATTGAAACATTTCATTTTCTGCAACTTGTGCAAAAAAATTACATTTATTTTGTGGCATCACACATTAAATCGATATTCTCATCATATTCATTCTTAATATTTCTTTGGTATCGAAATTTTATTACTTTGATATTCATATCATTGTCTACAATTCTCAAACTATGTCCGTGTTGATATCACCAAGTATGCATTTTCAGTTTTCTACCCTAATACTCATATTGCTTTGGAATTATTTTTAACACCCAGACCAGTCTGGTATGTTAAAAGTTCCAATACCAGTCTAACACTGCTAAAGACCTGCTGAAAATTTACTAGTGTATCTAGATGGCACATTCTAAAGCAGAAACCCTAAACCCTCTGAGTCAAATTCCAAGGAGCAACAAAGCCTTCCATTTTCCTTCTCTTCTGCCGTTGGGAACTGTCTTCAATTTTGTTGCAGAGAGCTTCTGCTTTTTTGTCCATGATCCGCCTAGTGATCTCTTGGATAATCTCATACATCCAAAAAAATTAACAGGTCTTTCCATTCAGTAATGCGCTCGACCTTGGGCCTTACCCTACACAAATTGATCAAGATGCAGTTGCAAACAAAGGATTCGAGCTCTCTGTCTCTGTCTCTCTCTTTACACTTACAAATTGGCATGAATTACAACATCACGTATTGTGTAGACTGTTCACTATTTGTGGTAGATGATTCTCAATATTGAAGCATTATACTCAATTGGCCAACAGAACAGGAGTAGAAAGATTGCAAAGACAAAGCTGGTGTTTTTTCTTTTCAATTGATACCAAATCTCCCGCTTCTCTTATGGCCCATCCTACTAAAACTGTTGGTTTCTCGTGATCTAGGGGAGAATTAAATCCAGCAGAATTGGGTCTTTTAAGGATCTCACAGCACCTTCCCATCCCTGCAAAACAGGAGGAGCACCTCCAGAGAATTGACTGCTGCTTCATTCAACTGTTTGTGCTGTCATTTTGTCAACCTCAATCTCATCCTCAGACTCTGAAGCACATTCAAATGTTGTTGTTGTCATATCATCAAACTCAATCTCATCCTCAGAGTCTGCTTCCTTTCCATTTGGTAATTCTAAGCCCTCACCTGCCAATACATCAGAGAGGCAGAAGTACGGAGAATGGTCGAGGTGTGAGCGTACCAAATGATAAGGGACCCACCTGCACATCATAACAAAGCATGAAGAAGACATTCAACAACTTAAATGAAGAGTGCACACACAAGTCATTTTACTTGAGAATCTCAACAATCTGACTCTTGTGGAGAGGACAGCCTCTCTACATGTATCCTTCCTTGTAATAATCTTGGATAATCCATGAAATAATTTGAGTGCTTTCATAGCCCAGAATTGACATACAAGGGCAGCTTAATAATGTCCACCTTCAGATGTAAGTAGCAAACTGAATGAGCTGACAATTCAACTGCTCATTTGACAACAAAACACAGCAAAAATAATGGTCTAGTAAAGTGAATCTGCTCTCCATGAATCATACTTGTAACCATAAAATTACAAATGACCAGAAATTGCCAGAAAACTTACATGTATTTTACAGGGCAGAGAAGCTCAGAGGGAGCATATGCAGCCTTGTACCGCATCTTTGGACATGAATGGATATAGTACCCCAGATAATAGTACTTGAGCGAAGGACACATCTTGTGGGCCTCCTGGACCCATTCAATCTCTTTGAGAGCCGAGTACTTGCCAAGAGACAGAAAGGGGAGGTCTGGGTCCCAGAACAAGTACTTGCTGGAAAGGCAATGGGGAAGGATGTCAACAACACCAACAGCCACCAATTTTCCATCAATGCGATATTGCTGGTGGAAGGAACCAAATCCATCTGCTGGTGTTGAGCCATCACTTGCTGGGGGGACTGAAATTAGTGGAGTATCTATCAGGAATGAGCAATAGGTGCTTTCATTCACCTGCTCTGGTTTATCATTGTGCACAAGTATCTGATCCATCCATGCAGTCAATTGTCATACATCTTTCCCATCCAGTGACACCTCTCACTATGTTCACTGCTCAAACGCTAAAGCAAGAAATATACCAGTAGATCCCAATCAGAATCCAATACTGTGAACTGAAGGCTGGCTGGCAGTTTCAACAGTGTGCAACGCAGCAGCTTATGACTAGCACTTGCATACAAATCCAAGGTGGCCTCCAGAGTGATGACAATTGCAAAGGGAGTGAGTGCCCACCTGATACTTCTTGTAGAGGGCAAACTCTTCAGCATCAAATGCTGATTTCCTGATTTGAATGTCCATTCGACGTGTTTTGACACTTGGAAGGGGAGCCACAACCGACTTTTGAGCACCCCTTTTCTGACCACGAGCTTCTTGTAATGGCTGCTTCTTTGGTTCACTTGGATAAATCTTCAGAGCAGGACCTTCAGAGGTTGTCTCTCCCTTTGGAGAGGAGGTATCAACTCTGACTTTACCCTCAGATAAAAGAAAGTTAAGATGACCCTTGCAAGCTTGCGGAACAAGACCCTGGAGATCCCCATGTTGCAGTCTGGAAACCAGAATCTCAGCTACACACTCAGGTGACAATTCCTCTCTTGACAAACTGGTATTATTATCTACACTACTACCCTCTTGGTCAAATTGAACTATATGGCTTTGCTTGTGCTTCATAGCAGCGGCAATCACAAAAGCCACATTTGATGTGTACTCTACATGTCCATCTAGATCCTTTAACTTTCCACGAGCTTTGTCTGTAAATTTCCTAATGGTGACTTCCTGTTGGTTGAAATCTGGAGGCAGCAAGCCTAGTTCCACACAGCCAGCTATAGAGCACTGAATCGCAAGAGAAAGTTTTTGTCCAGCATCATCCAGTACATCTGACTGCCTTTTCTTGACTGAGTTTTGTTTCATATTTGCAGGTCTTGGTACAACATTGAAGGAATGATTTTTGTCCAAAGGAGTTACAGGGGAACGATCACTGATCACCTCACCAGGTCTCTCTGAGGTCGACTTGCAACCATCTTTCTGAAGCCGACCCACTGTCTGTGGTCCTTGGTAATTTCCATCAAGATACCTGCAACAGACTATTCAAGTCTGAGTCAGAAACAATTTCTGCTGATACTTTGATGAAGTTCCTTCCACACCCACAGTAGAATGTCAAGCCAGGCTCTCTCTGCTAATGGAATTTTGAACTGGGAGACACCCAGCAATCCTGTAACACTCCACCACCACATTCTCCTGCAGACTCCACAGTTATTTTTACTTTTCCAGAATCTTTGTCTCTTTCTTATGGCAGCAACTCTTTGCAATCAGATTTCTTCATGCAACTCAACCACCTGGATTTCCTTCAACTGTACTCACAATCTCATATTCTACAAACTTTCAAATTTGCCTTCAACCTACTTTCAGATCTCAAAGACTAAAAGCTTTTATGATGCTGCTATATGTACTACTACTCTTTTTCAGACATGCTCAAATCTTCCCTTCAATTCAGAACAGGAAAACTTGCAAGTTGCTTTGCAAACTGTTGTACACCACTTCTTGTGGACATGCACCAACAACTGCAACAGTCTAAAAAAAACTGTCACTAAAGTTTAAAGCTTCAAGCAATGGTGAACAGAAGTCATGGTACCTTTGCATACGATGTAAAACCCGAGCTTGATCTTTGGAGGGGGAGAATGTATCAGCTTCCAAGCGGATGGTATAAGTAGGGCAGCAAGTACGTCTCATATCGGGTTTGTAAACAGTCATGCCTGACCTCCTCCATCCTCTATCCAGGAGTGCTGCAACCAAAAAGCACAAAACAAAAGAGCTGAAGCCTCAAGAGGGTGATTGATGATGGCACTGCCTTACACCAACATGCATAAAAAAAGCTCAGGACTAAGATATACTTATAACCAATCAAGGGGCTCTCAGAACAAGGGTACCTTGATAATCATACACACTGAGAGTGTGAGCCCATAAACCTGCATTTCACAAAATCAAAGATTAAGTATGGCATCACAGAACCAAATAAAAACAGACATGAACTCAAATCCAAGCTCAACTTCAGAGTTTCCAAAACCCTAGAAATGCTAGAAATCTCCAGTGAATTGAGAAGTGTGGAGATGGAAGTTATTATTATCATGAGAGCAGCAGTGCTTTTCATGGTTGCAATTTGGCATAATAATCCACTTCCTTGCTGCAGCAACCAACACTACCGTCTATGAAACCCTCTATCAGATAAGAAAATACACAGCAAAGTTCTATTTCAAGGAGATACCAAATGAGGTTCTGTTGCAAGGCGATACAGAATCAGGGTTCTATTGCAAGCAGATATAGAGTGAGGTTCTGTTGCAAGGAGATACAGAATTAGGGTTCCGTTGCAAGGAGATGAAGAATCAAGGTTCTATTGGAACGAGATACAGAGTGAGTTTCTGCTGCAAGGGAGAGACAGAATGAGGTTCTCTATTGTAAGAGGATACAGAATGAGGTTCTGTTGCAAGGAGATACAGAATGAAGAAACCGATCTAATCCAGGTTTGGTTGTGAACTGCGTATGTACAAAGCTTGAGCTTAAGCTTGAACTTTCAAAAATGTGTAAGGATTTGAGACAATACTACTATACTATGCGCTTTGTAAATGGAATTGCTCCGCAAGCTCTTCTCTCTGGAAGTAGAGAGTTTGATCACAACAAGCAAACTCACAAGACAGTAGAAAGAAAACAAGCAGAAAAAAAACCAAGATCTCATTCCAATCCCAAAGTGCAGAAGATCACAAAGAAATCGTTTTGGATTGCTGGAGCGCAAAAGTGCAAACCTTGTGTAACACTTGTGCGAGAAGCTGATTTGCAGTAGCCACAGGTACTGCTGTACACGCCGAGATCCGTTACCACGCTCACCGCTGCTGCTTCTTCTCTCTTCTTGCTGCTCGAATTGTTTTCGCTCGTCGTCATGCAGCTGCTACTACTGCTACTGGCTGCTCCTACATCATCCGTAGCAGTCCTCGACATCCTCGTACTTGCACACGAACAAGAAGATCTGACCACGAACTTCACAGTTGTTTCTTCAAAGTATGGCTGCCTCCTCTTTCACAGATTCTCAAAAGATACACCATGTGCGAAGAAGAAGCAGCATCCCGCTGTTCTGGATCTCTGTCTCTCTCTCTCTTCACTTCTCTTCTGAGACAGTCGTCAAGCTCGTACCGGTGTATTGTTGTTGTTGTCACTGTTCGGATCCTTTCTTTCTCCTCCACTTCCGGCTCTTTAAAACCAAAAGGCGCCTGCTGGATACCCTAACCTACTACAAGCACTACTACCTGGTTATCTTCCCCTCACCATCTGTTCAAGGTTTTCTCTGCAACAAACCCAACATGCTTGTTATCAGCTCCTCTCTTCTTTGAAAGCTCTACTGCAAAACCCTAATCAGTTCTGATGAACATCAGAGTTACTACTCCTCACCTACAACATCTGTCAGAGAGTAGTGTTCAGGTAAGGGAAGTAGTTGGAAGAATGGAGGAGAAGGACATGGATTTGATGTCAAGGTTCTCTGCTACAAACCCAACATGCTTGTGCTCCCTCTGCTTTGGAAGCACTATGGTTGGTAGCATGAGTTACTACTACTCCTCACCTACTACAACATCTGTCAGAGAGTATGCATGCCTGGGTACAAATGATAATTCAGGACTGCGGGGTTTGAGTTCAAGGGAAGTAGTTGGAAGAATGGAGGAGCAGGAGATGGATTTGATTTCAGGCTGGGGTTTATGGCAAATGACACACTGTAAGGTACTAATTCTGAATTTGAGGATTGCAGTGTTCATTTGTGTTCTCTGTTGTTGTAGTGCCACTGTGATCTATTGTAGGCCTCTCTTTTGTCTTCAGGCTTAGATGCCTGCTTTTACAGGAACAAGTTAAAATTGAAGTAAAGCTTAGAGCACCTCCACCCATAAAATGCAAAAGAAACTCATGATGCAGTGTATTACATAATTATTTGCCCAAAGTTTTGGGCAGACTAGAATGTATTTATCTACACCCTCTGTTTTGAGCTGAATCACATCTATTCATGAGAATGGTGATGGTCTGATACTTTGTGACAGTGTGTTGGTGACACTTGTCTCATTCTTGTTGTGTTAGTCTTGATTTTGCTGGAACTGACATTATGGTTTATCTTCAAAGTGTCATCGTGGAGTTTTGTCTGCAACCACATAGAAATGTTTGTGGGAGTGTCAGTTGCTATCAACTGTGTTTGGACTGGCAAGATAGAGGCTCTTCTTTGCTTTAGTATTTCTCAAAATGGGTAGTACAGAACATACTTTGGTGATGGTATGGTGAACTTTTGTTGGTTATTCAAACAGATCACTGCATTCTTTGAGACACCAGAGCTGATGGTGATTTTTGTGCATTTGCAGGAGAACATCTTGTAAGGGTGTTGACTCTTCCAGAGCTTTCAATGCGAATTTTCACAGCCCACATCAGATGGTCAAGCTTTTGCTGTTCACTGTTGGTATAACTCCAAGTTGCTTCCTAGGACAGAAGCCTCTTATCTCAACCTTCAATGAATGAAAAAGTGTATTCTGTTTTCTGGGAGAAGCTAGGGTGAAAGAGCACCCAAAAAGGGTGGACTGTGAGCTCCTAGTAAGGATTTTTGGCATCAAAAATTGCTGCCTCATCTGTACATGCAAGCAAATGAATTCGATGAATCTAGGTGGAATTCATCAGATTACATTATGGATTTCCTTCAATTTCACAACCCTTCAATTCTCAATCTGATACTCCTTCCTACTTTTTATTGAAATACCTACTATGCAGATTTTTGTGTTGGAGACAACACGCAGACAACAAGTGTCTAGGTATGTATGTACTTAGAATTGGATCAGAATCCCCACCAAGTTTACAATTTGTGTCGGATCTAATTTCTTCAAGGCTTTTCTTTTGTTGTAAACTCAAAAACAAAGTTGTGTCTTTTTGTCTTAAGTAATGTCATAAGTTCAAACATCAATTGCTGTTTAATAAAACAGCCATGAATTTTCAGAGAAAGCCAACAAGTTGCAAGGTAATATGAAAGTTGACAATAACGGATAGTTAGATGAAGCCAATAATAACCTTGACTACTTTAAATCTACTATTTCAATTCATAGAATACCTCCATTGTCTCCTAATCAATACAACCAAGACCATGGTGTAAACTAGGCACATGCCATCACTCAAACTCAACTTTATGGAGTAATTTGCTTGGAGGGATTGATATTCAAGTTTAAGAGTGTAGGCCTCGTCATCCATGTTTCAAACTTTTCATACTAACCTAGGTATGGCTTTATGTAAGATCCTTATACCAACTACTTAGTTGACCTTGAAGGTTGTACTAAAAATTGTAAGAGCATCTTCCCCCACAAAGCAAGAAACACATTGTTATTTAAATTTTGAATGGAGTATGCAAGACAACAATGTGAAACCCACCCACTATTGTATTGTGCAATAAATATCACTTGGATAGTGTGACCAAAAAGAATATCTTCAAAGGGGATTGAATATTGTGTAATGTTTCACAAAGAATGCATTTTCAGGGGATGCATTATTAGTTATTTAGCCAATAATCCCATTTCAATATTTGAATAGATTGAGAATACTGTATTACCTTGGCAGCCTTGGCACAAATTATATTATTTTTAGAAATGTAAAAAGATTCCAAAAAAACATTTCTCAAAGTTAAAATTTTGTGAAGAGAAATGAAGAATCTTGTGGAATATTATAGAATGTTCTATTTTTCAAAATGGAATCTTCAAAATTAATTAACTATTCAATACACATGTATCAAAGCCATCAAGGTACTATGGTAACATATGACAATTTAGAATGAAATAATTCAAGTCTTTCTTGATTTCAATTTATGGATTTGTGACCTAAAAATGGTGTTTGAATCTATCAAGGTGTGAAGACATATATAAGTCCTAAGGTTAGGTTTGGTCATCCCTTACAAGACTTCACATTTGTGTAAGCCACATTGAGGTTGGACTTCAAGAATGTTGCTTTGTGCGCAAGTGAATGTGAACTTGAAAAAATATTTTAATTATATTTTGCCCATGTTAGAAGAATATTTTCTAACAAATTTTTTCAACATGGAAAAAATATATTTTGACAAATTCTTGTTTTTTCCATGTCATCAAACTTTCCACGTGGTAGTGTACATGTGACCATCATCGGAGTAACCCAATGGAAAGTCAATGATGTAATTTCTATTCTAGTAGTCAATTTCCATTGCAACTATGCAATGGATTACAATTTTATCATTTATGATAAAATTAATACTAAAAGAGGTTGTAATAAATTATATTCAAAATAAGGTAGTTCAATTGTCAAATAATGCAATTGTCAAATGAAATTACATTTTTTGATTAATATTAAATGAATAAATATTATATTTGTGAAAAAATATAACCTATAAAATATATTCCAAATATGATTTAACAAAACTTGATTAAATACTTGGTTATATATTGAATATGAATTGATTGTACAATTTCAATTACAATTGAAAAGTTTAATTCATATAATTTCAAAAAACATATGGACAATTTTTTTAATTCAAACATACATAAGTATGTTGAAAAAAAATATTTTGTTGAAAATTTATTTTCATTTGAAAGATAACAAGAATTATGTTGGAGGCTTTTATGTCAAAATCTAATTTATATGTTTATCAATATGCTAGATAAAATCAAAGAAAAACTACTCCCAAAATTATCTTTTATCTTGCCTTTGGAATGGCCCTCCTTAGTGTGCTTTCACCCCTACTTACCTACCTACATATCTACCTATCAACCTAATTTTTTCACCTTCATACAACCTACCTATTTACCTACCCACCTACTTACATATTACCTACCTAAGTTTAGCCACTAGGTTTAACCCCTTGATTTAACCATTAGATTTAACCTAATTTTAATTCTCAAGTGTTACCTAGGTTTAGCCACTATATTTAGTGTTGTGAAATAAACATGTGAAATAAAAAACTTGACAAAAGTTGAACACTTTTAATGTTATAATCCATTGGTTTTACCATTATGAAGGTTTAAGGTTTAATTCCTTATACTTGCAACCTATGTGTATGCTTAAAAGGCTAGGGTAGGTAGGTTAAATTAAAATTGTTTAGTGACATGAAATTAATTAAGGTTAGGTAGCCTAGGTTAAGTTAAACTAACACCTACTGAACTAAAAGTCTTTTTTCAGCCTACTTAGACCTATTTACTACTTACTTGTACCTAATAATTTTTTAAATAATAATCCAAAAAATAAAATTTTAAGTATAATTTGGCCCAATCAAATGTTCCATTGTCTACTACTCAAATAGTTAATCACTTTATTAATCAAAACAATAAGGTCCAATTTGACAACATGGCCTTTTTGACGCTTATTATTTTGGATAGTTTTATTAAAACACCTAATAAAAAAACCATGAATTGTAATAATGATGACATGTGTGGTTGGGTCTAGCCATTGATGGGGTAAACCCATTTGTAGATAAACAATCCATTTGGTTAACATGGTTGGTGCTATTGATGAATTACAACATCCACCCATGGTTAATGATTAAGAAGCATTTCATTATGTGGTCCTTATAATATTTGGTCTGCAATGCATGACCAATGAACAATTTGACACATACCTTGGACCAAAGAAAGGAGTTGAAGCTATTATGGGGGTTAATTATACATTTCCACCTCTCACAACCACTAGAACTTCTAAAACGTCATTCCTTGTAACAACTCCAATAAACAATTCAATTCAAATTCAACTCCAATAATGTCATCTTGTTCAAAAAATGTCAACCTTGTTACCACCTCATTTATTGGAACATTAAAATCTTATTGAATGTTAAAACTAATGTGTTCAAATAATATCATTTTTTTTTTGCTACAACATTATGGTGGATTTATTAAATGTTGGAACTAGATGGATTTGTTGTGTGGACAATCAACGTTTGGATAATGTCACTGAATTAGGAAATAATTTGAGCATTCCACATGTACATTACAACATGATTAACATGTCAAAATATTCACATATATTGAGGAATATTTGAATACACATTTGACATGGCAACATCTTGGGACATGTTGGAATGCATTCAATCCAGATTAGGTGAGCATGTCAAAGAATATCCCCTTGGATATTTTATAAATATTTTGCCCTATTCGTGTTCACGTTCACACACTCACCAAATGGTATTCCTAGCCATGTTTATAACATAAATTATTGTCAAGTGATGACCATTGTTGTTTGTGACATGCAATTAGAAGACATAGAAGCTCGTGTGGAGAAAATTGAATGATGTTATGGCAAGGAATGCCATTAATAACTCCAATTTCAAGGGGTTTATGGCATTTAAAATGTAGGCAAATTAGAATGTTGTCATATCATCTATGGTTCAAGTGATCCAATTGTGTGGATGGATGACAAAGAATGCACCTACTACGTTCATAAAAAACAATCTATGGATAAACACACAAAACAATTAATCAAATCATAGTTGCAAGATTGACACGTGGCACTTTGTTATGAATATAAGAATTCCACATTATTTGAAGAGGTTGAAGTTTGATACATCACCATTAGGTGTTGGTGGTATTTGTCTAATGTTGCGAATGAAAATGGACTTGTAGAACTTGACAATTGGTTAACATTTTGGCACTTTTGAGTCAGACATTAGTGGGGTGGATTCATGAAGCACATAAGTTTTTGGTTTTGCCAATTGATTATTATTTTATTTTATTTACAATGGTCTTTAGTCATATGTGTCCTTTATCCATTTTTTTAATAAAAAATCACATAAGTTTTTTCTTGAAAAGCTTATTGACATGACAACTTGCAATTTATGAAAACAATTTCTAACATTCGATTTTAGTATAGGTAAATGAAAAGCCTATTTGTTTATTGGCACATCCAATGAGTACATTTGAGTTTTCAAACAATCGACCTTGTATAATATTTATTTGAAAGGTGGTTGACATGGCAATGGTTTTGATCAAACTGAACTTGTTTTGTGATGTGCAATTGAATCCAGTAACCTACATAAAATTGTAATCATAATTGAAAAATACATAGCTAATGCCTCCTTCACTACTCATATCTTTCACCTCTAGAAGGTGAAGATTTTTTTTGCTCCACCAAATATAAAACAAGGTTTACTTCCTAAGTTAGATGAGGAATCACATAATCATGATCATGTCAATGTTTCTCATCCATGAGTGGACATAACTTCAATTAGATGTAATTTGGGCTCAAATATGATTGGTGCACATAACCTAGTGGATTCACATGCATTTGCAAAAATGCGTGAAACACCATGTGGAGATGGGATTTGCTGCATTGAACATAACCCCCTTTTGTGACATGTTTAATATTTTGCGTTGCACAAGACAACCTTGTAAAGTTGTAAAGTTCGAATTATATTTAAAAAACTCACATGTTCATGTTTTTGCTCCTTACTATTATGGTTGGCTTATTAAATACACTAGTGACCCTTTTCAAATTCACAAGTTTTGGATTTGTCCTAATGACATCAATTGATGTGTTAGTGATTCTAAACAAAGATATATATATGATTTGGAAAGACCAAGCATGCTTGAAATTTAGCCCATGCAAGAAGGCATTAATCTACCTCAAGATGAGATTACATCTTTAGAAGAAGTAGGGCTTTATTTAACAACCAAAAAAAGTGCACCACATAGTTTATTTAATGGTGAAAATTCAAATCTTGTTAATCCACCATCAAATGCAAGAACACAACCTTTTGTTTGCAACAATAAAAAGGTTTAGTGCAACCACCCTTTCAAATTGTTGAAAAAGTCAACATCTCAAAAAAATGAAGTTCACTCGTCGTCTTGAAGCAATTGTCCTATGGCCTAAGGAGGTTCCTTTGCTAGTAAATAATATGACACAATAATAGGTAACTTCCCAACTTGCACATGTAGAAGAAAAGTGGATTTTATGACTAGTGCAATTGGCAACTAGATTTTAATTGCAAGTGACATATATAACTAAAATCCTCTTGTCACAAAAGTCAAGTCACATGTGACCATAGTCTCAAATGACATGGTTTGTGGATGAAAGAAAAAAGTGAACAAAATATAGTTTCATCCTTTGATTGATTATATATGTATTTTTACAATTACTATGCAAATTTTTGGTCAACAATAAGAATGAATGATATGTTGCCATGTGTGAACATTTATTATTATTTTATTAAAAATTTATTGTTGGAAAAAAAAGTAGGGCGTTTTATTTGTTTACTCATGATGTGACACATGGCAAATCCACAAATTTTTCAAATTTTATTTTTAATTCCTTAAAAATCTATATTTAAATAAACATTTAGTTTGATAAGTATGTAGGTAGGTATTTAAGCTCAATAGATACATGGTAGGTACCTACTTGCTTAGGCTAGTTAGGTAGGTAGGCAAATAGGTAGTTAGGTAGGTTAAATAGGTAATTGGTTTTGTTATTTTGTTTTTGATTTAACTTTTAAGGTTAAGCCATTTTGATTGGTTCATCCCAAATGACACTTGCTTTTAAAAAAAATTGTGTTATATTAATTATTCAACTGCACCTCTTATATGGTTTTAATAATTGAAAGGGAGGACAAAAGATATGGGATATAGTCGCAACCTAGTTGCAAATTAATTTGTAATGATAAAATATATCCTATATTTTTTTGTCCTCCCGTTCAATTTTTTGAACTATATAAGTATGCGTGCATAATTTTTAAAAAAAACTTGGTTAAACCTTGACAAAGCCTTGGTTAAACAAAAATTTGATTAAACATTTAACTAAATTGAAATTGGGCTCAATTTTGGTTAAATTAAAATTTGATTCAACTTTGAGAAAACTAAAATTTGGCTCAACCTTGGTTTTAAAAAGTTTGTTGAATTAAAATTTTGATTCAACTTTGACAAAACAAAAAGTTGGTTCAACCTTGGTTAAAACAAGTTCATTGAATTAAAATCTGATTCAACTTTGACAAAACAAAAATTTGGCTTAACCTTGGTTAAAACTTGGTTAAAATAAAATTTGATTAAACCTTGGCTAAACTAAAAATTGGTTAAACTTTGGATTTTTTTAAAAAAATTGGATAAACCTTGGTTAAATTAAAAAGTGATTAAACTTTAGTTATTTTAAAATGGTTAAACTTTAGCTAAACTATAAAATGGCTAAATTTTAACTAAACTAAAAGAATTAGTTAAACTTGAGCTAAATTAAAATTTGACTAAAATTTTATTAAACCATGGCTAAAATTGACTAAATTAAAATTTGGCTAAACAAAGATTAATCAATGTTATACTTAAACCTAAGCCACATGGCACCTAAACCACCCCATCTAGCATTTAGTTAAATTAAGTAGATAACATAGAAATACATAAACTATACATACATATTTATAATGTATGCATAATACATAGTTAATATGCCATAAGTACAAGCTAAAAATGATTATAATGCACTTATAAAAACCTACCCAAATTATATTTTTAATAGGGTCCATTCACAATTGGGGTACAAAAAAGGAGTGCATAATTGAAAAAGGACTACAAATGACAACTTTGAATTTTTGTTTATCTTATATTATTATAATTGTAGTGGATTTTTGTATGCCAATAGATAAAATGATGTCTTAAATTAATAAAAATAATTAAAAATAATTTGGATACTATGTTAATGTCCTTTTGAATCCTATAAATTAAAAGGAATCAAATGTTTAAAATACATTTTTAAAAAAATAATCAAAAGGAAGGCATAAAATCATACAATTGATTTGAAATTTGTTGGACAACAAAAACATGCCCCCTTCTATGAAAGTACATGTTCATTGGATGAACTTGATGAAAAACCAAATCATTCAAAAATTTCAAAGCCTTGAAATTTTGAAAGAAAAGGCTAGAAGGCAAAGGATTCATTTTTTAAACCATTTGATAAAAAAAAATTCAATGGGTTCAAAATGTCTAGCTTTAGATGCATGTCACATGTGAAGGAAATAAAGATGCAAAAAAACATGTTTGGTTGTCCATTGAAACTCATTTTGAGATTTTTTGGGATTTTTTGGATTTCTAGAAATAAACTAAAATATTCATACACAATTATGTATGATTGTGAAAAATCACCATTAACACATGAATTATCTTATATTTAACTATTCAATTTTTCTCATTTAAGTTTGTTTCATGTAAATGCTATTTGTAATAATTAGCTCTAAAAAATCTTTAAGCCATTTTTTCCTTTTTTGGTACCCCAACCATGAATGGATCCAATAAACATTTTATTATATCCCTAGAGGCGAAATCCACACCATAGTGGTGTGATTAATTTTGGTCATTATTACAACTAATGGGAGGATGAAGAAAAAATTATAATTTAGTTGCAACATAGTCATAAGAATGATCAAACTTTTCAAATAACTATAAAAATGACCGAAATTAAGTGCGAGTGACTAATAGCCACATGTAGTCACAAATAAAATGGTTGCATATGACAAAATTTCTTCTAGTGTACATGCTTTGATTTTGTGTCAATGATGGTTGGGTCATTGGGTGAGCAAAGGATTTGGATTCCTCGTAAACATATATTATATTTTGCAACATGTGTTGTTTTGCAAAGATGCTAAGGAATTCATTCATCATCCTACATGGAGTTAGAATGAAGTTCATTTTTTATTATTATTTTCCATGACCATAGAATAGACCCATATTTTTTAATGAAAATATAGAGTGATTCATGATGGGTATACATAGTTAGCAAAGGCTTTATAGTGGCACTTCGAGTTAATTGTACATTTTTTTTCATGGTGAGGAATGAAAGGCTTTTTTTATTATCAAAGATTTATTTTTTCTGCAATTTTTTATTTTCTAGGTTTGTTTTTGTGTGTTTTTATTTATTTATATGTTACTATGAGTTGACAGATCGGTGTTCATATGATGTCCAATGACATTCAATGTTTCAATTCGCTAAAACAAATTATAATTTGTATGCTTTCATTTATGATTGATTTTGTAATCATACCGAACATTATATGACTAAGGGGCTTTTAGTCATGTTGAACAAGTTGTTTAGGACAAAAAATCATTTAGTGTTTGACATGACATTCTTCATCTTGTAATCATAAAGGACAATTGTCAAGTTATATATGACAAGTCACATATATTGCTAAGGTGTCATGGTAATGAATGACTAAAATATGATTAGTGAATAATGGACCATTGATTTGTCAAATTTATACCTAAATTAAAATCAATTTTTAGATTATTATAAAAATAATTTTGAACATGTAGGTAGGTATTAGCTTTAGGTAGGTTAAAAATAGGTGGAAAACTAGCCTGGTCTAACATACCTAACCTAATTTGACCTCCCTACTTAACTACCTTAGTTTAGCCTACATACCTTAGCCTTTTAGGAATGCACACATGTTGCAAGTATTAGGAATTGAACCCTTCACATTCACAATTACAAAACTTATCAATGGATTATGTACCATCAAAATGTATCCAGTTTTGGTCTTTTTATTATTATTTCACATGTTTATTTCATATCATTTTAAAACTACAAGGTAGGTAGTAAGCAAGTTATAGGGTATTTGGTAGGTAGATAAGTAAGTAGGGAGGTGGTTGAGTGGATAGATAAGTAGGTAAATGGATGGGTAGGTGGGTAAGTGGGTGGGTGGGTAAGTAGGTATGTAGGTGGTCAACATCACTGATTATATTTTACATTTAATCATTTTGTAATTAATCTCCAACTAGTTTTTCATATTCTAATCATTTCACAATCACTCAAATTACCATGTCAATATTATTCATGTCATTGCACAAGTCATTTTTCAATCATACATCCATTTCCATGATGTTCAAAAATATAATCAATTGATAATTACATTGAAAAGTCATGTCATCATTATCCACATCACTTTAAACAATATACATTTTATAGTCATATAAGTGACAACTAGAAGTCTACATCCTTATGTCCTTTGTCATGGATGTCCTATAATGAAAAAAATTGTGAACTAGCATGATTTCATTATTACTATATGTAATATTTTCATCCATCATTGACAAAAACAATTCATTTATGACTATTTATTTTTCCCCATAGGATTAAAAGTTGTATTATATGAGTATAGTCATTCATAAAATCGTTGAGGACTTCTAGTCATTGTTGCCTTCCACTTCTATTTAGTTTTTGACATGGCAAGGAATATTCGTTTAACATGTTAAAAATATTTTTTGTTGGCATAAAATATTCATATGATGTGGCAAAAACTTCCATGTTGACATGGAATATTATCATGATTAGGTAGGAATATCCCTAAAAATATTCATGTTTAGCTTGTTTGTTCACACTCACATGTTCATGTTGTAGCATTGTTATTTTTCACTTTGCTCTTGAATCTACTTGGTCAATACATGAGGTGAATGTACAATGTGAAAGCAAAGTTGAACCTCAAGAATAACTTCCTAGGTCTACATGCATAAACTTCCAAATTAAGGTTTAAAAACCTATGCCACCCATTTTTGTTCCCAAATTTTCATCCACTATTTTCATCCATGTCACATCAATAAATATTGTGTCCACATGGCATAAAATATTATAAAAATATCATATCCTTATGGGTAGAACACTTTGAATTTTTTAAAATTAAATTCACCTACTAACAAGATAGTGTTCTTGGTTGGATTTTTGTGTAAAGTACCTTAAAATCATCCACATGTTTTTGCAGTTTAGTCTTGACTTTTGATGTAAGTTGCACCCAAAATTCGAGCCCATCACACCCACATAAGAACTTCACTTTATAGGATGATTAGTAATTTCACAAAGGTTTTTTTCACTTTATCATTTAAACCTTTTGAACAACAATTCATGGTTTGTTGACTTTACCATATGTATTTGCATCAATGTAGGTTTTTGGGGTAAGATTTTGGCCTGAATTTGGAACTAATGTGTGGGTGACAACTAAAGACCTAACTTTGTATTTTGTAAACAAAATTTTCAATCAAATTTCATTTGCATTATTATTGCCTAACCATGTATTACAAGATTTGATCATCACTTATGATTTCATTTGAACATGCCATGTAAATGATTTTTTCAACCAAATTCCTTTTGCATCATTATTACTTACCATGTATGTATACGTAATTTGATTATCACTTATGATTCCATTTGGACATGTTGTAAAGGTTAGAGCCCTTACACAACGAGCCACTTGTTTCATCACACATATTGAGAAAAAAACTATTCATATGATGAGATAAATTTAATTGTAATTCTTAACAATTGTATATTATGGAGTTGAATTTTCTTTGAACCTAACATTAAGGGCATAGAAATTACCCAATGAACCATTCAATTCATAACATATGAAAAAAATCTCTTTGTTATAGTGGATAATTTTAATTGTAGTATCTCTTGTCAACAATTGTACATTGATGCAATATGTCATGAAAGGTATGAAGACATCAAAATTCCATGCATCACTATTGTTGAACTCACATTTAACGCTTGGAGAAATTTTGTAATGTAATTGGAAACCACTTCATACACTTGAACATTGCCTCTTAAAGAAAATAAAAAGCACATTGTATAAATAAGGGGCTGCTTATAGGCATAGACACCTTCTTGTTCTTACCATAGGTCATGGGTTTATGTATGTTTAGATATGATAATTTTTATCATGTTTTATTACATGTGGTTAAGGTCCACATGTGGTGGATGTTTTTGAATGTAAGGTTGGATTCTTTGTGTTTTATTGTATGAATAATTTCCATGTGTGGGGAACATTCCCAAAATGTAATGTTGGACTTGGCTACTACCTTGCCTTACATTGTGGGCTTCATCTTGGAAATGGCCCCAACCTAGGCCTTACCTTACACCAAAACAATCACAACATAACTTGCAACAACACATAAACAACATACAATAAACTTCAATTTTTCACATCTTTCATCATATTTCATTTCAAAGACCCATTCCTTGACAAAATTGTGATGAAAACTTTACAACTAATAGAAATTTAACCTTTTGCTTCAATTTTAAGGTTAACAATTTAAGCTTGAGATTTCAATTGAAAATTAAGTCGCATCTAGTAGATTTAATTCAATATCTAAAACTACCACCTATGTTAAGACTAAGGAATATAGATTATACAAGAAAAATCAAGTAGAATAAGGAGAAGAATATACAAAAGTCAAAAACCTAATATCAACCAATTAAAAGATCTCACAATTTAGATTGAATTAATCATTCTAATGACAAGAAATTTCAAGGAATTTGTATATGGATATTTTGCATAATCTTTTATACGGTTATCCTTAGACCATTGATTTTGCATAATCAAGTTCATATAGTTGCCCTTGGAAAATTCTAAACATAATTCCAAAGACAATTACCCCATTTTCAAGTTTAACTACTTCACTTCTTTCATGATCTAACTATCACTCCTTTTCCCTACCACCAACATGGATAAAAAAGGCAAATTAATGATGAATTATTGGAAAACATATGAAAAAGATAAAAAGAGATTTTTTTTAAAAATGTCATCAAAGTAGTTTGCAACAACATGAAGCCTAAGTGTTTAATATACCCAATGAGAGTCATGTTCAAGAATTCAATAATCACACATTGAGAAATTTATATGGTCAACATATTTAGAAATAATACATGTTCTTTTGTGGACACAACACCAATTATTCCCTAATTGGTCAATAGTAATACATTATATAGAGAAAAAAAATACACATGTTAAACTACAATGTAAAATGAAAACAAAAACAATAATTTACATATAACTTTTTCATTCCACATTAACCATTTTCTACATGGCAAAGGTGAGTTATGATGAAAAATAATATTGTATAATTTTTTTTGTATTTGAACCCCATTAGGGACAAAATAACAAAATGACAACAACCAACAATCTAGTAATATAGATTATCATCATCTCTAAGTGCAACAAAGGGTCCAACTTTGACACTTGATGTTATAGTGCATTACAATACAACCAATTACACATTGCCACATCTAGAGGCATATGTAAATTTAAATTATGAAAATCACATTATTTTTTAATCTCATTCATCCAAATTAAACGGTCTAGGATTGTTCCATGTGCACCAATTGATTTTGTCATGTGGCCTAGTGTGAAGATTTCAAGAGAAATGAATTAAAAATTTCAATTTAGGTAGGTAGGTAGGTAAATATATAGGTAAGTAAGTAAATGGGTAAGTAGGTAGGTAGTAGTTAGGCAAGTTCATTTTTTAGTTTTATTTTAGGTTTAGCTTTTAAGGTCAAGTTTTTTTTATTAGTTCATCCCATATGGCATTTGTTTTTAATGTTGTTTGCATGTTTCAAGTGCATTTCCTTATAAAATTTACAAGATTAAAATGGAGGATAAAAAATATGGGTTAAATTTTATAATCACAATGTAATCACAAATTAATTTGAGTGACAAAATTTTGAGGAGCTAGTATGTGGGTGATTTTGCATAATCTTTTGTAGGCTCATAAAATATATTGTATGGTCATTTGGCCTAGACAATTCCAGGGACAATTCTAGAACTCATAACTACTTCATCATTTCCCAACTTAGCTACCTCATTTTTTAATAACTACTTTACTCCTTTCCCTTATCCACCGGTAAAGATATGTCCTATTTCATTTTCAAACTTAACTATCTCATTCCTTTACTAATAACTACCTCCCTCTTTTACCTTACCCACCATAGATATAATGTTTAATAAAATTTAAAATAAAATTTGAAATTGATATAAATAATAACAAAATATTGAAAACCAAATGGGAATGTGATCATAAAAAAAAGGTTGAATGTCACTAATAGTGTGCAGCAATGCAAAGCCCAAGTTTGTAACTATGTTTTGATTAAAATATTGTATCTCATATCTTTTGGACCATTATTTCAATGTTGTACAAATAGATGTGCACAATAATATTTTTAATCCCAAATTAAAATAAGATATTTGTAAAATGATTTCCTACCAACTTAGGCCTTGCTTAGCTACTTACCTACTTACCTACTTACCTAACCAAGCTACCCACCTAACCAATTGACCTTCCTTCCTAACCTACCAACCTTATATATATATATATATATATAACTTAAGGTACTACCTACCAACTAATACTTAGTCTACTTATTAAGTTAATTTACTATTAACTAAGATAACATACATCACAACTTGGTGAAATTAAAAAAATGGCTAAACTTTGGCAAAATCAAAACTTGGCCAACCCTTAGTTAAACTAAAATTCTTTGTTAAATGTTGGTTAAAACTTGGCTAAAGTTTGGTTATTATTTGACACCTTTAATTTAGTCATAATTATACCTTTAATAAAAGTTTAATATATGCGGAGCACTCAAAATACAATAATAATAACCTTAATATACCCTTAATACATTTACACAATTTTAATATATCGTATAACCTTAATAAAATTTTAATATTAAATTTTACAAATAACATAAACCCTATTCATAATATACCATTAATATATATGTAAGAAATTATAATACACTTTAAAGATATACCCTTAATACAACTATGTCAAGTTACTTACAACTAATTTTTAATTCATAATGTAATTAATGGGATTTATTACCTTATTCTTGGATGAAAATAAACATAAACATTTTCCACATGGAAAGATGAAGCTTTCAATAGTTGTAATGTTGTTGTAAGATAGTTGTAAAAATTGCAAAAATATTTAGTGATTGCAAGAATAGTCACAAATGACACATAGTCACATGTAGTTGCAAAATTGATGGTTGCAAAATACAAGATTTCTCCTAATGATGATCAAGAAAAAATAATTCTAAGCAAAATACATGGGAATGTGGTAATGCTCGAGCAAATGCTTAATATTTGTAAATATCAACATCACCAATGTTGCATAAGGAAAATTTCATAACTATTTTAAAGTGACTGGCTTTAATGTAAGTGACTTTTCAATCTTATTTCACTACTAGGAAATGTGTCCTAGTTCACTCTAGGTTTAATTAGATTTTGAGTGAATTTGAACATTTTTACGTAGTGAAATTGTTTAACCCCCTGGTGAATGGGGACCAGTTGTTACGGACAATGACTTGTTTCACTAATATCTACTGAAACAAGGTTACTCTTAAATGAAATACAAATGTACCAAACCATTCACTTCCTAATTAATTAACTAATCAATATGAAAATAAATTAAACTTTTATTATATAATATATAATATTATTGATATTTTCATGATTTTTAAAACCTATTATTTATTGACATGTGTCACTACCTACGCTAGGTTAAAAACTTAACCGAGGTAGGTAGGCCATGTAATCAACTTAGGCACCTATTTTAGGAATTTAATAGGGGAATATTTTATCAACATACCATTGTTCACCACACACAACACCACCCATGAGGTTTGATCCCTTGGCCTTTGGAATGAAGGCAAACACCCTTACCATCAAGCCATCCCACTTATTGTGATAATATGTTACATTACATTCTATTTATCAAATACTTCATTTTAAACATTACAAAAACATAAACTTTGAAAATTCATATCTTATTGAGAATTTGTTCAAATGAAATTATTCAAGTTTACTTTTTGTTTTAATTTAATAATGTACATAATTACATTTATTTCCTTTTGAAAGTTTAAAATCATTTGAACAAAAAAAAAGTTGAATATCATTATTCAATAACATTTCAATGACCATTCTTTTGAAAAAAACAAGTTTAATAAATGGATTATTTTTTTTGTTAATATGATAAATATAACTTATGTTAAGTTACTTTCAATTATTATATGACTATTTTTCATTAATTTAAATTATTTCACCCTACATTATTTATGACTATTTTTAATTACTTTTGGTTATTTTTTGTTATTTCACCCTAGGCTACTTTTGGTTATTCCAAGTTACTTTTGACTATTTTAACTTAGTTCACCTTAGGCTATTTTCAATTGTTGTAAGTTTTTTGGGCTATTTTATGTTTTTTTGTTATTATAAATTATTTTTAGCTATTATAAGTTATTTTTGGCTATTGAAGGCTATTTCACCTTATGTTATTATTAACAATTTTAGGTTAATATAGGCTATTTCACCTTAAGTTATTTTTTTCTATTATAAATTATTTCACCTTATATTATTTTTAGTAACTTTAAGCTATTATAATATATGGTTATAGGTTGTTCTGTTATTAGTGCTATTGGTGGTTATTAATGGTTATTTGGTACTTATTCTATTTGTGGCTATTAATGTTTTTAAATTGTTATTTTCTTAATAGTTATTGGTGAATATTCTATTAATGGTCATTACTAATTAGTCTATTAGTGGCTATTCTATTAATGGCTGTTGGTGGTTATTCTATTAATGGCTATTGGTGGTTATTCTATTAATGGTTATTGGTGAATATTCTATTAATGGTCATTACTAATTAGTCTATTGGTGGCTATTCTATTAATGGCTGTTGGTGGTTATTCTAATAATGGCTATTGGTGGTTATTCTATTAATGGCTATTGGTGGCTATTCTACTAATGGTTATTAGTTGTTATTCAATAAATGATTATTGGTGGTTATTCTATTAATGACTATTGGTGGTTATTCTATTAATGGCTATTGGTGGTTATTCTATTAATGGCTATTTGTGGTTATTCTATTAATGACTATTGGTGGTTATTCTATTAATGACTATTGGTGGTTATTCTATTAATGACTATTGGTGGTTATTTTATTAATGGTTATTGATGGATATTCTATTAATGGTTATTGATGGATATTCTATTGGTGGATATTTGTGTTTATTAATGGTTATTATATTAATGGCTATTAGTGACTATTCTATTGGTGGATATTGGTGACTATTAATTGGTATTATATTAGTGGTTATTGGTTGCTAGTATATTAGTGGTTATTGGTGGCTATTTTATTAATAGCTATTGGTGATTATTCTGTTGTAAGCCATTGGTGGTTATTTTATTGGTGGTTATTGATGGCTATTTTATTAATGGTTATTAATGACTATTTTATTATAAATTATTGTTTGATATTCTATGTTATAATATCATAGGTTATTGGTAGTTATTATATTGTAGGGTATTTAAAATGATTTTTTGTAGGTTATTATTTTCTATTCTAAGTTATTTTTATCTTAAGTCATTATATATATTTTAGATTATTTTAAGTTATTATATTTAAGATAAAATATTTTATAATAACATAAAGTAGAATAACCTTGAATAACTTAAGGTATAACTTGAAATAACATATATTAATTTAAAATAAAATAACCTAAGGTATAGTTGAATAATTTAATTTATAATAACTTATAATAACGTAAAATATAAGTTAGAGTAACTAAAGTAGGGTATATCATAAAATAACATAGATATAATATTTAGAAAATCATAAAAATAAACCTATTTATTATAATAAATTGTAATAATGAATTATGTTAACTAGTAATGAAACATGATGTCTACATAGTGATATCATAGTGAAATAACTTTCATGAAGGTGAAATCAATAAAATGCAATGAAGTTATTTCATTTTTAAGGTCCCATAGTGATTTAAGCTAGTAAATTGCACCGCACTTTGGTAGTAGTGTTTTTGACCTCCATTGCTTTTGGATTCTATATTAGTCTTCCTTCTCCATATCCTGTAAATGGAGATCCAAAGCAAAAACAACATTTTAAAACATGATTGCTCTATCTTTTGTGCTAATTCCCATGTTATATTTAAAGAATGATGCAATATTTATGATCCATTAGTACCCATCAATTAGGTCCATTGCAAATGAAATAATTTCCTTTGACAAAAAGCAAAGTTGCAATAAACATAATGATGGTTCAATTTTTAAATATTAGGTAACTCAATTGTTTGTTGGATTAATCTTTCACAATGTCCATAATTCACACATTAGAATTGAACAATTGAACACATACCTTTCATTCATTCTTCACATGTTAATTACAAATATATAAGTAAAAAATATTCTTTTGCCTTATAATGTTGTTTACAATTCTATTTTGCTAACACACCTCCACAACACTAGCATCATTGTTTATTTTGTTGCATTATCAAGCTACAATGCTTTATTCCTTGAATTATTTCAAGTTATATAATACTCCAATTAATGCATCCAAGCCCACAATCTCCATGATCATTTCATTGACCTTAGTGTTCATAAAGATAATAAACTAATGCACATAATTCCTATAGGAAACAAGAAAACCATTGCTACCAATCATCCTTGAGTCCATGCAAAATTTGAACACATGACCAAACATGAAATTGGTAACAAACATTAACATTGAATAACCTTCCAAACCTAAATTCTTTTAACTTTCATGTCCTTTTTTGGTTACATTGTGTTGTAGTCATGATGACAAGGAAAAACTCATCAACTACCAAGTTTAGTTGCAACATGAACATTAATACTTTTGTAATTATTGTAGCAATTTTTTTTGATAAGTTAAGGTTTAGGAGGGATTGAATGTACAAAGATTCAATATTAATGGTCATTGGTTATAAAAAAATATTCACATTATAAAATTCATCTTGCAATATACTTATGAATATAGACCTTATTTTTAAATGTTCAATGATTAAGCCAATAGTTAAAACAATACTAAATTGAAGATGTAGGTTGCAATGGGGTGTAAGAAAAAATACCAATTTCACAGATGTATGAAGAATATGCGTGTCAAAGTCAAACCCTGCAGTTAACCATAAGCGCCTCACCTGTGCACCCATAATGCATTTAAGGAAAGTACCATTGTTGAGCAAGTTAGTCTTCCATTCACATATACCCCTTGGGTAATTATAGGACCTATAAAAATATACTCCATTTAGTTGGCAACAATTCTTTTGTTATCCTTATAATAATTACATTGCCTAAAACTAGTAAATATTTTAGATTTTCGTATATTAATTTTAGACTTGGTTTAATGAACGTTTGAACTTTACCTATACTCATAGGTGGGTAGTTGTGTTGATTGATAATAAAAAGTGTATGTAATAAAATCATAACATTACTAATATGCATCCACAAGTTTTGGAATGCACTTGGTTGTGATGGATTGTTTGAATACCAATTACAAAACATTCATATCATATTTAATTTTTTTTGTAATAATTACCTTGAGTGAAAATTTTAATTTATTTTATTCTGAAATATTTTCATATTATGCATTGCTAGTTCTTATTACACAATTTGTTCTAAATGTAACACCAAAGTTGTTTAAAGGTTTCTTTTCACCTTTGTTAATTCCCCTTGAAATGTATTTAATGTCATATGAACTCGTATTTGCAAATTAGTCACAAACCTATTTGTTATACTTCATTTGTTAATGTGCCATACTTGTGCAAATATTACATATATTTCAGTTTACATTGTAGACTCTATTTAATAATTATATATTTCATATAATAAATGCAATGCAGATAATAATAATTTTCCTTACCCTTTATTTTGAAGTATTAGTATTGGGATTATATATATATATATACACGTAAATTTACTTGGATAAGAAAGAAAGGAAGAAAAACATATAAATTGATACACATTAACACTAAGTACCCCAAGGATATACTGGATTTTATATGAATGCTTGCAAATAGAAAAAAATAGTTTAAACAACATTGAAACCATTAACATAAACTAATACACATGCATAAAAGGATATTACTAGATTCAATATATAGGTTTGTTCATAACACATGAAAACACAAATGAATTTAAGGGAAAAGCCCAACACAAATTGAAATATAATAGTTTAAAGAACATTGAGACCATTAGAACATTAACAAATATATGTGCATAAGCAATTCATAACAATTTTCACAACCATGCATGATTGTGATGCATGCTAGGTAAATGGTGGGGAAATTAGATAACACCCAAAGTACCTTGTTCAATCGAAGTGGACTCAAGTATAGCTTTTGGTTACGTCGCAAACCATGGTCTTCCTATTATCAAATACATGGAAAAATATTGTAAACCATTTGATGTGTAAGAAGAGTTTTAGTTACATGCTAAAGACAATATAATAGTTGGCTTGTAATAGGTGTCCCATCATGTTGGAAAATGAAACTCATAACTTTCTCACCATTTATTTGTGTTCATGAAAGGTCATGAATAGTTGAACAAAAACAATCAATTACCATGTTAATACTTACATTGTTTTAAAAATTGATCATAGAGAAACATCTCCAATGTGAGTTTCAAAATGAAAAACTAGTTGATTTCAAAATAACAATAATTGTCAACTAAGCATTTTCTTGTCAACAAACTCACCTCACCATGTTGATCCAAATAGAGGGAGGGAAGGATACATGCTCGATTGCCTCGCATAACTAGCACATGTGTGGATTGCATAAGTAAAAAGATGCCAATGCCAGCATATCCTGTAGTAAAGGTCAACCATATTAATGGTAATTACAAATAACATTGAAGAATAGTTCATGGGAAGGTGCATTTATATTTCCTAACTATGCCACATTAGCTTGTATGGGTCCAATTAGGAAATTATGTACAAATATAATCAATACAATTTAGGGTGTAACAATTTGGAAATATCACCCTCATTTGCATGTATTAAACACTCTCCACTATTTTGGAACTCTGATGCACACCACACAAACTCTCCACATATCAAGCAAAGTGCCGCACTGCACACACATATAATGGAATTCTAATAAGCCATCAACAATTCAAGTTTTATTCACATATGAAAAATGGTAGTAATTGTGCCATATTATAATGTCAAAAGGCATTCAAGGCATTTGGTTGTTCAAGATATAAGAATAAATGGAATGAAATGGTTGTAATGATTCAAATCCATGGAGTCCAATAATTGGAAGCCAACCATTTTTTTTTTAACACATTATATTCAAGGAAAAAAACTTACTAGCCCATTTTTCTATGGTCAATACGTTGTTCTTGAATGCTTTTCCACAACAAATCCTAACAAAAATCACAACAAAACCCAATTCAAATTTGATAGAATTAAAAATAAATACACAAATAAATAAGGATTTTATGGGAATTCACATAAATTATAATTGTTATACATCACAGACTTCCAATATCACAAAATTTCAATAGAACCAATGCGAAATTCATAAAACAACATGGACATGTGCAAAATATGTGGGATTCAAAGTGTAAAAATGTCATTATATATGTATACAACTTTTATATAAATGATGTGTCTTTTTTACTTGTGATGTCTTGATGTGAAGTACGTACAATTACATATTACTTAATTTTGTGCAATTATTGTGATGTAATTTTGCATAAAACTATGCATTTTTTGTGTATTATACATGAACATTCACGTAGGTCATTCAAAAACAATGTTTCATATGTTTGAATTCTTAAGATACTGAATACATACAAATATTGTTCCTATTACCATAACACAAAATTCATATGATTTTTGTACAAACCTATGAAAAATAGATTTTGCATAAAATTTGTATGAACCTATGAAGCTTGGTAAGTTTGTGATGTAATAAAGTTATTAGTCATCATGATCTTGATTGCAATTAATTCCTTTGATCTATTAGTCATTTCCATGTTAACCAAATTTAATAGAACAACAACATTTGTTCATGAAAACACAAATTATGCAATATAATGATATGCACTCACCTGATAAACTAAAGGTAAGTTTGTGAGACATAGTCGTTTTTGAATTTTATAAAGGCGTGGTTGTACATCTAATGTATTCTGATCCATTCAATGAACAAACATTTGAATATGATCTCATTACCAACAAAATTTCAATTATCATTGACAAGCTACTTGTAGAAGGATATATATAGGAAAAAATTTCAACTTTTCAACATTTATGCAATGATTAATTCCATGTACCATTTAATTATTGGTAGTTCACTCACATTGGATGTTTGTTGAAGGCATTCAAATCTCATTTGTTTATTATTGCCCATGTCTACAAAAATGTCATCAACCCATTAATTATCAATGAGCTTGAAAGCCATGTGTTTCCAAATAATGGGGCCCAAAAAATTGCACAACCCATTTATCAAAACATCAATAAAATAAGTATATGCGAATAATTGGAGCAAATGAAAACATCCTAAGTTATGATTATGTAAAAAAGAAACCATTTATCCACAATGTGCACAAGCATTACATAATGTTATGAACCATGTCATACCTTGATTGATTACAAAAAATTGCCAAATATCTTGAAGTTGCAAAGATTGTTCCAAATATGCAGCATCCATGAACATTGTTCCTATAGACACATTTTACAATGACAATGTGAAAAAATTGAATCAAGGTTGCAAGGTCCAAAACTTTGAAATTGTTTTGCAAACTAATTTTCATTATTAACTACTTATCATTTTATCCATATACAAACCTGAACCTTGATATTTCCCATCCAAGTCATTGCATGTGATAAATTGCACCTACACCAAAACAATAATTATAAAACTTGTAAGAGAAGTCAACAAATAGATGTGATTTTATGCAACACCATGTAATTTGAAGCTTTTGAACTTGTAAAACTCCAATGTTATAATTCCACATAATGTTTTTGTAAATAGAATGATTATAAATTAATACAAGTAAAAGGAAAGAGAGAAACCAATAGAGTTGCTCGACGTAAGAAAGGGAGGCAAGCACTTTGTATAACCAATTTAATGTTCTTAGCTTCTAAAGAAACTTTTTTTTCTATCCTTGTAATGGCTCTTGATGTTTGAATGATGGCAATAATATAAGCAAATTTCACCATAGAAAGAATTTGGATTAAATCAAGCCACCCTTCAAAAACCTGCAAAACAAAATATATATCAACACTGTAGGTGGGAAAATGCATTCAATTTTTTCAAGCTATTAATTAACAACCTACAACACATTGAAATCTTTTGCATGGAATAATTAGTGTAAAGGGTTATAAAGAAAGTACTCACACTTAACAACCAATGGGTCAAAATTGCAAATGGGTCCACTTCAAGCAAATCACCATCAAGAATGTTGGTTGTTGGATGTTTATATGTTTTGAATTGTTGTGATGGATAGTCCACGGAATTAATTTGACTCTTTTCAGTAAGATATGAACTTATGGAATCTCCTAGCCCATTTTCAACTGAAGTTGGTACACTTTTTTTGTGATCATATATCTCTTGGTTCCTCATGTCTTTTTGACTTTCCACATCATTGTGGTCTAGTAGTTGACCATAAACAAATAATCCCTCAAAAATTTCTCTAAGTTTTTGCAACACATGTGTAGAAATGAAATCAAATGACCCATATACATCAACTAATTGCTCTTTAGTCATACACAACTTGTCCAACTGTTGCCAAAGATGTTGGATATTGTTTGATTTCAAGTGCTTCATTGTATCTGCAAATATTAAAAAATAACCAAATTTAGAAAGTTAAGAACCATTACACAAGACTTGGTATCATAATGGAAGGGATGAATTTTTTTTTTAATGCATAAATCCCTAATCATATAATCAAAAGTTAATAAACATCACATTCATAACTATTAACAAAACTTGTATTTGCATTTTACCTGAATCACTTTTGTTGGACAACATAGCCAACCTTCCCAACTCTTGTAAAGCTGTCAAGTGGACAACTTCCCCTCCCCATTTATCCTTGAATTGGATAGGGGATGATGATGAAGATCCAACTTCATTTTTTTCGTCCCTTGTTTCCACTTCGAAATGCACTATATTTCCAGCAAAAACTTCCCAAAGCACCTACAATTTCAATTTAGTTTCACATGGTGGTGATTAACTTATGGTGTCAAAACATTGTTGTAATTCTAAAACTTTAAAAAAACAAAAAAAAAAAAAAAAAAAAAAAAAAAAAACTACATGAAGATCAATTCCAAATTGCAACATCTTGCCAAACTTACTTGGAAGCGGAAGATAGAGACAGCCTTGGGTTTTACAAGAGAGCGAAACCCTTCTCTCACTTGTAAAATCTGCTTGTTAGAAACACAACAATTAACCATTGAATAAAAAATTATGATATTTTATTTTTGTAATAAATTAAAAATTTCCAATATGTAGACAAACTTCAAAAATCTTTCAAGTGACACAAGTCAATAGAATAATGTGCAATGCATAAAATTTGTAGCTTATAATATATATAATTAAGAGGATGAACCATACACATGTACATATGTACATAGTGATATTGTTTGACCATTTTTCAAATGTAACACAAAGTGCAAGCACATTTTTTAAATGGATGTTTACTCATTAATGATATCACATTAATGAAATATGAAGAGGTAATGCCCAATATAGAGAAAGCCAAGTTTCATTAAGAAAGTCATCCAAAAATTCCAAATAAATATTATCTTGGGGGCAAGCACTCATGTTTAGTGTTCAAAGGATAAGATAATATTAATTCCTTGGGTTCCTTTTATTGTGAATGTGCCCAAATGGAACTTAATCACAATATTTTAGATACTTCCACTATTGTTATTAATAACCCATACTATTTGATTCAATTTTTTAAAAGTTGAATATACCTGTGCAACAAAATTATCAATTGTTGTTGACAAATTTGTTTGTGGATTCCATAATTCTCCCAAATTGAAGGTATCCTTTGTGCCTCCTTCCTTTTGCACATGTTGCATTCGTTGAAAACTCAACACATTTACAATAGGGAGTAGCGCATTGGCTAGGCGACGACAAATTGGACACCAAAATTCATTTTTTTGAAGGTCTACAATGCCTTTTCCTAGCAAGTCACAACACCATTACATCCAAACTAAGTTAAAAACTTGAAACAATCCATTTCCATGAATATTGAAACTCAACATTCAAACTTGAAAATCTAATGAAATCATTTTCACTTGCACAACATGGACACCATTTTACATTAACTAGATGGAAAAGAAATATGTTGGATGAAGCTTGAAAAACACCTTCGTAATTGTTATCAAGGTTGTCTCGTTCAAGAAGAGATAAATAATAACTCTCGAAGCAAGCTTTATGCATCTATAATCATGTCCAACATTTCCATTTAGTATATAAGTTCCATATTTTTAAAACATTAAGGATTGTGTGTGTCACAAACCCACCATATCTCCCATTACAAACATAAATGTAAGGAATTACCTGATGTCCACAACATCCAACATGTTCAATTGGATGAACATCCAATGAATACCCAGTCACCTCAAAAACTTGTGAATCGAATTCATGTGGTTGAATTTTTTTGGAGATGAGTGCAAGAAGTTGATCAGCTTTATCGCCCTTTGCAATTGTTTCAGCCTCCTCTAAAATTTCCACTTCATCTGCTTTATTTACCACTTGTAGTGGCATGTTGTAAAGTTGCACAAAGGCTATATATCCTGCTGGAGAATCACTAATATCACACTATCCACAAAACAAAACTTCCAAGTGAGTGATGGGGAGAGGATGTGGTTATAAAAATGCCACATCAACAATTCCCTTTCAGGCATAAAATCACAAGACTTTATGAGGATAAACGTTCACATAAATGTTCACAAATATGGACAATGGAGTTTAAGTGAGGGTGCAAATGACATAAAAAATTGACCCATAACAATTTCCTTTATGCTTCGCTTAGTAAGTAATGAGTGAACTAGTCAAGTTGATGTGGTAGAGTTCAAGATTAGTTTTCCAAGGAAAATATTCCCAAATCCATGATCTAGAAGCCTACATGAAAATTATTTTAAATATTTTGATTTCAAAAATGGTCAAACTATATTATTAGAAAATTTTGTTTATTTATTGATCAGATAAATTACAAAGCATTTTAAGCCATTTGAAAATAAATTAAACAAAAAAAAAAATGGTTACAATATTCTTAAAATGCTTTTGGGTATTTTACACTTATTAGATTCAAATTTCCCATAACATATTAAAAACATTGTTATACAAATATATTAAACATTATCAATATTAATTTAAGGTGTAAAAAATGTAAAATTAAACATTAGTTATACCTTAGGTAAAACATGTTTTGTGTTGGCACTTGTTTCAATTGGGATAATGTCATGATGAGCTATAAGGACATCCATCTCTTAAAAAATGTGGGAAATTTTATTTTAGTTCTTACTACTTAGGTGAAGGTTATAAATAATTGATGTTTTTGAATTAGGTTGTATTTAGATTCTTGAACCATAAAAAAAATATCAATAATAATAATGGATTTACATAGATGTCAAGTATAATCATTGAATACCTTTGTCCTACAAAATGCACATTCTTGGATTGCAATTGTTGTTTCAATCGTCACAAACTTCTCTTTACGATCAAGTGTCAAAATTGGTGACAAAGTAGCATCATCATATCCATGTTCAACTTCATCATTATCTTGATCATTGTGTTGGTCCAAGAAAGTTTTTTGCCTAAAACAAAACACCACACAAAATTCAATGGACATTATTCATAACAACATATGACATATGAGAACATTTTCAAACATATTTGGAAACGTCATAGTCAGCATTATAATGTCATAACAACTTTGCAAGTGAAAACTTACTGTGATGCTATTTTTGCCAAAATAGCAACTTGTCGTTCTTTCTTCAACCTTTGCCATTCATCCTTTGTAGTAGTGACTGACACCTAACAAAACAAATATTCATACAATGTTTAAATTAAAATAAGAATATTAAGTATTCGCAAGATGTAAATTCAAATATTAATTGTACATAAATGACTAATGGTTAGATTGATACCAATTTAGTTCTCAATGTGGACACTAACTTATGAGAGCGTATCACTAGAATAATACAAGATTTAGATTTTTTTAACAAAGTCCAACTTCCAATGTCATAATAAAACACCTATTTCATTTTCCTAAATGTTTAAAAAATATAATAATATAATAATTTCCAACAGAAAAAACAAATCAATCATTTTTTAAAAAACAACTTGGCTTGGGTATTAGCCAATTTCTTAACAATCAATGCAAGTGAGTGGTGAATATAGCCAATATATATATTGTCCTAATACCTCCAAATGTGAAAGCTTCCATGCACCCAAAAAAAAAAATCCTTCAAAAGCCTTGGCACATTCTTAACCTCACATGTTAATGATTTGTTAATGTTTGCATCCATTAAACATCACATAGTTTGTTGCATACCTGATATTGTGGAAAATTGTGGAACTTTGAAACTCTTGATTCATCCCCAAAAATTGTTGGAAACAATGAATGTAGTAGGTGGAGTATGTGTTGAGCATAATCTGCCAAGTCTATCCTCATCATTGAAAGATAGAGATTTTTTTGTTAGTCACCCAACACAATAAATTATTTATGTCCTCCAAATGTCAATTGAATTTTAGGATAAAAACACACAAGGGTGAATGGTATGCTAATCCTTACGATAGGCATTTTTCACATTTTGCAATTCATGCAACATGTCATACATGCTTGAAGATCTAGGTCTCCAAGTACTCCTTTCATCCAAAATTGTTCCTTGATCTATGCAGGGATTCCATTTGATATTTACAAGAATATCATTGGGATGGAGGCTTGAAGGTTGTGGAGCTGCATTTGATGGCAAAAAATTTTGTCGATCGTTCCTACAACATTTGTTTAGTGTCTTAGCAAATCTTGTACTAATACAATGAACTAACACATGAACTTCTAGTTCATTGATTTTCACTTATGTTCAAATTGATTTTTATACAATGTGAACCACCATAATACTACCTCACTATTCAAGAACATTTTACTTATGCACATTTTTATTCTAAGCATATAACAAAATTTCCCAAGAAGATTTGTTCAATATCTAGTAAAATAATTAGTTTAAGGTACATCAATGATATAATAGGAGAACATGTGGCAAACTAGAGCAATAATACATACAAGGCTATCTCCATTATTTGTAAAACAGCAACACCAAGTGATTCACCAGCGGTTGCACTTGTTTCATCCTTGACAAGAAAATTCACATGATTCAACATGTTCCAAAGTAGCTGATGACATGCCTGTCATGCCATCCCATTGAAATTTAAATGAGGATTTGAGAGTGAAAAAATCCAAAACAAAGATATGTCGGGTGAAAAAAATTCATGATTTGGGTGAAATTACAATCAAATGAGCCAATGGTGACAAAGGATTCAACCAAACAAGCCTTTTGTGGACATTTTGAGTTTTTCATAAAAAGGATTTTTTGAAGGATATTTTTTTGCAACATGTTTTTTTAAATATTTATAATTCCCAAAATAAATTACATATTTTTAAAACTCTTTTTGAATAAATAATAAATAAATAAAATGTAAAAGATCTGCCAAATTTTACATTTCATTTTGAAAAATGATCATAATTTCAAATCATGTTCACATCATAATTACTTTAAGCTTTAGTTTTTTGTATCATAAGCCACAACTTTGCTCATATGTCATACACATTATGACCCATTTACATCTAGCAAATGACTTTAAAAATTGAACACTTTAAAATTATATTTTGAATTTTAAAAATTTTCAAGTACCACAATTTTTAATTATGAATGCTATTCATATGTGGATGATATGTTATCATCATTTCAATTTTTTTCCCATCAAATTTTTTTATTAAAAGAGTCTTTAGCCTAATGCTTTATAAAATTATTTTTTGGGTGTTAAAATTCAAAAGTCCTTACCTAAAACCAATTTTCAATTTATTATAATTAATTTTTTTTGAATTATTCAAAATTCATATAAATCATTTAACATGATTTTTTTTATCAACATAACATAAAAATGACATTACATAAATATATTTAACAAAATTGACAATTTTTCAGTTGTTTGACTAGGTTTTAGGTTCGTTTGACTATGATTGCACCCATTTGCATTATCTTGTCAACACAATTGTAGCACCTTGATGTTGTGAAGGACATGAACCCAACCTGAGTATGGAGAAGCTTAGTAAGGTGATTGTAAGGTGGTGCTGCTTTAATGGGTGAATTTAATCGCCAATAATGTTGCAACTTTCCAACATGTGTAGCTCTTTCCTATTACAAGCAAAATAATCACATTTCACCATGAGGTGTTCCCACGTCAATACAAATGAACAACCTTCCTTATCAAATTTTCATTCCTTCCAACAATCTTGGGATATGTAACCATTTTTTCCATTCAACATCCCATCATACAGTCTAAAAAATGTGGTAATATGATGAATCTACATACCTGAGCATCCTCCAATTCATTGGGATAAAAATGGGCAAACAAGGGATCAAATTCCTTCCAATACTTCAACTTTAGTTGATAGTAGCCATGCTCTTGAACCTGCCACATCACATGTGTAGTACAATCCCAAATGTAAATACTAACATCTCACAATTTGCTAATTTATGAAGCACAAATGTATTTTGGTCTCTTAGATCTTGCCATAGTTTTTGTCCATATAAGTCATTAATGTGTTTGTTGAAGGCTCATCCATTTTCTTTGAGGTTTACTAAAGTGAACCGTGTCAAATTATTAGCAATTTTATGCACATTGACATTTTGTAAATATATTAAGGAAACAATATAATACACCACAAAGACCCAACAATTTTTTTTTGAAGGCAACATAAACCTCATGATTTTCTTAACTATAAGGATTTCAAAGGGCCATACATTTCAACTCAAGAAAGAACAAACAAATAATTTTAGCTATACAAGAATGAAGCACCTTGGGTTGATGAAATTGTGCCACTTCATCCAATGTATCCATTAATTTTTGTTGATCCACTGGAATGGCACTCAATGCTCGAGAGAGCTAACACACATATGACAAACACACATCATGTTTTGTGCAATATGAAACTCAGATTCCGAACTACAAAAAAAAATGATCCTTGCATTTCTAACGTAGATTAAACTAATACAGAATCCATGTGAAAGGAAACCACCAACCATAACCAAAATCAAGTGCTAGAAAGAAGTGTCCTTAAATATAATAATAGATAATATTTAGTCAAAATACTACCTGTGAATAGGTTTGATTGCGCACACACAACCATTGGATGACATCATATCGCAAAGACTCCAACTATACATGCTCAAGAACCATCATTGTGTTAAAAAGATCAACAAGTATTATCCTTGCCCAAAATATTTAAAGTCCTAAAAAAAAAAAGCAACACCCAAATATGGCACCTTCACCTCTTTCATTCCAGTGTTCCGACGGTCGCGAACAACCTACAAAGACAATATGAATGTCATCTTCTATGAATGAAAAGAAACATGAACATGTAAATATTGGCATTCTTGTACAATATTGTAAAAAATAAGAAAGTGAAAAAATAAAATGCAACACTTGTTGCACCTTAAGTCTTTTAAAACAATATTTCAAGTTGCATGATTTGAGCAATGGTTAGAATGAATCAACACCCACTAGTATACATTATTATATGTTTGCTATGATTTAGTTGTGGGTGAATCTCAATGGAATTAATATATGGTTTCACTATGGTAACTCATTTTGTAAAGTTTTCAATCTATCTATATGAAGGTAAATAGGTGACAAATAAATAGATAACTTACATGTAGGTAAGGGTTATTTTTACTACCTATTGATAACCCGCAAATAGGCTATTTGTAGGTAGGTGATAAAAAAATAGTTGAGTTAACCTCCATGGTTAAGTAGGGCATTGAAACCTGACATAAAATTATTTCTTAATTGCTTACCATATTCCATCCTTCATGGTGCACTAGTGGATGTTGGTTCATTTTGGCCTTAAACAACCTTGAAATTTCAAATTGGCAAGAAGGCGTACCATTAATATTATTCGCAAAAAGTTTTGAATATATGACGGTAATAGAAAAGACATTTGACTACTAGTTGTAGGAGATGTTACTAAATCCAACAACTGTTCCCATCAAACAAAAGAGAAAATATTAAATGATTTCCAAGAACCCAACCAAAGACATTAACTTTTTGTTTCAAATCAAATTTGTTAGGATATTGAAAAGTAGTTAATGCCACAAATACTGCACCATACCATATAGGAGATTTCAATAATATGTATTGAATACATGAATAAAACATGTATACCAAAAAAGAAGATTAAGAATGCACCCATTTAATTAATTACAAGGCACCCTAATAACTTTTTGCAAGAATTTGTTTGCATGGGCAATACAATTGCCCAAGAATAGTGTGGAAAAGGTGATACATTGGCCTTATAACACCATTACCTTATGGCTTGACTAGACTATTTTGCACATAATGTATATAATTGGTTAGGAGAAAAGATGTCCAAGGATGGTGTTGAGAAAGGAAAGAAGGTTTTTTTCTATTATGCTTCACTTTGAAGCCTTTAGGTCAAGCCCAACAATCCATGATGTCTATTGGGATTAGAGTTTTTTCACACGTATAATATATATGACATTCCATTTTTTTTTTCTTACCCATGAAATCCAAGGGCCATATATTTTTCTCTTTAAATTTTTTTTTCATCTCCAAATATAGACTTTTCAACCATAGTTCATTTTGTTCAAGTGAAAGAAAGGTTATGTTGAGTTGCACAACATTACATGAAAGCGTTCCGCCATTCGAAAAAAAATAGCATTTTCCATGTCTTCTTTAGCAACAACACAAAATTGTAATAGCAAAAGATCCATATCCCATGACCTACATCACAAAAGGTTCTCATATAACATAGGCAATGTTTTCTCATATCTTTTTCTAAAGACTACAATGATTAAGTTGGCATCTACATGCCAAACAACTTCAAGCACACACATAAGAAGCAAATGGAATTCTTTTCATACACAACCATTGTGAATAACAATAGCCTTCATGAAAAGAATTGACAAACAAACATGTAATACAAACATTAGACAACAAATAAAAAGACCCATATAGATTTGTCCACTCACTGGTCATGCCAAAAACTACCACGATAGATAAACTCCAAGCGATAAAATTCCTCCGACACATGTTGCCATTGGTTTGCTCGAATCTATTCCAATAGTAACCTCCATGGTTAAGACAAATAAGGCCAAAACTATGTTCTTGAACTAGAAGATTGGATATCCAAGATTCTTGATAGGGCAAATTAAAGTTTAATGGTGGTTGATTTAACATTTTCATGTTAATTATTTTCCAAAATATATTTTTTATAGTTTCAATAGATTGCAACAACCAACTCATAAAATTAACTTCAAATGGTAAATAAGTAAAATATTTACCTCTACCATCCAAGTTGCAATACGTAATGGAAGATCTAGTAAAGCCAACACCTGTAAAATACCAAGCCATATAAACACAATTAAGAAGCGAATGATAAAAAGGTAAGGCTATTGCCATTATATCCAATAATAGTCTATTGTTACCAATCACACACTAGGTTCCACAACATTATGTAATTGATATAAATGTCTATGTTTGCTACCAATATCTAAGATAAATGAATCAACTACAATGACAATTTAAAATGATAGGTGTTAGGAATGGCATACTTTCTATTTATCAATAAGTGAAGAATTTTCATGGAGGTCATACCTCTTCTTCAGTTTGAAAACTTGAAAAAAATCTTTCAATATCATCATCCCAACCTAATAGGACAAGTTTTGATAGTATAACACTGAAGACCCTGAGGAGTGGAATGTGTAATGACATAGATGATTCGAATGTCAAATTTTTTGTTTTCTGCACCATCAATCATATTTCACAAGTTCATTGTAAAGAACTTACTTCAAAACTTGTATGTCTAATTAAGTGTTATGTTATAAGCATGCATCTTAAAAGTAAAGAAAAAAATCATGATTTATCTAACTAAGTTCAAAAAGATGAATAAATCTTTCTTTTCAATTTGAAACACATTTATATGGATTTGAATATCTTGCCTCTAATAAGTAGCAACGCAAGTGTTTGATAGTACAATTGCCAGCTAATATCAATGCTTGTTTAGACTTGTTTGAATCATCATTAGAATAACAACATGTAATCAATTGGAAGATAATGGCCATGGTGTTCATCTGCAAAAGTGAAAAATTATAATTTAAATTAATCCTCAAGTCTCTTGATACAATGGTGAATAAAAAAAACCTCAAAATCATAATGGAATAATTGAATAGACCTCTAGTTGGATGGAAATAATCCATGCATTGTCCTTCTTGAAATGAATGGAACTATTTTGGGTGTATGGATTCATCCACTGCATCATCACAACCCAAATAAACTTAGTGACCTTGATAATTTTATTGGTATCATTTTTTATTAGTAAAGGTTACATTTTTTTAAGCACCAACACAATTGCATGAAACCCATGCTGCTTTTAAAATTTTCAATATTGGCCAAAGTCATTGATCCTAGGAAATATATGCACATACATGTGATATGTAAAATAAAATAAGTTGAATCATTTTGGTTTACTTTGGGCTCTAATGAGAAATTGTAACACCCAAATGACCATTCAATATCATTGAAATATTCACCTCATACAATTTACTACATCTTTACAAACTCCTACAAATGTAGGAATGGTTACAAACCTGGAGATATGTGACCACCTCAAGAAGCTCCTCAAACACATCTAAACGATCATTCAAAACATGAATTGCCACAGATGGATGGGAGACAATCAAGCGCAAATCTCCTTGGGGTCTCAAGTATACCTATGAAACCAAGTTTGAAGCCTTGTAAGTAATCTAAAAGAAAAACAAATTGTGGTTATTATTATTGCCAAATGCAAAACCTATCATTCTTGTTAAATCAATGGAATAGAAGAACATATTGTTGTGTGAACAAACCTTTTGTTTAATGACTTCATGTTCCACATTGATAGTACCCCTGAAAGACATTAACTCTTGTAAATTCCCATGGAGAAATGGAACTAAAACAACATTTTATGCAAAGAAATGAATAAACAGTGGGATGAAATAAAAAAATTACAAACGCCTTTTATGATAAATCTTACAAATATACATAGTCTAAATCTAAATGTTATCACCATATCATGTGTGCAATTATGAACTTGAGATATATAACAAAGTCAAAATCCTTTAAGGAATATAAAAAATGGTGTCACACCATCACCATTTTCTACACTCCTAAGTTACTAGTTTGGACCCTCTTATAATTTCATCACATAATTGGACACAAAGTGGACAATATTGATGGTTCTTTAAATGTATGTTGATATAAGTTATTATACTTAAGAATAGTTGACACTTTTTCAGCACCATTGAAACATAATGCCAACCAACAACCAACTTTTCAAGGAGTATATATTCCTATGTCCCGCTTGGTACACCTTAAGGATTTTGACCCAACATGACAAAGGTATTCCTTTCCAAATGTTATGAGATTGTGAAATTGTTATTAAATGCATCAAACTAATGTTATGTTATTAAATTGTATTCCAACATTATTTACACAAAATGTTAGGCAAACTTATTGTTAGTATCCTCCATGAAAAAATCCCTTGTAAAAACAAATGGCCACATGGTAGGAAGGTCCACCATATTTAAACATTTTCAAAAATATTAAAAGGGCACGAGATAGATACCTCACAAGACTATATTTTAGGATCATCTTAAAGACATAAATAAATTTTCCAAGTAAGTTTTCCTTGATAATAAGCTCCATCTTTGGGATGTTGAATAATTGCACCATCACTGTTGGAGTAACAAAATCCTTATGTGAATGTTATTGAAGTATCACATGTGAAACAAAAGCATCCATGTAAAAGTCAATCAAGTTTTCCACACAATGAATAATTAGATTGAAGTTGAAATTTATGGTGGAAATTAACGCACCAAATGTATTGCAAATTAACAATAATCAAATAGAGGACAAGCAAACATAAGCAACATTTGAACAACAATGATTGATTAGTTGTAACACATACCTCGATCTAGGGTAGA
>Ga0209208_10000423_pt1 | contig 54197 bp, 44 predicted proteins | sample S1TSphfallax_3_FD_187694 | JGI IMG/M metagenome (GOLD analysis project Ga0209208, IMG submission 187694) | Host-associated microbial communities from peat moss isolated from Minnesota, USA - S1T2_Fd - Sphagnum fallax MG (SPAdes) (version 2) | ecosystem: Host-associated > Plants > Peat moss >... | reverse complement strand
ACCAATAACCATAATAGAATAACCACCAATAGCCATAATAGAATAACCACCAATAACCATAATAGAATAACCACCAATAGCCATAATAGAATAACCACCAATAACCATAATAGAATAACCACCAATAACCATAATAGAATAACCACCAATAACCATAATAGAATAACCACCAATAACCATTAATAAAATAGCCAACAATAGCCATTAATAGAATATTCACCAATAGCCATTAATAAAATAGCCAACAATAGCCATTAATAAATTAATCACGAATAGCCATTTTTAAAATAACCACCAATAGCCATTAATAGATTAATCACGAATATCCATTAATAGAATAGCCACCAATAACCATTCATACATTAATCACGACTAACCATTAATAAGATAACCACCAATAACCATTAATACATTAATCACGAATAACCATTAATAAAATAGCCACTAATAACCATTAATACATTAATCACGAATAATCATTAATATAATAGCCATCAATAACCATTAATACATTAATCACGAATAACCATTAATAAAATAGCCACAATAACCATTAATACATTAATCACGAATAACCATTAATACAATAGCCACCAATAGCCATTAATAGAATAGCCACTGGTAGCCATTAATAAAATAACCACCAGTAGCCGTTAATAGAATAGCCACCAGTAGCCATTAATAAAATAGCCACCAGTAGCCCTTAATAGAATAGCCACCAGTAGCCATTAATAAAATAGCTACCAGTAGCCATTAATAGAATAGCCACCAGTAGCCATTAATAGAATAGCCACCACTAGCCATTAATAAAATAACCACCAGTAACCATTCATATAATAGCCACCAATAACGACCAAAAGAATAACCACGAATAGCCAACAATAGAATAACTACTAATGGCCATTAATAAAATAACCACCAATAACTATTAATAGAATAACCACTAAAAAACATTAATAACCACAAATATAATAGGTACCAATAGCCATATCTTATAATTGCTTAGGATTGCCAAAAATAATCTAAGGTGAATAATTTATAATAAACGAAAATAACTTAAGGTGAAATAATTTTCAATAGCAAAAAATAACTTATAATAGCTACAAGTAATCTAAATTGAAATAATTTACAATAGCAAAAAATAACATAGAATAGACAAAAAAAACTTATAATAGTTAAAAATAGCTTAAGGTGAAATAAGTTAAAATAGCCAAAAGTAATTTACAATAACTGCAAGTAGTCTAAATTTAAATAATATACAATAGCCAAAAAAACATAGAATAGCCAAAAATAATTTAAAATAACCAAAAGTAGCCTAGGGTGAAATAACAAAAAATAACCAAAAGTAATTGAGAATAACCATAAATAGCCGTAAATAATGGAGGGTGAAATAATTTAAGTTAATAAAAAATAGTCATATAATAATTGAAAGTAGTTTAACATAGGTAGTATTATTATATTAACAAAAAAAAACCCATTTACTAAATTTAAGAAAAAGAAAAGAATGGTCATTGAAATGTTATTGAATAATGATTTTAAACTTTTTTTTTGTTCAAATGATTTTAAACTTTCAAAAGAAAATAAATGTAATTATGTACATTATTGAATTAAAAATAAATAAAATCGAATCATTTCATTTGAACAAAATTTCAATAAGATATGAATTTTCAAAGTTTATGTTTTTGTAATGTTTAAAATGAAATATTTGATAAATAGAATGTAATGTAACATATTATCATAACAAGTGGGGTGGTTTGATGGTAAAGGTGTTTGCCACCATTTCAAAGGTCAAGGGATCAAACCTCATGGGTGGTGTTGTGTGTGTGGTTAACAATGGTATGTTGATTGAATATTCTCCTATCGAATTTTTAGGTTAGGTGCCTAGGTTTATTATCTGGCCTACTTACCTACCTAGGTAGGTTTTTAACCTAGCGTAGGTAATGACACGTGTCAATAAATAATAGGCTTTAAAAATCATGAAATTATAAATAATATTATATATTAAATAATTAAAATTTAAGTAATTTCCATACCGGTTAGTTAATTAACTAGCAAGTGAATGGTTTGATAAATTTGTATTTCACTTGAGAGTAACCTTGTTTCACTAGGTACTAGTGAAACAAGTCATTGTCCGTAGCAACTGGTCCTCATTCACTAGGGGGTTAAACAATTTCACTACTCATTCACTAGGGGGTTAAACAATTTCACTAGGTAAAAATGTCCAAATTCACTCAAAAATCTAGTGAAATCCATAGTGAACTAGGACACATTTCCTAGTAGTGAAATATGTGGATATTAAAATGTTATATAATAATAAGGTGGGAAAATTTAAAGATCCCTCACATGATACCTCAACAATACCTTCTTTGATGCATGTAGTTTAATAATAAACACAATATGACCCCCCCATGAATCTACTCATGACACATTAAACCTTAATTATCTATTTTCAAATTTATAAACTAATACTTATAATATTCTAGAATGAGTGTAGCATTTTAAATTCTAAAAAGTTATACATTTTGTTTCAAAAAATCTAGTTTTGGCATAGATTCAATGAAAGACCTCAATTTTTGAATTACACCCTTTTTGGTCTACTTTATCATATTTTTATCCACTATAGAATCATAGCTTGCTACATGGGCATATTTGTGTTGATATGGGCATGCACATGTGTTGAAGTTTGGAAAGACAAATTGAAACATGCAATTAATTGATATAAGAAGTATTTCAAGGAGAAATTGTGGTGAAGAAGGAGAACCCAAGGAAAAAATTGATCTTACAAATTTGCTAAGGCAAGTAGGAAAACATTGGCTTTTGCATTGTATATATTACATCAATGCATCATAATGTGAATCCAATTTTGAAGACCATGATTATCTTTTTTGAAGATTTCAAATAGATTGATCTTACAATCCATAGACCACCACTTTGACATTGTGTAGTTTGTTTCAGACCATGTTGTATGTTGTTCTTACATGGCAGATGCTTAAAGAAACAAATTTTCAATCCAATTGTTTTTTTAGTAATTTGTGGATGTTGCACGTGATTGATTAGGTCCATGAGGAAATCCCACTCATGTGGTTTTTAATTTTGAGTCTTTGCATGATGCCCTTGAGCAATTAGGATGCCATCATTTAGGACAAGGTGTAAGAGTTCCCTATATGTTTTGATTGAAAATTTAGTCATTTCAGACATTTGGAAGTTTTTTTGTCAATAAAAAGACACCCATGATTTTTAACATCAACTCGTTAGCATGTCATTTACATGTATGATGCTTAAATGACTACTTGGCTCCAATGTGTCATGTTTGTGTTGGCAAAAGTGTCCAGTAGTGCTAGCTAACATGGCTATGCCAAAATCCAACATGCATCAATGATGTGGCTGGACTAAAAACTAATTCTAAAATTATAATATTTTAAATAAAATTAAAGAAATTCCATCAGAATGTTGGAAAGTCACTACACTGTCACTAGAACTATGACTCATTGTGAAATATATATGTTAATTTTAAAAAATTCAATCTTCTAAGTCACAACTATAAGATGTCACAAAAGAAAACTGAACTGTCATGTTTAGAGCATTAAACCAAATCCTTACCCGTTCAACCATCATTTCATGTGGTGACAAATAATGTACTCGCATAAATATAAACAAATGTATATTTCAAATTGCACCCATCATGATAGGATTATGCAAATTCACAATGAAATTATCTAGATTCTTGACATAAACCACCCATGTTGAACCTAAAAGTTTGGTGCAAAAGTCTTTCATTATGAAGGATATTGCAATAGAAAACATGTGCAAACAAATGTGTAGAAGGTGAGAAGTGGAAAATGGTTGTAGAGACACAAACCATCTAAACCTTTATGCAGTAGGACATGCTAACAATTTACAATGGGGAGTGAAAGAAAATGGTGCCTAATATTGGACATATTGTAAACAATTTATGAAGCCAAATCCGAAGGGACCAATTGGTATTGGTCCCCTTGCTTGCTGAATCAAGAGCCTACATATAAGAGGAATTTCAAAAAGAGGCCTTATATCCAATTAAAGAGGAGAGAAAATCTTGACATCTGCTCAATCAAACACAACTGATTAGTTATGGATGTCCCATCACGAGAGGTTGAATCAGTGCCATGGTCCTTGGGATCAACAGACCCAGATGAGAATGTATAATTTCATAGCAACCCACACCAGATTCTTACAAAGAACCTTTGGTGTCCAACAAGTGAGGATTGGCACCACACATTTATAAGAACCTTTGGTATCAACAAGTTAAGATTTGCATCTTCTTTTGAAGCAGTTTGGATGTAGGACTGTTCCCCAAGGAGAACCAAAATTGTGACTTCAATCAGAGGTAGTTCACTCTCATTGCTGGTGGCCTCATTTGAATGCCTGCAAGATGATCCTGGAGAGAAGCCCAATTTATCATTTACCCAGAGAAACACAGCACGTTATATGCACAAAAATAGTAGCCAAACCTCATCCTTGAACTGTCAAACCTAGGGGAAAGCAGCTTGTGGTAACTCATTGTTAACTCTGAGACCCAAGACACTACTGCAGAGCTTGCCTGTGATGATGCAGGCCTACCAGATTCAGTGAATTGGCTTTAACTGTCAGAAACCCAATTGCCACATTTTTGATCACATACTCTCACCAAATCTATAATCCATGATCTGCGCTGCTACAACTCACCACCCCACATTACATGCTCTAGTATACATTCATCAACATTCCTTGCACAATTGTGCCTTGTTCACCAGCTACATATTTTCTGATATGATCTTGACATAGATGCGTCAACCCAACACAACCAACTGCTACCTATCACCACCATACATTGGTCACAATAATTGCATGACTGCCTGATTGATTCACAGTCTAACATGACAGATGACTATGACTAATCAACCTAGACTTACTATGTTATCAACACAACAAATTGTGGTACGTCCTGGCCAGTCATCACTTGTTCTATAAGAACATCAGAATCCCATTTTCTCAAAATCAGCTCAGGTGAAGCAGTTTGTTGCTGTCTTTAGTCCACCATTATTGTGCCTCTTCTAGTCTTCAATCTTTGGCAATCTTCTCTTGGTTGAGTTAGTGGCTACAGTGAAGATTGAGTTTGCAATTTCTCTTTTAGTTTCAAATTATAGTATGTAATAATACTCAAGGAGTGTAATTGCTAAGATCAAAGTTCAGAAAAAAAAAATAAAAAAATGGGGAATTTATCTCATGCTCCAGCTGCAACAACAAGATCTGTAGCCCAGTACATGGGACTACTACTGCTCATGGTCATAATCATGGCCATGATGGTAACAGATGTGAATGCCGCATGTCCAGGCATAGAAGAATATGATTCATGCCTCAGTTCTGCTCAAGACATCAACAGCGTACCACCTACAGACTGCTGTGACTATATAGCACAAGTAGCAGCACAAGATGGAGGACCCCAATGCTTGTGTGATTTGGCCATAGCCGGGGAGGAACTGGGATTGGATATACAAGCAGCTCGAGCCTTGCCTGGGAAGTGCAATGTTCAGAACCCCACAGGCTTCGTATGCAGTAAGTCTAACCCCTTTCTATAATCTGACAAAGCTAATTTGCCAAATTACAACTGTAATTTTTTTTAATTTAAAGAAAAATTAAAAACAGGACTTGATCACAGTACACTAAATATTAATTATCTTGTTGTAAGATCCTGTTATTGATATCTTTTGATAGTATGGAATTGTGATACTATTGAGTTCTTGGATTCAAGTCTTTGCTGGTACATCATTCTTGGACTTTTTGCTAAACCCCTTCTTTTCCTTTTTCTTTGCTTTGCCTATGTATAATAGTTAAAAAAAATTAAAGTCATTTTAATTAATAGCTATAGGTGCTGGTGGTGGTGTTTGTTCACTCATGCATGGCTTGTCAATATTGCTAAAACATTTGTCACTTTGAACTCAAATTTACAGTGATATTTTGTTCGGTTTACTTTCTGCATATTGATTTTGGGCACACAATCCACAATGTCACCTTCTTTTGTAGTTTTTAATGACAATAATGTCAACTGGATGCACAAGTAAATGAATGTAGTAGAAATTTCATAGAAGATGATCTGACTTCTGTATTTTGGTAATAGGTATTGATTCAGCACCCTGATGGTGGCTGACACAAATGTGTTTGGATCCAGCACAAAATAAAAGGTGCAATTTTGCATAGCTTATATATCTATATATTTATGTACTCTATTCCTCAAAACTTTTCAACAAAGAGATTAATGGAATGTATATTTCTCAAAATTGACTACAAATTTGTTTGTTTGATGTTTATCCATTCCAGAACTTCAGCCATTGCATTTCAGCATAAGAATTGATGGAATAATTGGAATTGGGTTGATTATCAAGTGTGAGGATTGTGAAGCTAAATACTTGTATCTCAGCGGTTACATGTTGTATTATGTTCAGAAGAAAAACCCCATTTGGAAGCATGCAGCATTAATACAATATCAATGTGTTCTAGTGCAGATATGTGGTAATGTCAAACAAAAGGACTCCCATCATCGGCCCACTCAACATTGCACCAAAATCAACTTATCAAGGTTGCTATTCTCCCAAAAAATGCTGAAGTATCTAGTGACACTCTATCATATGGACACTAATAAATATCTTGTGGCTGGTTCTACTACAAGTAATGTATTGCTTTGTGTGTAATTTCTTGGAGATTGTTTTCTTGCAAGAGATTTTGCAATGCTAATAAGATGAAAACTAGACAATATTAATAAATGAAACAATTCCATGGTTGATTCATTTTTGGTCTTGCATCTCAATATTTGTGTGCTTTCTATTTTAAATTTTGGGTTACATTCCATCCACAGTACTCCTAGGATTCAAAAGATTCTACATCATGAAATGCTTAGGATTCAAATAATCAGCAATTCCAAATAAACCTTCCAATTTTATAGGACCCAGAACCAAAACATCCCATCTTAAAAAGGTGTGGGACATGAATCTTAATTTCAACCCTTTTTGATAGTTTTTCAATATAATAATAATAATAATAATAATAATTTCCCTAGAAGTCAATCTGAATAATTTTTTTTCATTGGGCAGCTTTAGTGTTTTAATCATTTCATCATTTTAAAAAAAGAAACATAAAAGCTGTTAAGTAACTGCAACTAAAAGACAGAGCCATGAGTCTATCATATAATTAAGTGCAAATATTTACACAATTTGACATTAGTATACCAAGGGATTTTGCAACTTATCCAATCTCCAATGAAATGTATGTGTTTGGTGAAACATATAAAATTTCATTAAATTACACTTTCATCATTTTCAATTAACACCTTCTTACCACACATTCTTGTAAAAGTTTGAACATAAAATGTCCTTCAAATTCCATGACATTTCAAGTTAGGAACATATGCATGAAGCTCTCTTGTAGAAACCCTTTTTTCCTTTGGTTTAGGGCAGTGTTTTTTTTTCTTTTTTTCCCCCAGTTTTTCAATGTTGCTAGAGTGATGATTGTTAATAACAAGATTTTGTCACAGTTGGCTACAGAGCAGATCTCACAACAGAGTATATGGTTTTCAAAATACTTCTATACTTGTGATGACCTACTAGAGCCAAGGTAAAAATCAGATGATTTAAAAATAAATAAAAATCTGGCAAATTCGGATCATTTTTTAAGAAAATCATTTGTTCATGTTATGGGCCATTTTTTTCACAAAATGGCAAAATTTCGCCACAATAAAAAACCCTTGGTTTACGGTCTCAGATTTACATTCATTGAAAAAATCCAAGAGTGGACTAGTGCACAACCATGTCTCATATATATGCTCTTTGTTGGCCTTGCCTACCAAGGCAAGGACATTGTGTTTAGATTCATTATAGAGTATAGCAGCTTAAGGGATTTTGGCCCCTATGTAATAGGTCTATTTTTATATGAGGATTTCTGAAAGATGATATTTTGGCTTGTGTTGAAACTTGAGATTAGTTATAGAGTTTTAATATCTGGAAGGATTTTTGGTTTCTTTTAGAGGATTTTTTGAACATTATATTTTTGCATGGTGAAATATTTGAATTTCCATAATTCTTCATTGGCCTTAAGAGACTTGTTAATGTAAATGGCAAGGCCACAGTCTTGTTTTCTTGGATTTTATTTAGAGCCATGATATAATGAACTGGTTGTTTAATGGTTGTGGGTTGTATATGTCAGCCACAGTGAACCAGAACCCACCAGGGCACCATACCATCAACATGGATGGCAAGTGGTCAGGAAACAGTTTTCTGTTGGGTTCCAGTTCCCTAGCTAACTCCATTGCTTTCTTTTTGCTACCCAGTTCATAGGTAGGTAGTAAAATCAGCCCTTGCCTATGTATAAACTGTCTATTTACCTAGTGTTCACCTATTTTCATACCTCTATATAGGACCTACTTCTTACAGAATGGGTTACCAAGATGAAACCAGATATTAATTCAGTTGAGGTTCATCCACAGCTGAGTCATAATGGGCATCCAATGGATGGTGTGCTGGTGGGTACTGCTAATTTCATGCCTCATGAATGGATATCATGGGAAACTTCAACTATTTGTTCAGCAATTAATAAAATCAAAGGTAGTTTTCAAGGTTCAGTGACCAGTCCCCAGGAGCAATTTTTGACTGGCAACACACAAAACAATCAATCACAGATGAGCATAAGCAAAACAAGAACCCATACATATATCATCATATTATCACTAGATTTGAAATTGTATGCTCATGCAATTTTAACAAGTGAGTTGGTTGTCTTTTATTGAACTCATACATGTATTTTTCATCAAAATTTGAAAACCTACGTTCTAATTTCATTGGAATGTAAGGGGGGAAGTTACAAAAATTTCCCAATATGATGTTTCTACTTGTTGTAAGGAATCTACACACAATTCAAAGTGGCCCAAATTCCATTCTTAATTTGCTTCACTTAAATGTTGCAGCACCGATCTTTTCATGATTTACTCATAATGTGCACAAAACCTTACAATAACCAAACTTGGATATCATTGCCCTCTACCTAGACCACTTGAACCTTTTGACCTTTTCACCATATCTTGTTCTTCAAAATTCTCACAAACTTAAGGGTGCAACAATCATCGATGAATTTCTCACAAACCTCTTACATTTTTGTTGAACTTTAGATTGTAATAAAAAGGCATTTGTGTGCACATTACTACAACCATTTGATATGGGTGAAAATCCTTATAGGTGTACCACTTGGGATGAAAAGGACTTAGTCCTTCCTATAGTTTTTTACTTTTATATTTTGATCCCCATCGAAATTAATGAATAAGAAAAATTCATAAGTACCATATTTTAGACCACTAAAATTATAGATTCCATCACAATCATTTGTAAATGTGTTTTTACATGGTTTAACATCTTTATGTCATTGGGAAAATTCTAATTTTTTGTTGTTGTTGCACAAGTCTAATATGAATATTGTAATGTTCAAGTTTCACAAATTTGTAGATTTTTATTACAAAATGATATAAATGTAACTTCAAATTCAAAAGTGGTTACACAAAAATTAGTTCCTTTTACCCCATTTTTACCCTATAGTTGAAATTATGATTAAGAGCACTTGTGACTAGGGTGCTGCATAATACTTTCAATTTTAATTGCAAAATTAGTTGCAAATAATAGTAGTTGCAATGTAGTCATAAGTCATGGGTTGGAATGGACAAGATTTGATGGAGCGATCATTAAATTCAATCATGATCCTTGGATGGCGACTATTATTAATTCTATATCACCATGCAAAAATTTGACCTTTCGTTTTCTTCTACATGAATTGCCAATGATCTCATGTAGTAGGGATTAGTCCTTGGTATATTTTAGTGTGCTTTAACCTTAATCTTGAGATGAAATCCTTACAACATAAAAATAAAAAATGTATATGAGATCCCATAGATTTTAAATTTTGATTCACCCCTTCTTTGGAGATAAAATAAAATGAATTTGAACCCAAATGATGTGACTGCCAACTATTTATGGACAAAATACACAAAAGACATGAAAAAACTTCAAAATTTTGTAGGCATGTTCAAACTAAACTCACGCATGTAAATTCAAATTTAAAAAATAACAATTAAACTATGTTACCAAATGAAAAGGACTGACAAATGTTTCAAAAGTCTAACTTGATTATATAGCTTAAGTAGAAATTACTTGTAACTAAACTAGTTACTTAAAACTAAGTAGAAACTAATTTAAATTCAAATAATTAGTAACTAGTAACGAATCATTTAACACATAAAAATATTAATTAACATTTATAACTTGGGAAAATTTACTCCTCCTGATACCCTAGTTATATCTTTATTATATCCAACTAACATTCCCCATCTAAATAATTTGGGTTACATTTTTTCACATGCCCTTTTGGAATCCGTGGTATCATGAAGGTCAAATGTCTTGTTGGAAGTTGGTTTCTTTCTTGTTTCCTAGTCTTTTATTGTCATCACATTTTCGAAAAAGCTTGGTTCAATGCATTGTCAAAGTCCCTCCTCACTTTGAGGACTCTGCACAAAAAATGACCACAGAAAATTTATTTTTGATGAAGAATTAAGCTCTTTTATCCTTCCAATGAATCTCATCTAGCTTCAACTACTTAATGTTCTAGCAATTGAATCAACAATTAAATGTAACAAACTTCATAGTTAGACTATATAATCAATGTTGGTAAAATCATGAATTTATTAAGATGAACAAAACACAAGCCTGGAAATTTCCTATTTTAAGCGTTTACCATGTGTTGAGGATTTTCCAGATTGTGGAACAATTGGTTCATGTCTCGTAAGGGCTTTGTTTCACATGATCGTTATAATGGATTGCTTTAGTCCGCTTTGTTGGATGCTCCCCATCTGGATCATTTGGCTTACATTCTTTTTCACATGCCCCTTCGGAATCTGTGGTACCATGAAGGTCAAATGTATCGGTAGAAATTTTTCTCTTTTTTGTTTTCTGGTCTTCTCTTGGTGTCACATTCTTTGGAGAGTTTGGTTCAATGCATTCTTGAAATCCTCGTTCACTATGAAGAATCTGCACAAAAATTGATCACATAAAGTTTAATTTTGATGAAGAATTCAACTCTTTCATCCTTCCAATGAATCTCATCTAGCTTCAACTATTTAATGTTTTAACAATTGAATGAACAATTAAATGCAACAAAGTTCATAGTTAAATAATATTAGCAATGTTGGTATAATCATGCATTTATTAAGGCGAACAAAACCCAAGCCAACTACATTTGAAAATTTCTTATTGTATGTGTTTACCATAAGTTGAGAATTTTCTGGATCTGGGAACAATTGGCGTTGTGTCTTTCTTGGGCTTCGTATCACATCTTTGACAGCTAGCTTTGCTGGATGCTCCCCATTTGGATCATTTGGCTTCTGTTCTTCTTCACATGGCCTTTTGGAATCCGTGGTATCATGAATGTCAGGGTTCTTGTTAAAGCTTTTGTCCCCACGATATATTCGATCACACTTTAGTGACCTGCACAACATATAGGTAAGAATTTCATAGAATCAATTTCAATGTATATAAACTTAAAAGCTATATAATTGCCAAAATTTTGGTTACTTAGGATCACTCTCACATCTCACAACCTTGTACACCATCTCTAAACAATTCATATCGATAATTTTGGCAACATGAGCCCATGTAAAGCCCATGTGCGCATTGAAAATGCTCAATGAAAGTTGAAGGGTTAGCAATAGATTATATGCAATGCAAATTCAAATTTCTTTTATTCAGATGACCACATCTACATACCTTTGCTTTTCATCATATTGGATGATGATCTGCTGGTTGTTAATCAACTCATGTCGAGGAATTGATATTTGTCTCATAGGTTGATGCTTTTTCACGGACACTTTGTAGGTTTCATCTGTATTATCCATAATTTTGACTTCACAAAAATGTGACTCTCTTGTTCGCTCATCATTGATATTACCTTCCTTCACTTGTGATTTTGATTTGAGCACTTGTAACTTTTTTGATTCACAAATAGTTTCTTCATGCAATTCCAAATCATAAATTGTGTTATTGACAACAACGGTTGTGTACGTGTTTTTTTTCACTTGATTTTTTTTGGCCACCTTCACCATCTCATCCTATAACACATAGCAAAAGCATCTTCATTAAACTAAAGTTCTTCAAAATTTCTTAACATGCCTAGAATCACATCATAAAGTCAATGCTCACCTATTACAAATGTATGCATATTACATTATTCAACCAATAATATAACACATCAACAAAAGAATAAGCAAATCAATTAGAATGAAAAATCATGAACATGGTCGAGTTGGCTTACCTACTAAATGGCAATCTTAGGACATAATACGATGAAACGACTTGCAAAACTGATTGATTCAAGAAAACAACCACCAAGTTGTAAACATAGCCCATATTAGTACCAATGCAACACGATGCTTAGCAATCCTTGGAAAACACCTTAACCTTGGTACCCTTCTGGCTACTTTTATTGTGACTGCACCAGAGTCCTTTGGAACATGTATTGATATGTACATGTGCTAGATTCTTCAATAATAAGTATACGTGAGACTTCTTCAACACTTTATTCTCAATCGCATTAAAAAGAAAAGTAAATCAGCAATGCCTACCAAAATAAGTCTTGTGACCCATTTTTACATGTACATATGACCTAGAATTGGGGCTTTACTTTTGAAGCTTCAAGCATTTCATTCCACCATGAGAAACCACTTGTGTAGAATTGTTGAAAGCCATGTTCTTGGTATAATTCACAGTGTATCATTCCCTCTCCACCTCTATCTCTCTCAAGCATACAATTATCTGGATGAACATTTGGTTATGGATAACAAATGCAGAGACGTGTATTAGTCACAAAAACTTCCAAAATTTCCCATACTTATCAACTATTTAGGACTGTTACTGGCCTATCTTGGGTCCATGCAAAAGGAAATAAAGACTGAAAAATCTCTACTTAAGACCTGAGATTTAGAGGGGTTGGGATCGGATAATCACCACTTTTCCTGAAGTGAGAAAAAACACCCAGGTAAGATTGAGGAACAAGGAAGAAGATAACTGTGGAAGAGAAGAACTAGTTTGAAAGAACTATAAACCTAGCAACACGAACAGTTCTGAGAGGCACCCCTGTTTTGCCAAACCCAAGGCATGAGACGCACATAGCAGGAAACAAAAGATAGGCAGACACAAGGGAAAAAACCAACGAAAACGAAGGCGACTCTCTCCAACCAAATAGACCTGTGAATCGAATTCCACAACTTCAACTGCCTCCAATAAGCTCAGTAACCTTGTGGCTTGATATGCAAACTTACAAGTGTAACGACTGAAGCTTCTAGGGACAACAGACTGGGGACTCAAGAATTTCTGCGGCTGAGGATAACCAACACAACCACAGCAGAAAGAACCACGCCTTGAAACACATTGTAAAACCGAATCGAACAACTGATACATGTTAGTTTCAGCGGTGATTCGACGGGAAAAACGTACTGGATTCTGATCAATGTAAAATCCAAAACGTTCAATTCTGTTCAATGTACACCTGAAGTTACTACACACAAAATTTCAAAGCTGGCAATTTAGGCAACGAGCTATGCACCTGTAGTGGGAGTTTCGGCGACCTGATGTGATGCTGTGAGGCTTACAAGAGATTCGACATTCTGTATCCGAGGGGCGCTGCACATGTGTAGCAGACGTCTCAACGAGAACTTGTTCTCACCGTAACTCTATGTGCGTATGGAATTTTCTTCCTGTGTCAAAAAAAAACTAGCGGGTTCTCGTGCAGAGCGAACTTGCTCTCGCCATACCTCTGATTATGTGTGTGTGTGTGGCAGTTTCTCTTTCTTCGTTTAATAACAAGCGGCTTCTCGCATAAAGAGCTCAGATAACATGCCCTCGCCTTTATGAAGAAAGGCAGTGGTAGGTACCCTGATTTATTGACTTTGTTGTGACACAGTTGGGCCTCCTGATGTCTATCAGCACACTTGTGAAAAATTTCCCCCGAAATTGCTTTGGAAAGGGTGCAGGCCATTTATTTTTTTGGGTCAGTAACCGGAGAAATTTCGTCAGTCAAAAAACGTTGTAAGTTGTACTTATTGTCTGACATTACAAAGTCATTCATTCATTCATTGTGCTATCACTAGGGTCAGTAGCAAGCTCTTCAATGTGTGTTGCATTCAAAGCGGTTTTTGACAGCAAAGCTTATAACTGATTTACCCATCTCAAGAACCCCAACAGGAACCTGGAGTGATAATTAAAACAAGTCTATGAAATTTCTTAGTAGATGGGTTTTCATCTTATTCCGTTTTTTGTTTTCTTAAAACAAGTCTTAGGTGAACCAGAATTTATACTAGTGCCATGGTAAAAATGTTTAAGTTTTTCAGACAATAAAGGTCTTAGAAGAGGTTATGGATGCTGTGAAAAAATGTGTCACATCGTTGAGGAAGGTTAGCTGACTTTGGAATAAATCTCTCACGTTGTTATTAGATCACCTCAACAATAAGACCATATCCAAGAAACATGGCTGACCAAGTGTGTTGATAGATGAAAAGGAGGTAATTATTGTTTATTGGGTACTTGGTATGCAAGAATGTGGGTTATCAATCACATTACAACAACTCTTATTAAACGTAGCAAAACTTACCCAAACCCAAGTTACACCATTCAAAGATGGAATATGAGGGAATTTATGATGGTATTTGTTCAAGTCTAGACATTCAAGATTAACCATTAGGCTTGCAAAGGGACTTGAGGTCTTAGAGCACAAGGTTTAACAATTGAAGCATGCAAATCATTTTATTAGACTTTAACAACTTTGTACATTTAGCACAATTAGTTTGTATTTCAAATTTGGAACTATTATTAGACATGCATCTAGGTTGGACAACAATTAAGAATTTAGGTGTTAACCAAAAGAGGTTCATAGTAGGTGTACAATACCATTTCCAAGTCTAAGGTGTTCATCAACCATATGACAACTTCAATTTTTGGGTACATATATTTTTATTTTTGAATTTATATTATTATATTTGAATGATTTATCATTTATTTTTGTGATTAGTAGTAAATAACAGTGACTCAAATTTTTATGATGATCATGTGGCATGCCACATGTTAACAAACAGTTATAACTAGTAGTCAACCTCATAATATATGACATTAATTTCAATAAAATTACATTTATTTATTGATAAAAAATGTTCAAAATACCAAAACATATCTTTTATGACTTGTTTTATACAATTACAATGTCCAACACAATTAAGGAAATGACTAAAAATGTATTTAACAACTAATGGTCAACCTAATGACTCATGACATTAATTTCAATAAAATTACATTTATTGATTGGTCAAAATTGTTCATAATGCCAAAATTCATAATGCCAAAATATGTTTTTTATGACTTTTCCCATGCAACTACAATGTTCAACACCATTAAAGAAATGACTAAAAATGTCTTTAACAACTAATGGTTAACTTCATGAGTCATTCAAACAAAATGATTAAAAAAACAACTACAATTGCATAGGACCAATCATTTTATTAGCCAAGTTTAATTTAAACAACATAGTTTAGTTTATAATTTTATCACAATTTAGATTTAACCATGTATTGTTTCAATTGTGAACTATATTTTGGTTTTCCAAACATAACCTAAATATTCAAATTTAGCTTAATTTATCATTGATTTTCCATGTTTAACATAAAAAATGTTTATTTTCATTTATATTACTTTAGCCATGTTTAGCCTAAATCACTATTTTAAATGTAAATTATAAATGATTTAACCATACATTAAAAAAATTCAACCAGGTTTAACCTAAATAGTTGTGTTTAAAGATGTTTAGTAATGTTTAACCATGTTTAGATTAATTTAATCTATGTCTAGCTTAAGCTAGCCTAGTTTAGTTTAGCTCTAACTTGGCTAAATTTAGCATACCTTAATCTAAGTCTAGTTCACAACCTAAGTAGTTTTAAACAAGGTAATCTAAATTTATTTATTTTTAGCATAAGGAGGCCTAGGTTAACTTAGGCTAGGCTTATAGGTAGTTTAGGTTGACCTAACTCATCCAAAGTCAACCTAAGGAAACCTAGGTTAACCTAGGCTAAGTTGGTAAGTAGTAGGTAGGTTAACCTATGTCCACCTTGGGTGGCCTAATTAAATTTGAGGCTAAAAACTTTGATGTTTATAATATTATGTTTAATGGATTTAGTATTAAAAAAATTGGTAATGCAATGGATGAAGATTTGAACTCCAAAGTGGAAATGAAAGGTTAAAGTCCTTGTTCTTGCAACTTATGATACCTAGGCCATTTAACCTAGGTTAGGTAACCTAGTTTAAGCTAGGAGGCTAAGGTTTCTTTTAGCCTAGGTCACATAGCCTAAGTTAGGTGACCTAAGCTAAGTTGACTTTTATTCATGTGTGATGACTCACAATTGAACATGTGTTTATATATTTTTAGCACATGTCATCCATTTATCGAGGTGTCTTTTATAACTTTTAGTTGAGTAAAATGATTAGGTTGACATGGCATGCACTTTACATGTCAAATCAAGGTCAATGATGACATGGAATTTCAATATTATAAGCAAATAAAAATATCATAGTTGATAAGATGATTAAATTTTGCAACTATATGCCATTTGCAATTAAATGGGTGAAATGACATGAGTTTAACAACTCAATAGTCACTAATCACAATTGTCCTTTCTAATTAATACATAGTCATAAAGGTAAGTCGCAAAACTCAAAATGTGTTTTTGTGAATAAAATTGGCACAATATTGTGGCTTGGACATGATAATTCTACCTATACATATTTCACACACATTACAACCTTTAAATGTGAATTGTTTCAAACCATTCAAAGTGACCTTCAAAAAAGAAAAAGACAACAACATGATTTGGAAGAACTAGAATGAACCAAACAAAACAACACTAGTTAGATGGGTTTACAAATCATTGGATCAATTGTTGTTTTAAAAAATGAAGGATTGGTTTAAAGCAACAAGGATTCAACCAATAAATCCGAAGGCCATGGACAGTAAGACTAAACCTAGTGATGTGTATAATGGGACACCAAGGACTTGCAATTTAGACGAAGATATTGGGAATTTAGATGGTGCAATAGATGATATTCCAAAGGTGCCACACATAACTCATTAAGGTTTTATAACTTGAGCTTTTTAGAAGTTCAAATCCAATTACCTTTGTAACCACAATTTTTCTTCATGTTGTTATGCCTCTTGCATTTTTTCACCTACAAGTCCCAAAAACACAATGCAAACCATCTTCAAATTTTACCCCAAACTTTAGAAATGTTGAAACTAAGGTTTGAACAAAACAATATTTTTGAAAAATTGTTGTTGATAACAAGCAAGTTGTTCAAATGTAATCACAATAATTCTTCTTAAGGACTTTAAATTGTTTTGAAAAAAGATTAACACCCCAAACAAAAAGAGATAGACATATAAGAATATGGGCAAACATACACACTTGAACAAAAAGGCAATAGTTGCCATTTTCCTAATCATGGGTGAAAACAAAACTAAGGCTCCTCTTCAATCAATATGCAAAACACAAATCCAAAACATGAAATGCAATAAATAGTAACATACCTCAATGAACACACTTTTTTATAGTTGAAAACAAAGCTCCCTTTTCTTATTGTATGTCATGTTTAAACAAAGTAGCATTTGCTTTGCCCTCAAATCCCAATGGCATAGCTCCAATGATGCAAATAGAAGCTTGGACAAATAATGCAACACCACTAGGGTTGTGCTAAAGCCCTAATGAAGTTGTAGTCAATTCAATGGAGTGTGCTTGAGGTTGCCATAACAACATATGAGCTCCACACCTACATCCTAGACTTCATGACCTCTAAGACTACGCATTCAAACACAAATCTCAAGGTTACACTTCCTAAAATGTTGGCACCAAATTTCAAAATGACTATTTTCAACTATACAAAATGTACTTTAATGATTTAAAAAATTGGGCCACTTTTTAACAAAAATGGGTCACCCTTAATGTGTTTTCACTCATCAAAAGAAATGATGAACACCTAGAAGAATCCATGATGAACATGGTGCAACTTGAATGCAAGATCATGATAAAAAAAATAAGAATAATGTTCCACACCTACATCACATACAAACAATTAAGCTATGAATCAATTGCATGAACAAAGTAGGAGAAAAAAACAAAAGAAAGGAGGAAGCTAGGATGAAGAGCTCAATTACAACAATAGTTAACAACATCAAAGCAAAAACAATCACATTTTGTCAAAAGAGGATGATCATCAAAAGAAAAGACAACAAACAATAGGAATGAAATGTATGGTGGGGATGTCAAGCCCTATTATTGTGGTGCCTCCAACTGAAAACAAAGTTAGGGTTGCTTGAACAAGGTTTACTTTGTCATTATAGATGGGGAAACCTTTTTGAAATATTTCATCAAAACCATTTGTAGTTGATAAACATTTTCACATGAAACTTCCGTTTTCATCTCCATTCATTTTGCTTGTGCGATAATTGTTGTCCACTTGTCATCATATGAGTTGTTGATAATAGGATACTCACTATTTAGTGATAGGGGTAATTGTGTTTGTTAGGTCTTGCTTGTAATTGCAAGGGATATTCACTATTAATCAAAACAAGATGATCCTCAACTTTTATTACTCATATTTCACTCGATTCTAACCCGAATGCTACAATCTAAGCAATGATTGGAGTGCCCAAAGGTGCTCTACAAAACTTTCTTTGGAACCCATTGCCAACCAAGCTAGTGACAAGACACCTCTAGCCTCTTAGCCATTAAGTGTTTGAAAACCAAACTATCTACCCTAATACCACGACTAGGCTGGTATGAAAGTTTTTTAAAATGGAATATTAGGGTGACTTTAGACAAGGGTCCAAGGTCCAGGGACCAGTGAATTCAAGCAATCTTATTGGTCAAAAGCCTTAAATTGGTCCTAAGGCCTTTAGACGAGGGTCCAAGAGCAAAAAGTGGCAAATTGAGGCTAAACGTCGATGGCACCTCTTTTGGAGGGAAAATCAATTGGTTGGGACCAAAAAACAGTGCTAAAAGGAGAGCTCCTGATTTGGAGAAACAAGAATCAGGCTAGGGACAAAGGTATAGTCCAACTCAAGGATTCAATTTGCTTCAAATCAGTCCAAATTGGTTCCTAGGAAATTGGACCCTGGACCCTTGTCTAAAGTGGGCCTTAAACTAGATTCCAGTAAATTTTTTTGACTTGTTCTCAATCCGAGGACCTGGCTGGTATTTTAAAAAGTTAGCCCAGCACTGGTTTAACACCCCTTGACCTCATTTGGGATTTTGAGATCTATTTGAATATTTTTATTTCATTTTGGACTTAGTTTGTTTTCCCACATCCAGGATTTTAAAACTATTGTTTAGCGGCTGTTCAGCTTGCAGATTTTTAGTTGTTATTTTTAATTCAATACAAAAGTCTGGATGATTTTTGAAGTTCTGGGAACTGTCTCATTTCTTGAAAGTTCAGAGCAATCAACCACATGATAGGATTGAATCAATACAAACAGGATTGTAATTCCTAGTGTAGGAGACTTTTGAACATCAAGACATGTTTGTATTTGTTCAAGAGGTGTGATATTTGAGCTCAATGGGGCCAACATGAACACCTTAAGGTTCAGAAATTCCTTTCAGTGTGGATTCATGCTAGGTTGAAGAGATTAGCTGGGTTTGCTTCCAGAAGCGGACAGAACAAGAGTTACCGTCAATGCTATGTTAAAAATTTACCAACCATTGTTGCAAGCATTTTTGTGCTCTGAACCCAAGAGACCTGGAGCTTACAAGCCCTTGTATATTATGAAATTTCAGTTGCTTTACTACCCACAAATAGGGTGATCCTAATGTCAAGATTCTGGATTTCAGGATGTCTTGGATGTCATCATGGGATGACAGAAGGTTTGTCAAGGATTCGAAATTTAGTTTCCACTCTTGTTGGAGCCTAAATTCTGTTGTAGCGTCAATGTAGTTTGGAGTAATGTGGTACCATCCCACATTTTAGGTTGCATTGTTGATTTGCAAGCTATAGACGTTTTTGAACTCCCAATTTGCCCAAAAAAATAATTTGATTCATATTAAATTTTTATTGAGAAAAATAAATCCAACTCAATAACTCCTGCAATGTAGGTCTGAAAATTAGGAAATCACCTCATTGCACCCTTATTCACCTGAGGGGGCTTTTAAAAATTACCAGCCGGTGGTCCTGAAATCTCAGGTCCCAAAGTAACAAAAGAAATGAATTGGGCCATGACATTTTTCTTTCCCTTTTAATTATATTTACATACTTTAAATTATTTACAATAGAGATAACAACCTATGTTACTTATTAAATAACTAAATTGCAACTAAACCAAAAATTGCACCAGGAAAAAAAACGAAGCATGTAACTCGAGGGGTCTGGTATAGCCCATTCTGGGACCTTCAGATCTCAAAAAGGGGTTTTGGGTTGAAACGTTGAAACCCATTGAAGTGCAGGCGAAACTCCTGTTGGCCTTCTGCCAATGAGCTTTAATTAGGGTACCAACAGGTTGTCAGGTAAGGTCTGCTGTTGTGGTTCAAAAGAAAGTGGGATGTGTATCTAAAAAACTAATTGCATTAGATCTTTGAATAAATCATGTGTCAACTCATTTGTCTCTGCTTGCTTCTAGAGCATATGAAACTCCGGCCCTAGTTACAACTTACTACCTGTTGATAAAAGCCTCCTGAGTCCAGACTTAATGAGGATCAGAACTCAGGGTTCGGCTACAGAATTTTCTAAAATAGACTTTGGAACACGATTGACACGTGAATGTGGTGCACATCGGTGCATCGATCGGCGTGCTACCAACCAAATCAATTACAACTTTAAAGGGAGACTTTAGGTGCACTAGCTCATTGGAAAACGTGCGGAAAACATTTTCTAGCGAAGTATGGTGAACTAAATTGAAAGTCATGACCTGTTATGATAAAAAGTTAAATTCCATCGTAAAACTTGCTACCGATAATGCTTTCCATGCAATGCACATCGAAAAGGTTGTAAGTTGTGAGCTGCCCATGAAAGGGTAGAGTTCCATAAAACACAATCATGGGTACAAAAACTGAACTTTTCTATAACATGTGCAAAACTGCCAAGCTGTCTGTCAACTCCATCAATGAGTGAAATATAGTGCCAAATTGCCACTTTTTTGGCTGCTTTCAACCCATAATGAACCAATTAGACTTCGGTAAAAATATGGGATTGAAAAAGTCCTGACTTTTATTTCCAGAAAATCAGGTTATTGTAGCCTTGTACATGACATCTACATGATCGACAATAACTATTTGTCCCTTCCATAAGTTAGGGGTGTAACTAGCAGGTTGGAGTGAACCAGCAGCCACCAATGCACCAGTTGAGGATGAGGCTGTTCAAGCTGTTTTGGGGACGAATCAAAAACACATCCTCCCTTGCCCAAGGTTTTTGGTTGTTTCAGCCTCTTTTCAGCCCCAAAGTTTTTCCCTCCTACTTACCTCCCTCCTACCTACCTCCCCCCTCTTACCTACCCCTCTTAAAACTTGGGAGAGTTTGAAGTGGGAGAGCTGAACTAGGAGCCAGAAACAAGAGGGCATAAGTGGCAGCTAGGACAATGCACTTGAAGCGTGAGCCAAAAGTGAAAGGGTAGATTGGGAGCTTGAAGGTAAGCTCCCTCCTTTCTCTTCATTTTTTTTTGTTATTTTCTTGTGTAGTGTTGTTGCAACGAAGAGGTGACGACACCTTGTTGCCATTGCCTTCTTTTGTGGTGGTGTTGCAGAAAAGAAGAAGACAACAATATTGCACTATCATCTTTTTTTGTGATTCCGTTGTAATGAAGAAGGTGACGACAACTTGTTGCCATCACTTTCTTCTTTGTGGTGGTGTTGTAGCGAAGAAGGTGATGATAGCTGCTACCATTCCCTTTTTCTATGGTGGTGTTATAGAGAAGAAAAAGAAGACGATGATAGTTTCCATCATTTTCTTCAATTGCTTTGTTGCGACAACACCTTCTTTTTGTGTAATTTTTCTTTTTTGGTTCTTTTTGTCACAACCTTAGCCTTGGGCTTACGACCAAGACAAAGGGGTTGCAAGGTTGCGGGCCAAGAAAAAGCCTGGGAGTCACACCACATACTCCTGAGAGTGTAAGAAAGTGTGAGAGAATAAACCCTCACACTTCCAACGCACTTTGGGAGATGGACTCCCCATAGACTCCTGAAACTTCAGAGAGCGATTTTAGGGGTCAAAACTCAATGGCTTGTGGCATTCTTTATATCATTAGAAAGCTCTTGGAACGTAGATGTCTAAAATGGGCTTTCATTGCTCATTTGAACATCTGAAACACAAGTTATGGCCAAAAGAAAGGTCGGGAATCAAATTATTAGTTTGACTCCGACCAAAAAAAGTTAGGAATCGACCCGATTTACTTAGCTGTAGACGACGTGCGATATACTGTTGAAAAGCTCTCGTCGAGTGCTACAACTTTGCTTTAAACTGCACCTCGATCCAAGGTCTGTTCGCAAAGTTATGGGGTTCCAAAGTCGCAAGATTCCCCGTTGGTGTGATTTTGAGACTCCCACTCAGGAGTCCCGGGAGAGAAAAGCCATTTGGATGTGGGCCCCGTGGAAAGGTGCAGAGTATATTATAAGGGGGAAGGTGGTGGCTTCCCCCAAGTCCGGGCCATGGTGAGTCTTGTGTGTCCGTGTTGCCCATGGCTCGTCCTAGCACCAAAGGTGCTCCAACTATGCACTAGCCACCTTGTGTGGGTTGTGTGCAGGCTCGTCTGAGTGAGTGAAGCTTGTAAACTCTTCCTAGTCCCATCCCGGAGCTCCAACATGCTCCTCTACCCTTCCTAGTGTTATGAGTTAGGGAACATGCCCCAACTCCTCCCCCTTCTACTATCTTGTACATGGACTTACTTTATAGTCCTTGAAGGAGTTAGGAATGCGTCACTTTTAATCTAATTCACAAAAATTGACAATTAACAATGAAATGGTGGGTTTTTTTTTAATGTTGAAGGTTGTAATGGTTAAAAAAAGGAAACTAAAGAAAGATAATGGTGATTTGGAAGTTCAAAAATAAATTGTTGCTTCATCAGAAGAGACAATTGGGAAGCAAAATGTTGATCCATTATAATCGAGACTTAAGGAACAAAATGTTGTTCCATCAAAATTGAAAATTGATGAATCAAGCAATCTATGTGGTTTAGAGTTGACAATGGTGATAGTTTGTAATTCAAATGATGAGATCACTCCTAATACAAATTGGGAATTTCAATCCAAAAATGGTGGGTTAGATTGTTTTAGAATTTACATACATTAAATTAAATGCAGATAAAAGAAATTGTACAATTTTTAAAAAGTTTTTTATCCAAATTTATTTATTACAATACCTAAAAGTAGTTAGAGTTTGCAAAAGTTATATATGATTTTGTGATTTTATGTTTTGCAATAACTGCATTCTATTTTTTGAACTTTTTATGTGTAAGGTTTTAGGGTTAGGATTTTTTTTATTACAAAATAACGATTTTTTAATATATATTTATTGTTTTAAGTCTGAAACTTGAAACCAACTACTAGGCCTTTCAGCCATCGGCATTTTGTTGTCCACCTAATATGGCTCGAAAGGACAAAGAATGGACGAAGGTTGGGTCAAAATGCAAGTGTAAAGTTGGCACTTGCATTGTTGCATATTGTGCCAAATGGTTGTTAATTAAACAATTGAAGAAGGTGCATGGCTTAGTGGCAGAAAAGGCCAAACTTGGGAGGCCTTCAACTTCTAAAGGAGGTCTTCAACATCAAAACCATGTTAAAATGAATGCTCGCATTTTGGGAGATGCCATGGTTGTGTAAAAGTAGAATGATCAAAAGGTTATTAATCGTGCTTGTGCCAAAGCCCGATGCAAGTGGGATAAGTTGATAATTGTTACAAAATATTGTCCATAATTACTAAAACCAACTTTGGTCAAATTAGTTTCAAAGCAACTGTTGCAAGTGTTGGGTTTTAATGCATGTCATGGGAAGTGTGCCTCAAAATGCAACATCACAGGGAGAAGGATGAAAATTTACAAGAAATGACTTGATCCACTTGTTTTACATATGCACGATGATTAAAGATGGCATGGGATGTCAAAAATTAGGATCGAAAATCCAATAAAGCAAGTCAAACACAAGAGTTAACAAATGTATTAGATTTCCATGAATCTTGGAAGATAAAAATTAAAAAAATCGATGTTTATTGTTTTTTTTTAATTTTGTTTCATCCAAGGTGTATTAGGGTTTAATTTGGTAGTTTTTGGGTGTTTGTAAAATTCATGGCATAACAAAGGAAGAGTTTGTTGCAAATGCAATTCAAGTTCAAATGCAATGCCGCCATCTATACATTGTTCGTCATGTAGTAACGACTATAGATGTAACAATTCTTTACTGAGCTAAACACGGGATTGTAGATAATGACATGGTTTAGGGTTTCCACTTTATATAGTTAACTAGTTTTTTTCAACCTTGTCATTTTTTTAATTACTTAATTTTTGAACTTTAGTTCTTTGATATATTATAGAAAATCTTTTTTTTTCATTGGGTTTTTTAACATTTTTTGATCCACCCATATTTGTACATCTTTTATCAATATAATATTTTTCTTTAGTCACACTTGTTTGATGGGTATATGGTTAATTATATATGTCTTCTTTTTCATAATCTTCTTAGTACTTTAAATGTAAGAATCAAAACTTAAATAGGTCCATATGAATAGGTAACATTAATTTGTCTAAGGTTAACAAAGATCAAATGAACATTGTGCAATACTTACATCCTTTCTATTATAATTTCCATAAAGCCATTTCAAATATGCAATACCCACATATATGTTTCATAAATAATTGCTAGTTTTTTTACACCCATTGCCATACTTGCATATAGGTTTCCATTGTAATATTTATGGGCCTCATATGACATAATAATCTAGTCTAAAGAAATAATGTCATAATTAAAGAATTATTAAAAATTTATATCAGATAATGTAAATGATTGATTATCATATTTAAACTGTCATTTTAAAAAAAAATTAATTAATTGATTATTTGGTTGAACCTTAATTATTTAGATAATTGAAATTTAGATCTAAAAATCAAACCAATAATTTGATATTTAATTTATTATTTTAATTAGATTTTTTATGTTGATAAGTTATTCAAATCATTATTTTATATCATTATTCATAATAATTAATTGTCATAAAATTATTTTAAGTATATAAAAATACATATTTTGGGTACCCAAACTACTTATTTTAAAATGACCTTGCATGTGGGTAATGCATTTAAGGTTGATTCTACATTTAAGGTTATCTAAATCACTTATGGATTATTTCATAATGAACTTACATGCAAGTATTGCATATAAGCTTTGGTTTTCATTGAAAGGCCACCCAAATTACATACTGGTTATTTTGAAATGACCCTACATGTGGGTATTGCATTTAAGATTACATTATTACAAAATGCGTCTTAGTTCACTCTATGTTTTATTAGATTTTGAATGAATTTGGACATTTTCACTTGGTGAAATTGTTTAACCCCCTAGTAAATGGGGACCAGTTATTACGGACAATGAATTGTTTCATTAGTACTTAGGTTACTCCCAAATGAAATATAATTTTATTAAACCATTCACTTGTTAATTAATTAATTAATTAACATGAAAATCAATTAAAATTTAATCATTTAATATAAAATATTATTGATAATTTCATGATTTTTAACCTATGATTTATTCACACTACCTAGGCTAGGTTCAAATTTCAACCTAGGGTTTAAGGCCAAGTAATCAACCTAAGCACCTATTTAGGAATTCGATAGGAAAATATTCGGTCAACATACCATTGTTGACCACACATAACAACACTCATGAGGTTTGATCCCTTGACCTTTGAAATGAAGGCAAACACCTTTACTATCAAGCCACCCCGCTTGTTGTAATAATATGTGAAATTACATTCTATTTATCAAATATTTCATTTTACATAAACTTTGAAAATTCATATCTTATTGAAATTTTGTTCAAATGAAATGATTCAAGTTTTTTTAAAAAAATTCAATAATGTACATAATTACATTTATTTAATTTTGAAAGTTTAAAATCATTTGAACAAAAAAAAAGTTAAATATCATTATTCAATAACATTTCAATGACCATTCTTTTGAATTTTTTTTTAAATAAATGAATAAGATTTTTGTTAATATAATAATACTACCTATGTTAAGTTAATTTAAATTATTATATGACTATTTTTCATTAATTTGAATTATTTCACCCTACATTATTTATGGCTATTTATGATTTTTTAAATTATTTTTGGTTATTTTAACATATTTCATTTTAGGTTATTTTCAGTTATTATGATTTTTTTTTGTTATTTTATGTTATTTTTGGTAATCCTAATCAATTCTAATTTATGGCTATTGGTTGTTCATTTATTAAAGCTATTGGTGGTTATTAATGGCTATTGGTGCCTATTCTATTGGTGGCTATTAATGCCTATTAGTGGTTATTCTATTAATAGTTTTTGGTGGCTATTCTATTAATGGCCATTAGTAGTTATTTTATTAATGGGTATTGCTAGGTATTCTATTAATGCCTATTACTTGTTATTTTATAACTCACTATTGGTGGTTATTCTATGTATGGTTATTGTTGGATATTGGTGGCTATTAATTGGTATTATATTAATGCCTATTTTTGGCTATTCTATTGGTGGATATTGGTGGCTATTAATTGGTAGTATATTAGTGGCTAGTTTTGGCTATTCTATTGGTGGATATTGGTGGCTAGTAATTGGTAGTATATTAGTGGCTAGTTTTGGCTATTCTATTAGTGGATATTGGTGGCTATTGGTGGTTATTAATTGGTATTATATTAATGGTTATTAGTGGTTATTTTATTAATGGATATTGGTGGTTAATAATGGTTATTATATTAATGGTTATTGGTGGCTTTTATGTTAATGGTTATTGGTGTCTATTCTATTTATGGATATTGGTGGATATTTTGTTATTGGATATTGGTGGTTGTTAATGACTAATATATTAATGGTTATTGGTGGCTATTATATTAATGGTTATGACTGGATATTTTATTGGTGGACATTGGTGGTTATTAATGTTATTTTATTAATGGTTATTGTATTATAAATTATTGTTGGATATTCCATGTTATAATATCATAAACTATTGGTAGTTATTATATTATAGGTTATTTTAAATTATTTGAAGTTATTATACTTAAGATAAAGTAATTTATAATAACATAAAGTAGAATGACCTTGAATAATTTAAAGTATAACTTGAAATAACATATATTAATTTAAAATAAGATAACCCAAGGAATAGCCTAAAATTAGTTGAATAATTTAATTTAGAATGACTTAAAACTTATAATAAATAATTTAAAATACCTTAAAGTAAAATGATGTATAATAGTTTAAGGTACAATAATTTATAATAGCTTTTAATGACATAAAATATAAGTTAAAATAACTAAAATATTTAAAAATAATATAGGGTATATCATAATGTAGCATAAATAAAATATTTTTAAAAACATAGAAATAAACCTATTTACTACAACAAATTATAATATGAACTATGTTAATTAATAATGAAATATGAAGTTTACATAGTGATATTATAGTGAAATAACTTCATTAGGGTGAAATCAGTAAAATGCAATGTCCTTATTTCATTTTTAAGGTCCCATAATGATTTAGGCTAGTAAGTTGCACCCCACTTTTGTAGTAGTGTAAGGACTTTTGAATGATTCAAATTTGACTATATTTTCATAAGTCCATATGAGTTGTAATTTTTGTTTGTTTTTCAAATTTTTTTTAGTCCCAAAAACACTTTTTTGAAAGCTTTAAATGGGTCATTATTCATATGGACTTTGTGGGTTTTCCTTTTAGGACTTCCAAATTAAAAAATAAGATCAGCTACATTAAATATAAATTTTCACATAGGTTTGGGAAGGTTTGTAGGTGATTGAACATGTATTATTCAAAGATTATAATAATAACATTTTTTAAAACAACCATGTCCATTTGAATCATTTTAAAAAATCTTGTTTAAATTCATAGGGATTATAATTTCTACCATTTTGGAGCCACTTGACTATGCATTCACCGATGAGGGTATTGCAAAAATCAATACATTCAGGGTTGAATGGAGAACTTCAACACACTTTTGAAACCATTTTGTAATACCTTTTTTAAATGGCTAAATTTCATTAACACACCTTAAATCACATTCCACAATGTAATACTTTCATCTACCGTTAACGAGTTGTATTAATTATCAAATATGTAAAACCTGCATCTAAGACAATTATGAATTGGAAACTAAACAAGTATTGCAAACTTTTTACAAATTACCTAAAATGTAATACCCACATCACGAGCCATGTTGAAACTAGCATTTGTTGGTCCAAGTTTTACCTTAAATGGACCCTCAACCTTAAATGTAATACCCTCATTAGTGTTATGCCAAAACAAATTGTTAGACATGACACATGCAATATTTGCATATAAGCTAATTATGAATGGGCAGAACATGTAGGTATGTAAATATTACATTATTGGTTAATATTATAATGGACATTTTAGGACCCATATGTAGATATTGCATACTTGACCCAAAAAATGAGTGAAAAATGTGGGAGCTTAATGTGGGTATTGTGAGGTGGCAATGTTGCAAAATGCACTTTGATGATTATGGATGTGGGTATTGCATAGTTGGCCAAAAAAACCAGTGAAAATTTTGGGAACATGATACAACTATTATGAGGTAGCAACATTGTAAAAAACAATTTAACAATTATGGTCATTTGCATGGCGAGTTAAAAAACTAATGAAAATTTTGGGAGATTGATGTAAATATATTACAAGGCAAAAAAATTATAGAATGCAATATAAAATACCCATATGTAGGTGTTACATCTCCAAATAAACATTATTTTAATTATTAATGTTTCATATTTTTTATTTTGCTAACACAATAAAATTTGAATTTGTAAAAAGAAAATACTTACATGAATTAATGAAAATTTTGAAATAAAATTTAAATTCAAAAATTCACTAGGATCTTTTGGAAACCATTCACATGTCATTGGTTGTCAAAATACCAAATGGCATAAACTAACTTTTAGATTCTATGTACACTTAAGGTGCATGCAAAATGCACCAAACCATAGTAGTTGTGTTAAAAAATGCAAATCAACAAATCCATGTTAATACAAGAGAAGAAATAGTGACATGTAATTCCTTCTCCACAAAAGATCATTTTTATCACAAGCCTTGTCTATAATATCATGAACTTGACAATAAGTCGTAATTGTTTTGGTCACCTTTGAGTCATGGTTATACATGTACATTTGTCAATTGGTGAAAACACATTAGGGTGTCACAATTTTAGCGAATTAAAATCCCTTTTCAAAGTTTTTTTTTAGTGTTGTTGAAAATTGGCTTAAAATATGAATATTTAAATGATATTGAAAGTAACATTTTTTTTCCATTTCCAGTTTCAAATCATGATGTCATAAGAGATATTAAAAAATCACAAAACTTTTTTTTATAAATACTTATTTTTAAATGCTTAAAAAGGCTTTTAAAATAATTACAATTTTTGGGATTTTAAAAAGTCCATATCCATGAGTTTTACAAATGTGACAAAAAGTGTGAGCAAAATTCAAAAATCCATTACTTGTTGGCTATTCACAATTTTGATTTGATTTTTTCATTCTTGGAAGGTTGATTATGTTATCTTTAGATAAATGATTCCGTTTTTCTATTATTTCAATATATTTTATTTTATTTATTTTCTTGTATCTAAGGAATATAAGAAAAACTACCATTGTGACGTCTATATAAAGTCATTGTAGTGTGCAAACACCCAAGATTATCAATTTTCAATTTTGATTGGACTTTTATGCAAAGACTACATTTTATGCCTATTTAACCTTGCTAAAAGCATAATATTGTTTTGAAATGTAATTTGGTGATGAATGCTTGAAGGTGCTTGCTTGATGAATGAATAGAAGGTGGACATGGGACCCTTTTTTTAAGTTGACTTTACAAGCAAGGTGCATATTAATTTAGTTCTATTTTAAATTAATATGCACCTTGCTTGTTGTTGTCTTTTTTATTGTTTCCTTGAACTGGCCCATCATCAAACAATAGCTTATCATAAACACTTTGACAAATCATTCTCAATTGTTCTCCATTTTGAGTGATTTAAAATGTTATAGATGTTCCTTCTCAAGCTTTACAAATCATCTTTGAAATGCAAATCCAAAGGAGTAGCCAAAAAAAAAAGCAATAAAGAAAATATGTTTTTTTTGAATTGCAAAGTGCATTTTTTTTTCATTTTTCTTCATTTTGACCCCCATACTTCATCAGTGCATAATGATCTCATTTTTTTTCAAATTGAGCAATTTAAACTACTATGAAATCATCATCTTAAGCTCTACAAATCATCTTGTAACTCTAAAGGCAACATAGTAATATTTAAGGATTTGTTGAGGGGTTCAGAGATAGGCTATGAGCTATTCAATCAAGAATTTTTGTAAAAATGATCCCCCTTATGTCAGGGGGCTGTAACTTTCTTGCCTCTAGTCCATTTTTACTATTTTTGGTGTGATAGATGCCCAAAGAAGAGGGCTCCATCTACTCTTTGGACACCATAAACAATGGGGCCTTGTGAAAATACGCTGAGAAACCCAACCCTTAAAAATGTACTATGACCAACCTCTCTACCGTAACATGGGAATGCAAGGAAGGTTTTTATGGGTGTTGCTTCTGCAGATTTGACCTGGGGTGCAATGGGCAGGATCCAAGAGGATTGAGATTTGATCCTTTCTCATGCCTTCAATTTTTGCATTGGAAAAAAATTTGGTTGGCACATTTTGTATGTAATGTTTGACCAAATCACATACATGTCTATTGGAAAGGTTGCCAAACTCTGTACTTGTGAATGAACCATGTAACCAATCTGCCACACTTGAAAATTATCTTTGCCACAACTAAATAATACTTTCAATTTTGTATTGGATGCCGTATTCTTCCTTACAGCTATTGCAAATTGCCAGCTGCACTTATAAAAGTGTAAAATAGGTGCCAAGTGGCAACACTGCCTCCAAGAGGCTACATGTATAGCCAACTTTGAGACCTTGGGCAAATGAAAAAAATAACCCTGCTACAGAGGTACCCACGCCCTTGTCCAGGTAATTCCCAAGCCCAAAATGATGCTGACAAAATTTAGGAATAGAAATTCTACTGAGCCAATGCACCGCGCCCCCCAAAAAAGGAGCTTGGGGATTCATAATTTCATACACAGCTAATTCATATGGATCACAACAGGGCTCTGAAGTGCATGCGAAAATAACAAAACCAGTGAATCTCTGAAGTCAGGATCTTGCGTTTACGACGTACGTCAGACCTTGTGGCAGCTGGCCATTTTGCACTTATTAGAGTCTAGCAGAGCTTTTATGCTCTAATTGCACATGAAGTTTTCTTGTGCGGCGCGGGCGGAAAGGTCCTGCAAGCGGTACAAGATGCCAAACATCACACAACAAAGGTTTATGGTTTCGGTCTGAGTGAAAAAGGGTCAGGAAATGTCATGCAAGATGCCAAACATCACACAACAAAGTCTATGACCGCGTAACAGGATGGATTCTAGCATGTTACCGATAATGCTTTGCATGCGCCAATTAGGATGAAAGAGGAATCTTGCTACCCAGAAAAAGCTTTCTGAGTGAAAAAAGGGTCAGGAAAGGTCATGCAAGCGGTACAAGATGGCAAACATCACACACAACAAAGGTTTATGCTTTCGGTCCATGACTACCTGACAGGATGGATTCTAGCGTGTTACTCATGAGGCTTTGCCTGCACCAATTAGGATGAAAGAAGAATCTCGCTACGGCCTGCCCATAAATGATTTCTGAGTGAACAGGGTCAGGAAACGTCATGTAAGCGGTAAAAGAGCATCCCCAGCGGTCCTCAGTATGGGACCCTACAGAGTAAAAATTGGATGAAGAAAAGTCAAAACATGCAGCTTTGAATAGGGAAAATGATTTTGAGCAAGCATATTTGCACAGTTTGCTGAGGCTCGAGAAAGGCAATCAACACTGTGCACCGGCTAGGAAAGACTGTGATAATTTGCTGAATAATTTGCTGAGGCTCAAAAAAGGCAATCAACGCTGTGCACCGGCTAGGAAAGAATGTGATAATTTGCTGAGGCTCGAAAAAGGCAATCAACGCTGTGCACCGGCTAGGAAAGAATGTAATAATTTGCTGAGGCTCGAAAAAGGCAATCATCGCTGTGCACCGGCTAGGAAAGAATGTAATAAATCTGATTTGACTGCTAGTCCTTGTTTTCTGATTGGCCAAAGACAATGACTGATCCAGGTGGCTTGCTATTAGTAGTCTCCCATTCATTTGCAGTCACAATTTTAGTTTTATATGGGGGGTACCACAAAAATAAATAGCCAAACTTAGACGTGTGAAATATTTTTGCAGTGTCACATACTGAGCACGCCTGGGGATACTCTCTAAATGCCGAACATTACACAGCGAAGCTTGTTGAGTGAAACAGGGTCAGGAACAGTCTTTTATTACTGAATTTTTTTTGTCAAAAAAGCGCTCATATTTTAGCTCCTTCTCTTTCGTTAAAGAAAATCCTAAGAAAAAACTAAATGAAATCCCCTAAATTTTGCCCTGGGATCTGATGCAGGGGCCGAAAGGCTGCTGGAGGTTCCAGCAAGTAGCGAGAAATATAAAAGGGTTCATTAAAGTTTCTACTTTGTACTGGTTTATAGCCAGATATGGCTAAATCTTCCTTAGGATGATCGCCACATTTGCTGCATCATTTTATTGATGATCACCAATTTGGCTTTGTCAAAAAATTCCTTTAAAAAACACTGGTCAGGAAAGGTCATGCAAAGTGGTACAACATGCCAAACAACAAAGTCAATGATTGCCTGAAGAATGGATTCGTAGCATCTTCCCGACTAGGTGTCTATTACAAAACGTGCATTTCATGGTTCCAAAGTGCGCCTGGGCATTCCCATCTTTTTTGAGAAAATTTGGATTGGGGCAGCGGCAGACAGGGAAACAAAGAAGCAGGCACTACTTACTCTTGTACTGTGTGCAATAACAACACCATGCAAGTATGATGTTGTGGTACAACACTCCAAACGTTACACAACAGAGTCAATGAATTTCCTGCCTGAAAGTACCAGATCTGACGTCTCCCTCTCAATGTGTGTCATTGAATGAGTTAATGTGCTGCGTCTCATGTTTATCATCAAGGCAAGAAGTAACTTACGAGATTCATTATAAGAGAAAACTTATGGCAAAGTCTCTTGTAGTCCAGACGCGTTAAAGCCTCCTCGCAGCATAATGTCCCCACGTGATACAAGGTTCATCGCTCGTTGCCTAAGTTGCTGGCCTGTCTGTCTGCTGTTGTGAAGTTTTGTGTGCAGTAACCGCTGCTTTAAGGTACCCGTACTATATTCAGAGCTCTAAGATGTTGGCGGTTATTGAGTTACCGTCACTTTGTAAGAACCTGAATTTCCTAGAGCGGCGCTCTGCAAAGTGGCCTGCTGTCTGATCCATGGCTTTTGCCACTCTGTTGTGTATATCGGTAAGTTTGCCGGCCATCTTGTGGAGACATAAGAAGGGGACCGGTTTGATCAACAGCCAAGACGGTGTGAGAAGTAACCAGCTCTGGGTTGAAGAGAAAGAGTTGTGTCGGTGCTTTTGAATGAAATGACAAGTGGTGAACTAGAGCCCGCGGATTTCATAGACAAGGATGAGAACTTGAACGCTATGGCGAATGAACGTCGGCCTTTGATAGATCAGAATCCTCATGTACGAGTCGATATCGAGGCCATAAAATTGAACGTTAGGGCGCCTGACCTTTTGCGTCTCGTAGATCATAATCCCGAGGCCAGAGTCGAGATCGTGGTTGGTGCTATAAATTTGAACTTTAGTGCAGCTGAGCCTCCGCCCGTAACAGATCAGGAATCTGACGCCGAAGATGTAAACGAAAACAAGATTAAGGCCCAGTCACTACGTATAATAGATGAGGATCCTGAGAAAAAACTATTTCTGCAAAATTGGGAAACAGAGCGTTCTGATTTAAACAAGAAGATAAATTCCAAGTCGACAGATGTAATCACCGTGAAGGCGGACTTGTATCAGTTTATTGGGCTTTACAGTGTGTTTCAAGGCGTGATTCTTACTGCCGTGGCTCAGTCGAGTGCCCTCAGCTGCAACATTTCTTGGGCCCCTGGACTCCTGTCCTTATTTGCTTCAGTTGTTACACTTGCGAGCGTGTATTCCAAGCTTGATTATTACCATAACCAGAAGAATATTGTTGACGATTGGAAGAATGGTGAAGCGGTGAGTGTTATTTGGTTGGAGAGAGCCGACTCGGTCTTCGCTCGTCTTTTCCCATAAAGTCTGCCCATGATTTGTTCTCTCTAATGTGCCTCTCATGTGCCTTGGGTATGGCAAAACTTGTGTACTTCTGACTTTTCTACTGCTTATACTGCGAGTTTTACGATTCATTTCAAACTAATTCTTCTCTTCCGCGGACGTCTGAACTTCCATGTTCTTTAGCCCTTGTCTGGAGATTTGTCTTTTAATTAAAAAGGAAATGTTTCTCCGCTTTTCTTTTAGTTGCCTTTAATCGTGAATATGGAGATTTTGCGATATAATTCATGAGAGTTGTTCACTGCAGAATTTGACTTCACAGATCGACGACTTCAAAATCAATGGAGACATTCCCGACAAAAGAAATCAATCCGATAGCAATTGGCAGAAAAAGAGAAGGAAACGGGAACAATCATTTGAAATGGCTTTGACTATGACGACGTTGGCTATTTTTTCATTAATCGTTTTTGCAAGTTGCTTCGTCATATTGTGTCCTAAGTAGGTAACCGAACAACCATGTGTTCATGTTTTCTCATTCTAGTTCATCACCCTCACTTTCCTGCTAAATTGTCTTGTTCTATTTGCCAAGAACGGTGTTGTTATACATGTTTGAATTTAGCTTTTGATGTGATTCTTGAGAAGTTCAAAAAATTTGAGGCTGGTCTAGTCTAACATTTTGAATCCTTTTGTTGTGTGTAGGCTGAGGTGATGTATGTTATGGAGGAACCTTGTGGCTACCCTCACATACAAGGCAAGGTTCCCTTAGAGTTAATTATGCTTCTTGATTTTGCACCTTTCCACCAGAGTTTCTCCTTAAATCCACTTCTCATACATTTATTTATTTATATTTATGACGTGCAAAAAGCATTGCCTGGGTTTTGAAAGTTTTTGAAATCACTCATGCATTGTGTTTCCATGTATTATTTTTCTTTTCAAAAGAAGACCTGGGTCTTTTGGACATGTATGTGCAGGTTATTCTCTTCAGCAACAAAGGCTTTGAATTCAATTCTATCCATGATCTTGGTTTTCCTTCTCTGGATCTGACTCTTCGGTTGAATATTTGCATTGAAATCCCCACTCCCATAGCAACATAGATGTCCTATAGCAGCCCATAGCACACAACATTACCTAAGTTTACTTCAAGGTTAGATTTGGAATCCATTCTCCCATTATATAAGCCCCAACCAAGGCCTTATAGAAGCAATTCATTTATCAAAATGTAATTGTTTTGCTTTTGTTGTTTTTGCATCTTGTGACCTTGACACAAAAGAGTCAAACTTGGATGTACATAAGATACTAAAAGTATCACAACTTCAAATTCATTTGTTTTGAAGTTTTCTAAAACTTAGATTTGGTTGACTTGAAAGTTGGGCCTTAAAAAATAGAAAGTTAAAACAATCATGAGTATTAAATTGCTTCATTTTTAATTTTTTTGAGTAAATTTACACTAATCACATTATGAAACTTCTATTGAAAACACCCTATTTGATAGCAATATACCTTATTTTTATTAATTAAAAAAAATTATTTCAATTTTGTGAATAAATAAAATCAACACCTAAACCATCTACATCTTCAATTGAAAAACATTTAGGACCTACAAACATCATAATCATCACTATGTTCAAGCATAATGTATCATCAAAAAGGTTTTAATATAATTTAAAGATATAAACTTCCTGATGTTAAAACAAATGGAAACTTGAACTTTTGATGGACTTGATTTCTCTTTATAGATATATATGTACATTGATGTGTAAACTTTCATCAATAAATTTTCTAACAAAAAGTACTTTCTAATCTTTTGTTAAAAGTAATTGTTCTATGACAAATGACTACATATTATAAATGTACTCCGAAGGATTGTTGCATCATTTTTATATGCACACCAATTAATATAATGATAGATTAAAATGTGAATCGCCTTTAATTGCACATTTTGACCACTAGATGTTTTCCAAGTATGTCCCCCAAATCATTCAATTTTTGCTTGTAATCAAAATTACAATATTGTGACAAAAACATTTGTGTCAATTATACCATAGAAATGTACCCTTTTTCTTACCCTTTTCTCCTTTTATGAAAAGGCTAAAAAAAATTCAACACAAATTTGTTTGGAAGATACTCATTAACCCACATCTATGATCTCACAAGTTTGCCACTGAGTTTTATGAATTTGATAGTCACATGTATGTGCAGCTAAGCATTGGTGCAAATTGGAAAGGCACCTACTTTTCTCACCTTTATATTATGACCTTGGTGTTCATGCTTTAAACTATGTGCCAACATTTTCATCAATCCCACCAACCACCCAGACTTTGTTGGACTTTTTCTTTGGAAGAGCATTAAAATTGACATGGGAATACATGCTGAACATTATTGTTGGAAGTTTGCGGAGATGCATTGAAATGGAAACTATGGGATTCTTAATAAATATGTCTAAAGCAAATTTAGCAAGCAAAGTAAACCAAATGGTTGTAAATGCTTGAACCAGCACACCAACTTGATTTAACCTTCTAGTATAAGGCAATTGTTTGAACACATTTTTTTATTTTCACTCCTCAAATATTGGATTTAAATTTCAAGTTGGAGTATAATTAAATCTTACAATTTAATCAAATGAAGCATTTAGATGTAATCAAGAAGATGGAGACTCAAAAGACATTGTAAGTTACACCTTACTCCATGGAGAATTTGCATGTGAATTTTTTCAATTCACTAAATCATTTTGATTATCACTCATGTTGGGTGACTATCATGTTTTCCATGGGCTACAACACATTGTGGCATCTTTCACGTTCAGATTTTGTTCAAACACCTTGTTGCTTTATCTATTTATTCAATTTTTGAATCTTCTTGTTATGTAAAATGAAAAGTGGTTTAATGTTGGTGTGACACATAGTCAAAGTCCACCAACATCTTGGTCCAAATTTTTTAAGGTGTACCAAAATCTTGTCATAGCATCACCTTTTTCAATATTTTTTATTTAGTCTTTTTTTACCATGTAAAAACACATTTATGGATGATTATATGATAAAATCCAAAATTGTAATGGTCTAAAATATGATACTTATAAAATATTTAACACTTTTTTATTCATTAATTTTGATGGGATTAAAATATAGGGAAAAAGATGATTGTAATAAGTATTAGATCCTTTTTGTCCTAGGTAGTACATCTCACAGGATTTTAATCCATCTATTTGTTCTAAACCTTAATGTAAGGTTAAATGTTAATAATATGAAAATGTCATTAGCAAAGAAGCATAAACACTAGAAAAACACATTCCCCAAAACTTTCCCAAAAACATTGTGACCAAATCACAAAAATTCACCCAAAAAAACTTTAATCACGAAAGTAAAATGCATTATTTAATTTAATTCCCTACATTGTAATCACCCTAATAATTGTCAACTAGATTATACCATAAACAAGAAAAGTAAATAAATATCAACTCAAGTTTTGAACCTCTCAAGGTTGCCTTCAAGATCCCAAAATTTAACCATTGGTTTTGGTCAAAAATTAAATTGGTCTTTATTATGTATGAAAATATTTCTACCTTTTTTTAATGATAATAGAAATATGAAATAATGAAATTGAGGGACCATAGTACCTTTACCATTTTTGCAATTGATTGTCAAATAATTAATTAAATTTTAAATCTTAACTTCAGCACTTGGTTTTTTAATTCTGAAATTTTCAGCAAGTAATGGTTATAAATAATAATAAACACAATATACCTAATGTTATGGAATAGTCTAGTGTGTCTAGACCACTTCAATGTTAAAACCTTGTCCTTGGAGATTTGGGGTTCAAACCTTGATGGTGAATGTTGGGGATTTCAAACCTTAATAGTGAATTTTTTTTATTTTATTAAAACTTTAGCACAAATAAGAAATAATTTTTCAAAATTTTGAAAAAACAAAAAATAATTTAATTTATGTTGAAATGGTAAAGGTACTACAATAATCCATGTTTATATCTATGTTAAGGTGAAAACACAGTCAATTATACATTTTGTGATCCTTGTTTAAAAAAATGTAATTTATAGTCATAAACTAAGCCTTAACAAATTAACCCTAAAAATATTATTTGATCAATATGAACATGATTTTCACATTTATATCAATGATATTGAAGAATCACATGTTTAAAGTAAATTTAAGTAAAATTTTCAAAATTGCAAGCAAAATGTTTTTACTTTGCGGGTTGTCCAAAGAAACAAAATAGGCTTCATGTAAATGAATATTGGATTTTTTAGCTTTCTTGGTTAATGGCAATCTGAAATTTATTTATGCACTTACAACTTATAATGTAAATGTAATAACATATCAATCCTCTAACGTAAAAATAATTTTAAACACAATTTCATTAATCAATTTCAAAAATATTTTTACCTACTTTTAATACATTAAAAAATTTCAAACTTTGTATACAAAGATGGTATAAACTCAATATTTAATGCTCACAATGGTTTCATAATGATAAAAGATGAAAGCACACTATAGGAGGGCCAAAATTGTTGTCACATTGTTTTTTTTAAGGCTCCCATGTTTGAACTTTAACCATGTCATTATTATTAAGGATTTTCACAATGTTTTTGCATATTATGGTAGGTCAAAACCCAAAGAAATTAAATGCCAAAAAACCTACATTTTTTAATTTCATATGATATGATGTTAGAATATATTTGTGCCAATATATATATATATATCACCATGTATTAAAAAAATGAAAATATACTCAAAAAAATGATTGAAATGATTTTTAATCTTTATGAAATTTGTAATATATACTAAACATTGTGATTCCATATGATTGGAATAAGTTTGTGGGCCATGTGAAAATTTTGATAATTATCATATCACACATGGGTGTTTTTTAGGGTGATGACCATAAGTATGTGGTAAATTCAAATTTTGATAAACAATTAATTTCAAGTGAAAGATGGCAAGATAAATGAGGTGGAACAAAAAATTTAATTTATTTCAAACGTTTTTTGATTGACTAGTTCAAACCAAAACTTAGTGCAATCTAAAAAAACAAATGGGCTCTATAATATTGCATATACCATAGATATACCCATTATTCCTTGAAATTAATCATTTAAATTAATTCTTTGAATAAAATTAAATAAAATTAATTTTGTGAAAATCAAAATATCAAGCCCAAACATTAAAGTGAAACCCAAAGTTAAATGCAACACATTTTGTAGGTGTATATTTTATACACATGTCATGAAATTGCCCAATTTGGTCCCCTTTAATTTCACCCTTAAAAGGGTTTGACTTTACTTTCTTGTATTAATTTGTAAAAATATGATTACAACTTCAAGGACTACTTTTTATGTATACTTGAAATTTTTTTCACTTGTTAACAAATTATTGAAAACAAATTTGGTAATTGAAACAAAATTATTGAAACAAGATTATCAAGAACCTTATTTATAATCTATTTTTTTGGTTATTGAATTCTAAATTGAAAACTAGTTTAAAAACCTACAAGCACATATGTTAGGTAGAGGCCAAGCAATACCAAGACCCTTAATTATGAGTCAAATATTGAATTGTCGAAATTGAATAGTTATCCTACTTGGATGTTTGAAATTTTCATCAAGGTAGGTTAGAAATATTTAAACCCTAAAACTTTGTTAAATATTTTTAATACTTAAACATTAAAAGATATAAAAAAGCTTATTGGAAAAAGCCTGTCTGTCGACCTTAGGATACAACAAAAATATTATAGTGTTTCACCTTTGAACACTAAGTTGTATTTACAAGAGCAAAATGTTCAATCAACTCACCAACCAATTATTGGATATTTAGTTTACAGTGGTGGATTGACCTAAAGCAAGAAGCTTTGGGTTTTTTTCCTTACATTTCAACATTTCAAATAGATAATTTTTTCTTTAAATCATTTTTTTCCAGAAATAATTTAATTATTGTCAAGTTTGAAAAGGTACTATGGCATGAATATTTCACTTGTCTTTCTAGTAACATAACTAGAAGTGAATTTTACTATCATTCTAATTTTGTTCATCCATTGACACTCCCTCTTAATGAATTTCTCCTTTAAAACAATTTGTGTTTTCACTACACTTCTTTGTTACATGTGACTTTGTGGTTCAATCATCTTCTTTTTTAAGCTCACACCATATTTTTCACAATAAAAAATATGTTTCAACTTTGGCACACCTGTCATGAGAACATTTGTGAATACATCATCAATGTTATAATATAACAAGGTAATCTCATTATTTTCTAGTTTCTTTCTTTAAAATGGTAATGTAGTTATATATGTTTTAATTTTGCATGATATTTAAGGTTCATTGAAAATGAGATTGTTGATTGATTCATAGAAAAATATATTAAGATTGTGGCATGGAAAACCAAAATTAGAAAAAAGTTGTCAATATCACATAACCTCTTTGGCAACATGATCCATATGTAGCAACATACACTTTCATCTATGCTTGAAAAATTTACATTAGCTTGTTTCTTACTTTGCTATGATACAACACCTCCACTTTTTATGAAAATATATCAAGATCTTGGTAAATGTGGAAATCAAGGTCACTTGCCCAATTAACATCACACCATCCTTGAACTTTTGATGTCATTTGCTTTCCACCATACCTAATTCCATAGTTGATTATTCCGTGCACAAATAATGTAATATGTATTTAACAACTACCCACTATAGTTTTCATTAGTTAATTATAAATTGAATTACTTGCCCGACTACATAGGTTATATCTAGTCACATACAAACCATAACATACACTAGGTTGCAAACAACACAAGTGTATGATATGTTCTTGATTTCAAGCTTTTCAATTTCCTTTTCAATAATCATTGTTATTGAAAGTTTGGTACTAGCTTCAATGTGAATTGAAGCACTTTTAGCTAGATTCTTCCATATTAAATTGTTTTAGGACATCAAAATAATTTAGTTTGTGATAAGTGAGAAATTCAAAGATTCAAAGATTCTATCCCTTTTCACTTGGATTCCAAGGCAACACTAAATAGATCCTATTTAGTCATGTCAAATGTTGATGATAACATTGCATTGGTATGTTTTCAAATTTTGATATTATTTTCAATAATGTAGCTCAAAGGGAATTGTTTGAGCCCATACCATATATGTATACAATTTGAACATCAATTTGATGGATTTGAAACTCAAGTTTAACAACAATCAATAATAACATTCACAAAGATATAATTTTCACAATTGTTGAAAAGGTTTCATAATAATCAATACCTTTTATATATTTGGGAGAAACCTTGAACTATTAATCTTTCTATAAAGTTTAAGCTTTGCAACACTTCCATCTAAATTATATTTCTTTCAAATTTCACTATTTATAACTTGTTCTCTTGACCAATCGTTTGGTAAGTACTCCAATCACCACATATTATTTTTCATCAAAAAATCATATTTAGAATCTAAAGTTGTTTTCCAATGAATAGCATCTTGACTAGACAAAATCTCATGTCAATTGTTGTTGGTTTCAATTAGTAGAACATGTGCAAAAGTTGCATAATCTTTCAATTTTTGAAGTGGTTATCTTACTTGAAACTAACAAACAAATTGTGGATTTTTAACTTTATTGAGGTGGTATTAATATCCTCTCAAATTCAATCTTTTTGTTATTCTTTAATGGCCTATCGTAACATGCACATTTCATGTTTGATGTTATTTACTAAAGTGGACCAAAATTGGCATTTGAGAGTCCATATCCAATTTACTTTCAACCCACTAAACCTAGGCTTCAAACAATGTTGAGTTTTTTTTCCCATGTCCAAGTTCAAATCACCCTAATTTAAACCATTTTAAACCAACCTTGTAAATATTTGTGTCAAAAAAATCAATTCAATTATCTAAAACTTTGTGATTGAATCTTTTACATAAATTTCTATTCGTTTTCTATCATCTAAAATGTTCTAAGCCTTCAAAATAAGGTGTCCCAATGTTCAAAAGGTGAACATATTCTTCAATTCCATTAAAAGAAAAAGTTTCATATAAATTATAAGTTTTTTGGATTGTGACACTAAATGTAGAAGGTACATTATAAAGTCCACCTTTCACTAATCAATACTAATCTTATTAGGTAAAAACACAATCAAAGGAGCCACCCAAGTGAGTGGACATTCTTTAAAACTATATTTTTGTTTGTTTGAAAAATCACAAGGAAAGCATAATAATTTGGAATGTCAAAAAAAATTTGGAATATTTTCCATTGATTGCAAAGTTTACATGCTCAAAGCTTTACACAAACCAAAAGTGTTTTTGCATGTTCAAAGTACACAAACCTTGAAAATGAACAATCCATGTTTTTTTTCAAATAAACTTTTTTTTAACTAAATGTGCACCATTCCTTTTAAACATTTGAAAGAATTTTAACATTGATGATTAGAAGGGCAAAAGGACTTGAATTGATGAAAATTATTGTTATATCTCATTTACTCACATTTGATTCAAAAATGTTTTTGATGCTAAAAATTATGGATTTTGAAAATGTGGATTTAATAAAAGTTGCTCATATTTATGTGATCAAAGACATGAATGTATAATATACATGACATAATATCAATTTCTAATCAAAATGTATTTATGTCTAACATGTAGTGTTAAATTGAGTATTCAAAATACAAATTTAAAATTACAAACCAACACAAAAATGACATGTGTCATGTGCAATCCTTGGAAAAAAACTTTACCTTCCCACCCCTAACTCTTTTTACCATGTTTTCACCTTGTTATGGTAAGTTTTTCAAAGTTAAAAAGATTAAAATATCATTTTTCATTTCATATTTGCTATAATTTTCAAATGCATTTGAATTGTAAACAAGAAAACATGATTAACCCCAAAAAATCTACCACGATGACTTCCAAAAACAATCCACTATAGTATGCCTTTACCCTTCTAATATACGAGGAAAATTTGGGTTTATAAGAATGAACATTCAAACTTCAATTGCTTGAGGAATCATAAAGGGTTGAATCTTCTAATGGGCTTAGTTTTACTGTTACCTACTTAATTAGTTAGGCTAGTAGGACAACCCAATAACTTTCTAAAGTTGCCTGTGGTAAGTTCACCTACTATCTCCACTAACTTTAGAGGTGTGTTGCGATCAGGTTTAGCTAATTTTTAGGATGTGGTAGTTGAGAAGTCAATTCAACTAATTTTAGTTAGTTCTAAAAAATATTAGTTGACCAATCAGCGATCAATAAAGTTAAGACTTTAGAGGGTCAGATTTGGAAAAGTTTGTCTAACTTTTATCTTATTCTATTCTTTCTCTATTCTTTTTTCATTTACTCTGGTTTTTTAAAAAAATTGCAAAGTGGGGTTATCTTTTGAAATTTGTACTTAGAGCCATGGAAGCATAATGAAAAATATATCTTGTGTGGATAATCCAAGGAGTTTCCCAATATTGTATGTGTGTTTTGATTAGTCTAGATATGAGTGTAGGAGGTAGGAAGGTTGTCTACCACCTTGGGTAAACCTCAAGGAGGAGCTACTAGGGGTGGTGAAATGTTGAAGGTACCCTCGAGACTACCAGTTGTTTTTTATTTATATATGTTTGACAATATCCTTCCGACCAAGGCAGTAATTTTGCTACAAGGCAAAATATCATTAATGACACAAGGTTATCCATCTTTGTTTCTTTGTTTCTTTTAATCTCATTCACATTTTGTTGCTTCAATTAAAGTTTTGTTATTAAATTTAACAACGCCATTTTGCTCTAGTGTATACGGAATAAAAAAATTGCCTTACAAGACCATGAAATTCACACAAGTTTGAGATATATTCACCTCCATTATCAGATCATGTCATATCTTTTAATTTATTTCTTGAATGTGTTGAATTACTAGTCCCTCATAAAATTGAAACACTGCTGATTTATTTTTTATTAAATAAACTCAAGTATTTATCTTGATATATCATCAATAAATAAAAGAAAGGAGGGATTATCCCCTTTGCATTTGTAATTGCACAGACCCACATGATGATCTAACCCCGCCATGTAAACATAGCTGAAGCTCACATTACTCACAGTTGACATTATAACTGATGCTTTCATGTACCTTGATCTATTATGCAAGATCATGTCTCTTGGACATGATTGATGTTGCTATCAAAATGTTGAATAAGATATTTGGGTTATTTTGCATCACTTAGACTAGAAGGTCTTGATAACAATCCCCCAACGCAAAATTTGTTTTCCTTGTGTGGGGATCGAGCCCCTTGCTCGCCTGCTATATAGAATGCTACAAACACCTTATGGCCAGTGTTTTCTTTTGGTGGGAGAAGTTTTGCACTGTGGGGACCGAAAAACAAAATCAGTGCGAACAGTGCAAAGGCTTTTTTTGAGAAATTTTTTTGTAGAAGTCGCCATATTTTGAGGAAAAAAAGTCACATGTAGCCAGATTTAGACAGTGAGTCCCTATTGCTTGCCAGAACTAGGCAGGATACTTTTAAAAATTTTGCTTTACTGTCTGGCCTCTAGCCAAATTTGGTCCATTCCTCTTGTGGATGATCACCTGTCCCCATGTTAAATCAGCAGTGAGTCTTAAATGCAAGAAGGATTGCAAAAGTAGTGCTGCATTTCTCTTCTCATGCCTGCCAAGTTGGCCAATTAAAACGTGTCCAATGAAGCCCATATACATTTGGGCTCATGATTATGTACGTTATGGGTGTGTAATGGTCACTAAGGACATGGAAGCAGCTTAGTGTCCATTACACACTCAAAATGTGCATAATTCGCAGCCCCAAATGTGTTTGGGCATCAGCCATATTTTTTGGGGAAAATATGAATCAGAGTGAAAAAAGAATTGAAGCAATACTTTTGTACTGCCTGCATTTAAGACCCAGGTTGATTTGTCATTGGGGTTGCCAGTCCACCTACTTCACAAAATTGAAAAGAAAATCCTGCTTATGGCCAAGTCTGTGAAACCCATGTTACCTAAACCAGCCATTAAGGATTCTAAACCCTACAGTAGTCAGCCCCAAACCCTGAACAGGCCCTTTATAGCCACTAAACTCTATGCCAAGAGCTCTAAACTTTAAACCCTCATTGTTTACTTTAGCACAAGAACTGAAAACTGCTTCATAATTGTATTCGAAGTCAATCTGAACTGAATCAATAGACAAGCCCCTTAATACCATACCAGAGTGCGATTTAGGGACTTGACATACTCTCATCTAGTTTACGGGAATTGTCATACTTTTCATAGGGCCCCTAAACCCAAAGCCAAGGTCCCTAAACCTTTTGATCTGTATCTTCATAAGTATTGGCAACTTCTCCAAAATTGTGATAAAAGTCAATCTGAACCAAATTGAAAGACAAGCCACTTAATAATACTGAATTAGAGTATGATAAGGGCATTTTCAAACAAAGGACTCTTGCCACATTAACCTTTCCCAATACCCAATCAGTATAAAGTGCGCAAGCTTCTTGAACAATCAACATCATTAAGAAATTTGGACAGGGGACTCCCTTCAGGCATGACTTAAGGGAGAAAAAACTTTGGGCATAATTTTGCCCATATAATATGTTCATGCCCCATTTACAGTCCAAATTTATCCTGGTGGATCCAATTGAACTCAGGGTGTTGCAAAGAAGTCTGGGCAAAGGCTGGAAAAACCTGGGCACAGTAGGAAAACTACAGAAAACCTGTGCAAATTTTCAGCAAGGTGAAAGAAACATCATAGACCAGGTAGAGAAGGATTGATGCATGCCTCCAAAGAATGCATTCTTAATCCAAAAGTGCAATCCATCCCATTGGAGGCATCTATCTGGGTAGTGGGTTCATGTAGAGAGAGATGATGTGGTAGCCAATCACTTACCTGTACTTGCAGGGTACCATCTTGACAGGGCCTGTTGTGAAAAGCATACCTCAATTTCCTGCTGACAGCAAGAGAGTAGTGCTTCCAGTTTTTCCTGAGTGGGATACAACTAATATGGTCAGAACAAGTGCTCTTATACAAACTTGCAGATCTCTCTCTCTCTCTCTTGCAGAAGCAATAGATTAAGTGGAAATGGGTCTCAAAAATTAGTCCTAGATATTTAAGACAAAACACTTTTATACCCCACATGAACAATTCCCCCACCCACAATAAATTCCTAATTTGTCTGTTAAAATATTATCCAGATTCAGTCACTACCATGGTTGAGCTGGCTATTGTACTAGAAGATTGATTCTCTAATCCCCATTGCCAATCTTTGCATGAGTCACATGCTTTTCCCTAGTAGTCTATCTGGACATCCAGAACAAGATAGTAATGTGCCAAAAAGAGACACCCACCATTAGACATCTGCACGTGGGCAACATAGTAAGTGATTGAACTCTAATTCATACAATTTGAAGTGTCCGTCTCCATTCATAATATCCCCGAGGTGCAAAAGTGGCTGAGAAAAGGTGAAGAAGAAATCAAAGCAATTTCTTGTCCATTCACACAATTGTTCTGAACCATCTAAAGCAGTATTCTGTCCTAATAACTCTTTCATGCAAATAAGTAATTTAGGGAGGCAAAATGTTAACCCCAATTGAGAAGAAAGCGAATCCAAAAACAAAGCACAGCGAATTTAGGGGGAAAATGTAAAAAAGCGCAGCTAAAGAACCCTCCCATTTTGAGGCAAAGAAATGCACTTCTGCTGCATCTTAAGCCCTGTTGTTTGTGGAAGTGACAGTACCATTGATTGACACACCTTTGGTGGAAAGAGCACCATTGCTCATGGTTGGTTCTATGACGGTCGTGGTTTTGTTGCCATTGCTCAAGGTGTGCGTTCTGTTGGCAACAGATCCTGAAACTGGGGCAGCTTCCTCTCCATCCAGTGGAAGATTCCTGTGTGTGTAGGACACACCTCTGTCCCCATCCACCACTTGGCCATGACCCCATAGCAACCTGAAGACAAATTTGGAATTAACATCAGGAAGGAGGTCCATATAATGTACAGTTCATTAACCACAAGATGAGATGCAAGTAGAATTGACTTCTGTATTGTACAACAGGTTGAAATGTGTTGGTCTTTTTTAATTTTTGAAGGGTAGAAAAAGTAGGCTACAAACCATCTTGTGGTGAGAAGGCCCTCCACTCCAACAGGACCTCGAGCATGGATTCGACCAGTGCTTATGCCCACCTGTGCAGCAGTGGAAGTGTTTTGAGGAATGTTTTCTATAACATGTTCACCATAGACTCCAACATCATGGAGTACAACAGTAGGAATAAATAGCCACTTGCTGACAGGCACACCTTCTAATCCAAGCTGGCCAGAGCTCCACTGAATCCACAAATCTACACTAGATCCATAAGGCTATTCTCAACAAAGCTTCATGGCCTCTAACCTTGCATCCAGTATAAGGGACAGACACAGGGAAAAAAGTACCTCAGCACCAAGTCCAAATCGAGCTCCATCAGAGAAGCGTGTGCTTGCATTATGGAAGACGGCAGCACTGCAACGCACAGACAGTCCAAAGGCCACTAAGTTAGTGTCCCTCTTGTCAATTTCACATGATGTTCATTTACATTTTGATCTTTGCATTTTTCACTGGACAGGTCCAGATTGTGAGGTAGCACACCTGTCAACATCACGCAGGAACCTCTCTGCAACATCCGTATCCTCAGTCACAATGCAATCAGTATGCGCACTACCCAACACCCCAACCCAATGTTGTGTTTCAATTCGCACCAAAGAATTAAGGAAATTCAGGAAGGGGCCCTCTCAACTGTTCTTTTCCACCAAAACTAGACGTGTTCCACCATCCTGGAAAGACCTTCTGAATTAGCCATAGGATGTTTGATCAGTCCTTATGCAAAGGTGTCTGACATCCCCAAAGGAAAGAAGCAGAGCATTTCATATACATGAAATTAACAAAACTCTGAGAATCACCTGCCATGCTTGTGGATGTGATCAATGGCAGCACCAACATCCTTGACAACTTCAAGTGTACAGACCAATGCACTGTATTCCACATGAAAGCTGGTGGCTTTCGGCAGTTTCAGTAACTGCACTGCCCGTGCACCTCCATACAGTGTCACACCTGCAATACCAAACCCAAAAAACCACAAATTGCAGTGGTTCTTGACTTGGAGGTTCATCAGAATACACCCGACTTATTCAAGTCTCCAAACAAGAACCGTAAGGCAAGTAATCCATAAAGCAAGAAACTTTCTTAGGTCAAGAAACGGTCAAGCATCTTACCTGCTGACTCAAGAGCAAAAACAAGGCTTTCCAAACCACCAGTGCCAACTAGGTGTTCATGTACCAACAATGTTTCCTGGAATGACACAGGCAGGAATGATCAAACATTTTGGTTACCTATATGTGTGGCATAGAATGTCAACTTGTCACCCAACTTCTTCTACCCAGAAGGACCCAGCTATGAATCTGACAGATCCATCATGATGTATTGCAAACTAGCCTAAGCTAGGCTTTAGTCTGCAATCCCCAGAAATCATAAAAAGACTTATTCATCTGCCCTTCAACTCTTCTACACATTGGTAAATCCAGGACTTGTCCCCAGGTCTCATTTGTTGTACCCTGTCCAATCCTGTCTTGCTCTACATCTTGCTGCTGCACAACTCCCAAATTTCACTTTCAAAAGACTTCGGTGTTTTCAACTGACAACTGTGAGGTTCCCTACCATTGCATTGCAAGCAGCTGGATAGTCTGTTTTGGAGTCAACTACAATGTGCTTGGCTTTACCAATATCAGCAGCTTTGTCAACAAAGACATGGCAGACTCCATCTACGACACATGCAAACAATGGAACAAGTGGAATTAGAAGGAGAGGAAGGAACTTGGAGAGGGGGGAAAAAAGAAGCTACGTAAGGTCCTCTACCAAATGATAATAAGTTTGTTGGCATATAACACACCCAAAGAGGGCAGCAAAGAAGAGTTTCACAGAATAACCCATCTAAGGAAATTGGGTTGTTTTTGTACCCAGAGATGGATGGACAGATGGACAGACAGAACCCACATGGGCTGAGATGCTCAAATGATAACCACATCAAATGCTGCTTGTTAGGGCCTATATATCCTGTCTACTATGTTCCACAAGAGACCACCCAAGTACAGAAAGAGAGTGAGGGCTGACCTGCATGGCCAAGGACAGGGATCTTAGTGGCTGCTTTGATATCAGATACCAGCTTATTGCTTCCTCTGGGTATCACCAAATCTATTACATCATCCAACTGGCCAGCAAGTCCAATGACAAAGAGGTTCAGAACCACCATGTCTCCATTTAACTAGAATGCTTCTGGTCAAAAGGTTCATGGTGTGGAAAAGTAGTATACATTTGAAACACTTTATGTAAATCAGGTACACAGTTCAACAAGAGACTATAGATTGGTCAAGAGTCATACAAACAGAGGATCAGCAACTACCCAAAATCAGGACGGCTGCAAAAAATATTATTTTACCTTAAGTAGGTCTGGGATCTCCTCCCTAGAAGTAACAAGTCCGATGAGAGCTGGACCCACAGATTTCGGCAGAGCATCAGTGATCACCTGTGTAGATTTCCCTTAATATTAGAAAGGTTTTCCACATCAGATACACAAAACAGAAAGGCATAGAAAGAAATGACATCTCTTGAGGCAGCACCTTCTTGACTGCAGCAATGAGACAACATACTGTGCCTAGCTATTTCATAATAGCAACTGGAAGAAGCTGACATGGGTACCTTATGCAATATAGCATTTGATCGAGTGGCTTCTTTGCCTCCCTTCAGTAAGATACCATTCCCACTCCGAATTGCCAATGATGCTATCTGATCCCATTGAAAGAAACCAAGAAACTTTAACATGTGATAGCTTTGGCAATTGCAAGAAATTGCCTGAACTAAGGCCTGTGCTTGTGTCAACCACAGACTGACCTTTATGGTAAAGATAGTTTGGACACTACTACTACAGGATCAGATTTCAAGGAGGGAGATGTTTTCAAATAGGAGTCAACATTCAAAGAGATTGAAAAGAAATGACAGAAGATGACAATGCCATCAAAATCACAGTATACACAGTCAATGGTAAAGAAACCACCCATAAAACAGGATCATTACCTGAACCAAAGCATCCGGTCGTGACTCAAAAATAACCAAGACAACACCCAAGGGACATGTTGTCTTCTCCAGAATAAGCCCTTCAGCAACCTGGAAAAAAATTATGTCCACAACATAAGAAGACAGTTCACATTTCATGTACCCCCTAGAAGCTAAAGATCATGCTGGAGTTCTCTCTCATTTATCTTTGAGTGTTTAGGGTTTAGGGTTTAGGTTCCACTCTGAACCCATGATGGCCCTGAAGACAGGCCTCTTCCCTTCAGACGTCCCTTCACTCTACTGCTTTGCTCTCTTTGCCTCATAATTTCTTTCTTCATCAGCTGACCACAAACATCTCACAACACCCATACATCTGACGACACCCATACATCTGACAACACCCATACATCTGATGACAACTAGTATCATCACCAGTCCACAAAAAATCCTGCATTCCTGTGTCATACATACCTCACTTGGCTGTCCTAGCTACCACCTAAGTGAGAGAGACAATGACCACCAACCTCAGTACGTTTTGAAACAGCCCCAATTGGCTCCTTCATCTCTGCAAGGACCCTGAGGGAGTTCGCTAAACTTGCAATCTGCAAAGTGTGGAAAAAACTAACATAAGAACCCAAAAGAAACTCAAGTAAATTTCCACAGAGGTACTCCAATCAACACAAAAGCTCTCAATCTGTCTGCCCAGTTCAACCTGGGTGAAGGGCAAGCACAAGCTACTCTGCATCTTCTTTCTTCTGCTGTAAACAACTGACTAGCTTTACTGCAACTTAACATGGTAGCAACATGATAATGACGTGAAGAAAGGGATCCTTTTGGAAAGAGAGGACCTGGAACTGGTTGTGACTTACTTTTCCAGGCTTTATTGTAAGGCGACCAATCAACGACTTAGCAATGCCACTCAACTGGGCTGCTTCCACATCAGCCTCATTTTCTGCCTTGATTCTTGCCTCATTGGCCACCAAAGCTTCAGCAACTGTAAGCAATATTTGCTTCCGCTCCTCAGATGAAAGACTCTGCAATATCCCCCCACCCCCCCCATTAGAAGACAAATAATTAGGGACAACCAGTCCAACCCCAGCTTGGTGAATAGCTGGTACACCAGAATTTGTATGCTCTCAGATGATTTTCCCATCACATTTCACTTTTTTCTCAAGTGGGTCTTCTCATCACTTTCAAACCGTATTTGTTCTTCTAGAAGAATGAGCTGCTGTACCACAGAGCAAGTTCTTAGTCCCACTGACTGGAAGATAAAAAGGGTTGAAAAAGAGTATTGCAAGGATGAAGAGATAATAGAGACACACCTGCAGGTGGCGGCTGGCATCCCTCGCAGAAACAGCCATATCCCTAGCACCCGTTTCCTTCATGTCAACCCAGAGATGGGCATCCTTGTGGAAGAGAGTACCAATATGATCCCCATGCATAACACGCTGCAGACCCTCTGGAGTACAACCACTACCCTCCCCACATCCCACCCAACTCTTTACTCAAACCTAGTTTCTTAGCTTCAGTAACATGACTGATATGCCCAATTCCCTGGCTTTTGTTTTGTTGCAGAAAACCTAAATATATATATGCATAGCACCATGGCTCCCAAACCTGAATCTAAGATCACAAGGAGAGAAAACACATTCTGTCCTTAAATGAGTGCTATGTCTGAAAGCCACCCAAGATACACAAATTGAGATGGTGCTCACCTTGTAATAACCACAGGGATTCCAGCTGATGCAGCATTCCAGGCTGCATATACTTTGGCTGTCATTCCACCCCGACCCACTCTTGATTTTTCACCAAACGTGACCATGTCATCATGCTTTTCTTTCAAGTAGGTGTGAATCAGCTGTGACTTGGGTTCACTCGGTGGGCCCGTGTACAGGCCTTCAACATCACTCAAAAGGATAAGAAGATCAGCTTTCAATTCCAGTGCCAGCAGTGCTGCTAAGCTGTCATTGTCCCAAAAGATACCTGTTGCATCCTGTTTTTCAGAAGCACCAAGTGAGTAGATTATTGTAGCAATATTTGTAATAAGCCCTGGTTCCAGCTCTACTGCTTGCACTTAAGTAGGACATGGGGAGGAGTAATAGAGAATACAGAAAACTAAAAATAAAAAATCTCATACCTCAAAAAGGCTATGGCCAGGTGTACATGGAGATACATCACAGTGTCAATTGTAAACTGCAAAGATTCTAGTCACCCATCAGCTGATTCTAAAACACTAAATCCCTCTACTTATGTAAAGGAAACAGCCTGTATACTACAAGGTTATACATCCATTGCCAAAGTGATTTAGTTACCTTGTATGGTGCCCTCCTTGTACTGATTGCATCATTCTCATTAAAAACTGGAACCACTCGAAGTTCCAGCAAGGAGTTGACAGTTTCAGAGAGCTGAAGTCTGAAGTCAGGATCCCTGAAATCATTATCTGTCACAAGAAGTTGGGACGATGCCACATCCAGCTGCCATAACATCATCATCATAGTACATAAGTTGAGTAAGATGACCCTTGAATGATGATTAAAGCAGAAGTGATGGACAGCAGGTAGCAAAGAGTTTAGACAGATAAAGAAAGGGCCAATAAAGACTTGCAGCAGAGGATGGTGGCTGAGAAGAAGACAGTTCTTCTGCATAGTATGATGACTTTGCCCTTGCCCCCATGCAACTGAACATTGAAATACTCAAGGAAGGAGAGAAAGAAAGCAGGCTAATTCTGAAAGACTGACTTAAACCATGGCAAGTTATTTTGGCATCTCTGAAACTGCTGCTTTCACTTGAATCAACTCCACAAAGAGCACTCACATAAGGAGGATCTGTCTAAAGCTATGACCAAAGATGTAGTAAGGGTGATGTAACAGAATATGAATACCTGGCTGAAGAGACTGTCATAGAGCGCCATAAGGCCACTTTGGCCTACAGCTGCACAAGGCTTTCCATCCAACTCCACCTGTGGTTTAGCTAGATCTACAAAACTGCATCATCAGAACATCATCACAAGCATGAGAAAATATAAACAGGCCCATGATATGTAATTTCTTACAGTGAAGGTGGCCATGGCAACATAATCTGAACATCATCTACTAGATACTAGGCTGCTGACAAAAGGGATGCACAAAATCTTCTATCACCAAAACAATAACTACAATACATACACAGAAAGCAGCTCACCTGCTATTCATAAGACGTTGGTGGCGCAGTTTTTGTCGGCCAACACCAACTGCCCCTGAAGTCACAAGTATGACCTCTATGCCTACCAACATCAGCTCCTTCACCTGTCCAGCAAGCATGACCATCATCATCAGTATATACTACTACTTTCAACAAATCCAATGTTAGTAGACAGGCTGATGAGTGCTCTGGAGAAAACGTCCCATCAGTTCTCTGCTCTTGGGTCTACAATTGATGATGGAACCTGTTGAAAATGAATGGCATTTGAATATGCAGATCATCTGACAGACAGGTGGATGGTCAGTAAAAAATCAGTAGAGATCTTAGCACAATTGCCAACAATGTCAGTTCAATTGATTTGCACACACGCGCACACATGCAAGGACATCTCAATTCTCATCTCTCTCCCCCCCC
>Ga0209208_10000422_pt1 | contig 54224 bp, 29 predicted proteins | sample S1TSphfallax_3_FD_187694 | JGI IMG/M metagenome (GOLD analysis project Ga0209208, IMG submission 187694) | Host-associated microbial communities from peat moss isolated from Minnesota, USA - S1T2_Fd - Sphagnum fallax MG (SPAdes) (version 2) | ecosystem: Host-associated > Plants > Peat moss >... | reverse complement strand
AAAAATATCTTTCCAATGGTGTATTACAAGTTCAAATAAAAGATCATTCGACCCTTGCTTTAATGGGATTTGTGGTTGGGAATCAAACTCCCAATTTGATTCCCGACCCTTCTTTTGATCATAACTCATGCATTTAAGGTCTAAATGAACAATGTGAAGGCATCTAAATTTCAAGACCTTTCCAATGGCATTTTGGGGGTCCAATTTGGTGCTTGTTTTTTTTTTCAACCAAGGCTTTGAACATTGGAGACTCCCATGCAAGTGCAACTCCCAAAATGGGAATGCATTTGGGGGTCATTGGGCTCCATCTTTTGCATTTTCCCATTTGTGAAAGTTTGTTTCACACCCCAACACACTTTCTTGACCTCATGGGCCCTTGCATTTTACATTTAATCACAAACTTGATATTAGGGTTGCAACACAACCATTGATGCTCAAATCAAAGTGCAGGGCATGAAGATGGCAGAGTGGAATCTATTATAAGAGGTCCAAATTTGCCCTCTAAAATTTGGGTACTCATCATGAACCACAAGTGGTGAAGTTGAACATTGATTTGGATTCTTATGTAACATATGCAATAAAATAACTATTGAAAGATTATGTAAAGATTTCTTTGTGTGGACATACCCTTATTTAAGAGGTATTCCACCTCATTTAGCGCAACCCCGAATTGAACTCAACACCGATATACCTACATCACATCAAGTGTGGTATTGGATGAATCATAACTACACTAGTTATGAAGTGGGATTTGGACAAGCTGCTAGTTGTGAGATTCATCATTTTAGTGGGGGAGGTAACTTAGCTCTCTCCCATTGTGGTGGTACCAAAAAAAATGTGAAGCTCGAAATTTGTGAAGATTTCCAAAAATTGAATATTGCCACAAAAAAGGATCACTAGTAAAAACCCCCCCTTTTTTAACCAAAAGTTTTCAACTACATTACATTTGCAACTATGTTTCAACTATATTTTTTTAATTTTAAAATAAAATTTTGGAAATTACCAATTAAGTTGATTCATTTACTATATTGGTATATAGTTAAAGCATTTTTCAACTATGTGGTCATTTGCTGAATATTTTGGGCATCAACAATGTCTCCAAGTTGAACTTCCAACTATGTTGTTAAACAATGTGAAACATGTTTCAACTAAGGGGTCATTTTTGAAATAAGGTTCTTTAGTTGGCACACAATCAAGACATTACCTAGTGTTCAACTATTTTGGATGATAAAATGTATTAGAAGATGGATAAAATACAATCTTGTTTGTAACTATCTCTTTTAATTAGTTTAAGAGTTTTTTAAAAATGTGTTAGTACTAATGTTTATGTTCAATATACATGTAATTTATTATTTCTACGTAGATCATTACAACATATCAAGTAATGATACATAATTAATAATATTGTGCAACAATAATGTTTATTCATTTTTATACACATGATATTTAAATATTTGTTTGAAATTATGATGAAAGCTCATTAAACACTAATGTACCCTATGTCATTGGCCCAAGTTTGAATGCATTCAATTGAATTTTCCTTCCAAACCCCTTTTTGCAATTTGTTTGAATTTCCAACAACAATATGTACCCACCAAAAATTCAATAATATTGTTCACATTTTAGGTCTCAAAATTACGAAATCAATTTTATTAAATCAAACTTGGTGAAAGGGCTTTCCAACAATACCAAAAATGCCCCCAAATTCCAATATAGTTTTTCAAAAAATTCAATGAAAAAATGGTTCAATAATCAATAGATTCCACACTATAGCTCTAAACATTCTAAACCAAGTCCTTGCACCCCTATTCATTGAGAACTTTTTGAAGATAAATTCCATAACATAACTTAAAACACCATGATTTGGGAGATATCATTATGATAAAACAAAACAAACTACCTTCATGGATAAATAAGGTAACATGTGTTGGTGGCTTTAAGTGTGAACACAATTAACTTTTTTTCCCTTTTAAACCCAATTTGATATAATTTGTTTGAATTTTCAACAACAAAATTCAATATTTTCCACACCCTAAATATGAAAATTATGAAATAAATTTCATTAAATCTAATTTAACAATTAGTTTCCAACAACACCAAGTACACCTTTGGCTTTGAGTAAAATTTCTAGTTATGATTTTATTAATATTTATTACTAAGATGGTTCAATAATCAATAACCTTTGCATTGTAGCTTTAAAACATTTCAACCCAAGTTAGTGCACCCTTATTTGTTGTTAAGTTTTCAAAGACATCAATAACATTATATGAAGTAATTTGGTTTGGGAAATTTCAAAATGATAAAATAAAACAAAACAAATTATCTACCTTCATTAATAGATTAAATTATGTGTAAATTATCTTTGTATATAATGAACGGTCATGTACGATACAAATAATTTTTGTGCACACAAATAATAAAATTTGATTGAAGGAAATTTTGACATATAAATTTGTAATAATTTGCATGTTCAATACACCTAATTATTATTTATAGGTAAATTGGATTTTAATTTAAAACATATTAAGTAATGATACACATTTTTATTTTTTTTGGAACTTCTAATGTTTATTAATCTTCATAGACATGATATTTCAATATTTTTTTAAAATTGAAATAAAAATTCATTAAACATTAAACTACATGTAAATTATATATGTGCAAATGAATGCTTATGTATGATGCAAAACCATTTGTGCATACAAATATTAAAATTCAATTTCAAAATAAAAATAAAAAATAGTTTGAAATATGAATTTGTAATAATATAAGTTCAATATATGTAATTTGTGATGATACATAATTCATAATTTTGTGGAACTTTAATGTTTATTCATTTTTATACATATGATGTCTTTATTTTTTATAATTATAATAAAAATTCATTAATTATTAAGGTACATGTAAATGTTTTTTGTATACATGAATGATAACATGTATGATGAATTTTTTTGTGCATATAAATGTTACACTTTAATTTGAAAATAAAATTTAAAAACATTCTGAAATATAAATTAAATTAATAATGTGTATTTTCAATACCTACATAATTTACAATTTTTATGTAAATTAAATTTTAATTTACAAAATATCAAGTAAGGATATTTAGGTAATATTTTCTTGGAATATATTCAATACATGTGTAATTTATTATTTCCATGTAGATTCATTTTTAGTTTACAACATATCATGTAATGATACATAATTAATATTTTTTAGATCTTTAATTTTTGTTATTAGTTCCAATATAAATTTCATTTATTAAATTTCCTTATTTATTTATGATTAAATTATAATAATTTTTTAGTAATTATTAAAGATATTTAATAAATTATCATATAATTTCAGAAATTATTTTTAGTTAACACTACCCTACTATAAAATATCTTTTCTTATTTAATATTTATTATACTATGTCATTTAATAGTTCCAACAAGTTAGGTATTTTTATTATTATTTGAACATTAATATTTGAGTTAATGAATTAAAAAATATTCAGTGATAATTAATTATTTAATAGATAAGTACATTTAATTGCTGATTTTTAAATATAAAATAATCACCATATTATTTAATAAATGATGATAATATGTTTAAATGTTTAATTATACAATTATATAGTAAAAAATAGTTGATGAATAATTATTATAAATAATTAATATAAATAACTACACGTAGGTTAGGTAGATTATTAGTTTAGGTCTAGGCCTAACTAAGCTTATACTAGCTTGTACAACTAGATTACAATTATTTGAATTGCAATTATGTTGCAACTAGGTTGCAACTAGGGTAGACAACAAATGGTATTCTACCACCAAACACTTTCAAGTTTTCCCTCATTTCAACACAAAATTGAATGTTTTTTATGTCATTAGAAGCGCAAAACAAAGAGCTACAAATTTTTTTGAACCTCAAAAGCAAAGGATTAAAGCAAAGAATGTAGGAAAAGAAAAAGTAATATTTTGTCTCAAATTTTGTTTCTAGACCCCCCTTTATTTCCAACAACTATATCTTATTCATTTTTCATTCATTTTGAACAATTTCAAAGGCTACAAATGCGCTATTTCAAAATCTATAAAACTTGTTTAAAGTGAAAAGTAAAAAAACAATAGTTGAAGAGCTTAAACTTCAAAATCATACTGAACACTTATGAAAGAATCCAATGCACAACATGTTTCACTTTGAAAGGGCATATCTTGTTCATTTTCCATTAGATTGTAACGTTTATTACAAATTTGGATATGCTAGGTGGAGGACTACAAAATTGTTTAAAGTTTCAAAAAGAAACAAACCATGGATTAAAGAGTTATAATGATCAATATTGTTTAAGTATTCGGTGATAGGTGTGTTTACCTTCGATTACAATTAAAATCTTTATCCCATATTGTTTGGTTTCCATTCCATGAATCCAAACTATATAAAGGAGTGCACTAAGATTATCGGATAACACAATAAACATGAAAATCTAATAGCCATTTGGGATGAACCAATAAAAAAGGTTCAACCCTAAAGGCTAAACCAAATGAAATAGGATTTCATTTATTAATTGTCATGTGGTCTAGGTTTAAGCCTAACATAGGTTCCTAGATCTAGCCCTAATTTAAGCTTAAATAAAATGGCCTATGTTTATGTTTAACTTAAGTGCCTAGGTTTAAACCTCACTTATGCTTAAGCAGCATGTGGCCTAAACTATTGATGTGGATATGCCACATGTTATTTAATTATTTGTTGACCCCAAAATTTGTGAGCATGCCACATGTTGTTTAACTATTTGTTGAACCCACATTTTATAACAGTGCCACGTGTCAACATTGTTAGTGTGCCACGTGTCACCAAACCACTAACCAAATGTTTGATTTACATAATTGCAACATAGTCGAAATGTTCAACTTACAAGTTGCAACCTAATTAAATTGTAATTATATTTTGGTTGATGTCATGTTTAGTTAGTAGATGAAATTCATCCATTAATCAAATGAAGTTGACAACATCCCTCAACTATATTGGTAGAACAATTTTCAACTAAATTGGCAAGTAGTGGCTATTGATGTGGTGTTGACACGTGGCATACACTTTTGACTTGTACTTTTCAACATTAGTGGTTAGTAGTTGCAAAAAAAAATTACAACTATATGTGTAGTTTTCGACTTGGTTTATAGTTGAAGAGTAGTTGAAAATATAGTTGCAAAAGGGGGCGGGGGTTTAGAACAATGTAGAGAAAAACTACACCACCATTGAAAGGGAAGCACTTGCCATGGTTTATGCTTCGCATAAATTTAAACACTATTTGCTAGGAAACAAGTTTGTTTTCTATGTCAACCACATGACATTGTTGTACCTCATTAAAAAACCTCAAGTGTCAAGCCAAATTGTGAAGCGACTATTGTTATTATCGGAATACAATTTTTCAATGGTGTACAAACTAAGGCGTTCTCATTTGGTGGTGGACGTTTTCTCATGGATGTTATTGAAAATCCATGGGTGCTTGACAAAATTATTAACGCATCACTATTTGTACTTCAATCAGGATGGCTACAAGAAATGTACATTTATATTAGAAAATTTCTAGAAGGATATTCCACGGAACAATGGAAGAAAATGGTGTTGAAGGCGTTGCCCTTTACCATCATCAATGAAAAATTGTACAAACAAGGGCAAGATCAAATTTTGTGTTGATGTTTCCATGATGACAAGATTTTGATAATCCTACATGACATGCAAGAAGGAGTTAGTGGCAGACATTTTTCGATTGACATCATAGCTCGAAAGGTGTTGGATGCCAAGTATGGTGCCCAATTCTACACAAGGATGCACATTAGCATTGTTAATCCCGTGATGCATGCGAATTGAAAATTTCTTACATACCCCAATGGCAAAACTGATCACCATGTTCCTAGTTGAACCATTCATGAAATGGGGTTCGAACTTCATTGGCCCCATTAAGCCCATGAATCATTCACACAACACCAAGTTAATTTTGGTTGCTACCAATTATGCAACAAAGTGGGTGGAGGCAAAGGCGTTAAGGACCAACACGGTTTGCAATCACAACTCGATTCATTTATGAATTCATTTAGACTAGGCTAGGTTGCCCTTTCACTTTGGTTAATGACCAAGGTACCCATTTTATCAATGAGGCCATTGACATCCTTACCATTCATTTCTTGTTTTGACACGCTAGCTTTACAACCTACTACCCTTAGGGAATTGGTCATGCCAAATCTATTATGGTTATTGGGCTGCTATTGACCAAGTTAGTAAATGAAAATCACATGGATTGGGATGAACGTCTCCACATTGATTTGTTTGCTTACATAACAACTTTCAAAGTGGGCATAGGTCATACTCCTTTTTAGTTAGTGTATGGATTGCATGTTTTGATGTTTGTCATATACTTATTACCTATGACCAATTTTGTAACATCTCAGGATTTCACCATGACACATGTATTCAACATTTGACTATTCAAGTTAGAAAAATTGGAAGAATCTTGGACACTTGCAATAGAAACCACATGCATGCAACATTATAATCATGCATTGTGGGCACATAATCATTACCGAATCAAGTCCTCCCTTGGTGACCATGCGCTTTGGTTTCCAAAAGCACACAAGGAACACATATGCAAGTTCAAAATAGTTGGTTTGGACCATATAGGATTCAATATTGTTTATATAACATTATAACATTTTTAATGATTGTAGACAAATTTGATCCCAACCCATCTTAGTCAACATCAACAAACTAAAACCTTATCGATTCCAAGACACAACTCCTTCTAGAGGACTGGAATCAATAGTTGAAAGGGGGAGGGATATAGCTTGTCACAACCCTAACCTTGGGTTCACGGGCAAGGCAAGGGCATGGAAATGTGTAGGTCGAAAGTGTAACCCAAAAGTCACATTTACACTTTTAAAATGTAAGAGAGTGTGAGGGAATGAACCCACACACCCCCAATGGATTTTCACTTTGGGAGTTAGAGTCCCTATGGGGTTTTGAATTTTCAAAAAGTGATTTCAAGGGTCAAAACACATTAGATTCAAGACTTCCTAATACTATTGAAACGCTCTTGAGATGTAGATGTCTAAAATGAATTTTCATGATCCATTTAAATACTTACAACACAAAGTCTAGCTAAAAAAAGGTCGGGAATCAAAGTGTAAATTTGATTCCTAACCACTAAAAGTTTGGAATTGTCTTAATTTACATGTGTGAAAGTGACATGCCACATATTGTTGGAAAGCTTCCAATATGGGCTACAATTTTGTTTGAGACCTCACCTAAATCAGAGGTGTGCACATGAAGTTATGGGCCTCCAAAATGGTGGGAGTTCTAATTTCGGGAATTTTGGGACTCCTAACTTGGGAGTTTCATGAAAAATGACATTTGGGTGTAACCCCCATGGCCAGTCACATAAAATACCATAAGGGGGAAAGTGGTGGCTTCCCTTTAGTTCGGGCCATGATGAATCTTGTGAATCCATGTATGCCCATGGCTCATCCATGCACCAAAAGTGCTATAATTATGCACTAACCAACTTATTATTTGGTTTGTGTAGGTCCATATGAATAATTAACCCACTTGTCCTTCTTCCTAGTCCCCATCCCAAAGCTCCAGCACACCCCTCCTACCCTTGAAATGTAGCGAACTAAGGAACATACCCCAATTCTTTCTTTTGTTGTTTTCACCTTCAAATTCGCATTTTAAGGACTTTGGGGGTGTGTCATAACCAATATCAAAATAAAGTTCAACACTACAACCTTGGAAAATGCACAAGGTACATGCACAAAAATTTCATTTTTAGTGGATTGAATCAAAATCCAAGAGTCACGACTTGGAACCGAAAACCAAGATTCAATAGTTGGAACTAAAAATTAAGACCCACCAGCTTAAACCGAAAACGTGGAAGACCCAAATGGAACTTAAATATGTACCATAAGGTCCAAAATAAAAAATTTGTTGCCAACTGAAAATTCGTGTCCTAGAACCGAAATCCGATATTTAAAATGAATAACCATAATTCCTTATTCAAGGTCATTATGCGAATCAACCAAAATTGTTAAGGAACACGGATCTGAAATATCTAGTAGCCAATTCCTACGCTACAAAATCAATTGTTAATGTTGTTGATGGGAATCAGTGGTTGAAAGTAAAACACATTTTTTGGCATCCATTGGCACTTTTTATCTATTCATTGAAATAGTACCCAACAAAAAAAACACAGAAAGAACATAAACAAATTGTTGTCACATTTCAGCAACAATGCATTTTTGAAATCCAATGAAAAGGTAAAATGCATTGTTCGAATCGATATCCAAGAACGAATACCACATTTTGTAAACAACATGATTATTTTTGTTAATAAATCGGTTGGCCCACTAAAAATAAATGTGGGACCTTTTCTCCCATTTCACCCTTTGCATTTTCTTTTTTCTCATTCCTCTTAAATCGGTCCTAGAATGCAAAAAAAAAGTAGATCCACCAAAAAGTTAATATTTAGCAAAATGAAAGGAGGAGTGAGTAAGGAAGAGGCAGAAAGGCTTTGACAACAAGAGAGATATAGGTAGAAAGAGGAAGAGGAGGGAATTAAAATGGAAATAAAATAAAAAAACTGCGAGAAAACAAAACATAATAAATATTTTCGGTGGAGGTCGGATTATGTTTAACAAAATGGACAAGTTCCAATGTTGGGTAGCTAACATAAATGTAACATGGGCACATATAATCAGGCATTCTAGTATAATGACCTACAAGTTGACACCCATTTGATATCTTCTCAAGGAGTTTTTATAGTCAATAATTTAGTTAAACATAAACACAATAAAATTTGTGGTGCAAGGAATTCTAATCATCAATACTGAAAATCATGTCATGAAGATGTTGTGTCTACCGTAAACTGGAATCACAAAGCCACCCATGATGCGCTTTATAGAAGCCATGAACCATTGCATTCAAATGGCCCCTTGAATGCATTCATGTAAAAGGCAAGTTAGATAGTTTCCCAATTCAAGGGGAAGTATGCCACCCAACTTTCGATGTTGATTCAAATTCTTTGGCTTAAGGGGACTCATGGAATGTATGTTAGCAAAAAGCTCATGCTTTTGGTGGCCATTGTCAAATTTAAAAAATCGGTAAATTGGGTTCAAGTTATCTTCAACAATTTGCATTTCGAGTTGCGAGATCTATCCACAACAATCAAAATGAAAAAAGAAGACCTTGGGAAGGAGATAGAATTTGGTGTAGTTGAAGTTGTCGATATCATCCTTTGACATTGGTTTTTGGTCGACCCAACTTTCTAGTTATCGAAATCTGAAAACAAAAATAAAAAGGAAGATAATTTTTTAACAAAGCCCAATCCTAATGTGAAGAGCAAGGGGTCAACAACATCTTTTTAGGCTGAGCCTATTGACTTTGTGACGCACTCTCAAGTCCCGGGTTGAACCCACTTGAGGGTTCAACTATGTAGAGTTGCGGAAAGTTGGGACTTGGAAGGCGCTTTCGATTTCCAGCACTAGAAAGGGGTAGAGGGGCGTGCTAGAAGTCCCAGGATTAGACTAGGAAGAGGGACTAGAAGATCAAGCTTGAATCTGCATCCAAGAACTAACCACAAGAGGGTTAATTCACATTCGGAACACCTTTGGGTGTTGGGACAAGCCACGGGCACTTTGACACACAAGATTCACCACGGCTCGGACTCGAGGGAAGCCACCACCTTCCCCCATATATTATTCTCTGTAATGCTCCACGAGGGCTACATCCAAATGGCTCTTTTTCCTGGGACTCCCAAGTTGGAGTCTCGAAATTGTCCCGAAACTGTCCCGGTTGGAGTCCCGGGACTTTGGGAGCTCATAACTCCCGACTGCAGAGTCCGTTCGCGATGAGGTTTGAAACAAAGTTATGGCCCTCATCGAGATCTTTCCAACGGTGTGTCGAACTCTCAATTCGGAGGTCGGGAAGAGGTCGATTCCCGACTTTTAGTGGTCAGGAGTCAAACTGCCAGTTTGACTCCCGGCCCTTCTTTTGCCCATAACTTGGGTTGCAAATGTCCAAATGGCCAATACGAAGCCATTTTCGATATCTACGCTTCAAGACCTTTCTAATAACACCAAGAACACCCCCAAGGCGAGGTGTTTTGGCCTCTGCTGTCGAACCCTAAACATTCGGGAGTCCCAGAGGATTCCAAATCTCCAACTTTGGGAGTGGGAGTTTCATCCTCCCACTTCACCCAAAGTAGGGTTGCGACACTTTGATAGTCCTCCCCAAACACAATTAAAAGTTAGTTAGTCAAGCCAATAACTATTTTTTGATTTTGCATTGAAAAAAGACATATTGCTAATAATGGGTAGTTTATACGTGGGACGTTTGCAACAATGATTGCCAGCCCCCTCACTTGGGAAGCGAACATCTATTGAGCAATCCCTATCTTGCAAACCAAGCTTGAAAAGGCAGGATATGACAAGGGAGTCCAAGTTTAGACACACCACCAAAAACTTCACATGTGAGGCCTACCTTCACATTTTTCGATACCGAACCCTCTCACACCCAATTTTTGTTGTAAAGGCTACATGATAGGTTGTAGGATGAATGCCATTCATGGTATACCAAAATGGACACTCCTTCGAACTTCAATTTTGATGGGACCTAGGCAAGGTCTCCTCCCAAAGATGCACAAGTTTCATTTTCAGTACACCTCTTTCACACCCCTGGCTTAGTTGGGATTAAATCTCAATCGAAAAGGGAATCTCTTCCTTAGCAGTCCTCTTTCTTCATTTTTGGTACGCCTTTTTTACACCCCTAGTTCAGTTGAGACTAAACTTCAATCGGAAAGGAAATCTCTTCCCTAGTAGTCTTCTCTACAAGGTTTGGAGGAACACCTATGTGGTTTTAGTACTTATGTGCAAACGATGGGGACATTGTGGCATGCTTTTGAGGTAGCCAATATTGAAAAAGAGGTTGCATTTGAAGATGTTCTCCACGCAAAGGTCGAAGTCTTATGTTTGAAAAACAGATTATGCCAAGCACAAACATAAGTTTGGCAAGATGTTTTGATAGTCTAAGCACTAGAGTTAGCTAAGTCTAATTTATTGGAAACAACTTGAAAACAAGCAAGAAATGAAACATTCAAGGTTCATGAAATGGAATAATCGTATTAACTAACAAGAAATCACAAAGGTTGTATGCTTCAAATGCTATAATCATAAAACTATGGCTTGCAACAACTAACAAGGCTTGAAGGTTCTATGTGAACTCAAAACCACACCATTATATACTATCTCCTAACCCTAAAGTAGCCGCCACTTAACCCTAACCTAGCCGCCACCAAACCCTAACCTTAGCCACCGCCTAACCCTAGTCGCCACCAAACCTCACCCTAGTCACCATCAAGCCCTAAGTAGTTTCCACTTCTAGACCCTAACCTAATTACTACAAGGATGTGAATACGATTCATCCTTTTGATGAATGTTTGACACATGTTATAAATATTATTTGATTCTAATCCTCAAGGTTGGTGAATGTGATTTGCATTCATCAAAAGGATGAATAATATTTTCATCCTTGTAGTAGTTAGGTTAGATTGAATAGTTTAGGGTTTAGAAGAATAAATTATTTAGGGCTTGATGGTGACTAGGGTTAGGGCTTGGGGGCGGCTAGGGTTATGGCTTGGCAGTGACTAGGGTTACGGCTTGGCGGCAGCTAGGGTTAGGGCTTGGTGGTGGCTAAGGTTAGGGCTTAGTGATGGCTAGGGTTAGGGTTAGGTGGCGGCTAGGTTAGGGTTAAGTGGCGGTTACTTTATGAAGGCACAAAAAGCATATCGCTTGATGTGTCTAGAAACCAAGAGAATCATCAAAAGTAGAAATGTCATGTTCATTGAAAGGTCAAAAGAAATAGGTGGTGTGCTCCATCCCAAGAAAGTAGACAATGTTGTTGTGGATGAAATTATGAACAAAGAAGTTGAAGGAGAAGAACCATTGACCTTTAGTTGGGATACACCTTTGAATGAAACAACAGCAGAAGGTGTGCAAAGTGAATCCACACCAAGTTTTTCATCAGAAGAAGAACTTGTTGTTTCCCATGATAACCCATCTAATGTGCGAAGGGAAAGACCTCAAAGGCAACCAAGGGAATGGCCTCGAGATTGGTGGATTGCTACTAAGGAGGTGGAGCGTGCCACTGTTGCATTTTTGGAGGAACCCCAAAATATTGAGGAAGCATTGACATGTGAAAATTCCAAAGAGTGGGAGTGCGCAATGCAAGAAAAATATAATTCCCTCATGGCAAACAACACATGGACTTTGGTACCACTTCATGTTGGTAGGAAACCCGTTTCTTGCAAATGGGTGTTCAAAATCAAACAAGGTGTGAATAGGGGAGGTGGAACGCTACAAGGCTAGGTTAGTGGCAAAAGGTTTTACCCAAACCTACGAAGTGGATTACAACGAAACTTTTGCACCTGTTGCGAAGTTTACATCTATTCGTTGTATTTTTGCATTAGTAGCCTTGGAAGACATGGAGATGCATCAAATGGACGTGAAAACTGCATTTCTCAATGGCGAGCTTGAAGAGGAGATTTACATGGAGCAACCTCAAGGGTTTGTGCACCAAGGAGGTGAACATCTTGTGTGTAAGCTTCACAAGTCCTTGTATGGTTTGAAACAATCTCCAGGGGCGGGATCAAAAGTTAGATACATTTCTCAAAAGTGTTGAATTTATGAAGAGTGAGGCCAATCCTAGTGTTTATGTGAAACAAGTGGGAGATGTGAAGTTTTTCATTGTGGTCTATGTGGATGACCTCATTTTGGTGTGCAATGATCAAAACAAACTTTTGCACATCAAAGAGGACTTGAGTCAAAAGTTTGAAATGAAGGACCTTGGGGAGTTGCACTTCTTTTTGGGGATGGAGGTGGAAAGGAATCGTGATCAATGACTCCTACGCATCAACCAAATCAAATACCTCAAGGAAATATTGAAGTGTTTTTGAATGGAAGAATGTAAGCCCATTGGAGTTCCATTGCATCCCAAAATGAAGTTACAAAGGAATGCTAATGGAAATGATGAATCGAAGGGATTTCCATATCAACAAGCGATTGGGTCCTTAATGTATGCCATGTTGTGCACACGACCAGACTTGGCATACCCAATAAGTGTGTTGAGTCAACACATGGCCAACCCTAGCATGGAGCATTGGATGGCCGTCAAACAAATCTTTTGATATTTACAAGGTACGTTGTAAATGAAATTACAATTTAGTGCAACACTATCCAAGGAAATGCTGGGATATTGTGATGCGGATTGAAGTGGTGATCTTGAAGATAAGAGGTCCACCACATGGTTTGTTTTCATGATCGGAGGTGGAGCCATTTCTTGGAGTAGCAAACGACAACCTACAATAGCATTGTCCACCACGGAGGCGGAGTACATGGCGAACACCCAAGCCACAAAAGAAGCGATATGAATAACCAAATTGATGATGGATTTACGATGCATGGAAGAGAAGAAAGTGATGGTGATTTGATGCGACAATCAAGGTGCAATATCATTGACCAAAAATCCCACTCACCATGCACGAACAAAACACATTGATGTAGAACATCATTTTGTTCGAAAACGAGTTGAAAATGGGGAAGTTCAATATGAATATTGTCCAACAGAACACATGGTGTTGGATGTCCTTACTAAGGCATTATCCAAAGAATGACATCATAAGTTAATAAACATGTTTGAATTATAAACCTCATAAAATGGGAGTGTTAAAAATATTATTCGATTCTAATCTCCAAGGTTGGTGAATGTGATTTACATTCATCAAAAGGATGAATAATATTCTCATCCTTGTAGTAGTTAGGTTAGGTTGAATAGTTTAGGGTTTAGAAGAGGAAACTACTTAGGGCTTGATGGCGGCTAGGGTTAGGGCTTGGGGGCGGCTAGGGTTAAAGCTTGGCGGCGGCTAGGGTTAGGGCTTCGCGGTGGTTAGGGTTAGGGCTTGGTGGCAGCTAGGGTTAGGGCTTGGTGGTGGCTAGGGTTAGGGCTAGGTGGTGGCTAGGTTAGGGTTAAGTGGCAACTACTTTAGGGTTATGAAATAGTATATAGTGGAATGGTTTTTGAGTAGTCTATCATTTTCTCCTTTCATGGTTTTGAGTGCACATAGAACCTTCAAGTGTTGTTATATATTGCAAGTCATAGTTTTGTGATTGTAATATTTGAAGCATACAACCTTTGTGTTTTTGTTAGTTAATACAATTGTTTCATTTCATGAACCTTGAGTGTTTCAATTCTTGTTTGTTTTCAAGTTCTTTCTAAGAACACGTTCATCAACATTGGGAATTAGAAACGAATAGTATTTCTAACACTCCCACTCTATGAAGTTTCTAATCCGAACATGTTTATCAACTTATGATGTCGTTCTTTTGAGAATGCCTTGGTAAGCACATTCGCCACCATGTGTTCCGTTGGACAATATTAAAATCAAACTTCTCCATTTTCAACTCGTTCTCGAACAAAATGATGTTGTACATCAATGTGTTTTGTTCGTGCATGGTGAGTCGGATTCTTGGTTAATGATATCGCACCTTGATTGTCGCATTGAATCACCATCATTTTCTTCTCCTCCATGTATCCTAAATCCATCATCAATTTGGTTATCCATATGGCTTCTTTTGTGGCTTGTGTGTTCGCCATGTATTCGGCCTCCATGGTGGACAACGCTATTGTAAGTTGTCGTTTGTTACTCCAAGAAATGGCTCCCCCTCCGATCATGAAAACAAACCCTGTGGTGGACCTCCTATCTTCAAGATCACCACCCCAATCTGCATCGCAATATCCAAGAACTTCCTTGGATGGTGTTGCACCAAATTGTAATTTCATTTGCAATGTACCTTGCAAATATCAAAAGATTCGTTTGACAGCCATCCAATGCTCCATGCTAGGGTTGGCCATGTGTTGACTCAACACACTTATTGGGTATGCCAAGTCTGGTCGTGTGCACAACATGGCATACATTAAGGACCCAATCGCTTGTTGATATGGAAATCCCTTCGATTCATCATTTCCATTAGCATTCCTTTGTAACTTCATTTTGGGATGCAATGGAACTCCAATGGGCTTACATTCTTCCATTCAAAAACACTTCAATATTTCCTTGAGGTATTTGATTTGGTTGATGCGTAGGAGTCATTGATCACGATTCCTTTCCACCTCCATCCCCAAAAAGAAGTGCAACTCCCCAAGGTCCTTCATTTCAAACTTTTGACTCAAGTCCTCTTTTATGTGCAAAAGTTTGTTTTGATCATTACACACCAAAATGAGGTCATCCACATAGACCACAATGAAAAACTTCACATCTCCCACTTGTGCAACGTACACGCTAGGATCAGCCTCACTCTTCATAAATTCAATGCTCTTGAGAAACGCATCTAACTTTTGATTCCATGCCCTTGGAGATTGTTTCAAACCATACAAGGACTTCTGAAGCTTACACACGAGATGTTCACCTCCTTGGTGCATGAACCCTGGAGGTTGTTCCATGTAAATCTCCTCTTCAAGCTCGCCATTGAGAAATGCAGTTTTCACGTCCATTTGATGGATCTCCATGTCTTACAAGGCCACTAATGCAAGAATACAACGAATAGATGTAAATTTTGCGATGGGCGCAAAAGTTTCGTTGTAATCCACTCCGTAGGTTTGGGTAAAACCTCTTGCCACTAATCTAGCCTTGTAGCGTTCCACCTCCCCATTTGCGCCTTGTTTGATTTTGAACACCCATTTACCAGAAACAGGTTTCCTACCGGCGGGAAGTGGTACCAAAGTCCATGTGTTGTTTATCACGAGGGAATCATATTCTTCTCGCATCGCACACTCCCACTCCTTGGAATTTTCACATGTCAATGCTTCTTCAATATTTTGGGGCTCCTCAAAAAATGCAACAGTGGCGTGCTCCACCTCCTTGGTAGCAATCCACCAATTCCGAGGCCATTCCCTTCGGTACCTTTGAGGTCTTTCCCTCGGCTCATCTTGTAAAGGTTCACAAGATGGGTTATCATTGGAAACAACAAATTCTTCTTCCGATGAAGAACTTGGTGTGGATTCACTTTGCACACCTTCCACTCTTGTTTCATTCAAAGGTGTATCTTGACTAAAGGTTAATGGTTCTTCTCCTTCAACTTCTTCATGCACAACTACATTTTCATCTTTCTCTAGATGAAGTACACCACCTATTTCCTTTGACCCTTCAATGAACACGACATCTCTACTTTTGATGGATCTCTTGGTTTTCACACACATCAAGCGATACGCTTTGGTGCCTTCGTAATATCCTAAAAACACACAAGGCATGGACTTGGACTCTAATTTGGTCCTTTTCTCATCGGGGACATGTGCAAAGGCTTTAAAACCAAAAACTTTCAAATGAAACACATCGGGTTTCCTACCACTTCACGTTTCTTGAGGGGTCTTGGAATCAAGAGCCTTCGTTGGACATCGATTTTTGATGTACACCGCCGTGTTCACTGCTTCGCCCCAAAATTCAAGTTCCAACCCTTGTGCAAGAATCATGCTTCTTGCACATTCCATGATGGTTCTATTGGCACATTCCGCAACACCGTTTTGTTGTGGGGAATAGGGCGCACTTGTTTGTCGTTGAATTTCACATTTCGCAAGAAATGCGTCAAATTTCTTAAACACAAATTCTCCTTCGTTGTCGGAACGTAACAATTTGATTTTGTGACCAATTTCGTTCTCCACCAACGCCTTGTATTGTTTGAATTTTTCAAACACTTCTCCTTTCGCCTTCAAAAGATAGACATGAGTTTTCCTTGAGAAATCGTCAATGAAAGTGAGAGAGTATCGCGCTCCACCATGCAATGTAGTCTTCATTGGCCCGCACACATCGGTGTGCACAATCTCCAAAAGTTGTGAAGCCCTCATTGCTCCGTCCTTGGGAAATGATGTTCTTTGATGTTTGCCTTTGACGCATTCTTCACAAATGTGATGCAACGACACTTCTTTCAAATTCATGCCATCCACCATGGCATCTATCTCCTTAAGGTTTGCCATGTTGAGATGGCCAAGTCTTTCATGCCAAAGCATCGCACTTTCCTCCAAAGAATTTGCAATGTGTGCCATGTCCTTACACACCTTCACATTAAGAAGGTATAATTTTTTGTCCCTTCGTGCTTGCGCCACAACAACTCCTCGAGCATCGTTGACCTTACAACCATCCTTTTCAAACTCCACTTTGAAACCTTCCGAAATGAGTTTACTCATTGAAATGAGATTATTCTTCATTTTTGGAACATGAAGAACTTGGGTGATGGTTGTGTGTGTCAATTGGCCTCCACTTGCATTGTGGCTTTGATGCTCCCCTTGCCAATGGCCTCCAAAACAATGTCATCACCCATGAACACCCTCCTTGGGGAAATGCGCTTGTACGTGGTAAACCATTCTTGTTCGAATGTCATGTGTTGCGTTGCACCCCAATCGACAATCCAATCATACGTGGTATGATCATTGGCACTCAATGCCGCAACAAACATTTGCTCGTGATCTTCACAAGCTTGATTAGCTTTTTCCTTTTCATCATTTTTCTTCTTCAAACAATTTCTCACAAAATGTCTGGGTTTCTTACAATAGAAGCAAAGCTTCTCGTTTGACTTGTGAGTTTTGTTCACTAATGCGGTAGTCTCGGAACTCTCACATTTTTTTCTTTTGGACATTTCGTGAAGCAACCTTGCTACAATGAATTGAAGGTCTACATCTTTTGTGCACATGGATTCCAAGCTTGTGACTAAGTTATCAAAGGATGGAGGAAGGCTCATGAGGAGTACCATGTAAACATTTTCATCCGTAATGTTCACCTCGATAGAATGTAGTTGGTCCGCAAGGGCTTTCACCGTGTTGATGTGTAGAAGCATGTCATCTCCTTCTTGCATTTTGATGGTGAAGAATCTCCTTCGAAGGAACAACTTGTTGCCAATGGTCTTAGCTTCATGCACACCACAAAGAGCCTCCCACGCACTTCTCACATTGTCACAATATTGAATGTGTGCAAGTTGGGCATCCGTGAGATGTTCACAAAGCAATGCAAAAGCCTTGGTCTCCTTTTCGTTGTAATCAGCCCTTGCAACTTCTTCACTTGGCAAAGTGGCACTCCCATCAACAAATTTCCAAAGCCCATGTTTGGAAAGCATCATGCGCATTTTGAACTTCCAAAGGTGAAAGTTGTCGCCATCAAACTTTTCCATGACTTTCAAGGACTTCATTTGAAAAGAAGACATTTTGAACACAAATGCTACAACAAACACTCTCAAACTTGAAAGTTGAAGTTTTTAACAACTAAAAACTTATCTTACAAACACTTTCACTTGAAAACCTTGATACTTTCAAAAACAAGTTTTTCACACTTGAAAAACTTACAACACGTTGAAGAAATCTCTTCCACACCTCCCACTCACTTGTAAAGACTATTATCTTTGCAACCTCGCAAACTAAAAGCCTTCCCTCAAAAGGATTCTCCCTTTCTATCTTGTACAAGCAAACACTTTCAAAAACTTAAAAGAAACAAGTTTCTTGAAAACCTTTACAAGAAACTTCAAAAACTTCTCTTACACCTCAAACTTCAATGTTGGAAAGCTCAAAATACTTGAAGAACTCTCTTTCACACTTTTGAACTTGAAACTTGAAACTTAAAGACTTGAAGAACACTCTTCCACACTTAAGAACTTACAACACTTTGAAGAAGTCTCTTCCACACCTCCCACTCACTTGGAAAAGTTGCAAGCTCTTTGTATGCCACCTCTTGGAAATGAACTCCCACTCACTTTGCAAACTAAGCACCTTGTTTCAAAAAGGATTCTCTTTTTTTTTCCTATGCAATAAACCTCCAACCTTTCACTACTTCTTGTTCTAACACAATGTCCTTTCTCTTGCTTGGTGTGGGCCCATAACCTATTGGAAACAACTTGAAAACAAGCAAGAAATGAAAGCTTCAAGGTTCATGAAATGGAACAATTGTATTACAAGAAGATTACAAAGGTTGTATGCTTCAAATGCTACAATCACAAAACTATGGCTTGCAACAACTAACAAAGGTTGAAGGTTCTATGTGCACTCAAAAACCATGAAAGGAGAGAATGAAAGACAACTCAAAACCACTCCATTATATACTATCTCTTAACCCTAAAGTAGCTGCCACTTAATCCTAACCTAGCCGCCGCCAAACCCTAACCCTAGCCGCCACTTTAACCTAGCCGCCAACAAACCCTAACCCTAGCCGCCACCAAACCCTAATCCTAGCTGCCGCCAAAGTCTAAGTAGTCTCCACTTCTAAACCCTTACCTAACTACTACAAGGATGTGAATACTATTCATCCTTTTTATGAATGTTTAACACATTCATCAACATTGGGAATTAGAAACGAATAGTATTTCTAACATTTCATTGGACAACATTCAAATCAAACTTCTCCATTTTCAACTCGTTCTCGAACAAAATGATGTTGTACATCAATGTGTTTTGTTCATGCGTGGTGAATGGGATTCTTGGTCAATGTTATCACACCTCGATTGTCGCATCGAATCACCATCATTTTTTTGTCCTCCATGTATCCAAAATTCATCATCAATTTTGTTATCCATATGGCTTTTTTCATGGCTTGCGTGTTCACCATGTATTCCGTCTCCATGGTGGACAATGCTATTGTAGGTTATTGTTTGCTACTCCAAGAAATGCCTCCACCTCCAATCATGAAAACAAACCCTGTGGTGGACCTCCTACTTCAAGATCACCACCGTAATCCACATCACAATATCCAAGCACTTCCTTGGATGGTGTTGCACCGAATTTTAATTTCATTTGCAACGTACCTTGCTAATATCGAAAGATTCGTTTGACGGCCATCCAATGCTCCATGTTAAGGTTCGCCATGTGTTGATTCAACACACTTATTGGGTATGCCAAATTGGGTCGTGTGCATAACATCGCATACATCAAGGACCCAACCGCTTGTTGATATGGAAATCCCTTGATTCATCATTTCCATTCGCATTCTTGTGTAACTTCACTTTGGCATCCAATGGAACTCAAATGGGCTTACATTTTTCCATTCGAAAACGCTTCAATATTTCCTTGAGGTATTTGATTTGGTTGATGCGTAGGATTCGTTGATCACGATTCCTTTCCACCTCCATCCCTAAAAAGAAATGGAACTCCCCAAGGTCCTTCATTTCAAACTTTTGAGTCAACTCCTCTTTGATTTGCAAAAGTTTGGTTTGATTGTTGCACACCAAAATGAGGTCATCCACATAGACCATAATGAAAAACTTCACATCTCCCACTTGTTGAACGTACACGCTAGGATCGGCCTCACTTTTCATAAATTCAATGCTTTTGAGAAACACATCTAACTTTTGATTCCATGCCCTTGGAGATTGTTTCAAACCATACAAGGATTTGTGAAGGTTGTACACAAGATGTTCACCTCCTTGGTGCACGAACCTTTGAGGTTGCTCCATGTAAATCTCCTTTTCAAGCTCGCCATTGAGAAATGTCGTTTTCATGTCCATTTGATGGATCTCAATGTCTTCCAAGGCCGCCAATGCAAGAATACAACGAATAGATGTAAACTTTGCGACCGGCGCAAAAGTTTCGTTGTAATCCACTCCGTAGGTTTGGGTAAAATGACACACTCCCAACTCCTTGAAGGACTCAAATGTGAGTCCAAGTGAAAGATAGCGAGAGAGGGAGGAGTCGGGGCACGCTCCCTAGCTCACAACACTTTGAGGGGTAGAGGGGCGCGTTGGAGCTTCGGGATGGGACTAGAAAGAGTTGACAAGCTTCACTCACTCACACAGGCCTGCACACAACCCACACAAGGTGGTTAGTGCATAGTTGGAGCACCTTTGGTGCTAGGACGAGCCACGGGAAACATGGACACACAAGACTCACCGCGGCCTGGACTTGGGGGAAGCCACCACCTTCCCCCTTATAGTATACTCTGCACCTCTCCATGGAGCCTACATCCAAACGGTTTTTCTCTCCCGGGACTCCTGAGTGGGAGTCCTGAAATCGCGTCAACTGGGACTTTCGCGACTTTGGAGCCACATAACTTTGCGAGCTGACCTCGGATCGAGGTGCGGTTTGAAGAAAAATTGTAGCTCTCGTTGAGAGCTTTCCAATAGTATGTCGCACGTTGTCTGTAGCGAAGTAAATCGGGTCGATTCTTGACTTTTTCTAGTCGGGAGTCAAACTGGCAGTTTGACTCCCGACCCTTCTTTTGGCCATAACTTCTGGTTTAAATGTCCGAATGAGCAATGCGTGCCCATTTTAGACATTTATGTTCCAAGAGTTTTCCAATGATATAAAAAATGTCACAAGCCATTGAGTTTTAACCCCTGAAATCACTCTTTGAAGTTTTGGGAGTCCTCCGAGACTCCATCTCCCAAAGTGGGAGTTGCCTTGGGAGTGTGAGGGTTCACTCCCTCACACTTTCTCACACTCCCGGGAGTATGTGATGTGACTCCCAGGCTTTCTCTTGGCTCGCACTCTTGCAACCCCTTTGCCTTGGTCGCAAGCCCAAAGCTAAGGTTGCGACAAAAAACACAATGCATGGACTTGGATTCTAATTTGGTCCTCTTCTCATCGAGGACATATGCAAAGGCTTTACAACCAAAGACTCTCAAATGAGACACATCGGGTTTCCTACCACTCCATGCTTCTTGAGGGGTCTTGGAATTAAAAGCTTTGGTTGGACATCGATTTTTGATGTACATCGCCGTGTTCACCGCTTCGCACCAAAATTCAAGTTCCAAACCTTGTGCAATAATCATGTTTCTTGCACATTTCATGATGGTTCTATTGGCACGTTCTGCAACACCATTTTGTTATGGCGAATAGGGCGCACTTGTTTATCATTGAATTCCATATTTCGCAAGAAATGCGTCAAACTTCTTAGACACAAATTCTCCTTCATTGTTAGATCATAACATTTTGATTTTGTGACCAATTTCATTCTCCACCAACGCCTTGTATTGTTTGAATTTTTCAAACGCTTCTCCTTTGGCCTTCAAAAAATAAACATGAATTTTCCTTGAGAAGTCGTCAATGAATGTGAAAAAGTATTGCGCTCCACCATGCAATGTAGTTATCATTGGCCCGCACACATCGATGTGGACAATCTCCAAAAGTTGTGAAGCCCTCGTTGCTCCATCCTTGGGGGATGATGTTCTTTGATGTTTGCCTTTGATGCATCGTTCGTAAATGTGATGCAACGGCACTTCTTTCAAATTCATGCCATCCACCATGGCATCCAATGTTAGAAATACTATTCGTTTCTAATTCGAATGTTGATGAATGTGTCAAACATTCATCAAAAGGATGAATAGTATTCACATCCTTGAAATAATTAGGTTACGGTTTAGAATTGGAAACTATTTAAGGCTTGGCAACGGCTAGGGTTAGGGTTTGGTGGTGGCTAGGGTTAGGGTTTGGTGGTGGCTAGGTTAGGGTTAAGTGGCGGCTACTTTAGGGGTAGGAAATAATATATAATGGTGTGGTTTTGAGTTGTCTTTCATTCTCTCCTTTCATGGTTTTGAGTGCACATAGAACTTTCAAACCTTGTTAGTTGTTGCAAGCCATAGTTTTATGATTGTATCATTTGAAGCATATAACCTTTGTGATTTCTTGTTAGTTAATATTTCATGCACCTTGAATGTTTCATTTCTTGCTTGTTTTCAAGTTGTTTCCAATATCCCACTCCTTAAGGCCTTCCATGTTGAGATGGCCAAGTCTTTCATGCCAAAGCATCGCACCTTCATCCAAAGAATTTGCAATGTGTGCCATGTCTTTGCGCACCTTCACATTAAGAAGGTACAAGTTCTTGTCCCTTCGTGCTTCTGCCACAACAACTCCTCGAGCATCGTTGACCTTACAACCATCCTTCTCAAACTCCACTTTGAAACCTTTCGAAATGAGTTTACTCACAGAAATGAAATTATTCTTCATTTTTGGTACATGTAGAACTTGGGTGATGGTTGCATGTGACAATTCACTTCCAACTTGCATTGTGGCTTTGATGTTCCCCTTACCAATGGCCTCCAAAACGATGTTGTCCCCCATGAACACCTTCCTTGGGGAAATGTGCTCATATGTGATAAACCATTCTTGTTCGAATGTCATGTGTTGCGTTGCACCCCAATCGACAATCCAATCATACGTGGTATGATCATTGGCACTCAATGCCGCAACAAACATTTGCTCGTGATCTTCACAAGCTTGATTAGCTTTTTCCTTTTCATCATTTTTCTTCTTCAAACAATTTCTCACAAAATGTCTGGGTTTCTTACAATAGAAGCAAAGCTTCTCGTTTGACTTGTGAGTTTTGTTCAGTAATGCGATAGTTTCGGAACTCTCACATTCTTTTCTTTTGGACATTTCGTGAAGCAACCTTGCTACAATGAATTGAAGGTCTACATATTTTGTGCACATGGATTCCAAGCTTGTGACTAAGTTATCAAAGGATGGAGGTAGGCTCATGAAGAGTACCATGTAAACATCTTCATCCGTAATGTTCACCTCGATGGAACGTAGTTGGTCCGCAAGGGCCTTCATTGTGTTGATGTGCAGAAGCATGTCATCTCCTTCTTGCATTTTGATGGTGAAGAATCTCCTTCGAAGGAACAACTTGTTACTCATTGTCTTAGCTTCATGGAGACCGCAAAAAGCCTCCCACGCACTTTTCAAATTGTCACAATATTGAATGTGTGCAAGTTGGGCATCCATGAGATGTTCACAAAGCAATGCAAAAGCCTTCATCTCCTTCTCGTTGTAATCGACACTTGCAACTTCTTCACTTGGCAAGGTGGCACTCCCATCAACAAATTTCCAAAGCCCATGTTTATAAAGCATCATGCGCATTTTGAACTTCCAAAGGTGAAAGTTGGCACCATCAAACTTCTCCATGACTTTCAAGGACTCCATTTGAAAAGAAGACATTTTGAACACAAAAGCTACAACAAACACTCTCAAACTTGAAAGTTGAAGTTTTCAACAACTCGAAGAACTCTTTTCCAAACACTTTCATTTTGAAACTTGATACTTTCAAAAAACTTAAAAACAAGTTTTCCACACTTGAAAAACTTACAACACTTTGAAGAAATCTCTTCCACACCTCCCACTCACTTGGAAAGACTATTACTCTTTTTGCAACCTTGCAAACTAAAAGCCTTCCCTCAAAAGGATTCTCCCTTTCTATGTTGTACATGCAAATACTTTCGAAAAAACTTAAAAACAAGTTTTCCACATTTGAAAAACTTACAACACTTCGAAGAAATCTCTTCCACACCTCCCACTCACTTGGAAAGACTAGTACTTTCTTTGCAACCTTGCAAACTAAAAGCCTTTCCTCAAAAGGATTCTCCCTTTCTATGTTGTACAAGCAAAACCCTTGACTACTTCTTGTTTTAAACACAATGTCCTTTCTCTTACTTGGTGTGGGCCTATAACCTATTGGAAAGAACTTGATAATAAGCAAGAAATGAAACACTCAAAGTTCATGAAATGGAACAATTGTATTAACTAACAAAAAGATTACAAAGGTTGTATGCTTCAAATACTACAATCACAAAACTATGACTTGCAATATCTAACAACGCTTGAAGGTTTTATGTGCATTCAAAACCATGAAAGGAGAGAATGAAAGACTATTCAAAAACCATTCCACTATATACTATCTCATAACCCTAAAGTAGTCGCCACTTAACCCTAACCTAGCCGCCACCTAACCCTAGCCGCCACCAAACCCTAACCCTAGCCGCTGCCAAGCCCTAACCCTAGCTGTCGCCAAGCTTTAACCCTAGTGTCGCCAAGCCCTATCCCTAGCCACCATCAAGCCCTAAATGGTTTCTTTTTCTAAATCCTAAACTATTCAACTTAACCTAACTACTACAAGGATGAGAATATTATTCATCCTTTTGATGAATGTAAATCACATTCAACAATGTTGGGGATTAAAATCGAATAATATTTCTAATAGTATTGATTGTGCGATTTTTTGTTTTGCAATACCTGCATTCTATTTTTTTAATTCATTATGTGTAAAGTTTGAGGGTTAGGATTTTTTTTTATCACAAAGTAATGATTTTAAAAAATATATATATTGGTTCAAGTTTGGAACTTGAAACCAACCAGGCCTCTCAGCCACTGGCACCTCCTTATCCACTTAATATGGCTCGAAAGGACAAATAATGGACAAAGGTTGAATCAAAATGGAAATGTAAAATTGGCACTTGCATTATTGCATATTGTGTCAAATGGTTGTTGACCAAACATTTGAAGGAGGTGCACAACTTAGTGACAAAAAAGGCCAAACCCGGGAGACCTTCAACTTTTGAAAGAGGTCCTTGACATCAAAACCATGTTAAAATGAACGCTTGCATCTTGGAAAATGCCATGGCCGTGCGAAGGCAGAATGATCAAAAGGTTGCTAGTCATGCTCATGCCAAAGCCCAACATAAGTGGGGTAAGCCGGTAATTGTTGCAAAACAATATCCACCATTACCAAAACCAACTTTGGTCAAATTAACTTTAGAACAACTATTGTAAGTGTTGGGTCTGAAAGCTTAGGGCATGGGAAACATGCCTCGAGATGCAACATCACGAATGGAGAAGGATGAAAATTTACAAGAGATGATTCGATCCACCTGTTTTGCACATGCACGATGATTGAAGATCGCATGGGATGTCAAAAATTGGGATTAAAAGTTTAGTAAAACAAGTCAAACAGAAGAATTGATAAATGTATTATATTTCATTGTAATACTCGCATATAAGTCTTGTAATAATGGTTGGTTTTTTACATCCATTACAATATTCGCATGTAGGTCCATAAATAATTATTGATTTTTAACATCTTTTGCAATATTTGCATATAGGTTTCCATTGTAATATTTATGGGATTCATATGAAATAAGAATCCAGTTTAAGTATCAACAAATAATTTCATAATTAAGGAATTACTAAAAAAATATTTCAAATAATGTAAATGATTGATTATCATATTTTTAAAATCATTCATTTATTAATATTAATTAATTGATTATTTGGTTGAACTTTAGTTCTTCAAATAATTAAAATTTACATCTAAAAAGAAAGATATTTTTTATATTTTAATTTTTAATTTTTAATGTTGATAAGTTATTCAAATCATTATTTAAGATAATTCATGATAATTAATTGTCATAAAATTAATTTAAGTATATTTTTAAAAAAATTGGGTACCCAAACCATTTATTTTGAAACGATTTTACATGTGGCTATTGCATTTAAGGTTGATTATTCACCTAAGGTTATTTAAATCACCTATGGATTATTTCAAAATGAACTTGCATGCAAGTATTGCATATAAGCTTTGGTTTTCATTGAAAGGCCACCCAAACTATATACTAGTTATTTAGAAATGACCCTACATGTGGGTATTGCATTTAGATAAACATATAAAAAAAGTATATCTATTATCATTTGGTAATATTTCCAAGTTAAATTCTTTCATTTTCTTAAAAAAATATAAAATGACATTGAATTTTTTTACATATGTTTAAGCATTAAAAATTCCGCCCAAAATGCACCTTAAATTTATTTTAATTATTATGCTTGTTAAAAAAATGTTAATTAATTTATATGTCCTAAATTCTAAACCTAAACCATAATTTTAACATTAAGTAGTAAATTTTACATTAAACCTTAACCCTATGTATCATCAAGGTGACCAATTTTGCATTATGTTCATTTATATATATGTTAAATCATATTATAAGGTGAATAAATAATTTTGAAAACATGAATTTCATGATGTATTGGCAAGGAATCAAATATTTAAAAAATATTTTTATGTTTCATGGTTAATGAATTATCACAATATGATATGGGTATTGCATTTAAACAAAAATGAATTAGGAAATATTGAACTTTAACAACTATGGAACATATGGAAACAAAGGAGATTCATAATCATGTTATTGATTTAAAGAAGTGATAAAATAAAAAACCAATACAATGAGCAAAGTCTAAAGTATAAACCTTAAGCCTTGATATATATGAATCAAATTCCTAAACATTAAGTCATAAGGCGTAACCTTAAAAATCCAAATGATATTTTTCCATAAATCCTATTAAAACCCCTAACTATACAAACCTTAACAAAAAAAATCCTAGTGATATATGCCATAAATCCAGAAAAAATACAAATTATACAATGCAAAAAAATAAAAATAAATTAAACATAGGAAAAAAATTAGAAACCAAAATTTAAAGCTTTTAAATTACAAAAATTTACTCATCGAAAAAAAACCTTAATCTTCAAAAATAGTCAAATAAATTTTGTAAAAAATCATAAGAAAATATATGTTTTTTTACCTTTGTGTGATCTTTCCAAACTAATTTTTTTCACTCTCTTTGAAAAATATATAAAATAGAATTGTATTACTTCACATATGTATAAACCCCAAAATCCCCCCCCCAAATAGCCTAGTTTAGGTTAATTACTATAGATTTGTGAAAAACTTGTTAACTAATTTATGTATCCCAACCTTAAAACCTAAACCACAATCCAATAGTATATAATTATAATAATTACACAAAAAGATGTATTGTAATGTCCATTCCATAACTAAATTATGTAAACAAAATTTAGTAAAATATGCATCAACTAAACCAAAATGGTTGCAATTATGACATTGTTTTCACTATAAATTGTTTGTAATAATTACATATGGGGACATATGTTCATCATCCATGAATTAGGGCGAACCTTAATAAATTGATAAGTAGAATTGGGGGCTAGGGGGGTGCGAAAAGTGAGTAGGTAATTAGTTAGGTATTTGGTTATAATTAGGTAGGAAGGTGGGTGCATAGATATATAAATAAGTATATAGGTAGGTAGTTGGGTTAATAGGCAAGTTAGTAGGTAGGAAGCAAGTTACACTAACAAAGTAGCTAGGTAGATAGGGCAAGTTAGTATGTAAAAAACAAGTTACTTTATCAAGTTGACTAGGTTTGTAAAATACTTATGTCAATAAGGTGGTTGTGTATATAGGGTTGCTAAATAGTAATGTAATTAGGTCAATAGGGTAGGTAGTTAGTACAATGGTTAGGTCAGTAAAAAAGTTAACACAGTAGGGTATGTAATTAACATGGTAGCTAGATTAGTAGGGTAGGTAGTTAATATAGTAGTTAGTTAGGTCAGTAGGATAACTAGTTATTAAGGTAGCTATGTCAATAGGAGATAATTAGTAAGGTATCAAGGTTGGAAGGTTATGATGGTAGGAAGGTGAATAGGGTAGCTATGTGTGAGGTCAGCTTCAGAAAAAAAACAGCCAAGAACAAACCAAAAAAAAAGAGTACAGTGATCAGCAACGAAAAAAAATCGACTGTGATGAACCCATTTGACGTCGAATGAAAAAACACAGCCCATCCAGTGGACAGAACGGCCAATAGGTGCATTGGCGGCTGCTGGTTCACTCTGGCCCTATTGTGGAACTCTGTAATAATTAGCTGAATAATAATATTAGAATTATCAGTAAAGTACTCCTAACTGTAGATACTGGCCCTCAGTTTCACTGAAACTGGGAATGAAATGAGAAGTCAGGATGAAAACAGTACAAGGGCAAAAACAGGGGACTAGTTCTGTCACCTGAATTGGTCCTCAGGGGAGTTTCAACCCCCAGGGTGGGATTTGTCTCACATGTGCCTTGACTACTGCTCATAACCTTGACTAAATTTAGCCTTGTCAGAATAAGACTTTGCTAATCGTCTGAACTGAAACCTAATTTCATGAACCGGTACCCAATTTGGCTCATTTTAATGATACACTCAAATTGGGGATGAAACAGGGATTAGAGGATCAAACCAGGGCCAGAATAGAGGGTGAATTTATGGATAACTCTACTAATTTGTCCCCAAATTCTGACTTCTGACTAGCAGTTAGAGGAAATTTGCAGGTGATGCTGTTTGTCATGATAATTGCACACTTTATGCATGCAAAGTGGATCCATCACAGAGATAAATTCATTTGAAAGTTATCAATGAATTTGCTCAACAAACAGCTGCAAGACATAGTGGGAGAGAGATTGCTGGAGTTCCTACAAGCACTGCCAAACATCACTCAAACATGCAAAATCTGTATTGAATCATTCCCAAGTATGTTTGATCATCTGTGCATAACTTAACCCAGATGAGAGCATCTGTCATTTAAGGGCCTGCTTCAGTAGTTGGGTGCAGCTCACCTTAATCTCTTACTGTGAAAATAATTGTACAAGTGAGTCATTCTAAATGCGGCCACATGCAATCAGTGTGAAATTTCCGGCAACCTGTATTTCATACACAGATTACTCAATTTTCTGACAAATTTGGTTCGGTCTCTTGTCATGTTTTGCATTCCTCTTTTAGGTGATCGTGGCACGGGAAACATTGAAATGGCCCATTTAATAAAGGAGAATAAGCAGCTCATCCTGTATTAGTTCTCCAGTTAATTGCAGGTTCAAAACAGAATCGTGAGTGATAATAGAATCATATATAACCATGGTTCATTTTTTCTCAAATTTGTGAGGTAGATGGTCTGGCAATCATCCAATAGACTAGTTAGCCAAATTTGCCTACAGGTTAGAGACAAAAGTAGGAAAAAATAGGGACTCTTGTTATATTTTTGGTGGCACGCTGCAACCTATTTTCTAAACCTGGCAACTTCGAAAAGATTTTTCTCAAAATCTGGCGATTTTGGGCTAACTTTTTCTCCAAAAATATCCACTGTATGTGTCACATTGACTATTTGTTTTTTGGCAGGATGCCAAACTTTGCAAACAAAAAAAATCACAGCATGTAACATGGTTAGATAATTTGAAATTAAAATGGATTTTAAAAAAAAGCTAGCGAAACAAAGTTAGTAGGTCTCCAGCTGTCATCCACACATTGGTTCCAGTTTCAATGAAAAAAATATTGAAGGGACGAAGCCCCTTTGCACAGAACCAACGACGGCGTTTAGCCCCCTAGTGATCACTAGTATGCTTTGGTGCATCATCATGGGCAAACTATAAGAGTCCAAATAGCCTAGAACTAAATATTGCCTTAGTGGTCAATATTAAGCTCTCATTAGTACAATTGTGTGGAATTGATGGCTGCAATGCCCCAAGGCAAGGAGCCTATTCACTGATGAGACTAGATTGAATCGCGATGTTCCAAGGCAATATTAGATGATACCCTTCACCCTTTCCTGATAGATAAAACACAGAATAGATTAAAACCCCACCACCAAGAATTGGAAGGTGCAGATTAAGTCCTGCTAGCGGCAACACACACAGAGTAACTTACGAGACAACCCCCAAGATCTGTGGCCTTGCAAAAGCGGAATACATCTTATCAGTTTGCCAAGAGGGGCCTACAACCTAAAACCACAGATTTATACTCAAGATACCTCTGCCAAGGAAGCCTACAAGCACAAGGAAACCTTAGAAAGAACAATTCATTTTAAAATTGGGGAAAAGCCCATTTCACACCCACAACATTTACATGGGGCCATATAAGTGTATTTGACAAATATTTACACTACCATTATGTAAGTGTAATAAGTTCAAACATGTAAATGTAAATGAATTACACTTACACAAGATTTACATGTTGTATATACAATTATTGACACTTACATGCATAACACTAATAAGCATTATGTAACTTCCTAAGTAATCATTAGGTGTCAAATAATCTAGGTAGGTCCTTAGGTGTCTCCTTAGATAGGCTTTGTATAATACGTAAGTCTCCCTTATGCATCCCATGACCTAGGTGAACTCCTAGGTAGACACATACAAAATATAAACAACTGAAGGAAACTCAAATCATTATGGGTTGAAAGAAAACTTGAGTTCTCTCTTCTCTTATTTTCTTTTGGCATAGTCTCATCCTCCATTTCAATCATCATCCTTGATTTTAGTTTTAATGAAACCTAGGGTTCTACTTTGGGTTTTAATGTCTTTATGAATAACTTTATCATATAAATAAAAACACAACTTGAATAATTTACACTAAATTGCATCAATTTTTGTTTCTATTACATGCCCTATTTACACCCAAATCAGTGATTTTTAACCCTATTCGTTTGAAAATTTTAATGCCTATATATATATAATTGGTTACAACATGAAAGGGTGCTAAGTAAGATCTTTCTACATTCATGTTTTGAAATTTGGCTAAATTCTTCTGGATGATCACCACTTCGTCATCCAAAAATTGAAAAAAAAACACACCAACCCCAATCCCCCCCAACAGATCTTATTCCAAAGGAACTGAAATGGTTACTTGCCCTTTTTGTCCCAATCCTGTACTAGCCTAACGTCAGTTGAAGACCAGATCAACTAAAAGCAAAAGTGTGAATATGGCCTTGTAGACGCCATCCTCCAGGTACTGGGTACTACTGCTGGAAACTGCAACTTTGTTTGGTAATAGGGTTGGACCCACTGCTCGTATAGTCCATCCAAACACAAAAGACTTGTAATTTGACACATCATGTATACCAGCAAGTTGGACCTTGTAATCTTTCTACAGCTTATGAGTAAAAACTACATGGAGCTTAATATGATACCGTTTTGAAGGCCTCCTTATTTATGAAATCCATAGCAATTCTGTAACTTCCCCGAACTGCCACCACCACCCAGAAACACTACCTGAGTACTTAGAGTCCTATTCTTCCTCTCCTCGAGATCACTTTAATGCTCCATTAGTTACAGATACATTACACTCTGTCCTCACAGAATATGTCATTTTCTTCCACAAAAATAAAATTTGAGTTTCCTCTTACATTTCCCAAATTTTTTTAGAAATGCCCTCTATGAAATCAATGAATGCATATATCCAATATAACATCTTACTCAATAGGATAATGATCTGGGTTTTTTATATTTTTTCCCTTTGTGATTTGCTTCAGAAATGATTTTCTCAACTTAGTCCCATAAGCAAAAGTTGACCAAGGTGATTGTCAAAAGTTTCCTTTTTTAAAGAGGGAGTTTAAATAGAATAGAGGTCTAAATTTTTCATAAAGGAATGCCTGCTTGATTAGTTGGTTTGGACAAATTAAGGTCGTGAATTGGATAATAACGAGAGGTTTAAGGTTCATACCTTTGAAGGGGAAACCATCTTTTCTCTCTCTAACACATCGGTGCTTGTCCCACTTTCCCCTCCAACTGCCTACATCCAGGGGTGAAGCGAATTATGGTGCAAATCCCCTTTCATAAAGACAGGATTTGTTACTTTCTCTCCACAAGGGTGCTTGTGCTTGTACATCTTTATTGTGTTCACCACATTGTATATACATAATAATCATCTGGTGATGATCATACGCTTGTAATAGTGACCAAATTGTGTCTTTTCAACATAAATTTTATTTATAAAAGTTGTTGAACCTGCCACCCCAGTTATGGAATGGCCTCCTTCACACCCATTATTTTGGGTGCATTGCCTAACTCACCCTAGCACCTTACACGACATAACAGGCAGAGGCTTGACAATTCTGTAGTAATACACCACCAGAAGACGTCAAAATTCTAGTGAAAAGTCTCTAACATAGATGGTTTATTGTTTAAAACGACATTTAAAGGGTTTAAAAGACATTGAAAGCAAGAGAAATTCTGACACTTATGTTGAGCATTGTTCTTCCATTGACACTCGGATTCAGTAGAGTCCATATTATCCTCCAGATCCTCCTCCCCCAACCCCACAACCCTTGAAAAAACACTACTACTCAAGAACATTAATTCTGCAACTTATTTTCATCAACTTCTCATGTGGTTTACATATACCATACACCAGAACATGTCAATACAGAATTGAGAAGTCTTTTATGAGTATATATATTCTAAAGCTTTTTGCAAGGCTAAGAAGTCAGTTTGCATTTGGACAACAGATGACTACTATAATGGGGCTACCAACAGTGTTTTGCTGCCCCCATTAACTAACCAGTAGATCTCTATCAAAGAGCTCGGCCTGGTGTACAAAATGAACTGCAGCCCAAGATACATAAGAAACTTGCTTCGTTCCAAGAGTGAGACGTTGTAGTACTAGAACTTCAGAATCATGTGTTTGGCTACAAGTCTAAACCATTTGATTAAGCATCGCCAGCTGCAGCAGCTACTAAATGTTATAACGTGTACATCAAGTATTACAAACTGAAGATGATCCAAACCTTTTGAAGCTTACTGTAAAGCCTTGTATTCTATTTAGTTGTGAAGAGGGTCAGGTCCAGTGGGAATCAAGCGATAAGTGGACCCGAATCTAGACCCAAATCCTTGGCTGTCGCGGCCGTGACCATGCAGGCCTCCAAGCTGCCTGCTTCTACTGCCAGCGCCTTTCACTGCAGGCGGACTGGTAGTGGATCCCACAGAATTAAGGCCATGAGCTGCATCTGCACTGCTCATCGACTTCTTCTGGTTCGTCATGTAACCCCTTAAGAATTCCATGTCACCCTTCCAACTTAATTCAGCGCCACCTTCAATGGATCGAGCTGGTCCATCAATTTCGGTCACGCTAGAACCTAACGTAAGTGGCATCCTGTCAACGTGTAGAGAGTTCTGCTGTGTGTCGTAGTACATGAGAGATTGAGCTTTCGGTTTTGTTGCTGCAATCTGGAGTTCAGCTCCAGCTATAGTGGCGCGAGTGGATAATATTAGCAGAGTCAAAAGTATGGTCATCGTGTGGATGATTGAGCTAATAATTCTTGCGCTGCTGCAGCTGCCTGAAGCTGGACGCTGATCATGCTCCATCTCATGTAGCAGCTAGCATTGACGACTAATTTGTACTATCTTATCGCTCCAAAAGACCCAAGACTAGCTGATTCTCCTTGAATATAATGAAAAGCAACCACGAGAGCTGCTGTACAGGGCAACGCGGGTAGACAGCAAATCTCGCTACAATCCAGCTTTCCTTGACCATGACTTACTCCGCAAGTTCTCATTGCCAGTGTCTGTCGGCCTTCCCGACCTGTTCTACCCTCAGCCACAAGCTGTTGGGTACAAGTTCATGTTGTCTGCTGATCATCTGCAACTCAACAACCATATAACAAAACAATCAAAACAAGACTATAACCTCTCACCCTCCTCGATCCTCACAACAGACTGCTCAATGCAGCAGGCTATACTTGAGAGTAGACAGAAACGTTTAGCGGCAATCCTGAGACTAACAACGGATTGCCCGAGAATCAGACGATGAGCATTTGTGTGAAACAATTTCAGAGAACTCGTGTGAGGAGCAGGAGAGAAGGGAGAAGATTAGAGGCATCGCGCAGGGTCGAGTGCAGCAGCAACGGCGTCACTACTCTCCTGACACTCTCTGACGTCTGCTTTGATGATGCGTCCCAGTGCAGCAGCTTCCATCCGACACCCGCCTCATCAATCCTCGCACGTATAAAAACCATTGCCACTTTTCGCCACGCCCTTTTGTAAGGACAACATGGTACCCTCCGGATCTTTTTTTCCAAACAAACTGTCTGCAGTCCGGATCTCGTACACGTTGCAACCCGTGTTAAAGAACAAAATTGATTTTATTAAATTAAAAAAAACCCTATAATCAGTTTGTAACCGACAGGTTAATCTATCGTTAATAACTGGTTATTCGATAACTAACCTGATGCATAAGCAACAGTTATGACTTTTTTGATAACTTATCTGGCACTATTTTTTTGATATTGATATTGATAACTTGTGGGATCCCAAAAAATCCAGAAAAAACCTACCTGACAGTTATTGAAAAAAGAAATAACCAGCAAACTCTCGTAGCAATTACTGTCGTGTGGTTCCTTGGTTTTGCTAATAATTACCGGTTCTGATTTCTCTTTTGTTTTTTTAAAATTCAGAATCACAGAACTCTGGTCCCAGGTTTCGAAAAATTTCAAGATCAAAGGACCTCCAGCTCCAGGTTTTGGAGGAACCAACACGTTTTATGAAAGAACCAGCAAAGAACCCGTGGATGTAAGTAGGTGTGCTTTTGGACCCTATTCTTTTATGTTTTTGAAACAAAAGTGAGAAGTCAAAACTAGTCCTTCGATTTATACCCTTTCTTACCCGCCGGTTCCATTTTCCAAAAATAGGGAACATCCCAATACTAACAGCAGCCTGACGTCCAGTGGTTTTTTTCCTTTTCCAATTTTTCTTGTTTTTGCGAAAGTGGCCAAGTGTTGTTGGAGAAACACATTCAACACTGAAAACCCACATCCATCCAAGTTTTACTACAAAAACGTTTTTTTTATAAAAAAGACGAAAATTCGTGTCACAATCAACCTTTAATTGGATAGATTTTCTGTGTTTTGGAAAATGGAGGAAGTTATGATCTCGAGCACCAAACATTACCTGAACCTTTAAATAGTATTGATCCTTAAATATCTAGCTGAGCTTGGCTTTGAGTACGTACTATGTACAAAGATCCCTCAATTTCTTAATTACTTTTTGGCTGTAGACCTTTTTTATGAGGACAGTTTTTTGATCCACAAGTCCTATACGAAACCCCCAATGCCAAAACTAATATGTTACTGAATATCACGTCCCTATGGCATAGCTAGCAACAGGAATTATCCACATACTCTCTAAAGGGTAAATATCTTGGTTGTATTCGCAAAGAACTTTGAATTATGCTCTCGAAGCCCTATGCTTGCCCTTAATACCCGGGGGAGGGCGGGGTGATTAGTGTCTCCAGTAATATCCGTCCCACTCTTTTCTACCAAGGATATTCATGGATATAAGGTGATTTCTGAATCAGTGTTTTCTGGGGGCAATTTTTTTTTTATCTTGAAGAGAGCAAAAAAGTAAAACAGGAAAATTCTGTCAAAATTCTCAGTTTTTACTGGAAGAGTCCCCAACTTTTTGAGAAAAAATTTTGAAAGAAAATTTTGTCACATTTTGATGGAGTATTTAGTTGGGAGGCAGTTTTTCCTTAATTGTTTAGGGTTTGGACAATTTTTTAAAAACTGTAGAGAATCGCAAGCCTTGCAACGAATATTAGGGTAGAACCAGTGTTGTATGTTGTTTTGATTCCTTAAATAATTGATGTTTTCAGTTGTTTAAAAACTTCAGAATCAAAGAACAGTCTGTCAGTTCCAGTTTTTGAAAAAAATCAGATCAGAGAACAATTGGTTCTGTTCATTTCAAAAAATTAATGAACCAGTAGTTTTCATGAAAGACTTAGGCAAAGAGTTAACATTTACACAGGCAGTTTAATATATTTTATTTTATTTTAGTTTTTGAGAACCAAGGTTCAATGGCAAAACCGATTTGACAACTGGCGGATATCTGTAACAGATTCTAATAACCGCGAAATACTGTTTAGAACTCTAAAAGCAGACTACCATTTTACCACGAATGGTATATATAGATAGGCCAACTACTATGCTGCGAGATGGGTGAAAATTCATTGTTTAATGATACACGGAAAGTGTACAGAATGAAGGGCAGGGGCTCTCTGCAGTGCTTTTACACTAGAAACAGTGGACATCCATCGAAGTCTTCTCCAGTTGTTAACACTTTACGATAGAGTGTATCTCATGTGGAGGAGGTTCAAGAGTAGCATCACTATAGCATCATGCAGGTTGGTCAATAGGAGATAGTAGCTTCAGTTATTTCTGTGCTGTATAGCAGCCGTTCTTTTTATTGGCGAGTGTGTAGTCAAAACTAAAAAAGGATGATTAAAGTTCTTTACTTCATATGTGGCTTATAGCCAGATTTGGCTAAATATTCCTATGAATGATCGCCACTTTGGCTAAAAGAAAAAAATCCCTGAAAAAAGCAATGCTTTGATATTGTAACTTGTGTGTCTGCCACTGTATAGCCTTGAATGCAGCAGTCCTAAAAATGAATTTTGAGGGAGGCAGAGGGGGCAGCTCTTTTATGACCATTCTTGGAAATGTCTCTCTGTTGGCAGGCGAACTTACCATTAATGTGATCTTGCTGAACGGATTTCCATTGTTGCAATCATGACGATTCTTCCAAAGATTTTTCCCCTCAGTGCATCTCTATGCAAGCGAATGACCTTTGCTAACGCCTCCTCCCCAGTCCAAATCAAACATCAAACCTTCAGCAGATGAGGAAAAAAAACTTTTGCCTCACGTGTTGGAAGTTTTGAACTGGTGAACTGTTTCACCTTAGTTTTTCCGGAGCCATATTCCGGTGTGTGGTCGCCTTAGCACCCCACCCACCTGAAGGATCGTGGTTTTGTGGTAGATAAAACCCTAAAACCCTCAGCCACGAGCTTTACTGGAACAAGGACCCATGTGAATCAGAGCCAGATTCCAGTAAAGCCCACAGAGGAGGACTTCAGGGCCACAGTGAACTAGCACCCAGCAGTGCACCATCAAGGATGGATGATATGTGATCAGGAAACAGTTTTCTGTTGGCTTCTAGTTCCCTATGTAACCATGTTGATTAGCTCAGTTGGTTTATTTACTACCTACCAATTAGGTAGGTAGTAAAAACAGCCCCTACCTACTATGTATAAACTATCTACATACCTAGTATTCCCCTATTTTGTACCTACCTGTCTGTATGTTAGACCTACTTCTTATAGAATGGGTTACCAAGATGAAACTGGGTAGTAACTCAGTTGAGGATCATCCACAACTGAGTCATAACAGGCATCCAGTGGATGGTGCACTGCTGGGTGCTGGTTCACTGTGGCTGGACTTTCAGCATACACAAGTCCTTCTGTCTTTCCTCTTTTTTTTCTTGTTTTCTTGTTATACTTGTCTAGTATTATGAGAAAACAAGAAAATAAGGTGAAGGGCCTTACAAAAACCGGATCACCATTTTGTTTCTCAAGATGCTCCTCAAAGGAGAGGAACCAATATGTTGAGTACTGTGCCCTCCAGATATATAAAGAACTGGTAGATTATTTTTTGTATATATGTAGAGGGCACCCTAAAACACAGAATTAGGGTCTTATAGTGATTACACTATAAGATAATCTTACAAAGAATTTCCCTGTAAGACATCAGTTCTTTATGCAATGGAAGTCCCCTCGCCAAGGAACTTCTCTGGATTCAGGTGAGAGACCCTATGGCTAATGCCCTCATGCCCTACCTTCGCTTTGAACCCCACTCCCAATGGCTCCCAATCTGATTCCTTGCTGGGAGATCAATCACATGTAGGCCAGTTGTCTCTGTCTGGCCCTTGCAAATTTCTTCTTTTTCACAATTAAAAAAATGGGATTGTGAGGTCCTTGCTTAAATCTGGGTTGTAAAATGAAAGGCATTATTTTGGAGGTCTATAAATTTTGTGACCTTTTATATTATACATAGTTAGAGTATCATATGACTTATAGTAATTAATTGGTTTCAAATGATTTCAGACTTTTAGTTTTCTTCAAATTAATATTTCAAGTTCGAATTTTTTTTTATCAACTTAAGGCACAAAATTGGTTTGTTTGCAAGATGAAACAGGATAATATAACTATTCTAATTTGATCCGTTGAACCTTGGTCAATCTCAGCAACTCAAATGTCTTAAATGATCACTAGGTCCAATAGCTTTTAAAACTGGTTCCTCATCCCCCCTACATCCCCAATATTTTTTTCTTTCAAAGTTAATGTTTTGGCATAACATTAAACCCTCATAATACTTCATCATATATTATGAATCAAGCTTGACTTATTTTTAACTTCTAACAAACAAATAATGAGGACAAAACAATACAATATGCTTAGTGCTAGTTATAAATTATAAACCATAATTGAAACATACATTTCCTATTATTTAAACTAATAATTCTGTAACTTTTTTCTCACCAGCATAAATATATTTAGTCTTTCCTGGTTTTCAAATACATCTTTTTATCTCCCCCCTAGGGACTTTTTGTTTATGATTAGTAGTGATTTTCAAGTACCCAACCCTTAACGTGATTGAATCCTTGCTTTTAGTAAAATGTGATCATTATTTTCAACTCCGCAATGCATAACATATGCATCACTTCCCACTAAAACTCCTTGCTTCCATGAATTATGTGGCACACTTTAAGCCACATTCTATTAAAATTGTAGTAAACTTTTGCCCCCAAATAACCAATGCAAATTACATTCATGCTATGTAATGGTACAAGACGACTTTAAACTTTATTGTGTATCCACCTTCCCCGTTCAATACATAACTTACACAACATTGTTGAACCTTTAGTTGTTTGGTTATTATCTCAATATGATAATTACATGACAACATAGTAAGACTTCTGGTCTTTTGGTTTGAATACCAAGTTTCTTAGTAATAAGTATGGTTTTTATTGTACATGTTCCTTGTATAGTAACACTATTAGTTCCCCAATCGTGGGATATTTTTGCATTTTTCAACCGTGGGCATCTAAATAACATTAAGTAACTAGAATCTAGAACATTGATGTTGATAACAGTAAATGTAACCTTATAAGGAATTTCATGAACAAATAGCTTCAGATCTTTAATAAAATCAAGTGGTTTGGCTATAACGTGAAAACACAATTAAATGGATTGTTTGAATTATCATAGTTGTAATGTTTTGGATTATAAATGAACTTAAAATGTAAAATTGTATCAAACATTAAAATTTTCAATTTTTTCATTATCGAGTTACAATAGACTTTAGTAAGAATTTTATTGTTGCAACCCTAACATTGGGTTTGTGATTAAGTGTGAAGTGCAAGGGCCCATGAGGCCAAAATTTTGTTTAAGTGTGAAACACACTCTCACAAATGGGGGAAAGTGCAAAGGATGAAACCTAATGACTCCCAAGTGCACTCCCACTTTGGGAGTTATACTCCTACGAGAGTTGCGAATGTTTAGAACTTTGGTTAGAAAGGAAAACAAGCACCAAATTGGGCCCCCATGACACCATTAACAAAGCCTTAAAGTGCAAATGCTTAAAGTGAGCTCACATTGTTCATTTAAACTTGATTTTCATGAGTTATGATCAAAAGAAGGGGTGGGAATCAAATTGAGAATTTGACTTCCGACCACAAATCCGTTAAAGGCAATGGTCAACTGACATTTGATTGGGGTGTGTTATAAACCATTGGAAAGATCTTTTTGAAGGCTATAAGATATTACCTTCGTATTTTTTTTAAAAACTTGATTGAAAAATATATGAGCATCCAAAGTTTTGGGACAACAAAAGTCCCAATTTTAAAACTATAATAGTCCCAATTTTGGGAGTCCTGGGGAAAAGTGACATTTGGATGTAGCCCCCGTGGAAAAACATAGAGTATACTATTAGGAGGAAAATGGTGCTTCCTCCCAAAGGTTGTGGGCCATGTGAAGCTTGTGTTTAAGGTTATCCTTACTAAATTTGCCACACCATTTCCATCTAACTTACACTAACCACCTTCTTTTGTTAATTATGTAGGTTGACCTCATCTTGAATTCTTGCTTGTGACTTAATCCCATCCCAAAGTTTCAACACACCTTCCTACCCCCAAAATGCTGAAAGTTAAGGAACTTGCCCCAATATCTCATCTTCTTCTCTTATTTTGTTTTGGGACCCACCTTGGGTCTTTTGAAGAGTTTAGGGGTGCATCACTTATTAAACTTTATGGATGAGTTTTAAGAAAAAAATGGACTCATTGTCGACTTTTGAAATGATGACATTGTGTTTGTCATATACAAAAAATGAAGAATGTGGATTCAAAAAATATGTCATAGTATTATCAAAATAAAAAATAAAAAATAGGACACCATAAAATGAATAATTTAATTGTAAAATGCATTGAATTTTTTCCAATTTAATTTTTTTTCATATTTATAAATTTAATTCGTCGTGATTTTTATCATTTTTTACAATTGATATTCCATTTCACATTGAATTTTTTAAAAAATTCTCTAAATTGTTTTACCAATCACATGTTTAAGGATATTTATAAGGTGGTATATTAATATTTGTGACCAAAACCATAGGGGATAACTATAGGATTTCTAGTTTGATAATTATTTTAAATGCAGGAAATGTAACTATTGTAAAATGTGGATTCTTCAAAATGTCAAATATGAAGCACCCAACCATGCTTTTACCCTATAGTTTGATTTGACATACGCAAATTATAAGGTGTTAGATTAGGTTTTGACAACTTAATTATATTTTCAAGTTTTTACTAATGATGTTTACTCCAAATCCTCCATCAATTAGCACATCATCAATGAAGTTTTTACCAACTTGGACTTGAATCATAACCATTTGATGATCGATAGCCATTATTACACATGTCAGTTCAGGTTGAATCGGTTGAACAAACATAATTGGTTTGAAAATGTACCATTTGATGTCTAACACAATCTTCAAAAATTGCCCCAAGTTGATAACATACTTAATTTCCAAAACTTGAGTATTGATGTCTCTCAAAATTTCCTCCAAAGTATTTTATGGTGATATTGTTTATGGAGTCAACTACATAGGTTGTTTGCCAATAGTTGGTTGATTTATTGATTATGGTAGACTAGCCCAATTCGAATGAAGTGGTTAGTTTAAATCGATGAATACTTGTGACATTAATTCACTTCCTTGTAATTCCCTAATAGTATGAACAAAAAAATCATGTAATTGATCCTCTATTTACCAATCAACTATTGTTTTTGTGTTCACCAATTCACATTCTTTAAAAGCCTATTACTCTGGTACTTGACTAATGTCATGACAACATTAATTACATTGACTACTACATAATCAATTTTATGGTTTTTTGTTATTATAGTAGCAATAGTAGTTTGCTTAGTTTGAAACATGTTTTGAACTTCTATCTTTCTAGGATAATCAAATGCACAATGTTCAAAACTAAAACATATAATACAAGGATATCTTAATGGCACTCTAGTTAGTTTAACATGTTGTGCAATTACTTTAACCACTAGTTTAACAACTTTTAATGGGTACAACACATGAATTACTAATTTTTCTTTCTTCCTATTGTGACAAATTTCTTTCACGTGACCTCTTTTACCATAGTTTGTACATGTTAACTTCTATTTAATAATGGTATACATGATTATGGGTTGTGTAACTGGTTTGGACTCAAGTTGAGTTACCAAAGCATTGTAATTTGCTAACATGCCCCCAAATTACTCAAGAGACCCAAAGGTGGGTCCCAAAATAAAACATCAGAAGAAAAAAAAAATTGGGGCATGATCCTTAATTCGTCGCACTTCAAGGGTAAAAAGGCATGTTGAAGCTTTGGGATGGGACTAACACAAATTCATAAGCGAGAATTCAAGATGAAATCAACATGCATAATTAAAAAAAGAAGGTGATTAGTGCAAGTCAAATGGAAGTGATGCGACAAACTTAATAGGGACAATTTCCAACACAAGTTTTACATGGCCCACAACCTTTGGGAGGAGGCACCACTCCTTTCCTTATAATATATTATGTGCCTCTCCATGAGGACTACATCTAAATGTCACTTTTCCCCAAGACTCCCAAGTGTCCCAAAACTTTTGATGTTCATATATTTTTCAAATAAAATTTTTGTTTTGAAAGCACGAGGAAAACATCTTATAGCCCTTGAAAATATCTTTCCAACGGTGTATAGCACGTTCCAATTGGACCTCATTTGACCCCCTTTTCAAGGGATTTGTGGTTGGGAGTCCAATAGGAACCTTTCTTTTGATCATAACTCATGCAAATCAAATCTAAATGAACAATGAGAGGTCATTTTAAACATCTACGCTTTAAGACCTTTCTAATGGTGTCTTGGGGGCCTAATTTAATGTTTTTTCCCTTTCCAACCAAGGCTTTGAACATTTGCAACTCCCACACGAGTGCAACTCCCAAAATGAGAGTGCATTTGGGAGTCATCGGGGTTCATCCCTTGCACTCTCCCCCATTTGTGAGAGTGTGTTTGACACTTAAACACATTTTTGGCCTCATGGGCCTTTGCACTTCACACTTAGTCACAAACCCAATGTTAGGGTTGCGACATTTGCTATGACTAGGTCCACTTTCCTCACAAATCATTGTAGCCTCCTTATGTTCGATAAGGTTATTTCTCATCATACCTATTTTTGCCAATTTAAGGTATGTTTGTAAACTTGTTTTAAAAATAGTAATGAGGGAAACATCAATAGCTTTCGCTTGTAAGTAATTAGCCAATTTAAACAAACGTTCATAATAGACCTTTACATATTCACTAATTTGTTATTAAATTTTCTTTAACTACATATAAATGTTTTTGTCATTTTTCATAGTCTGAAAACGCTCGCAAAATGTTTATTCCAACTCATCAAATGTGTAGTTAGGATGATCTTGAACAAAATTTTCACCCCACTTTGAGATGTTTTGTAAAGTGAAACCAATTAAGTTGATGATTTCAACCTCCATAATCTCACCGTTAACTCTGATTGCCTTCTTGAAAACTTTAATGTGAACATTAAGATTAATATCCTTCGCATATGTGGGATATTGAAACTTTCGATATCATAATTTATTAGTTGGTTCATATCAAACTGGAATTAATTGATACCATGGTGGCATGAATATCCTTGGATCAGGTGCCGACCATCCATAAAATCCAATAGGTGGATTAGGCGGTGGTCCGTCAATTGGGTTTTGATCAAGTGATCCTCCTATTGGCGATCTTCCATTAAGCAAACCTCCAAACGGTTCTCCACCTGGTTGTGGATATGAATTAACCCTTCTAGGCTATTGGACTATAACACCATTACCATAAACATGTAGTCCAATGGTAATAGGTAGAGTTGTTGTCGTTGTTTGTTGAATATGTACACCTTTTGCAACAAGAACTAATTATTCTAGTCCATAAGTTGGAACTCTGACAAGATACTGGTTTTACATTAATTTTTCAACATGTGGCATTGGTTTTGGTTGAATAACATTGGTTGCATATCCTTGAACTTTTTTCTAGAAATCAATGGATCAAGTCCTTCAATTCTCAAATAATACATAGAATACATGTTAAGATCCATAAGTACAAAAGATGAAACTATATTATACGACATTGGGTACGATATAGTTTTAGGTTGCCTTGTTATCAGTGGTGTAACAAGTTATGGCCAACCTAAATGTTCGCTAACTGATATTGGGTTGGTAACCAAACTTAGTTGTGGTTGAATTTCTTGCACAAGTACACCAACATGTGTTGCTAGTGTGTTTGGTACCACAAGCTATAGAAAAGTTTTGAGTTTTTCTTTCATCAATCTCTTCAATCCACAAAAGGACAATTCTTGAACTCATGTTCAACATGTTAACAATATGAACATGTTAATGCAATTTTTATAATGGATTGGGTGGTTGTAATCGGTATACTTCATTGAAGTGGTTGTATTTGTTAAATAGCAATAAGGGCTGCAACTACCTCCATTGGTTCTATAGGATGTTGAGAACTAGATTTATGTGAAGGTCTTTGCTATAGGTTACATAATTGTTCCAACTAGGTTTAAAGTTGTTTGCATTCCAATTTTGAATCTGATATGATTGGATTCAAAACAAGAACCGGTTTAGATGTATAGTAACCAACAACCGATGTTGATCGAGAGGGCACAATAGCTCTAGGAATATAATAAATGAGTATCGCATATTACCATCTTTGTTTTGTAAATATTACCTCATCAACATGTCAAACAAGTTTTGTGTTTTGCCCACCTGGTTGTGCATTCAACCTTCGTTGTTGGGTTGACTACTGGGGTGTCAAAAATTGACCAGTTTAAGGTACTTGTGATTCCCTTCTTTTCTCATGTCCAATCGATATCTAATGAAAAGGTACCTTTGTCATAACAAGTTGTTGGGGTTCATTGTTAAGAGCTTCAATCGATTATATTCCTTCGGCTTGAAAACATGGTTGTTTTTGTGGTTGAACCATCTCATGAACAAATTACTGTGGTACTTTTAATTATAAGTGCCTTCTAAGGCCCCTTGTGACTACTTTTGACATTTCACAAAAAATTTAATTTAGGTTTCTTTTGGTCAACAAGTTGTTAAAATAAAATTTAGGGGTCAATGTGCAAGTCCTAAGAAATTATTAATTATTGATTTATAAAGGAAAAAAAAAGTATGAACTCAAAAATGATCCTAAACTACTAAAACTTAATACAAATTCAACCTAAAATATTTGAACAAAACAATTGCTAAAAACCAAAGATTATAAATGTGATTGTTGACACTTTCTTTGCATTATGTGGTCGCCAAATGTTAAGGGTGTTTTCTATTCCATTTGATTTTACATGCTTTCTTCTATTTTTTAATTTTGGTTTACTGAAATTATCAATAGGTATGGTTTTTTTCTCCAAATTTGAACAAAACACAAGAGCATAGAAGTCTTTTACTTATTCATCAAGACCAAATTATTTTACATCTTGCATTCCAAAGAATAGAAAGGAAAAGCTTCTAAGAAAATCAAAGTAAACTAGTTTAGAATTCAAAAACTCTCAAAGAGTGTTTTTTTTTAATCCCTTGATCTAGCTCTAATTCCTCCTATTTACACCAACTCATAGTGTTGGTTCAACTTAAACAATCACTAACCAGTATAAACTTCAAAATCAAAATAATATAATTATTGGTCACAAGTTTAAATCATGTTATGTTAACAACGAGGTACTGTAACAAACCAATTATTAGTTCATATAACATATCAATTAACTTAAGACCTATTATCCAAAAACTAAAATAGTCTTAGGGTTATATTGTTTCATTAGTTATTAGTTGATTTTAACTAGTCATTATATACATATTGAAAAATTGGGTTAACAAACTATCATCGGATTTAATCTTTAATTAGTTCTTGATACACAAATGGAATAACAAAAAAAAAACTAACTATCTAAACAACAATTTATATGGTTTTGTAATATAACATCTTTCACACTTCACATGATCACAATAAAATATAAATTAATTACTCATAACTATTGTATATGATGGGTATTGTAGATTTATTATGGTGTTTTGAAATTTTCACATCATGTTCATGTTATTGATGATTGCTTATGATCCAATACCATCTAAAGAACATATATCAATTTGATAATAAATTGTTTAATAAGTTAAATAATAAATTGTATTTAAATTATGAATGAAAAATGAAAATGAAATAAAATAAGATGAATCAAAATATAATTATCATACAAGGCTAAACAAACTTGTTTTCTAAAGGAATAATTAACAATCAAGCAAATCTTGCATCAATAATAAACAAAGTACAAATGATCTAATAGATAAATGGAAAAAATATATGAGTTCGTGAATTAAGAACTTTTGACCTATTAATTGAACATACATATTAAAAATAAATGCCTAAAATGTATAATACATGTATTATTATTATTTCAATTTTTCAATACCCTGGATTAACATATACCTTTTGTGTGTGTGCATATATAAACCTAATTCTCTGATAGAATTAATTAGATTATAATTTATGCCCATCAATCAATATATAAGAACCTATAATTTTGGTCTCATATTTGGTAAATCCAAAGAAAAATGTCTCCCCCTTGAATTTTTTTTCAATTAGACATTTTTTTTCACAACCCCATTTTTGAATGAACATGTTAAGGGTAAAAATCCCTAGGCTAATTAGTACCATGGGGCATCCTAATAACTAATTGATTACTAGTGGTAAATTTATTATCCTTTACCAAAAGGATGAAGCTAATGGAGTTAGTTAGTTGAATGGTTGGTGATAATTCACCAATTATCTAGTGGATTTCTAAAAATGATTAGGATAAGGACCTATTTTCATGGAAAATATATGCCTTGCGTGGTTTTGAAAGGAAGGGAGATTAGGAAGATGGGAAAAGGATTTGTGGATCATTCCATTGTATCATAGTTAGGAATTTTTGTTATGAAATAACTCTATTGTGAGAAAGGTTGTGTGTAACATTAAAAAGAGGGGGAGAATATGGAGTCAAGTTGTATTTTGATTCTTGCAATGGAGAATGTTGATAGATTCCCACATATCTTGTTGGTGTTGAATTGCATGAAAAGATGATAAAGCATTAGGGAAGGTAGTTCACATTATAATGATATAGAATTGTGTTGTATTTTCATAGTAGTTTTGTGTTTCTTTGACAAAAATGATAAGATATTTATTCTTTATTGAGCTTTTGGAGTAGGACAAATCTTGTTGCCACAAGATGATAGTTGCCAGTAAATGGTGATGGAAATGAAGTAAGCTTGGAAGTTGAAGTCTACAAGGTAAATGAGGTTGAGTTGTAGATGGTAAGGAGCATCCACAAAGGGTTTGCAAGTGCTACAAATGGCAGTAAACAACCACACAGGGGATGCATGTTGTGTAAACAATAGATAATAGCCATTGAAGGTTTGTAAATGTTGTGGATAGGAAAATTAGATGTTGAAGGCTTGTAGACCCACTAAACAAGATCATCCATCTTTGAAATTAATTACCTTCCAATCCCCTTTCTCTTAATTTTATGATAAATTCCTTCACTATGAATTTCATTAGTTGGATCAGTGATATGTGTAAATGGTAGGACTATCTTCAAAGGATTTTTAAAAAATAAAAATTCATTACCTCCTACATGAAATGCGACATAAATGTTATCTAAGTAGTTGTAATGGAATTAACAAGTGACATTAGTTCTTTTGGAAGTAAAAGTAATTTACATTTGTTTTCCTCGACGTTGTTTTCATAAGGACTATAATGTTTGGGGACCACATTTTCACCCGTTTACATTATCAAAATTCTATTTTTTAATGGAACTAGATGTGGATAATTTGTCTAATGAATAATCACCATTTAGATACATGAAAAAGATGTATTCATGTTTCAAAAAAATATTATTATTTTATAATTTAACAACAATTGCAAGCATCCCAAGAAAAATGTCACATTATTTTGTGATCATTTGAAAAAAAGTTTCCAAACCAATGTTTGGCTACTACCATAATAACCTTTTCAATTTTGGTGATATTTAAAAAAATTTATGAATTTAAAAAAAAATACAATAAAGGTCAAATGTGCAAAAATTGTTGGAAACCAAGGAGTTTTTGTTTCAAGCCAATCCATTGTTGCAAAATAACTATCCAATAATTGAAAACATTTTTTTACCCTATGATTTAATGGAACATTATTTCTTTCATTTTTGTAAGAAAACCTTGAAAATGTTTTCATTATACTATATGTTTAAAAACCAAAAAAGTACCAAAACAATTATTTATATTTATTGCTAAAATTCCATAAAATAATTTATTTTTATTACTTAAATGTTTTTTGAAAAATAAAATAATTATTTGATGTCTAAGTGTCAAATTTGAAAAGGTACTATAATAGTACTTACTTTTTAAAAAATCAATAAGTCAAGACATTTTGGGATAATTTTCTCCCCACACCACATAATGTACATTACTATGATTCATGGTGTCTTTGATTGGGTTTTATAGTAAAAAAAAACCCAAAATTATAGGTGTCACAAAAACCAACATGTCGATTTGGACAAGTCAATTTAAACCTACCAACATGATTATGTAGTCAATTTGGACCCTATCGTTTTGATTAGTAATGTGACTGTCATAATAATTAACTATTTGATTAATAGACAATAGATTAGTTGATTGGGTCAATTTTTTGCATAAATTAAAATCATTTTTTTTATTATTATTATTATTTATTAAAAGGTAGGTAGGTAGATAGATAGTAAATACGTTTAGGTACCTAGGTAAAAAAAAAGCACTTAGGTAAGTAAGTTTTAACCTACTTAACCTAACTTCACCAAGTTACCTTTAGTTACCCTAACTTTCTAAACATGCACATAGGTTACAAGTATACAAATTTGAACCCCAAACTTACACAATGATAAACCACCCCTTACCAATGGACTACACCATCAAAGATGTTTAACATTTGTCAAGTTTTTTTATTTCACATGTTTAGTTCACACCATTAAACATAGTAGCTAAACTTAGTGGTTTAATGTAATGGTTAAACATAATGGTTAAACATTGGCTAAACCTAATGATTAAATTTAATGGTTTAACATAATGGTTAAACCTAGTTGATAAACTTAATGGCTAAATTTCATTGCTAAACTTTGGTTAAACTTTGGTTAAAGTTAGTAACTAAATCCAATGGTTAAACATAATGACTAAACCTTGGTTAAACATAATTGGTCAAATTTAAACTAAATTTAGTGGTTAAATCTAATGGTTAATCACAATGATTAAACCTTGGCTAAACCTAACGGCTAAACATAAGTTAAACTTAGTGGCTAAACATAATGACTAAACCTAACTAAACCTAATGGGTAAATCTAAACATGTATTTAATTAATTATAGACTAAATTGTTAATTTTGGACATTTCAAATTTGGTGGTTAGGATCAAGTTTTTTGAACAAAACATTATAAATATCTAATTTTTGGATCATTTAGTGAAGCAAAACATTATTAATATCTATTGTTGCATCATATGTTGGTCCCCAAATCAAAATTTCTCCCCAAATATTGAATTTCCAAATGGTCATTTGTTTTTCAAAAGTCCAAAATTAACTAAATACATGATTCTAAACATTAAATATAAAAGTTGAACCTAAATTAAACCTAGGTTATATATAGTGGGAAAATATAGTGGTCAAATATAAAGGTTAAATCTAAGCTATATTTAGTGGTTATACCTAGTGGTCAAATCTAATGGTTCAACTTTGGGTACACCTAGTGGTTAAACCTAATGTTTACATCTAATGGCTACATTTAGTGGTTAAACTTAAATAGGTAGGTGAGTGGGTAGGTAATAGGTAGGTAAGTAATTAACTAGATAAATAGGTGGGTGAATAGGTAAAAGGTAGATATATAAGGTAATAGACCATGGATTAAATATCATTGGCTATATTGATTAAATGTTTCGTTTGAATAAAGACATTGGTTGTTTTGACTAAAGATCATTGGTCATCTTGATTAAATGTTCAACTTGATTAAAAAACCATTTGCCATTTCGACTAAGGTTGTACAATTTGACTATATGTATATAATCAAATAAACCATTATAGGTAAGTTGATCGATAAAAAAAATACATGTGTCGTTCAAGCCCCTAACCTTTAGTTAGAATGTACATGTCCATAGTAAAAAATGACAAATTAGTCAATTTGAATTTTGTAAAAAACCATGATTTATAATAGTGAGAATAACAGTATTTTTCCTTTAAAAAAAACCTACATATCAATTTCCCACTCAACATAATGAAATTGGCTATCAATTTCATAGGTCATTTTTTCATCAATACCTACCTATTATGCAATAAGGGCTAGTTCTAAATACCTTTCTTGAAAATCACTTGGTACATATTTTGTTGCACCATATTTTTTTAATTTGATTTTTATGACTAATAGGAACACAATTTGGTCCAATCATGTGCATATATATATATATGTTTGGAAATGTGTACCACTATGCAAATCACTTGGGTCAACAAATTAACACAAATAAAAGCTTGATTAAAGTTAATTATATTTTTTACTTCTAAAAAAAACAATGATATTGGGCACTTCCACAAGTTTGGATGTGAAACATCTAAGGATTATTAATGCCTAAAATAATCTAAAAATATCCATTAGTTGTAGACAAAATTGAATATTTATACATTAATAATCCCATGTTTTCCAAATCAATTATATCTAAATCCATTTTATACTATTTACACTAACATGTTGTTTTGATCCAAAATGCTGCCAATTCATCACCTACAAAATTGAAAACTACAAACCCATAAATGTTGTATGTTATTTTTTCCAAGTCCACCTATAGTATGTGCAAAAGCACTAAACCTACAAGTCTATTTGAATAGGACAAATTTGCACTTATTATGGCTCTTATTATTGTGATTACACCTTGACACCCTTTGATGATTCAACATTCCAAACTTTTCAAGATGGTGCACAAAATATGGGACATTGCACTATCTATCATAAACGTAGAATTGAGTACTTCTCAATCAATAATTTCATCTTTTAAATAAAAATAATCCATTTTCTCAAAAATGCTTTTATTTATTACATTAGTGCAAAATGCACCAAATCAAAACCTTTAATTTAAAAACCTATAAACTACAAGCCCATTAATGTTGTGGGATGTTTTCAACAAGTTCACCTATGGTATTTGCAAAAGCACCACAACTTGCAAAAATCTTTGATGGTGACCTTCCAAACTTTCCAAAATGCTCCAAAAGATATTGCAATATTTATCACAATGCAATGATCCCATATAACACAATTATTAAGTCTTGCATTAAGTTGAATTTATCTATTAGCTTAGAAGAAATATTATGTCAATAATTATATTTTCAAATGCATGTAAGAGATCTTGGAACAAGCAATCAATTACAAATGTTCATTAGTTAGAGGGTATAAAAATGAATAATTTTTTATCAATAATCTCATTTTCCAACTTAATAACATCCATTTTTTCCCTTAGCATTAACCTAAGTTGCCATGGTGCAAAATGCAAAATCAACACCATCACATTACAAACCCATGATTGTTGCGAGCAGCTTTTCTCCAAATCCACCTATAGGATAGCAAAAACACGACCATTGGCAAGTCCCTTCGTGGAGATGAAGAGAAAATCACAACTTGCTCAAATGACAATTTGAAAATAGATTAGATTAATTAAGTGAAGAACTTACATCTTTAGTTTGAACTTCATATTTTTTATGTGAATATGAATAACCTCAAGTCTTCCAAATTCATTAGGAAAACCAATGTAATTGTACACTTCAAATCATCCATAAATGTTAGTAGTTGTGGCCAAATACATTGTAATTTACCTCCCTCTTGTGTCCTTTCTATGTATACAATATAACCATCAAATATCATTTTTGGAATGTGCACTATGAATACAAACTCTTTTCAAGAAACACTAAATTTAATTATATTTAAAAACATTAGGGGAAACATTTGAATTAAACATCACATACTTATATTTAGTGTAACGTGTGAACTTGTCAATCTAGGAACTTTAGTATTCATGGCCAACCACACAATCCCATGTCACATCCCTAATCAAGTTGACCCTCAATGAACAAGTGCCACAATTTTAGGTTGATGTTCACATGTAACTTCTTTTGCTAACACTTTGACTGTATAGTTTTTCATTTAACATTTGTAGTCAAGATGTTAACATTTTATTTATTTATTTTTAATATTCCAAAAATTCTATGACCAAGCAACACATGTTGGAAATTATTTTCACATCGATCTTCAAATACCACCCACATAGATGTAAATGTCACATTAATTTCAACACAAATCCACCCTCACTTAATTTGCTATTTTTTTCAACTTATTTTCCTTTATGTCCAATATCTTTTAAACTTCTTCCTTTGCTATTAGGCATACCACACATGCAAAAAGAGCTACATTGTGCCTACTTTCCATTCATTGTTATTGTCTTTTTCTTTCACATATTTTTGCATAGATTTTCCTTCACCCACCTTCTTGAAGCCTCCTTATCGAGTTTCTTTAACAAGCCTTCTCAGTCAAGTAATTGTGTTGCACCAATCTAAATTTCAGCCCATAATGATGATATCCACCTTTTTTTTTAAAAAAGGTAAAAGGAAACAAGTTGAAAAAACCCAATGTAACACTTAGGCTCTAACCTAATCATGGCCTCAAAACTAAATGTTAAGACTTCACTTGGAGTTGCAACAATTGATCTATAGAAAAGGTTGGAAAAAAAATTAATGGTAAAGGATGGAGCAAGTTAAACATTGTAAAACATAGTGAACTTTCAATCTAAAATGATGAATTGGCTAGCTGAGCATATTCATACATTAATAACATTTAACATTTGTCTCGAGATTACATAAGATTCTTTTATGGTCCAATTTGACTTTACCATAATGTTGGCTAGTTAATATTTTTTTCATAACTAGTGTGGCATGATTTTTTGTTCCTTCACATAGGGTATCAAATCATTGGATTTCAAATCTTTTAGAAACATACCTATTATCAATTTCTTGTTTAAGGAAACACATTTGGAAATTAACCAATTTCTTTGATTTAAAAAAAAATACTGACCTATTACAAGTGTGTTGTTTATTTATCAACAAACATTACAAGTTGGTTATGAATTATTTACCCTTGGACCTTTGTTGATAACAAACCATGCTCTTGCAATCATCGAACAAAAGTGGTTTAAATTATGAACAAAGTCCATTGACCCATGGCAATGGGTTTTATGAGGGTTTCATCCAAAAAGCATTACACCATGACATTCAACGACTCATGTGCAATGACATGTAAATTAATGTAGGAAAGGTCCCTTTCCATTAGGATGGTCTTATCACAAATTTTGCCTCAACTTTCCATATTACATCTTTCCTTCAAGTTATTAGCATAGTCATCTCACAACTTTACAAGTCGAGCATTGATATAAATGTAAAAATGCAAATCCACCTTGAATCATCAAAAGATGGCACAATTTATCTTTCATTATGGAAAAATATGTTCCTTTTACAATTCTCTACATTACTATTGTTTGTAATTTTTTGTCAAACATTTCCAAAATTAATTGATAACAAAGTTTTAGAAAATTTGCATACTCCAATGGAAAGTGACCAATAATGCAACAAGGCACTTGGAAAGATTTTAGTTGCTTTCCATTATGTTGTTGGCATCAGAGTATCTCATTTGCAACTATGACAACATCAAGCCAATAGAAAGAGACCCTTGGTCTTGCATCATGAATCTCAAACTTAATTAAAACACAACTATTGGATTGGGGTATATTGCTTTTACTTAACCCCCTGTTGTATTTTTTTTCTTTTTAGACTCAGATTTTGCAAAAGTGGCAATTTTTTGCTGAAAAACACACTATACACTAAAGTAGTTTTTTTCCATCTGTTTCATTAAAGTTATCGCAAAATAGCAACAAAACATCAATAATCCGCTCAAGGTAGATTGTTCATCAAGAGCAAACCATTGCATTTGGAACCATTGCTATGGGTGGGAACATGTGAAACTGATCATTTGTAAAACACTCGGTGAAATTTCTTGGTGTGTTTGGAGGGCAACTTATATATGTGAATATCTTTCCTGAAACGGAGGAGGGATCTTATGCCTACTTAATACATTCTGAAGAGTGAGAGGGATGTAAGATCCTAACCACTCTTATAGGTGTAAGACCCCTCCTACTCTTCAGGAGTAGCGGAAGAAGTCAGAACCCTCTGGACACCTCTTACACCTGATGATCTATGAATGTTTAGGTTCACAAGAACATTCGCCTCGTGCCACCTGCTGCTACCTTCTGC
>Ga0209208_10000421_pt1 | contig 54241 bp, 43 predicted proteins | sample S1TSphfallax_3_FD_187694 | JGI IMG/M metagenome (GOLD analysis project Ga0209208, IMG submission 187694) | Host-associated microbial communities from peat moss isolated from Minnesota, USA - S1T2_Fd - Sphagnum fallax MG (SPAdes) (version 2) | ecosystem: Host-associated > Plants > Peat moss >... | reverse complement strand
ATTGAATTATGTTTGAAGTTTTAAAAACATTTAAAGCATCATATACTCCTTATTACATAAGAAAAGAAAATATATTATGTTTTATGTCACAATGCCAATTAGACAACAAAAGACACGTATTTTTATATCACAACAACCACACATGGTGACATATCATCGCTTGTGCCATGCTCCAACAATTGAATTTAATCATATTTTATGACAATTACAATCTCCACGTAGGTCTTACATGGTCCACATGTGATTTGCAATTTTCTAAATGCCTAAAATGAAAAGTAAACCTATCCAATTAAGACATAACTACATTTTATTAATAAAAATATATATTTAACCATGTTAGTTGAATAACATGATTTTGTTACAATGGAATCACAATGATGAGCAATTATCCATATAAACTCCCATGATGAAAAGTTTGGGGTTTCTTATTGTGGTGGTTATGTTTGGAGTCAATATATTATAAGATAGACATGCCTACACTAATGACACTCATGCAACTGAACTCGCCTGTCAGCCAAATTGATCCTGTACATGCAAAAAATGTTCCAACATAGCAGATTGTTCCATTAGACATAAACAAAGATTTTCAGCTAGAATCTGAAGGGTCAGGGCCTGTTTTTGACAGCATTTGGAACTAATAAGAACATTGATGATGTACATGAAACTAAGGTCTGGTTGAAAGGCTCTTGACTTGGGTACTATGTGTGCAGCAGATTACTTCAAAAAACTGCCCTGGAATCTGTTGCACTGTTCTTTCTACAAATCTCTCAGGACCATCCACCACTTTGGATGTAGAGAACCTCTTCCCTACATTGCATATGCTACCTCCATGAAGGATTAAGCTTTATTGGATTGCAGCACCAGGCTACTTGGTCACACATCTAACACTCATCCTTAAATTGAGAACTCTTATGCAATCTTGTACATCTCATCTTGACATATTTATCAATAGCAATTCAGTGCCATAAAACATTTGAGAAAAGTTCTATCACATGTGAACACAAAGCAAAGGCACAGAACTGACAATATATTCCACCTAAGAGGAGATGAAGCATGTAGCTCTAGATTTTTTTTGCCATGGAACAATTTAGCATTTCTAGACAGTATTATGCTAGAGCCATGCTCAAATCAATAATTTCTCAATCACCACATTCTCTTATTCACATATCATATGCACATGTCAGTAGTGCAAACTATACACTTGCACAAATCTCAGTACACAACTAATGTTTTGATATCTGCACATTATGAGGGTCAATTTCTATGTATCCCTCAATCCTAGGTTGTTCATAAGGATTGTTGTCAAGTTTACAATCCATGCTAAATGCTGATCTCTGCTGTGTGTTCTTTCTTCAATGTGACGTTTTATGCTGATGGAGATCTCGCTTTTTCACAGTGACCTTGAGGCCATGCAGCATAGCAAGCACCAGCATTGTGCGGTATGTCACATGGTGTCCAGGTACCAAGTGGATGTGGAAGAAGCGCAAGACTAGAGCAGCTGTCAGCTTCATTTGCAAGAAGGCGGAGTCCTTGCCTAGACACATCCTTGGTCCTGCCTGCAGCAGCCATCACACTGCAATGATGAACTTTGAATTCTCTCAATATTACTCAGGCTTTGCACAAAAAATTACAGACTTTCCATAGCTTTTTGGTCATGATCCTATTTGCAGTTTGGATAAAAAAAGTTCCAAGGGCTCAGCTAATATGTTGCACTTACTTGAAATGCAGTAAACTTGAAAGGTGATTCAGGTTGGTATATGCCATTTTTGAGCCAGCGGTCTGGCTTGAACTCAAGAGCATCAGCTCCCCAAATAAACTTCATTCGACCCATTGAATATGGAACATACCCAAGAAGCCATCCTTTCTTAACCACTGTACCATCAGGTAACACATCATCTGCTATTGCTTGCTTGCTGTTCTGCCATCACAAAGATCACAACAGTGTATGATTAGCATCTCCCATACAGTATTTCAGACTTCAATATCTGAAATTCACCGAATGTTTCACTCTCTTCAAGCAATTAGATCCCCTAGCTGAAAAATTTCCAAATGTCTAGCTCTCTTCAATTCCTTGCTTGTTCTTTCATTTCCTCAAAGATGAAAAGTGCAAAGGCCTGTGTTCATTGAGATATCTGTTGGAAAGAACACCTTGTCTTTGTGTTGATACCAAGTTGGAGGTGATCATCCCTTTCACCCCAGATCTTGGACAACAAAACTTTACTGTCTATGGAAAAAAATTGCAAGCAAATGTAGGCTTAATCTGATACCCTAAGCCTAACACTTTTGGAAGCTGACTTTCTCGTAAGATTATGGATTATAGAGCCTCTCTTATAGTGATTCCCAAAGCCTGAAAATACTGCTAGGAAATTCAGAAACAGAAGACAGTTGAAAGACTGGGGTCACATGGATGCAAAAGACATATGGAATGAAACTACTTGGTACCACAAGAAAGACAACAGGATAGAAACCAGTACCAGGGGCACCACTGGAAATAGCCGCAGAGTCTCTGATAAGGCTGCCTGCAAGTATGCCATCTTTCCTAATGTTTCAAATGTCAAAAGTTTGGCAAATGCTTCAAATTGTGCCTCCTCCACCAAATCTACAAAGTCATCCCTCTTCATCAGTATCAGTTTTTGCATCAAAGTGTCATTTGACAATTTCATTTCCAAAAATGTTAGGAACTTCAAACATGCTAAAAACTAGCAGTGAAAAAATCCACAATGTGTATTAAACCAATCAGCTGAAGTAGTACAGAAAGCTACATATTGATGCAATATCCTACCTTGGGCACCTGAGTTTGACTGTTCAATTGAACAAACCTCTTCAAATACCTTGTCAGCCACCTCCGGATGACAAGACATCATATAGAAAAACCAGGTTAGGGTTACTGCCGAAGTATCTCGTCCAGCAATTATGAAGTTCAGAATAATGTCACGGAGTATTTTGTCTGTGAGCTTCTCTTCACCCATTGTGCTCAAATGTGTGAATCTTGACAACAGGTCTTGTCTTACCATCTGCAGTATGTTATGAGATCACCCAAACATCAGTTTCCTCCCCTGTACAAGACAATTTCCCTCTTGACATACATTGGCAAATCAGAACTATACCATATTGGAAAGGAAAGGAGGAAGAGAGAAAGTACAATAAACCCTTAACCCTAACCATCTGTGTGTGTGTGTGTGTGTGTGAAAACATGATCAAGAGCATGAGTCCAACCTTTGTGCGCCTGAACAATTCAGCTGATGCCATTTCAGTCCTTCGTGTCTGAATGACTTTGTAGGTGAAGTTATCAAGCACCTGCATACAATTTTTGAGCTCCCTCTCCTTCCCAACACACATGAATTGTTTCAGTTTCCAAAATGGATCTGTGAAGCGGTAGAAAGAGATGTAATTGGCATCATCAAAGCATCTTGCAAATGGAATGTCTGGCAAAGAAGCTGACAAGCAGCCAAGCTCCACTCCAAACCCTATTCTGCAAGTAGTCTCCAGGGTCATCCGCATGCAAAGATCCTGCACCCCCCAGCCCCCTTTCCCTCCATCTCATGATTTTACAGAACCGTTTGCAGGAGACAGACAGACACTGGTCATCCTCCTACCTTACAAAACCAGGTTGATGATGCACACATGATCTGTTGCAAGAAAGGAGGGAGATCAAGAAGTGGAATAGTACAGAAATGTGAGAGGAAAGATTTGCTGGCTCAAATAAGAAAAACTGCACCACCACCTGTAAGTCAAAAGTGCTTGAGGATTGAGCATTGTGGGCCACATGGAAGATGAGTTTCAAGGCACACTCTCGAAACACATCAGTGCTGAAATTACGCAGTACTGATGATGCAAACTCAAAACTGGCGACATGCCGCTGTTGCTTCCATTCATCACCATCCACATTGAATATACCATGGCCAAATAGCTCTTGAAATGTTGTAGTATTTGTTGGTCCCTAAAGTCATGTCACAGCACATCACAGCACACAGCAAAACAAAACTTCCTGAGGAAGTTAGTTCAGGCAGTCAAATACTCTCATGGTGCCACACTGCAAGTCCATGTTTCAGATCTATTTCCCCTGAAGACTTTGTCCTGGTATGAGATTCAATCAAGTGTGCAACATCAAACCGATTGTTTCCCATTGACATGATCAAAGATTTCCCAGCATTCTATTATACAATTTTGCATTATCATCTAAGATGCAATACACACAGTTGTGTTTGTTCCACTGCAGTATGATACCATTGGGATTTGCAGGAACAGTCCTGGCCAGGATTAATGCCTGTTTGGGTGGGAGAGGAAAAAGTTTGGAGCTTCCCAAAAACAGATTTCTGCAACAAGTCAACTCGTATAGAAACTGTAGTAGTGGGACTAATCTAATCTAAATAGTGAGAGACTGGCTGCTTGACAGCTTTCAAGCATGTGGAGCTGCTGCTGATTTGCATATAGTAAAAGAGTGTTCCTTGCAGTATGGGAAAGCGGCATGATGAGGCAGAAGCTTTGATCAGTACCTTTGGGTAGTTGTAACATTTGGATTTCAACAATTGCTCCACACATGCAGGATCCACTGTGAACACTCCTGTGAAATTCAACTGGAAAGGAACGCGGAAGCTCCTAGTGTGGCGAAAATAGTCCAGAAACCAGTCGTGCAGCCTGTCCCAATTGGACCACAACTCTGGCACAGCACCTAGCAACGGCCAATTCATTGGACCTGGAGGAACTTGCTGTTGCTTGTAGTACTTGCACCACAGCCAACAACCCAGTACTACTACGAGAGCTACAAAACTTGCTATTGCCAGTGTGCTCCAGATGAGCCGGATGTGATCCATGGTTGCTACAGTTTGCAACACCAACAAAAAAAAACACAATGTGTAAAATGTAAATTCTCTAGTACCTAGCCCAGATCATGTAGTAGACCTGTACTATGCAGCTAATTTTCAGAGTGATGATCCATCATCCACTCTTTGCAACGGATTTGCACTAGTTGAGTTGCGTCGTTCTTCTCCATCAATTTATAGAAATACCCAACATCACACACAAAATGATCCAGATGCTTGCAGTGGAGTGCATGCAAACAGAATCTTTGCAACACGCGACGCACGTGGTTCTTGTGGCGTGATGAGTGAGCAGCATGGGTCCCAATGGAAGCTCATAGGTCTCTCTTAGAATCAGAGCTTGTCACGAAACCCCCCGTCGCTTCGTATCGCACTTATTAATAAGCATCACACCATATCACATCCCCTATTCACCTCTCCTACGAATTAGACGAGATGCCTCCCGAGTTCAATTTTATTCTTTCCGCAACGAGCCAATTTGATTAACCCATCACTCAAAGAAATTGAAACTATGTATGCTCCCCAAACTAGAAGGTTCTATTATGAAATATAGAGTTCCTCCCCTTTGGCCCACCTGTATAGGTGGAAGGAGGACAACATTTGCCAACGCATATGGGATAAAAGTGGGGCGCTATGGAGAACATGTTGGGGAACACATCGGGAACTTGGGGAACATATTGAAAATCTGAATATAACCCATTGGGAACTTAGAGGAAACACATTGGGAACCAGGGAAAAATGAAAAAAATCCTTCCCCCACTCCAAACTTAAAAGGAAGGCACCTTGAGTGCATGCTTGGGCCTTCCCATTGGCTGCATGAAATTTCTCTTCCCAAAGGAGTTTGTCACCATTTTTGGCCTGGGCTAATACTCCTTGCAAAGAATACTCTACCTAGTACCGCGGTCCCTATTGTATTTCATGTTAATTGGTTGGGGGTGCCTCACAAGTCCAACTTTTCTTTTTTTTGCAATGGGCCAGTTTGATTGGCCCATTGCAAAAAAAAGTTGAAACTATGGAGGCTCCCCAAAATAGAAGATTCTATGGAAAGATGGAGTGCCTTCCCCTTTGGCCCACCTATTAGGTGAGAAGGGGAGGACTTTGGGCAAAACATATGGGATTAAAGCAAGGTGCTATTTGTAACACCCTTGGGGAACACATTGGGAACTTGAAGGGAACATGTTGGGAACAAAGGAAAAATGAAAAAAATACAAATGAAGGGATATGTATGATTATTTATTTATTGAATTATTTTTTGGGCGGAGGTTCCTATGGTGGATGCACTCCAATTCCCACCATCCCTTTGACTCCCTACTAGGGGTGGTCCACGTGGAAGAGACACACCCCCATTGCTCAGTATATGACCTGGAAAAAATATTTCTCACATCCAAGTTTAGTTATTTTCATTTTTTTTCAACCTTGCCGCATAAAACTAAAACTGGGACTAAAAAACATACTACATAGTTATCAATTAATTAATTATCTGATTTTTCGAATTGATAATTAATTATTTGGCAAGAGAAGGATTTTCATGACATATTATCTACCTTGCACCATTGTAACCAGGCATGGAGGGTGTTAGTTGATGGTAGTGAGGAATATGCACATTGCAGGTTATCCTTGTATGAAGAACAATATTATGTAGAAATGACAGAAAGGGAAAGAGAAGAATGGTGGGCTGAACTTTATGATCCTGATGCTTCAGACCAAGAAGCTAGTAGGAATTGGTTGCCCAACATGACCCATTTGTTTTGGAGGTATTTAATGACATTTCAACCTTTGGATTGCTGGCTAACATCACTGTGTTAGACATGATGATAGGGGATGAATTTGTCTATGCAAATTTTTAGTGAAATTTCTAATGTAGCTTGACCTTGTGTTTTACAAGTATTGTCAATCTGGGTTTGCACACCTCCGCAATCAGCTTCTTGAAAGGTGGATGGGTTTAGGGTTTAGGTGGCTAGAGATTAGAGGAGGAAAATACTAGGCTTTCAATGCATGCAACTGAAACAATGAAACATCAATGCAATAGTTGGTCATACTTTTTTCAAAGGTGAACTCTGAACCTACCTTATCTTAGAACATCCTTTCTCAGCGGTCAATATGTTGTATCTATAAATTATGTAAGAAAATAATCCTATAAGTAAATGGAACCAGTCCTATATATTGGAGGAGGAAAATATTCAGCTTTCAATGCATGTAGTTAAAGCATTGAAACAAGCAATGCAACAATTTGTCCTACTATTTTCAAAATGTTTTCTAGGCACCACCTTTCTTGAAACATCTTTTCTCAACTGTTCTTATGTTGTACAGAATGTGTAAGGAAGTTCAGTCCTATAAACCTTGAAACAAGCTTGTTGCAAGTCCCTCTTTAAATGTGCAGCATAAATATCCCATGAAAGTCTGCAACCGATCTGCCCCAATGTACAAGCAAATCACAAGGAATCTACCAGATGTTGGTGACAGGTTTAGGGCCAGTAGTAGCCCTCCATTCATGTTTGTAACTTGTCTACATGCAATCTGTCCTCACCTATTTCTGTAAATATCAAATTCCTAACGTGGTTGTTCAATTGTTGTACCAGGTGGAATGGCTATGATCAATTAGGCCAAGAAAAGTTTTTTTGAAACCTTGGAGGCAATGTCCATGGTCAATATCTCCACATAGTAGAAGTGAGAGTCACATTAACATTTAAAAGTGATATCAATTCTTTGTTTGTAGGTTTTCTTGTTGTGATTAAACAAATTGTGGTGTTGTTTAGCTATTTAATCTGAGATGGAAGACTTGTTTGGAGGCATCCCACAGGGTGAAGCACAGCCCAATATGGTCAAAAAACAAAATGTGGAGATGGCAACTTGGGAATGTGGACGTGGTAATGTGGACTTGAAAATTGTGCAAAGATGGACTGTGTAATTTTGCAACTTTGAACTTGTGGCTTGTTGGCAAACATGTAATCCAATTTGAAAAACTAACCAAACTGCCATATTGTGGACATATTGATTTGGCAAAGGGTCCTTCAGAAACCAATCAAGACATAGTATTCCCTGCATAGTCTATATTGAAGAGTTTTGGTGAGAGAGATCAGGTGGGGGTTGATAAGTTCCTAATATTGATCATAGAATGTCCCCTTATGATCATGATTTAAGTGTAATGGACATTTCAACTGAGCTAGATTGGGGGCTGTATGGCTTCCAATACCCATTAAGGATATATAGACAGATGCATATAATAGCTGCACATGAATGTATAAGTCTTTATTCAATACTAATTGTGTAGAACGTTGCAATTGATTTCCAGACAACATGATCAAGGAAAGATTCACTCACAAGTGCAACATGTTCATGAACTTAAATAATAAAATCATGGCTTTCTTGCACATGGCTGTAATTTTTTTTGAAATTTTCCCTTGTCAGTTTTTTAATTACAGAATAAGAGTATAAACATGAAGAAGTTTCTGCAATCTCTCATATTTGCACATGTGGAAACTTTATGTAATTTTACATTTCAGTTATAATTTCAAATTGACTTCACTGGAAACTGGAAAGTAGTTTGATGTTGTTAATAATTAAAAGAAAATTGTTTGGACCTAAGTTAACTGTAATTGTATTTTGGAGTAAACAGACCTATGAAAACCAAGCATTTGTAAAGACAATAGACCTGGAAGGCCAAGCTCTATAATACATTGACAACGGCATACCCTTTCTCCTCAATAGTTCCTTTCAGAAATTTTGGTTCATGACAACTAAGTAAGTTCTTTCAGTCTCAATAATTCTACCAAGAACTTCAAAGTTGTCATGTTTTTGAGGAGCTTCAACTAAATTAGCAAGATGTCTTGCATTAAAGTAATTTATTGACCTTGTCTTTAACCTATTAATGTTAGCATATGATCGTAGAGTGTTGTACGGGGGAGCTAATGAAAACCTCTAAATGAATACAAAACTAACATCTGCTTCAACTTGGTTGCATATATGGTAGACTTTTATTGCTTGTTGGACCATCGTTCAATTGACTATTAGTTACTACCATCATGGGCAACAAAAAGAACCGGATGGGAGGTGTGGTGAGGCCAAGACCACGGGGAATTTTGGTGGGAAATTCTAAAGAGCTACCATGCATGGTAGCAATCTTGCTTACTGATGGTAACGACATCCCACCAATTGACAAGGAAGCTAAAAGGCAAAGGACAAAGGTTGAGTCTTTAAGGAAGGGATCTTACAAAGTGGCTTTGAAAGCTAGATCATCAAATGAGGGGATTCGAAAGTCTAAAGCTTCTGATCATAAAGTGAAGAAACTTGTTATAGAACTTGCCAAAATAATGAATGGTGTTTTGTTAAAAGCAAAGGATGTAGAGGCATAATAAGACGTTGTAGCTAAGCTAATGGATTTTGACTTGTTGAAAAAATTCATTCCTCCTATATTCTTCATGCCAAAGAAATAAAAATGCAACCCAAATTATCGAAAACATTAAAATAGGTTGAAATGTTGCAAGCCATGTTAAGACAAAAGACCATAGGATAGTTAAGCATGTTACACTTAGGATGGTAATGTTTGGACATGGTGGGAATGTGTCAACAATGGCTAGGGTTCTTTGGATTCATTGTAACAATTTGTTTGATGCAGTGCAAAGGCATCATCATGTCCTTGATGATGGTGGTTGTTTAGATGTAGTATGGGCTCCTCTAACAAAAAAAAGTCAGATCTAACAAACTAAGCAAGGATGTGGTAGATGTGGTTATTCAATGGTGGGTATCCCAAATCACTCCAAATAAGAAGGATGTGGTGAGGAGGCACATTGCACACAAGGTTTATGAATCCCACCTAACACATTACCTCATGGAAACTTAGGTATGTTGTAACAAGTTTATTATATCATAAAATGTTATGCCATTACTCAACAATTTTTGAAATGTTATCAATATTCGCAATAGGATAATCTCATATCTAAGTATTATGATTGGTCCACATCAATCAATTACGTTAATTGTGTAGTAAATGAAAAAGTCACATGTAATATTATTATAGCCAAATCAGTGTTTTCAAGCTTGTGTACTTTTAAATGATCATCCTCCTTTCAAAGTTAAAGTTATCCTTGAACTTGTAGTTTTGTTTTGACTTTAGTACATGTTGTTTAGTACTCTCGAGCATTAGAGTCCAAATTCACCCTTGTACTAATGGTCCTCTATTGACCTTATATTACTAAAGTTTAAAAATATTCAAGTACCAGCCTTCAAGTGGCTACCATGGGACTCGCATACTCATGTTTCAACCAAATACTAATTAAATACCCTTTAATTGGCAAGTGGTTTTCTAAGTACCTACTAAGTGTAATTTACCTTTTAAACTTACTTGCTAGGAAGTAGGTTGCCTTGTGAGTATTTACTAAGTAGCAAGTCCCCCCTTGAAAATTTCATAAATTGCATCAAGGGTCTTTGTTTGTCATGTGGTTGTGTGAGCCATACTGACACAACCATGTGCGGTAGTCTCAATTTTTAAAAATTGCATTAGGGATATTCGAGTGTGGTCAGGTTATTAGGGGTTTTTAGCAATTTCATGTTAAAATAAATAATGATAAGTGCGCATGGTTACATGGGGTTTTTTTTTTTTCAAAATTTGATATTAGATGAATGAGATGTAGGGTTAATTCTTTTCTTCAACAAAAGTTGGTAATCATAATTTAAAAACCTCAGTTGCGTGATTAGGGGTGAAAAATCTTTAGAAGGTTAGGGTTAGAAATAGACGCCAAATTTGTAATGTTTGGCAAAATATGGGTCTTGTTATGGTATTTAGTGGGTAGTCATGTAAACGATGATGTTTGAGATTCGTGAAGTAATTGAAGGGTGTCAATGAAAGGTCCAATGGAAATAAAACAATTTTCAAGCCTTATAAACATAAGATTAATCTAAAACAACTCAACGATTAAATAAATAGTGTGATAGGGTGGCAATGTCAACATGAGTTTCATAATGAATGAAACATTTATTTAGATTATGGATAAGCTCAACGGGGAGCTATAATTACATGTTGAGTCTTGGGCTATGCCACAATGATAGTTCATAACTATAGGAAATCTAGGATGCGTCGAATGATGCGAACTAAGTAGTTTGCCTTGCTATTAAGAGGTAATTAACGAATTAGACCACATAACCAATGATAGTGTCGAACACTGAAAATTGAAGACCATGCGAAGATAGAAGTGTCTTTAGTTTCGTAACAACTTTCATAAATAGTTTTAGGTTCATCACTAGAGGCAGGGTCAATTTGCAACAAAATCACCAAGATGTGAGAGTTTGAATAAATGCGATAATACCAAGCTCAAGGGGGTTCAACTTCAAAATGAATGCGCACCTCTTGCGGTTCATGATTTTCATCATGAGGATGTTGTGTCAATGTCAATTCTAGAGATGAGTCTAGAGGTAGTTCTTCATTCATTTGTGCAGCTTGAAGGCTGTAAGACATGGCCATATGCAACGCCGTAATTTCAAGGAAAGGAAAAAAAAATTCAATCAAAATCAAATCGACAATAAATGTGTGGAAGACTTGTTACATCAAGATGCATGGTTATAATTTATAGGTCAAAGAAAAAGAAGGAAATGTGTAAGTAACTACCTAAAACCATGGTAAAGTAAAACCTTAATATCAATGGAAAAAATGAAGGTTTAAGTAAAAAAATTTGGGAGGAAAGTGGGAAAAGGTGAAAAGTTGTTTCTCCTTGTCCTTCCGTGGGCCACCAAGCATTGGAACCTTCATTGGCCACCAAACATTGAAACCTTCATTGGCCACCAAACATTGGAACCTTTCATTGGCCATTAAGCATTGGAACCTTTCAAAGGCCACCAAACATTAGAACCTTTCAAGGGCCACCAAGCAATGGAACCTTCCATTGGCCATTGAATTGGGATCTTCCTTCACCTCCCTCCTTCTCCTTCTTTTTAAAGGGAAAATTCGGATCATTTGGGGGTCTTTTTTCGAACATAATTTTCGATTTGAAGCTTGAAAATACTTGTTATTACAATTGTCCTTCGGAGGAGAATAATTATTAGTCTTAATAGATGGTGGAAAGAAGAAAAATATATTGGATGATTGTAGTACTTTTGAAAGAATGGAAATGAGTAGGGATAATGTGGGAGCTTGAAATCTTAAAGAAATTTTATAAACCTTTTCGGGTTTGGTAGCACAACTTCTTATTGGTTTAGGTGCAGGACTTAAAATTTGGTAGGCAAATGCGCCTTGTGGCTAGATTTTTAATGAACTAAAACAAGTTAGATTTAGATAATGTATGTGATAGGAATAATATTTTAAGTGACTGAAAGTTTACAGCCAAGTTGAATTTTTTACCTTCATAAAACCCTTTTGGGTTTGGTAACACAATTTAACACTGGTTTAGGTGGAAAACTTGGAATTTGATAGGCAAATGCACATTGTAACTAACTTTTTAATGAACTAAAGCAAGCTAAATTTGGATAATGTATGTGATAGGAAGAATATTTTAAATTATTAAAGGTTTGCTTCCAAGTCGAACATGGCGTCGAATCCTTAAAAGTTGGTTTAAATGGGTGACAATTTAACATTAAATTCTAAGATTTGGAGTGTTTGAACTTTAAAAATATATTTATTAATTCCAAATCATAATTGATGCATAGGAGGTAAGCTATTTGGTTTCAACTACAAATGCAACTTAACATTTATAAATACATTTTGTATTTTTTTCCTTCATCGGTAGTGTATGTACCTCCAAGTATAATCACTTCATAGAACTAAAAGTAAAGGGATAGAAAGTCGCCTCACAAGTTGGGAAACACTTAAGATTTTTTTATAATTCAAATTGCAATGATTAGTTTCTTATATGATATGTTTCATTTTTCTTTAAACTTGTTTCCCCTTGAAAACTTGTTTAATTATTTCCAAGGTCTTTGTATGTTCTGTGGTTGGGCATTCTGAACTATTATCACATAAACCATAATCTAGGAAATACTTAAATATTGAAGAAGATGGATTGTACTACACTAATGTACTGCCCAAATTTTTTTGTTGTCTAGAACTCAAGTGGGAAACACTTAAGGTCATTTTTTAAAACTCAATTTGCAATGATTGATTTCCTATGATATATTAACAAACTTCATTCTTCAAAGTTATTTCCCCCTTAATTAGTTGGTTAGTTGTATCACCCATGATACACCACAAGCTAAAACACTTGACCCAAACTCCGAATTCAGGACTGGAGTTCTTCAAATTTACCGGAGGCTTGGTGCAGCTCATCTTGTGAACTTTCTCCAACTTTGCTGATAAACCCGAGTTTCAAGAAAAGTTCATGATGAATAATACAATCAGTCAAAAGTAAAATTAAAGCATTCTGTTCAGATGGAATTTCTAGTCATCTTGACACTTCTGGGCCCAAGAAAATCATAAGTACGTTCTTCGTTCTCTGAAGCAAGAAAGACTTCATTTCATAAGATGTTTAGCACATACAAAGATCGCATTTTGCAGAAACTTCAGCCTGGATGAAGCTTGTAATCACCTGTTCAGTGTCTGGTATGGCATTCAGAACGTCCACCAGAGGCTGGTTGTAGGTTTTGAAATCGGTGACAGTGTTTGGATCCACAGTGCTGGTGCCACAGGATGCCAAATCCACAGCAGTTACTTTGTACCCCTCTTGTTGCAGCAACGCCATTGTCTTGTCTTGTAGTACATCCAAGTTCCGTGCCAAGCACCATGCACAAGCACCCAATGCAACCTCTCAATTGCCATCTTGTCCCTCAGGTTGTGAGTGAAGAAGTCTGCCTCTATAATCTTCTTCTCTAATGTCGCTCTCAATCTATCACTAGAAGGCCTCAGACAAACACAAAAAACTTACACCAAAAGCTCAGCAGTCCTGATGAGCAGCTTCTTACGTAGCTCTAGACTTCAAAGCCAGAATCTCTGCAGAATTCCGTGCAGTCTGGTCCAGAGAAATGCAACGCGCCCTGTCACTTGCGCAGAGTCAGCAGTCCAGATAAGCACACCTACACATGAGATATAAAGAGATCTAATGACTTGTAGTCTTTTTTTTGGGTCAAATTTCGCACGGCTGCGGCTACAAAGCAAATCTAGAGCGAACTCTGTGACGTCGCCATATGTAGACAATACGTTCCTGGAGGTAGGTATTCAAAACAAAGTCGCCAAAACAAAAGGAGGATTCTGAAAACAATTTTACTTTACGCTCTGGTCTCTAACCAAATTTGACTCATTCCTCTGTTACCCCAACATTATATGTGCACAGTTTGTAATTATCCTTGGGTGAACCAGCACCCACGACGTCTACCATGGTAAAAATCACCAAATTGATTTAAATTGTTTATACATGTTACTAATATCCCAGGCTTAGACTAAATCAGACTCTCTGAGTTCAAATCTAACATTTTTTGTGCTTCATATCACCAGGCCTCACTCAAAAAGGTAAAGGTACCAAGTACCAACATGGGTGCCAGAGTGAACCAGCCTCCATGACTGCACCAGTTGGCCGTTCTGTCCATAGGAGGCTGTGTTTTTCATCCGCCTCTTCACCCTACATTAACCAACATTCTACCACAGTCAATTTTTTTGCCCAGTGACATTTGACCTTCTTAAATATTTTGGGCTAATTTTTTCTCAACCCTGACCTCCATACTACCCTCCCACCTAGTTACCCTACTAACCTACCTACGCTACTGACCTACGTCTTAGCCTAAACCCTAAACCCAACAAACTAACAACCAATCCCTTACCTACCTTTTCTATCTTTTCCTAGCAAAACCTATATCTCTTCGTGGCTAAACTATATCTATTCTTGGCTAAACTTTTACCTCTTGGCAAAACCTCTATTTTTTTGGTTAAACTTTTCTCCATCGGCAAAACCTATATATTTTCTTAGCTAAACTTTTCTTTCTTGGAAAAATCTATATCTATTCGTGATTAAACTTTTCTCTTTTGGCAAAACCTATATCTTTTCTTGGTTAAAAGTTTTTCTCTTGGCAAACCTTATATATTTTCTTGGCTAAACTTTTCTCTCTTGGAAGAAATCTATATTGTTTCATGGTTAAACTTTTCTCTCTTGGCAAAACCTATATCCATTCTTGGTTTAAAAAATTTCTTTTCAGAAAACCTATATCTCTTCTTGGCTAAATTTTCTCTCTGGGCAAAACCTATGTCTTATTTTGGCTAAATTTTTGTCTCTTAGCAAAACCTATATCCCTTATTGGTTAAAATTTTCTCTCTTGGCAAAAACTATGTCTATTATTGGCCAAACATATAATTATTGGCAAAACCTATTTTATTTCGGCTAAATTTTTGTCTCTTAACAAAACCTATATCTCTTCTTGGCTAAAATTTTCTCTCTTGGCAAAACCTATATCTATTATTGGTTTAATTTCTAACTCTTGGCAAAACTTGTATATCTTCTTGACTAATTTTTTTTTCTTTTGGCAAAACTTTAAACCTATATCTATTCTTGGCTAAACTTCTAACTTTTGGCAAAACTTATATTTCTTCTTGGCTAAAATTTTCTTTCTTTGCAAAACTTATATATCTTCTTGGCCAAACCTATATCTTTTTTTTTTGCTAAACCTTGCCCTTTCAACAAAACATTTCTATTTGTTGGTTAAACTTTTACCTCCCAACAATTCTTCTATATCTTTTACGTTAAACCTATATCTTTCAACAAAACCTTTGTCTCTTTTTGGCTAAAACTTTACCTCTCGACATAATCTTTTTACATAGTTGGTAAACCTTTACCTTTCAACGTAACCTTTATATATTTGGCTAAACCTCTTTATTTCATAGTTAAACCTATACTTTTTTAAAGGGAAAAATAATAATGTTTGATTTTAATTAGAACAAATACTCAAGCAAGTTTTTTTTTTTTTTTAATTCTTATATTTTCAATTATTATGTAATTCAATCACTTAAATCATAAGAAAATTAATGTAAAACATATGGTTTTAAAAAGAGGGTTAAATTTACATATAGAGGTTGAAGGTTTAGGTTTTAGGCATTACAATACTCGTGTCAACCTTAAGTTAACACCATGTTTGTAATGGTATGGAGTTTCTAAAACTAACACCTATTATATGGGTAACATGCAAGTATTATTTATTATGGTAGTTATTAATAATAGTTGAAGATTTAATCCAACATGCAATACCCACATATGAAAACAATGCCATTTGTGATTAAAATGAAATTTCTTTTTTTGAATTTTTTTGTGGTTTCATTTAGATTATTTTTTTAATTACTTGTACTTTTATTTTTATTCTAAATTTTCTTTTTTTTTTCTTGTTCTAGATTATTTTTCTTTTATTTCTATTTCACAATAATTTTTTTAATTTCTAAAAAAATTCAAAATTATCTCCGTCATTTTTTGTTTATCATTAATATGCATATTTATGACCAACATTTGGGTATTATGTGAAACATGAAAAAATCCAACCAACATTTTGCCTCAAATGAGTATTACACAATTTTATTTTACTTTTTTTTTAAATCTCATCACAATGTCAAAAAAAAATTAAAATGAAAATATGGCATATAATGGACCAATCATGTTGTGGTGAAACTTGAATGACAATGGACCTAGATTTTGCAATACCTTCATGATAATATTGGGGCCCCTTTGGAATTGAAATGCAAAAAAAACAAGTCCTTGCAATTCCCATATAATTTCTACTACCAATTATATTTCATTTATATAAAGGTTTTAATATGTAGGTATTGCAAATAATTACCCCTCCATCAGTTAGGTTAGGGTTACTAGAAAATTTGGAAAACTACAATACCTACATTGTCAATATCCACCACAAATGTTGAAGTATGGGTGAATGTAATTTGTACACACTCAATTGTGATTACTCACTACGTACACCAACAAAATAATGCTTTCATCATATTTTTAAACATGTTGATATTGCAGTACCTTCATCCAAATACACACTTGTTGTGAAAATGAACTCATTGGCAATACTTGAACCTAAAACTTTCACTATAACCACATGCTACATTACTTATATCTAGTAAAGGAAATTTTCACTATGAGAACAACAAAAAAGACAATACTTGCATCAAGATGGCAAATCCCCATTGGAAAGGTTATGGGACGGGCAATACCTTCATATATCAAAACAAAAAATAATTATGTCCCATGTAATATGTGAAATTCTATGCAATATGATAAAGATTGCTCACTAACCTTAAACTATTGTACATTAATTGTTTAAATTAATATGGTGTGTTATGAATTGGGGGTTAACTTTCAAGCTCATTGTTTAAAATTGAGACCACTAACACATTATTATGGTAATACATCTCATCTTTAAGGAAATGAAAATTAATATGGGAGAAAAATACAAGTGGAAGTATATTATCTATTTATATTCATGAATTATCTTCCTATTTCCCGTCATAACACCTCCACAACATGTTTTACAATGTTGACCCATCTTGTGGACGACAATATGTTAGCACCCTATGCCAAACCCCCTGATTGTTTGTTGTGTTAAATCGCATATGAAATGATAATCTAACCACAACATCCAACTATTATGCATCCATGGGGTTGTCCATGCTCGACAGTGATTCATGGGGACTTTGTTCCCAAGGGCGTTGAACAATTTGGTCGTTCATTACAAGCAAAAGATCTCGAGTATGAGAAGTACTCAATGTTGTTGATTCAAGAAAAAACAATATTGGTGGTATCGGTTGAAAAGAGAAAGGGGGAATGACATGGAAAAATCTCGGAAGAACCTAGGGTCGTCCTGTAAGAATTGGAGGAATTGTTGTAGGAGTTGATCTAGTTTCTAAAGGAGTCAACAAATTTGCCATTACAAATCTATCCAATTGATACAAAAGCACATTACTGATTTGTTGGCCTAGAATTGTCCTCCAATCGACATAAACCCCAAGCACCACCTTCACATAAACCATTTGTGCCACAATCAAAAGCACCTAATGGCCAAATTGGTTTGTGATGAATGACCATAATTGTTTGGTCTTTGGTCACAATCACGATCTTTGGTTTGTGATGAACGACCAAATGAACGAACCAATTCTTGGGAACCGTCATGGCCATGTGCACCTCCAACATGCGTGCCTTCATATGTTCATCCAAGCAACTTGTATATTGGGCAAAATTATTTTTCTTATGGGCCTCATGCCTAGAAAGTGGCCACTTCTTGGCAATGTTGCACCACCGTACATAGTGCAAACATAACATGTATGATCAAGGCTAGGGTAGGTTTGGCCATCTAGCATTTGCTACAACAATTGGGCCTTCAAGTGCTTTGATCTTTGCCATGTGTTGTCTTCCTTTTTCACCATGGCCCTTGATCACTCTCTTTTGGTTCATATCATCCACCATCTTACCCACATTCCACTAATAAACATGTAATTTAAAGGTAAATTAAGGTTAAGGGTGGGGTAAATTAAGGTTAAACTTAGAAAAACATAATAATGAGTTGGTATGGAGGTCTTTTAAAAAGTTCAACTATGAAATCTAGCACACAATTGGCATTGTGAATTATAAAGCCTTTCAAAGGACTCCCATTTTCTTCCAAGTGTATGGCATTGATTGTTCAAAGCAAATAGAGTCTTCACACATAGGGAAGAAAATACATGGAATGATAAATGTGCATTTTATAGTGGACCCACACATGCCCAAAGCCCCAAGACTTGGCCCACACCTATTTTGACTGCCTTTAGTTGCCATTGACTGCACGATTTAAGCATTATGCCTAGTCTAGTGGCCCAAATTCCTTGGCAACCAAAATGTTCAACCGTTATTCAACAACTTGCAGGAATTGTGGACTCAAGGCCGTCGGATGGTGACCAAAAAGTGGTTTGGTCACCATTAGACCAATGCATCGTATGGTGACTGAAGGCAATCATAACAAGTTCAATTGCCATTAAACATGTGGTCACCAAAATTTTGTTGGTCGACTATACATATAGTCTTTAGTTGGTGACCAAAAAATCTTGGTCACCTTTAGGCTTTGGGAATGGTGACCAAATGTTTTAGGTTGCCAACTATCTAAATGGGCCGTTGGTGACCAAAACAATTTTGGTCACCATCCAACAATGTTCGATAACCATGCGTGGTTAGTACATGGGAACGTTGTTGGATGGTGACCAAATTTTTTTGATTGCCAAATTCTTTGGGTGCCTTTAGTTTTGGGATTACCCCTAATTTAATTTATATAAAGAGTTTCACATTTTCATTTCTCATCACTTTATTTTCAACTTGTATAACTCCGATTGTTTTGGACAATTGGTGCGCAATGTCGCAACCTTAACTTTGGGCTCGCGACTAAGGCAAAGGGGTTGCAAGGGTGTGGGCTAAGAGGAAGCCCAAGAGTCACATCACATACTCCCAGGAGTGTAGGAAAGTGTGAGGGAGTGAACCCTCACACTCCCAAGTCAACTCCCATTTTGGGAGATGGAGTCCCAGTGGACTCCCAAAACTTCAGAGAGCGATTTGAGGGGTCAAAACTCAATTTCTTGTGACGTTATTTATATCATTGAAAAGCTCTTGGAACTTAAATGTCTAAAATGGGCTCGCATTTCTCATTTGGACATTTGAAACACAAGTTATGGTCAAAAGAAGGGCCGGGAGTCAAATTGCCAGTTTGACTCCCGACCAGAAAAAATCGGGAATCGACCCGATTTTCTTAGCTATAAACAACGTGCGGCATATTGTTGGAAAGCTCTCGAGGAGAGCTACAACTTTGCTTTAGACCTCACCTTGATCCGAAGTCTGCTCGTAAAGTTATGGGGCTCCAAAGTCGCAAGAGTCCCGGCTGGAGAGAAAAGCCGTTTGGATGTAGGCCCCGTGGAGAGGTGCAAAGTATACTATAAGGGGAAGGTGGTGGCTTCCCCCAAGTTCGGGCCATGGTGAGTCTTGTGTGTCCGTGTTGCCCGTGGCTCGTCCTAGCACCAAAGGTGTTCCAACTATGCACTAACCACCTTGTATGGGTTGTGTGCAAGCCCGTGTGAGTGAGTAAAGTTTGTCAACTCTTCCTAGTCCCATCCCAGAGCTCCAACACGCCCCTCTACCCCTCAAAGTGTTGTGAGCTAGGAAACGTGCCCCGACTCTTCCCCGATTCCTCCCTCTTCCACTATCTTGTACTTGGACTCACTTTTGAGTCTTTCCAGGAGTTGGGAGTGCGTCATTCAACACATTTAAAAAAAGGGGGGAGGGGATTGCATGCACCATTTTTTGTTATTTTTGTGATTTTAATTTTTTCGCAAAATGAAATATGTCAAACAATCAAGTTGAAGGAAAGATAATCAAGCAGGTTCGCAAATGGGACAACCACACCATCGTGACTTAGGACTATGAGGGGGTGGATATTATATATTTCCTAGGCCAAGAAGGCAAATATGATGCTGATATTTCTTAATTACTAAAGGATTTATTGTACAAGGACATATCATTGACATTATATGTTAAAATTGAGAATGTGATGGATAAGGAGAATGTGTTCATAAGCTGGAATCATAATGGCACTAGTGTCAAATATCTTCCATGTGCGTTTGAAGGAATCTATGTTTTAGATGTCTCCAATTTGTTAAAGACTTGTTGTACAAGGACATCCTAATGGAATTTCATGTTTATGACACACATGACTATTTCGACACAATATGACATTTGTTAATTTTCAATTGAAGTCATTAGAGAAAAAGGAACAAACATTTTCACCAATTGAAGCTATGTTTAAAAACTATTGGAAATGTCATTTTGATAGTTTATTATCAAGATTTCATCTTTTGACAAAAAATGCAACTGATTTAGTTTGAATAAATTAAAAACTTTTTTTCTTGTAATTTCTCCTTCTCTTTTGATTACAATAATTATAGCTAAATGTTCCTTTCTTTTAATCCCCATTAAAAATATGTGTTACAAAATTGTATCAAATTTTATTCCCAACAAAGAAGGATTGTTTTCCATTTTTCCATTAATTATTCCCAACATATTCCCTTCAAATTCCCAATGGGTTCCCATTAGTACCCCCATTTTTTTATGAAGGGATCACACAACATGGCAATTGAAAAGGTTTCAATCACCATTAAAGGGGGAAAGTGAAGAAAGAAAAGAACAAAGGGTGGGGGGGAGGGGAAAGACATTGTGGCGATCGAAAGGTGTGGTCGCCACATGTGGTGGTGATCAAAAGGTTTTCCATCACCACATGTGGGTGATGACCAAAAAGTTTTTGTTCCACAATTGCATGGTGACTAAATTTGGTTGCCATCCAACAACAACAACTAAATTTGGTCACCATCAAATGATGATTATGAATTTCAATCGCCCATGATGTATTAGGTCCATTTTTTATTGCAATCTTGGGATTTGTTAGATGGTGATTGAATTTTTTCTTAACCATCTGACAGTGATCGATTTTCAAAGAGGTTTGTGAAGGTATATGAATTTTTAAATGCAACTTTTGATTCATTTTTTAGCACTTTTGTTCTCATAGAAAATTTGAGTTTTGTGCCTTTCAATGCCCACTTATAACATTGCATGGGACCTTGGGTGAATTGAGGTGAACCTTGGTGAAGGGGCAATCTTTTTCACATTTTGGAATTTTTTTTTAACACATTAAACCTTGACTTTTCAAAACTTTAATTGCTATTAACAATTAATGTTTGGAAAGACTTTGGATTTTTTGTCATCCAAGATTTCAACGATGTCATTGAGTAGATGATTGGGTAGACAACCATCAAGTGGACAATTTTACGAAAACCCCCAAAACAAGTTATCCCACACAACATCTAATATTTATTCCCCCAAACCTTTGTGCAACCCATTGTCAACCATGCACAAGTGAAGGGCTATAAAAGTTTCTAGTGGGGAAAACATTTCATCCACAAGCTTGAGGGCAATGATCTTAATTGAATTGCCACATGACAATTCCAGGAAATTGTCATGACATTTTTCATGGAACATACAATGGCATACCGTGATAGTGTTTTTGTGAACAAGCAAAGAACTAGCTTGGAAAAGTATAAGCAAGTCATTGAGCATCAGTTTTTGGCAAAATTAGATGGTTTTTCGTAATATATCAAACTTCAAAATTTTGAAAGGTTACCAATATGGTTTGAATGAAAATTTTCAAATGTAGCCATAAACTTATGGCAAAGGTTTGATGTCCTTTATCAACAAAAGGACAAGGTGTATTGGACCACAAAGGTGGCGAGCTTGTGTGAAAAAAATTCGTGGTGGGCCAAATTTTTGAAAATTTTGTTGAAAAAGAAGGCAAGGCTTGCACCATGGATGGAAAAAGGAGCTCAAAACCTTTTGGCCCAAATTGGAAGTTGTGGCATGTAATGGATTATTAGGCACAACGAATGTGCTCCCATTGTTGGGTGGAAATAATTAGGGTGGTTATGGTGTGGTGCACAAGGTGTGAATTGAAAGATTTGATTGCTTCCCAAGCACAATTGAATTGTTAAGGAAGACATTGAAGATGGATGATTAATGGAAAACATGTAAGCAACGATCAGTGGAAGCCTTAGCATGCCTATGCAAATATCCAAGTGTCATAAAATTCCTTGCCATCCACACAAAAACCATAAATGCATACACATTGTGGTGGAATGGGAGAACTCTTTGAGAATGTTGGATTACAACATAAAATACTCCCCCATTATGGATAATCTTGCCTTATTGCAACAAGGGGGGCAAATATAAAAGGGTAAACATGACTTATAACCTTTATGTGAAATCATGTGAAGTTGGCCTGGGCATTAATAAATATTATGAATGTAATACATCGTTGTGGAATTTTGCATAACGATTTGTCCAAGGACAACATTATGTTGCATTTTTCACCAAACAAACTAGATGTTGTGTACATAAGCATGTGCAATTGGGGTGAAGTTAGGTGCTTATAAGAGGTGATGTCATCATTGTATGGGTTTGCAAAGGAGCAAGATGCCACCAACTCAAAAAAGAATGCAATTGGTGGATTGCCCCATAATTGTTTTTTGTTTATAGCAAGTTAAGAACTACAAATTCCCTTTGACAAATGGCCAAACAACATGCCACAACTTTGAGGTTTGAAGCATATTTGGTGGGCAAGCTAACAAATGTCATATGGGGTGAAGATTGGGATGTGGAATATTTTGTGGACAATTCAACCAAGATGTCATTTGGAAGACTTATCCATGACATGTACAACCCAAATCCAAAGGCACAAAGAATTGTTCAACATGTCATGCGCACATTGATGTGGTTTCCATATAATTAGACTGCACCTAAATAGTGTTATTGAAGGCAACCATAGACAGTTTGTAGTTGTTAGATATGGAATATGGTGTAATTTGCATGATCTTTCAAAAATTACATGTTTTGGACTTGCAAATTTTATAAAACCCAATTTTATAAGCGAATCATGTTGTCATGTGTAATCAAATTTGAGATTTGTGAATCCATCCTCTTTACACATTTGAAATTTGTGTTTGGATCTATGCTCTATAATGATGATGGGTTTCTTATAAATATATGATACAATGATCATTTACAATTTTACACAAGTACTACCCATTTATTTTTTATATATTTGAATTTTGGATGATTGGACTTATCATTGATGTTTTTTTCTAATAAATACTCTCATGTAATTGATAGACATCAAATAATAATTTATTTTTTTTAAATCTTATTTAAATCAACATTTTTTAATGCAAATACAAGGCATTCGCTTTGTAAACTTTTGTTTTGGTTTTCTTTTTTTTTTGGCATTGCCTACCAAGGCAAGGATATTGTGTTTGGATTCATTATAGAATATAATAACTTAACAGTTTTTGGCTCCTAGGTAGTAGATCTATTTTATATGAGGATTTTTGAAAGATGATATTTTTGCTTGTCTTGAAACTTGGGATTAATGATAGAGTTGTGATATTTTAAAAAAAATTGATTTCTTTTAAAGGATTTTTTTAAGATTATATTTTTGCATGTTGAAATATTGGAATTTCCATCATTCTTCTTTTGCCTTGAGATATTGTTTAATGTAAATGGCAAGGCCATAATGTGACACACCAAAAAGATGCATGGTGACCGCAAATTTTCAATCATCGAAAAATTGGCAATTAAAATTTGTTTTTTGTTACCAATTGTAACAAGTGTAGCCTGAATGTCAAGAAAAAATTTGACAACCTTGGTGGGGGCATTTGAAATCGAAGGCTGGTTGTGATCCTTCTCCCCCTCAACATTGGGGGAGATACCATCCAATGTCAAAAGCCCACCCATGTTGACAACCCATGGTTCTTCAATGTCATCTTCATTAGGCTCTTCATCATTGGATTCATTGTCATAAAGGTGTAAATATGTAAGGTCTGCAACCATGGTACAAAACCTCCATGATTGGATCCATACCATGTCCCACAATATTGAATAATATTTCCCTTGGTGAGATCAACACGTGTCAGACGAATAACAACTTGGTGTTTGCACAAGTTTCCATGCAACACCTATTCAAATGTGCAACAAACATACTTGGTGAAAGGAAACGAAACCTTATAAGCCACATCATGATGTTGTTAACTTCACACCATCCATGCATGGCCAATTTTGTTAAAGTCATCCATCCCATGGGTGACATGGGTCTAGGGGATTAATGTGGCCTTTTCAACATTTGCTTTCACACTGCACTCCACAACCTTGTTTTTGATAAACATATGTTTCTTCATCTTGGTCATGTGGATGTAGTGTTTTAAAATTGTCTATACATTAACCAATCAATCTGTCAAACTCAGAACCTTTTTGTCTCCAAGGACAACCAATATTTCAAAGCCCTATGGTAAGATTCAATGGATACTTGTGTGTCTTCGCTTGAATGCAACATGTGTCAAAACCCCACTATCCACAAATTTGTGCCAACATGCATAATGCCCGCATTGGAGTTTTTACCCTAATTTAAATGTGCACGGATAATTTGGAATATGCACAACATGGTGGAACAATAATGGATTAAGAGTTAAGTCACATACCAAGTTGAAAATAACATGTGGACCCAAAAGTATTGAATTCATGAGTCATTCGACAAATGTTGGGTGAAGCTTTCAATATCCTTGTTTTTCCCATGATTCATGAAAGTTTTAATGTTTTCACTTAGTTCAATGGGCATGTACATGACAATGTGAAGGTCATATAATATTATTCACCTCATTTCATTGTCTTTGATTTTTTCCATTGAATGCAAGTGCTAGGCCTTCAAAACATGCCATGCACAAAGGTAAGTGGGCATTAGATCTTCATCCCACACCATCCTAACCACACATATATAGAATAACAATTTAGTACAATAGTTGACAACATTATCTAGCTAGACGTGGAGAATGTGAAAAGAAAATTTAACATTATTGCTTGTACATAATAAAACAAAATAAAAGTGTGGAGTGAAGATAAAACCCATCACAATGCTTGTAACTCTTGTGGAGCACCATCAACAATGAAACATGAAGGTTTCCACATGGGCATCTTCCTTTGAAACTTTGTTTTCAAAGGATTTAACCATTCCACCAAATCATTACATGTTTGACAACTTATAATGATCCATGTGACTGATGTACATTTTAGTGTGATGTGCATCAAACGCCATCAATGTGAAAAATGAAATTTCACATCATTGGTGCTGAAGGTGGCATCCATTGAAATTACCCCATTACCACCCAATGAAACCATGGATTGCAATTGTGATGGAGTTTGGATCCCTATTGCAAATGGGACTTTAATTCTATTAACTTCATCCACATATTGGAAATAAACAACATCATCCAAATGATTAAATGCCCATGAAAATGGCCAAGTTTTTGTGTAAATGCCAACTCCCTCTTTTGTGTTTGCCATCCAAGTAAGTAATGTCTTGTTGCCTAATGAAACCATCCCCCATCATGGTTTCTCTTACATTGACTCTATCCCACCATATCACCTTATGCTTGTCATATATTTGTTTGATGGTGTAGCTTAAGCCTAATTGAGTCCAAATGTGGGTCACAAATGGCATCGTTTACATATGTGGGCATTGCATGTTGGGATTAAATTTTCAACTACTATTAATAATTGCCATAATAGATAACACTTAAATGTTGCCCATATAATAGGTGTTAATTTTGGGAATTCCAAACCATTAAAAACATGGTGTTAACTTAATGTTGACACAAGTATTGTAATGCCCAAAACCTAAACCTTCAACCTTTATATGTAAATTAACCCCTTTACAAACCATATGTTTTACATTAATTTTTTAATGATTTAAGTGGTTGAATTAAATAATCATTATAAATACAATTTTTTTTTCTTACCTCTTTAGTTATTTTAAAAATTAAAATCAACATTATTTTTATGTCCTTGATTGATTTCTATAAAAAAAATGGACTGAATTTCATTTTCCTTTCATTTTACAACTTGTGGATTCCATTTTTTCCCTCTAGAAAAGTAGAGGTTTCATCATGAAATGAAGAGGTTTAACCAAAACATAAAAATGTTTTGTTAAAAAATATAGGTTTAACTAAAAAGATATTAAAAATTATTGGGAGATAAAAGTTTAGCCAACAAATAGAAATGTTTTGTTGAAAGGTCAAGGTTCAACCAAAAAAAAGAAGTTTTTTCCAAGAGTTAAAAGTTTAGCCAAAAAGAGATATAAGTTTTGCTAAGAATTATAAACTTAGCCAATAATAGATATAGGTTTTAAGTTTTGCCAAAAGAAAAAAGAAAATATATAAGTTTTGCCAAAGAGAAAAAATTAGCCAAGAATAAATATAAGTTTCGCCAAAAGTTAGAAGTTTAACCAAAAATAGATATAGGTTTTAATTTTTTCCATGAAAGAAAATTTTAGCCAAGAAAAGATATAAAGTTTGCTAAGAGTTAGAAGTTTAGCCAAAAATAGATATAGGTTTTGCCACGAAAGAAAATTTTAACCAAAAAGGGATATAAATTTTGTTAAGTGAGAAAAGTTTAGCCAAAAAGATATAGGTTTTGCCAAGAGTTATAAGTTTAGCCAAGAATAAATATAGGTTTTGCCATTGCAAAATCAGTGGGGTAGGTGGGTAAATAGAGTAGTTGGTGAAATACAAGGTGAAAAAATTTGATTATTGAAGTGTGGGAATTGTTTTTTTTTAATTCAACATTTTTGACTATGGGAGGTTCAATACTTGGGATGATCACTTGTTCATCCCAAATGAGACTAGTGCAATGATGGGGGTTGGGTCAACCCAGCCCCAACATGGGTGTTGAGTCACCTTTGATGTTGTAATTACACCATTTGGATATATCTTATATTATACATGCAACTAATAATTGATACTGTCAAAATTAATTAATAGTCATAAAAAAACAAGGTTCACTTTTAAATAATTATATTTTTCATTGCTAAAACATTGGATAATTACAAGAATTAAGTTAAAAGTTTACAACATTACTTATGTAAAAAATGGTGATATGTCATTCTAGAGGTAGAGGTGTCTCTAGTTTGTTGGGAGATCTTGACTTCAATTTCAAGGATTTGAGTCTTGGGTAATGTGGATTTTATTGAATTTTCTACCACCCTCCCAAAAGGTCAAACATCAATTGCAAAGTACAATATATAGTTATTTTAGCATGCATGTCACATTAAGGTACAACCATGAAATAACACATCTATGTATTAAAGAAGGTACTTTGTTCGTTTTGTTTTGTTTGTCATCTTGAGATCTCCCAAATCACAAAGCTTAAGGTACTTTGTTTGTTTTGTTTTGTTTATCATCTTGAGATCTCCCAAATCACAAAGATTCACACCATGCTATTGGTCTCCTTAGAAAGCCCTTGATCAATATGGGTGCACCAAGGTGGTTTCGTAATGTTTAGACTTATGAGGTAAGGAATTATGAAGCAAGAGTTTTTGAATATCGAACAATTTTGTCATAAAATATCAAATAAAATCAAAAGATTTAAAAAAAAAGAAGTTGAGTTGTATTTTTTATATTTTTGGAAATTTTTCACACGGGTTTTATGGAGTTAATTTCATAGTTTTTAGACCTAAGGTGTAAGAATTATGTAATTTTTGACTGATTTTTATCATTGAAAATTCAATCAAAAATCAAAATTTTAGAATTGGACTTCAAAGTTGGGCTCATTCATGATTAGGATTCCAAAAGGAGTGTTTAATTGAAAAAATATTGCAAAGGAAAATTGTAGATTTTTATAATCTTTAATATATTGCAACTATCTAGTGTATTATTGTGTTTAGGCCTACAAGTAGAATAGTGAGAAAAAAACTTTTAAAGCATCCAATAATTTCTAGATGTTGTATAGAAAGTCCTTTTGAGTTTTTGGTCAATTTACGATCAATTTTCCATATTAAATTTTTTATTACTAAATGAAAAAAATGCATAAAATGGTGCAATCAATTTCAAACTTTTTGTATAAGAAAATCATGTTTCCTTTTATGCAACTACACATTAATTAGGTAAATTCAATGGGAAAAAAATCATATGAAAATTTCAAAGTTTTGAAATTTTGAAACAAAGGGTTGCACAAGGAAAATGATTCATTTTTTTTTTCATTTTGATAATTTTTTATATTTATTAGGGGGTGCATGCATGAATGAGTGGACCAATTTGGGTGTCATGCCAACCAATTCTACCTTGTGGTTGCCATTGCAATGCCCATGACATTTTATAGGTCTTAAATTTTATTAAAATGGACTTGGTTTTAAAATCTTAACTTGAATATTTACATGATGCACAAAATCATTATATATTATAAAATTGTAAAAGCCATGGACTACACCTTTGATTGCCATTTTTATATGGACTATGCTATGGTCCATTGATTGATGGGGTGTCTGTTAAGGACTTCGAATTAGTAAGATATCATATCAAAGAAACATAGGAACAAAATAAATAGTGAGTTGAATTTTAAAACTATACTTACATCGACTTTTGAATGGGCTAATCATGAACATTTTCTCATAAGTCCATATCATATTAGACGAAGAAATTTTTAATGATTTTTTGCTTAGATGCTTAAAAAAATAGAAACTCTAGATGTGCCATTAATGCACTAGTACAAAATGTGGGTGCAATTCATTAGTTCTTATTCACTAAATCAATGAATCCACTATTTCCCCACTAGGTCTTGTTCACTATAACTAGTGAATTCATTCATAATCCAATGAAATCACTTGGCGTACACAAACACCTTTTGTTGTAGTCATGACATGGAAAAAATATGGAAAAAATCAATGCAAACTAGTTTAAATTAATTATAATTTCCCAAATATGACCAATATTTTGAATAAATAGGGATTTTGGTTTTGTGGCAAATTGGTCCACCCATTTGTGCACCTACCTTGGGGTCAAAATTTTGCACATGTGACCTACATAAAATAATTTGTTTAGTTGATTTCAAAGTCCATTTGACATTTTTGACATTTATGTTTGTGAACCAAAATATTCATGCACAATTATGGACACATGTGAAAAATCACTACCACCAAATAATTATCTTATTTTGGACTATTCAAAAAATTTCACTTAATTTTTTGTCATGTAAATATTATTTGTAAAATGTAGCCTTAAGAAAATACTAGAATCTTTTTTCTTTTTTTGGTACCACAATCGTGAATGAACCCACTTAAGTTTTTTAAAAACCATATTCCTTTTCAAAATTCATTTTATAGATTATCAAATGTGGTCAATGGCACAAGGCACATTAAGCTTATTCACGGTTGGGGTTCCAAAAAAAGGAAAAAGGTTTATAGAACTTTTATGGGGCTATTTTCTACAAATAACATTTACTTGAAACAAAATTTAGTGAGAAAAATTGAATAGTCCAATTTAGATCATTCATATGATGGTGGCGAGTTTTCACATTCACACATAATTGTGTATTAATATTTTGGTTTATAGTTAGAAACATAGAAAATCTCAAAATGAGTTTCAATGGACAACCAAACATGTTTTTTGGTATTTATTTTCTCCACATATGACTTGTGCCTAAACCCTAAACATTTTGAATCCATTGAACATAATATTTTTGTTAAATGGTTTAAAAAATGAATCCTTTGCCTTGTAGCCCTTTCCTTCAAAATTTCAAGACTTTGAAAATTTTGTAGAATTTGGTTTTTCATCAAGTTCATATAATGAACATGTACTTGAATTGTAGAAGGGGTCATGTTTTTGTTGTACAAAAACTTTGAAATCAATTCTATGACTTTATGTTTTCCTTTTGATTCCTTTTTTAAAAACGCAATTTAAACATTTGATATAGTTAGATTACAAGACTCAAAATGACATTTACATAGTATCCAAGTTGTTTTTAAATACTTTTATTAATTTAACAAGACAACATTTTATCTATTGGCATACAACAATCTACTACAATTATAATAAAATAAGGTAAATAAAAATCCAAAGTTGTCCTTTGCACTCCTTTAAATATAGGCCATTCTTTTTTTGTACCCCAATCACGAATACACCCTACTAGTTGAGCTATGAAGGTGAAAAAGTCAAGGATGTTGGAAATTCATCAAAAAGTTGTAAGAAAGGATGCTTTAACCAAAAGGTTGGTAAACAATATTCTCATGTCCCAAGACATGTTTTGTTCAACTCAAATATTTTATTGTACATTTTAACCTCAAGTTAGTTTTTTCATTAAATGATCCATAAAATGGTGAAATATTTTTTTGTGAAAATATGATGCTAAGGTGTGGAAAACCATCATACTTATTGTAGGCTACAATCTAAATAATTTCACTCATATATTGATATCATAGTATATCATGAAAATAATAATAATTTCATATTTTTAAATATATATATATATATTCAAAAACTTAAGTATTTGTCTTCTTAATGTGGAAGTTGACCCTAGGCTATGGCATGCAAGATTGCCCCAATCAATTTCCCAACTTTGCACACCATGCTCACCATTGGCCCAAGTTCGTGTGCCACCCGTGCAACATGTACAATGGATCATCTCTGGTAAGGTGCATAAACACTTTTTTTTTACCCAACTACATTTTTAATCTAGGACAAAATCTAATTAGTATATCTTAATCCATTTCGTAGTGCTTCACTTGAAAGATAAAGTGAAAATTTTGAATTCATGAGAAATGATAAACTATTGTTAAACAAGGTGTTTTAAATAAATTTTATTAAATTATTGGTGTATAATTACCTAAAGGCAAAAGTATGAATTAGTTGCATATTCATGGTTTATATAACTTGTTTTCCTTTTAAGGCCCAAATAAATTATATTGAGAACTCAAAGTGAGTGGAATTTTATGTGTTATTACTTCTGATATTATATGTATTTCCAACTTGACACACAAAAGTGTACATCATACCATGGAAACACTTTAATTTACTTTATGCCTTCCTTGACATTTCACAAGATACAATTTTGTGCATCAACTTTAGAGCCCACTTACTATTAATTGTATAAAATATTTCACCTTTTTTGTGTTGAAAAATATTTATTTCTATCACATACCATAGTATTTTGGCAGCTTTGGCAATAATTATATTATTTTCAAAAATATTGAAATTAAAAAAAATCCAAAACCATAAGTTTGTGAAAAGAATTAAAGAATATTTGAAAATATTTTATTAAATTGACAAAAATTTATTAATTATTCAATAGACATGTGTTGAAGTTGGGCCCTTTTACTACAATATTCCATGTATTTTATTACAAATAATTCAATAAATTTCCACACACAAAAAAATCACAACTTTTCAACCTAGATTTTGATTTGTTAGTATTTATTATTATTATTATTATTATTATTTGTGTAAAACGTTAACCTATTGCCATGTACCATTAAATCCTTTTCACTACAAGGAATTCTATCCATTCCAACCCACACATTTGCGATGTGTCCAAATGAACCATTTTTTTTACTATTGATGCAACTATGTTTTGTGGCACCATGGTAAAAATGACTTATATTCATAAAACAATTAAAAAGTGGTTTGTAATTACATATGCAATTATGGCTTGCGATTAATGTCAATTTGTGATGAAAATAAAGATGAAAATTGACTTATATCATTTTTTTTAGTGGCATCTCAAAATACATGAAAATGTAATTGTTTTTGTGACTTGGAATGCAATTCATAGGCCACTAAACACCACTTGGCATCTTATTCAACTAGAATTGCAACTATAAATCCTAATTACAAATGTATATGTAATTAAATGTAACAAAAATGAATTGGCCAATGAAATTATTGGATTTAGTGGTCTAATTCTTTTCCTTGGCTTTCTTGAATGAACTAACCATTAAATGTGTAGTAAGGTTTGGTAGGTTTGTGAAACATTAGAAGACCCATGGCAATGGTAGGTATGGACCATTATTTGGAATTTCCAACATTAAATTTTATTTTGTTGCTATCTCATAATGTTTTTAAATTATTTAATTAATTAGGTAGGTTAGGTAATAGGTAGTAGGTATTTGGTACTAGTATATAAGTAGGTTAATTATTAGTAGGTATCTTATTGTGTTGAATGAAATAGTGTTATGTTTAACGATTTAATTAGGTGGGCTATGTAGTAGGTAGATATGATAAATAATAAATATTTTATGGTGTGAATATGTTAGTATTATTAATTAATTAATTAAATAGGCTATGCAATTAATTAATTTATAAATTAAATTAGATAGTAGGTAGTAATTAAGTAGGATATGTAGTAGGAAGTATGTACATGGGTTAAATAGATAATAGGGGTAATTAATATGTGATAATGTAATTAGTATAGCTATTAGACTAAGTAGTAAGCAATAAATAGGTAGTTGGTCATATGTATGTGGGTTATAAAATAGGTATTTTGTCATGGTGATATGTGATTTATTTTTTTTTAAAATTGAATTAGGTAGGCAATGTAATTTATTTATTGAATAGGCTAACTAGGTAGCAAGCTTAATTTATGATCCATTTATAAAAATTATACATGACTACTTGTTCTATGTCATATATTTAAATTATTTTTTGGGTCAAATTATGATATATTATTAAAAAAATGTAATATAACTTGTTAAATCAAATATAGGTTTGAAATGTGAAAAATATATAATTTTCTTACATAAAATTTTAATCATAATTTAAAGTAAAACTTAATATCTTATAAGTGTAAAAGTAATAAAATTTATAGTTCCATAAAATCAATTAATTATATGGCATTAATTGATATTTGAAAACTAAAATCAAATTTTTATATTAATCTTTTACATTAGAGTAATATGGTTAATATAAGATATTTTATTATATTTATATCCATTTATGAGTATTATATGTCACAAAATTATATACCACAAATTTAAACTAAATTCTATTATTAAAATTATGATATTCAAAACAAATTTTGTATAATATAATTTTTAGAGTCAGATGAAGGTTTAAAATTATATATATATAATTTTTATTATATTATCCATAAAAAAAATTTCCATTTATAAATCATGTGATTGAATTAATTTTTTCCAAGGAATGGTCATTGAAATTGTATTCAATAACGAAATTCTATTTTATTTTTTCAATTGAGTTTAAATTTTTGAAAATAAAATAAAATAGTTATACACATTATTAAAAAATCTTTAAGATTAAACTTTAAAATGTATTATTTGTACAAAATATCAATAAGATATCAAATATCAAAAATGATGTTTTGTGTAATGTTTTAAATCAAGTAAGGTAAATAGAATGTACATCATTACATTGTCATAAAAAGTGAGCTGGTTTGGTGGTAAAGGAAATTATAACCATCCTTGGGGTTCAAGGATTAATTCTCACAAATGACATGAGTTGTGGTCAAGAGTGGTAGGTTGACTAAATATTCCTTACTTAAAATGGCTTACTAGGGTTAATTAGGTGGCCTACCTAATAACCTAAATTAGGCTTTTAGCCTAGCCAAGGTAATGACATGTGTCGACAACTTATATGTTGAAATTAATGAAATTATCAATATTATAACTTGCAAGTATAATATGATTTTTTATTTTTATATTTAAATAATAACTATTTAAACAATATTTATATAAATAATGCCATGTAAATTAATTTGGATGGATATAATGTTCATGTAAGTCGCATCTTTATGCAATTGCCATTGCAACTCAATGAATGCCACATTTTTTTTTGGTGATTGAAATTTTCTACAACTTGTTTAAGGCAACTAGAGCAAATTGTATTCAAATGTGGCATTTATGATTGAATGATAGTTGAAAAAAACAGTCATTAATATGCAAATTCCTTATAATGTCTTGGGATGCAAAGTACTTACCAATGATATTTTTTTCAATTTTATAATGTTGTGTCATTGGCTAACATTGCAAGAGGGCAATGAATATTATTTATTATTTTAATTTTGTAATGCTAGAAAAAAAAACTACAGACATAACAATCGTATACAAAAAATTGCAAGAAATTATATTAGAATATTTAATATTCTCCATTATTCTTCATTCAAGTAATCACTTTTGTACAATATATTCCTTAAAAAAATCGTCGACATCTAAAAAAACACAACACATGAACTTTCTTCTCTCTTCCAAAAGTTTTCAACTATCATATTATATCTTTCCAAAAACAATACCATTGTTATGTTTTCTTTTTTCTTCCACTAAAAGGTTTTGCTCTTTCCAACACAAAATTGAAACTGAATTTACCTAACAAGACAATGTCTCATAAGTCATTTTCAACCATAATTGAATTACAACAAAATTCAAATCCTAGTCAAAATTGTTTTTCCAAATGTCCTTATCAACCTATACATCTAGTCTATTATGTTTACATTGCTACAATCCATTATACCTTAACATTACCCCCCTATACCATGGATTATGTCCTCAAAATCCTTGATGAATCAATAGTACACTAAAACAATGTTAAAGAAAATGAAATTAAACAAATTATCTACATTTGTACATCCTCATCCTATGTTAGTTTTGATACTTTAGTTGGTTCCTACAATTGTTATTCATTCTATGGTTGGACCATAATAGACTAAACTATTATTGGTTATCAATGTGGAACTAACTTTGTCCATTATTGTCAATGACTACTGTAGTAAATATAGTACTTATAATGACATATTCATCAAACTCCAACTTACTATGCTCTTCTGATTGCATAACAATTATAATTTCTTCATGTAGTTTGAATGGTCCCTCACCTTCCACCTCAATTGTAAAATTTTGCAATTGTACAATATGTATTTCAACTTCAACAGTTGGATATCGTACTTCATGGGAGTGTTTTTTTCCACATTTGCATCAACACTTGCATTTGTAAAATGCCCATTTGATAAATTCTATGGTACATGTGGTTACAGATCCAATTCTAAAGCTTTTCGACTTGGACCTACACATGGATCCTCAAAACATGAACTTTGCTCCTTGGACTTTGGGATTTGTAACCGTGTGCCATAATGATATTTTGGAAAAACTTATGAATACACCTTAAGTTTGGTCATGTATAATTCCTCATTGGCATGATATTGCCTAAAGGCATAATTTATTTCCTCTTAGACCATGCCCTAAACAAGGTTCCACCATTTATCAATATTTATTTCCTTCAATTTTGTGGCCTTCATCTTGGTCCTCAACACTGTATAGTTCATTTAGAGTTCATGTCATATTCCCTAAGCTTATGTTTAAAGCAATAAGGCTTTACACCTTTATTCTTCTCCACAACATCATGTAATTGTTTAGCTTCATTTTTTTGCATTTGCATAGATCTATGATGAATGGCTTGATATTGAGTTGCGGCCACCTATGCTTCATTCTTTTCTTGGATTGCCTATTACAATTCCTCCTTCAATTGTTTTATTTGTTGTTCTTGATTTACAATTGCAACATACAACCTAACATTCATGTCTTTAATTAATGTAGCATTTTGAACAAACGTTCTAGTTGTTGACCTTCATCTGAAATTTCTAGTACTTAATCTTGTCCTATTTCATCTATCATATCCCTTTCCACCTTGAATGTTTTTAGAACCTCAACATGTTGCTCCATATTACTCCTCTTTTGCTAATCTAACAAACATTCCATGTTTACCTTGGCAATCTTTTGTTCCTTCATAGCCAAATTTTTTTTCCAAGATTGTTCCCGTTCTTCAAGTTGATTCTACAATTGAATGACTTTTCCATGGATTTTTTGTCCTTGCAATTGCACCTTCTCTTGCTCCTCCTATTTTTGTTACAACTTCAATCGAACCATTTTTACCAAAACATAGTGCATCTTTTGGCTATATTAAACCATTTGTTAAAACTCACTAGCTACTTTCTGATTCTGATGTGGCTACCTCTCTCTACCCAAAAGATTTAGGGTTTAGGTGTCACCGAAAAGAGAGAGGGAGTGGGTTAGACGAGAGTGAGCTGCAATCGCACCGAATCATCCAGTCATGGACGACACTCAGACCCGATCAGATCTGAGCTTCCTGACCTCACTACTGCACCTGCTCACCTTCACTCCAATCAATCCCTCATACACATGGATCCACAAATGCCTGATCTTTCTACAACAACCATCCTTCTCGAGACAAAATTACAAGACAGATTCACAAAGTCTGTTTCCCTGAACTCTTGGTCATATTAACACCTCAAGGAGTACATTTTGTCTATTCTAGATTGTGCATTCCTAGGGGCCCGCAGACTAACATCAGAAAACCAAACCTTTCTTGTATCCTACATGCTAATCACAATCGGAGATTGCAGTAGCTAGACCAGCAGACCTGCGCAGCGGAAGAAGATCAATTACTCGCTAAACCACTGCAATCCTCTCTCCTAAGACCATCCTTCCGATCACACCAGGCCTTCCGTCATTTAAGGAATCCCATCCCTCCTTCACGATTCTCCTCGTACTCTCCCAAAGCTTCCCACACAAGCTTACCATGCAACGTTACAAAATCCACACCTCCCAAAATCAAAGCACAGCCGCCTCCATTAAATTCATCTTTCGGCGGGTTTAAATTCCTTAAACCCTTAAAGAAAAGATCAGATCCCAAACCTTAGTGGTCGAGATCAGGTTGTCGTTCGGCCACCCCATAATCGGTCACATATGTCACCCCTCCGTTCCTCAAAAAAGCTGAGTCCCTCAGCTCTTCTGTCTTTGTGGGGTGTGATAGACTTGGAGATCCCTGCGGGGTCTCTCCCACTGATTCCCATCACCGCCCTGAAGAATGGAGATTCAACTTCCTTAATCAAAGTCAAGATTGCCCATCCCGTCAGTATGCGCAACAAACAGATATGGACCTTCCCAGCTGGCCGTCAAAGCCTTCTTCTTCCTGGGCTTCCTCATTTTGACCATCGTTTCACCAGCAATCAGTCCTTCAAAGGCTTGCTTCCCTTTTCTAGTAGCATATGCCCTTTTCTGCTTCTACTGTGCCTGTCCTACATTGAGCAGAACATTCTCATGAATGCTGGCAATTAGACTCACCTTCTGCATAAACTGTTCTACAGTAGTCTCCACGTCAGCGGTGTCATCAACTTCGACAGTCAACGAATCTAAATAGTTGTCAGCCCTCAGGCGTGGTGTACGCCCGGTCAAAATCATGAAGGGAGAGTATTTTGTGCTGGACTGAATTGCGCACCTGTATCCAAACATAACCCTTGCCAGTTGCTCATCCCAGCAATTAGCGTTGTCAGGTATCGCCGATAGCATCGTTATACCATGCTTGATCGTTTTGATAAGACGCTCAACCATACCATTGCACTGTGGCCATTGAGGCGTAGTGTATTGATGATGAATCCCGTAATCTTTACACATGGTGTCAAACTCTGCTGCCCACTCTCCCCCATTGTCGGTCAACACAAATTTGGGTACCCCGTACCTGCAGATCACATCATCCTCCAGAAACTTCGCAGTTGTCTTGGCTTCATGATCGGCCACTGCTTTTGCCTCACACCACTTCGAATAGTGGTCAATCGCCACTAGGATGTATCTGTTGCCTGTCCTGGTTTCGGGCAGTGGTCCTGCAGTATCCAGGGCCACCCTGTAAAACAAGTCACACACAGGTATGCTCTTCAACTCTTCGTCTCCAGAGCGCATGCTCCCGGTGCTCCTCACCAGCTGGCATTGTTGACATTCGCTTACTACAGACTTGACATCTTCTGTTCGGCTACGCCAAAAATACCTTCGACATACTTCTGCCAGTGTCCGTTCTTCTCCAAAGTGCCCCAAATCCTTGTGCATCTAGACCACTAGTCCCATTCGGTCTTCTGGCTTTGGCACCAACAAGCCTCTGAAGTACATCGATTGCCCCTGCCAGTGGTAATTGAGTATCCGCTTCCTTGCTCTTTTGGATTCCAAAGGATCGACGTTGGCAGGCAGCAATCCCCCTTGCAGTAATTCCATGCAGCTGACGTCCTCCCAGATGTCACTACCCTTGGAGTCAGTCCTACACTCCTCCTCTTCCTCAAGATCTGCGGATTGAGAGTTCTGTTCACCCTCTTCCAATAGTCGCTAAGCTGCCAGGACCAGCTCCAGCTGCTGTTGCTTGTCGTAATAACAGGGTCTTTTCCTCGGTAGAACCAGCTTCGCATCACTGATTTGCACAGTTCCATTCTCTCTCCTGCCTTCAACCTCTTGCGAAACACGCCCTTGAGGTTGCTCATCCTCAGATATAATGTCCACCATATATAGATGGTGGTCACTGAGGTGCTTCGAGTGATTGATCCCAAAATAGCAGGTACGATGTTGCACTAATTCCCTGTTCGTCCTCTTTATTCCGAACCAATCCATCTCTGTACCAGTCCGAACGACGAGAAACCTCCCTTCTTCCACATGTGTGTCGATTTGTGCATTCCCAACGTCCTGGATTTCTTCACAAAAATCATCATCCTCACTCGCTGGCCCAACCGGATTTCTACTTAAAGCATCAACATTAGTGTGCCTTAGGCCAGGTCGATGCACAATCTGAAAGCTAAAGTTCTGCAATAGGTCGATCCATCTGCCTCTCCTACCATGCGCGTCTGACACTGTTGCCAACCACTCGAGTGGTTTGTGATCAGTGCGCACAACAAAGTGACCCTTGTACAAGTACTGTCTAAAATGCATAATGCCCCATATGAGTGCATAACACTCTCCTTCCATGGGGTGAAATTTCTTCTGTGCCACTGATAGACTCTTACTGGCGTAGGCTACTACCTTCTCCAAATTCCCTTCTCTCTGGGACAAAATGGCCCCAACCCCCTTGGGTGACCAATCGACATCCAGACAGAACCCCTTCTTGAAATCGGGTCATATGAGGATGGCCGCTTCACTTAGTGCTGTCCTCAACGCTTGGAAGGCCTGCTGACAACCCATATGCCACACAAAATCAACATCTTTCCTGGTCAACTTGAACAGAGGAGCTGCCAGTCGAGCAAAACCTCTGACATACTTTCTGTAATATCCTGTCAATCCCAAAAACGATTTGACGTTCGTGACCGTCCTGGGCTGGCGAAAATGTAGGACCGCCTCAATCTTACCCGGGTCCGGTCTGGTACCATCCTCACTAACAACATGGCCTAGGAATGTAATACTTTTTGCAGCAAAGCAACACTTGTTCGGATTAAGTTTGAGGTTCACTCCCCTGAGCTTGCACAGAACCATATCTAAATGCTGCAGATGCTTGTCCCAACTACCGCTGTGGACGTTGAGGTCATCCACAAATACCTTCAGGAGCTCGCTTCCCAAATCCTTGAATACTTCTGACATAGTTCTGGTGAATGTGCTTGTTGCGTTCTTCAGACCAAATGGCATGACTGTCCAATTGTACAGTCCGGTCTTGGTGATCAACGCAGTCTTCTTCACATCTTCTGGAGCCATTCGAATCTGCCAGAATCCAGACTGCAAATCTAGAGCAGTGAACCATGCCGAGCTTCCCAGCTGATCAATTACATCCTCCACAAGAGGCATTGGAAATGAGTCACGTTGAGTTTGTGCATTGAGTGGTCTGTAGTCACCACAGAAGCGCCTGCTCCATCCTTCTTCACGGGCAAAGTCACCCGACAGGCATATTCGGAATTGCTGGGCCTCATCTTGCCCAGTTCCACCAAGGCGTCGATTTGCCTTTTCACCTCGGCCTCCTCCCAATAAGACAATCTACCAGGAGCAGCTTTGCAAGGCAGGAACCCTTGCGTATCTATAACATGTTCCCCAACAGTACAGCAACCCAACTCACCCTTGTTCCAGGCAAAAACATCCTGGTATCGCTCCAGCACTTCCCAAAGTTGCTTCTGCCTCCCTTCATCCAAATTGCGATCTACCTTAATTCGCTGGCATATTTCATTCCACCTCGCACCCACTTCTTCATGATTGGAAGAGTCCAAACGCTCGGTAGTACTACGATCAGAGTTATCATTGTCAATCTATACTATCTGCCGCAGCGTCGGAGTTGATGGGGTATTCGTTGGTTGGGGTTGTTGTAACATGAATGTCATATTGTCATTAGGCGTGCATTCAGCGCGCATGCTCTGCTCCGCATCAGCCACCCACCTTATCCAGTCTGCGTAGTCATCTCCTTCAGTAATCTCCTCATTCATGAAGTCATCCGCCTGCTCCTGCAATATTAGTTGCAGTATTTCTGACGGTCCCTCCGACTTCACCAACTGCCCCAATTCATCTTCCCCAAATTCATCCTCATATTCAACTTGCTTCACTGGACTAAACACCGCATCACCATGTTCGCTACCATCCATGCCTGTATCAGAATCCGATGAAGACTCCGCATCTCCCTTAGGTACAATTGTACGCTCCTTATCTGCTAACCAGTCATGATCGTGACTAATGGGTGTGTTCTGCCAGATAGTTGTAGCCTCGGGCATCAGAGCTTCCGACTCTACCCTCTGCAATAGATTCACCATTGTCAAAGGCAATACCTCTACATTGGCGCCTAGCCCATGCCTCACCTGGATTAAGCCTCGTTCCACATCCACAATGGTGCCAATTTTCATGAGGAAGTCTAAACCCAACAACACATCGTAGCTGTTGGTGTCGACCACCATGAATGTCATGGTGCACTGGACTCCTCCAACCTTTACTGGTACTTCACTGATCCTGCCAAGAGCCTGAGTGATGACTCCCGAAGCTGTCTTGTATGTCTCTGATCCAGTGACAAGGTGCATCATCCCTAGTTCCCTTACGACAGCAGCTGCCATAACTGTCATAGAGGCTCCTGTGTCCACCAATCCCTCAACAATGTAATTGTTGACCTCTACAAGCAGATGTAGAGTTTTACTTCGATGGGTTTTGTTAACGCAGATCCTCCTCAGTGTGGGGACTGCAGACACCATCGATACTTGATTTTCATCTACCTCAGTGTCCCTCCTCCTCCTAGCCAGCTTCACTAAACTTTCCAAGTGTTCGAGCTCCCCTGGAATAAGTAAAATGGTTTCCATTGGGGAAAGAGAGACTTTGCCTTTTATAAAGTGCGAGAGGATCTTGGACCTGACTGCAGCATCGCGGTCAGCGCCAATTCCATCTCCATGACCTGAGGGGTCGGATCGACCCCACCGACTGCAACTTCTACAGGTACTCTCCTTCTGGGTGCCCTCGTGTGAGAAAAAATGTTCTCACTTCCACATAATTTGTTTAATTGCTGCAGAGTCGTCGCCTCATCGCTGATCAGCACTTGCAAGAAGTTGGCAGCCCCAGAAGGTGATTTGCCATCTCTCGGCTTCTTCCAACACCTGTCTTCGGAATGTCCCAGACCTGAGCAGTAGTTACACTTGACTCCGCAATTTTCTGTCCTATGTGGCATCCCGCACTTTGCACATTTCGGCCGTGCTTCATTAAGCCTTGGACAGGCGGTGGCCAAGTGGTCCCCCCCTTTGCATATCTGGCATCCTCCTATGATTGTGGAAGAAGATGATGCCTCCTAATTGCTAACAACCCCTTTGAAGAAATTGACCAGTGTTTCATTCAACACAGTGACCTGCTTTTCCTTGATATTCTCTTCGGTACCCTCATCCCTCTCCTCCTTGAGAGGCTCCAATGGCATCTCACCAAGCTCGCCCAATACCCTTTCCACCTCAATTGCAGCAGCTGCCAATTCCTCGATGTCTGTAAATGCCCTCACAACGCATAACTTTTGGATCTCAGGCCTTAATCTGGCCAAGAACCATTTGCGTTGCTCTACATCTTGTATCTGTCCTTTTCGAAACAACTTGTCCAATCTTTCGAAATACTTCTGACCCCGTTCTTTGGGCTCTTGCTTGACAGCATCCATTTTCATTCGATGTCGTCAACGTCAATTCCGCCATACTTTTGTACAATCAAGGTTCGCAACTCAGCCCAGTCAGCTGGCGCTGGTTGCAACTTTCGGAACCATTCCTTGGCCCTACCTCTCAAGTTCAGCTTTGCGATCTTGAAAAGCTTATTTGCGGTGAGGTCCCGCACCTCTGCAGCCATGGTAAGTCTTTCTGCCCAATCGCTAACATCTTCATACTCCCGTCCCCAAAACAATTCGTCCATACCTTGTGGACTCGTCATCCTGACAAGAAACTCAAGTCTAAACCACAACCTTTAAAGAAGAATTAGTTGCAATTCAACCAAAAAAAGTGGACTGCTCACCTTCAGCGACAGGTCTTAAAGGCAAAGGTGAGAAATCGGATGGAATAAGAGAAAAGATTTGCTCATCTGAAGACTCCTACTGGAACTGCCAGCTTTTTCCTGCATCGCGCCAGATCCGCCAACAAATTAGATGTGATCGTGAGCCTCCATGCTCTACTCTGATAATCCGATCACCGATCTGGAACAGGTCCTCTACTCCAGGGATGTAAAGCCTGGGAAAATGGTTTGTTGTAGGAGCCGATTTGGGAACCCAAATGTCCCCTAATCTCGGGATGCTACGTAGTCGCTCAGCCAGCGAGGGCGTCACTCTACGCAAGGTACGTTGTGAAATAGTACTGTGTTTGTAATTGCGAGGTTGAGACCCAGCCTCTTGATCCATTGCTCACTTTTACCCAAACCTCGGTGCGTGTGTGGAATCCACTGTGAGCGATCTCAATGGCTATGTCTCCTATGCGAGCCGCTTCCGGGTCTATTCCCATTATAGTTACCACACCAAAGCCCTGAAAACGCAAGACTACAACGCCTCGAGGTGGCCCACCCTGATTGGTGTAAAAATCAAAGCTAAAGATGACTTGTTGCTCACGAGTCACATGTGTCAATACTTCTACTGAAATCTCATCTGCACTTGACGATGACATGGTAGCTCAATTGACATTGCATCTACACACTTAGGCCCGATCAAGACTACAAGGTCGCAACAAGCTTTGATACCAAAAGAGAGAGGGAGTGGGTTAGACGAGAGTGAGCTGCAATCGCACCGAATCATCCAATCATGGACGACACTCAGACCTGATCAGATTTGAGCTTCCTGACCTCACTACTGCACCTGCTCACCTTCACTCCAATCAATCCCTCATACACATGGATCCACAAATGCCTGATCTTTCTACAACAACCATCCTTTTCGAGACAAAATTACAAGACAGATTCAGAGTCTGTTTCCCTGAACTCTTGGTCATATTAACACCTCAAGGAGTACATTTTGTCTGTTCTAGATTGTGCATTCCTAGGGGCCCGCAGACTAACATCAGAAAACCAAACCTTTCTTGTATCCTACATGCTAATCACAATCGGAGATTGCAGTAGCTAGACCAGCAGACCTGCGCAGCGGAAGAAGATCAATTACTCGCTAAACCACTGCAATCCTCTCTCCTAAGACCATCCTTCCGATCACACCAGGCCTTCCGTCATTTAAGGAATCCCATCCCTCCTTCACGATTCTCCCCGTACTCTCCCAAAGCTTCCCACACAAGCTTACCATGCAACGTTACAAAATCCACACCTCCCAAAATCAAAACACAGCCGCCTCCATTAAATTCATCTTTCAGTGGGTTTAAATTCCTTAAACCCTTAAAGAAAAGATCAGATCCCAAACCTCAGTGGCCGAGATCAGGTTGTCGTTCGGCCACCCCATAATCGGTCACATAAGGTCCAAAAGTCCATATGACTTATCATTTTTACAAAAAAGAAAAAGATTCATCAAGGCCTAATCCAAGTAGTTTGCCATCTTTGTAAATCAAATAACATTACCAAAGCAGCCACTTGTTGCATTTGTTAAAAACAATTATCACCCCAAGGTTCTACAAATCCAAGGAGCAATTTCATAAGTAGAAATTGTCCTTTGATAGGGTTTGCAATCCCATTTTTTGAAGACTAAAAACAATAAATGTTAGTTCAAGGCTTTGTTGCATCCAAATCATGACTTTAAAGTTAATACATCTATAAATTTCCATAAAAATTAGAAGGTTTTGAAATTCAAAATACTCAATCCAAGATTCTACTACATCCAAATTAGGATTTCAAAATTTGTAACATGTAAATTTTTTAAAGATTATGTCATGGATTCAATAACCAAATATTACTTTATAGCATCAGTGTTCAACCATATTTCATCCTACTTATTGGACTTGAATATTAGCAATGAAATGTAGCTTGAATACATTTAAGTGTTTCAAGACTTAAAAACTTGTTGATGAATTTGTGTTTGCTTGTGTTTAAGCATTAACTTAAAACTTGACAATGAAATTGCACTTGGGAACATTCATGCATTATACCATAATGATGAAACTATCCTTGGGTATATATTCATACATTAAAACCCAATGAATGAAATTTTGCTTCAGATGTCTCATGCATACAAATTTGGTGATGAAACTGCAATTTGGGCACATTCTTACCTTCAAGTGTTAAAACCAATATTGGGTAGTTCTTTGACTTTGGTCCAAACTCTTGTGATTTTTTGATTAATTATATAGGCATACAATAGTCAAATGTGAACTTGTGAAAAACTTGCCCCCCTACAATGGAAAATTTTGGATTCATGGTGTTTGCCCCTTGCTCTTACTCAAAAAAAAAAAAACCTTGGGCTATTTCACCTTGACACCAAATATCAATTAAGGTTATTTGCCAAAAACTTGGCTTACATTTTTGAAAATGATGAATTTTCCTACAAGGGTCTAAGGTTGTTTTAGCTTTTGTTTGAGTTTGAGCATGATGGAGATAGTGGGAGCCCACAACAAATAGGTCACTGTACCTTTTCTCCCTATAGATTTCCTCTTGAATGCAACCTCAAAATACCATGCTTTGAGGGACAATTATCTATGTCATTGGCTTCCCCTTTATTCAAGTATGACATTTACAAATAAACTTGACCTACACAAAAGCGAGAGCTCTAAGCTTTCTAGACCACAAATTTCTTTCTCTTTCCCTCTCATAAAACTCTCTTTGTGCAAGTTTTGGACAGACTCATGTGGCTTTCTTTTCTTCTGGTCACTAATCTCAAAGTGTTGTATGCAATTGTCATAATCCTTCTTTGTGTTTACTTGCTCTTAGGACTTGGCTTCTACTATTGTCAATCTTTAGTTTGGTTGATTGCAAACCAACTTCTAAAGTTAGTCTTCAATTGGCTTAGCTTCCTCTCATTTAAGTCTTTCATCTTCTTATTTGCTAGTGCCACTTCCTTGCATTTCTTTGCTCTTACAAGGCCCTTGTCAATCTTTCACAATTCTTATACTTCCCTTATTTTTGCTTCCATGGAGTTTTCAACTCCAAATCTTAGTGCTAGTTTGCAAGTTGTGGGCTTCATAGGATATGGTAGTAGTAATGGCATCATAGATGTCCAAGGTGCATAGCAAGAACACATTTTGACATATTCTTGATGGTGGTGATGAAGTTGTCATGTGCAAGAAGTACATTTAGAAAGTTTGAGGAACCAAGGGAAGGCTTGGACATGTCATAACATGAATTCACCCACATGGGCCTTTTATAAGGTGAATAATAATTAACATGTTAAATTGAAGAAGAGTCAAACCTTGTGATGCATAGTTTGCCACATTCATAACATGCTTAGCACAAAGATTTTGGTCTTGTGCACTAGTGCCCAAAGGCCTCATTGCTTACTGCAAGGTTAATGGCATATTAGTCATGAAGAAACACAATGGAGCTCAAACACAAGGGTTTTACTTTAAAGGTGTGTGGAAGAGGCAAATGCTCATTTCATAAGTCCTCTTGAGTGAGAACTAGCTAGTAAACAATAGAATGTAACCCTAAGTGTCAAATTGAGTTTTTCTCCTTTGCAAAAGAATTGGAGCTAACAGACGAGCAATGCTAGAAATATGAATGCAAGCAGAATTTTTTTTTTCCAAAATCCACAGCACTTCCCAAAGTCAGGATTCACAGTTTCATCTAAATTGACCATGTGTTAAAAAATGTGAGGCAAATCATGTGGATATTCAAACTGCTAAACACTTTTTCAAGTGTAGGAAAACTTTGTTGGCAAAACAAACAATGCACACAAATTAGTCTACAGAATCATTCTCAATTTGGAAAGTAACCCTCAATGATAACATCCCTGCCTGAGACTCGTGTTGAAACCCTTTCCAATTTCAATAAGTCATCCCCCAAGCAGAAGCTAGGTCCAGTTCTGTTCTCCCCAAGAAGGACAGGAGAAATATTTACAACAAGCTTGTTGACTACATCTTCTCGGACAGCGTGCTGGCCCAAGAAGTTTTCCAGTCCAGAAAGATCAGGCCCTCTTGAATCCAGGAGCACTGAGTAAGCACCCTGCAGGTAACATACACTCAACACTTGCTCAAGGCTGAGGTCCTCGAGCATTACAACATCCACACCTCTAGCCTGTAAGCGATGCTCCATTGCCTTTCCATCCTGCATGCTAGTGCTTTGATAGTTGGTGACCCATGCACTCTGGTCTGCAAGAACCATTGTTGGGGCCTGTGTAGTATCAAATACTTGTGACTCCAAAGGAAGGTCCAGGGATCTGCCCAATGAAAAACAAATAATCACATTAGTGCTCAGGGGAAAAACAGACATCCCACCATGCATCTCAACATCTGCCCTCAACTCTTAAGCATTGTAGTAGAACTTTGAATGCTATGCATAAAACCCTGGAAATCAGCGAAAAGCAATCTTGGATCAAGACTTCATGCATAGTAGTTATTGAGCTTTATAGTAAAAGAGAACAACTGAGATATGATATCTAATTGAGGTTCTTTTCATGATTTCATGATGTGCTGTGCTCTTGCCCCATTTCCCCCTTCCAACCTTTGTCAGAAGGACAATGCTACACTTGATAACAATCTTGATAAGTTATGGGTGGCAAGAAACCGTCAGAATTTGTCATGACATACAGGTAACACAGCCAAAAGTGAAAACAAGAACCTGGCAAGTATGACGCGCAGGGGTTGCTTGGCATTTGGTTCTGATGAAAGGAGAACTGGATCATTGTACACTGCAGCATCTGTGACCACCACTGCATCAACCTCCTGTAACAATCTACTGTAGCTGCTGCCCGGCACTGCAGCATTGAACCCCAAGCTTCCTAAAATCCCACCATCCATTGACATGGAATACCTGAAGATGTTTGCAGAAATCCACAAAGTATGCTCACAACCATGAAATACAAAACAACCAACATGTCATCTGGAAATAAATTGTTGTGCAAGTCAGGACTGTTTCTAGTATTTATAACCTTGTTCCAGATCTGGCTCTCCTGATTTCCATGTTCCACACTAAAGGCTTGATTGTGTGGCTTCAAATAGATGACTGAGAACCTCAAGCATTGTGTGGAGTTCAAACAACAGTGAAGGCAGTAAATGGTGTTCTGATCATGAATGCAACCAGTAGATGGATAGATATACAAAGATGTGAAAGAAAACTCTTGGCAGTGAAGATGATGAACAGTCCTGCTGTGGGAGGTACCTACCGGAGAATGACAAAGGGCTTGTTGGTGCACATGTGGTGAATGAAGACTTCATTCATGTTTCGGCACAGTTCCTCCTCAACACCCACCACAACTTCTATGCCTGCATCCTGTAGTGTTTTCACGCCACTTCCTGCTTCACAAGAAAGAGTTCCAGAGGTATGAAGTTTAATAATCCGAATCAGATTTCAACAAAAGACAACACGAGGAGGAGGAGGAACAGGAGCCATATAAAGAGAGGAGGAAGGAACAAAGGGGTTTAGGATCTAGGGTTTGAGCTTTAGGCACACCAGAACTAGAAGAAAAAGATGAGAGCCAGCCACACTACAGAGACAAAATGCAAGAAAGAAAAAATGGCAAAAAGGAGGAGAAGATAGCTCTGCTCGCCTGCGACCTTGGGATTGGGATCGATCATGCCCACCACCACGCGCTTGACTCGAGAACGGACTAATGCTGCACTACAGGGAGGAGTTCTGCCAAAGTGATTACAAGGCTCTAAGCTCACATACGCTGTTGCATTTTCTGCCAATTCCCCTGCTTCTCGCAAAGCAAAAACCTGCAAGCAATCGGCTATGATGTCAGAACAAAAACCGGAAAGTTTGACTATACCCTCCTGCATGCATTCAAAGATCTCTCAAAGGATCTCTCTCTCACCTCGGCATGTGGTTGTCCAGCTTTAGGATGAAAACCTCGTCCTACAACCTTCCCTTCCTTCACAAGCACGCATCCTACCATAGGATTCGGCGACGTATGGCCGATTGCTTGCCGTGCGAGCTCCACGCACTCCCGCATGTAAGCCGCGTCCTGTTGTTCTTGTTCTCTTCCATACCCTGTGGATGCCAAGCATCTTGCTGCTGCTGCTTCACACCTGCTGTTGCTGCTCCTTCTACTACTACTAATCGGACGCTTATAACTCCTCAACCATTTGCTTCTTTGCGAGAGATCAGAAGAAGAAGCCACAAGAGTAGCAGCAGCTGAAGAATGCAGGGAGCAAGAGTGGAGGGGAATTCCCATGCTGTTGCTGCTGCAAAACAAAACCAACGGCGCACCACTAGTGGATGGATTCCTAGTTCCACATTCCTACACTGCTGATTTTGCTGCTTCTTCTCTCTCTCGCTGCCGTTTCGAGATGGCAATAAGAAATGGCCGCCGCCTCCTCACACCCGGACCAGATCTCGGAACTTCTTGTCCGGGTGGAGCAGTAGAAGGAAGTTAGGGTTACAGTGTTCTTCTGTGTCTGAGGCCGAATTGTGAGAGTTGGGTTGGTCCCGATCATCTCGGCGTCTCGCTCGCTGTCTCGTGATGTTGTCATAAGATTGTCGTGAAAACGATTGTGCTGTAGCTGAAATGCCTGGTCGGCCTCTGGAACTGCTGCTTCTTGAAGAGAAGACAGCTCTGAGGAGGAGGAGCAGACTGACAACATGGCGACAACAACAACAAACGCGACCTGTATCACGCTCATGGCGGCAACGTCAAATGGGGTGTGGCAAGGGGACAATCCCGTGCACTTTGCATTGCCGTTACTCAGTCTGCAAATTGCATTGGTTCTCATCATCACACGCTTGCTTGCCTTCCTGTTCAAGCCCATGAGACAACCGCGTGTGATTGCAGAGATTGTTGTAAGCCTTTTTTTCCTTCCCCCAATCTTCAAAACACCCCATCGAAGGAGGTGATCAATGTATGTATGCATTGTTGGTAATGGATTGCAATCCTAGTTCTTGGTCATGGATCTCTTGAACAATCATCCTCTTGTGTGTGGAATTCTTGCACCAGGTTCGTCTCCTTTGCATTAGTTCTTGGTAATGGATGATCTCTCGAACATTCTTTTGTGTGTGGATTCTCTCACCAGGTTCTCCTTTGCATACAGTTCTTGGAATGGATCTCTTGAACATCCTTTTGCGGGCAGATTCTCTCACCAGGTTCTCCTTTGCGTACAGTTCTTGGAATGGATCTCTTGAACATCCTTTTGCGGGCAGATTTCTCTCACCAAGTTCTCCTTTGCATAGAGTTCTTGGCAATGGATCTCTTGAATATCCTTTTGTTTGTGGATTCTCTCTCCAGGTTCTCCTATGCATACAGTTATTGGTAATGGATCTACTCTCAAAAGTTTTTTTGCATGTGGATTCTCTCACCAGGTTTGCCTACACATGCAATTATTGGTAGTGGATGTTCTCTCAAGCATCTTTTAGCATATGGATTCTCTCACCAGGTTCTCCTATGGATATGGTTCTTGGTAGTGGGTCTTCTCTCAAGCATCTTTTTGAATGTGGATTCTCTCACCAGGTTCTGCTGCCTATGAAGATTGAGAGGTGCATGTTGCAGGGTATAGATGTACATTTAGAAATGTGTATTCAAGATTGGTTACAGCAAGAATGAAAATTGTGCATCTTGCAGGGGGGAATCTTGTTGGGGCCATCGGCATTTGGACGAAATACTACATACTTGAATGTCATATTTCCAGTGCGAAGTATATCAACACTGAGTACAATTGCAAACATGGGACTACTGTTCTTTCTGTTCATGGTGGGATTGGAACTTGACCTGAGACAAATCCGCAAGACTGGGAGGAAGGCCATGGCAATTGCTGCTGCAGGAATCTCATTGCCATTTGTGGCAGGTGTTGGGGTCTCATTCGTGCTGCATCAGACTATCGCACCACAAGGCAAGTTTGGTGCTTTTCTAGTTTTCATGGGAGTTGCGATGTCAATCACTGCATTTCCAGTGTTAGCCCGAATTCTTGCAGAACGGAAACTTTTGACAACAGATGTGGGGCAACTAGCAATGTCAGCAGCAGCAGTGAATGATGTTGTGGCTTGGATACTGCTGGCACTGGCTGTAGCATTATCAGGCTCAGGCAAAAGCCCAACAATTGTGGTGTGGGTATTATTGTGTGCTGTTGGATTTGTTCTTTTCATGTTTTTCCTGGTGCGACCTGTCATGAAATGGATAGCACTGCACTCTACAAGCAATGACCCAGTGAAGGAGTTGTACATTTGCATTACATTAGCTGGAGTGTTGGTGGCTGGTTTCAGCACTGATGCCATTGGAATACACTCCATCTTTGGTGCATTTCTGTTTGGACTTATCATTCCCAAGGAGGGACCATTTTCAGGAATTCTTGTGGAGAAGCTGGAGGATTTTGTCTCCATACTAATGCTGCCCCTCTACTTTGCATTAAGTGGTCTCAATACTAACATTGGAAGCATCCATAGTGCACAATCAGGTGGTCTCCTTGTGTTGGTCATAGTTGTTGCATGTTTCGGTAAGATCACTGGTACATTCTTGGCAGCAATTGCTTCCAAATTGATGTTCCAGAAGGCCATTACATTGGGCATACTCATGAACACAAAAGGCTTGGTTGAGTTGATTGTGCTCAACATTGGGAAGGAACGCGGGGTGAGTCTTCTTCCAATTGCTTAGTGGTTTTTCCATCAGTCATGATTTTACATGTTATTGTGTAATTGTTTTGAGAAAAGTTTGGAAGTGAAGGAGATGTTAAGAAAATGGTTCCCATTTCCTTTTGGTATCTATATGCATTCTGCAAATGCATGCAAACTCTGATTCTGAGAGTTTTTGTCGAGCAGGTTTTGAATGATGAGACATTTGCCATTATGGTGTTGATGGCACTTTTTACAACGTTTATGACAACACCCCTTTTAATGGTGTTGTACAAACCAGCAAGGAACCCTATCCCATATACTCATAGGAAACTGGACATGGATGACTCAAGAAATGTTCTCCGCATCCTATCTTGTGTGCATGGGATGAAAAATGTGCCAGCCATGATCAATTTGACAGAAGCCATGAGGGGGATACCTAAGCATGCTCTCCGCCTCTACACTTTACATTTGGTGGAACTATCAGAACGTACATCTTCCATCTTGCTAGTGCAACGTGCTCGGCGAGATGGGCGCCCTTATTTCAACCAGGGCAATCAAGATGAAGATAGGGATCAAGTTGTTGTAGCTTTTAAAACATATGGGCAGCTCAGCAAGGTAACAAGTCTTCTTGATTATGTTTTCCCTCCTTGTGTTCTGGGGGTCACAAGTTGGATCCATGGATGTGTCAGGATACAACTTTGAACGACATGGAGTGGCTTCCAATTCTTATCCACATGTTTCTCATGTGCCCATTGCTATGTATAAGTCTTGTAAATTGCAAATCTACATGATTTGCTAGTTTTATAGTTGCATATGAGAAGTAACTGATTTCATGGATCTAAATGACGTTCTTACTTTCATACTACGGAGGCCCACTGTATCATGGATGTTGGGATTTAGGTGACTGTGCGGCCCATGACTGCCATCTCCAGGTTTGAGGATATGCATGAGGATATATGCGCAACTGCTTCTGACAAGCGCATTATGATAATTATTTTGCCCTTCCACAAGCAACTGGATGGTATGCTTGAGTCCACAACTCCAGGTTTTCAAATGGTCAACCAGAAAGTTTTGCAACATGCACCATGTTCAGTTGCTATCTTGGTGGACAGAGGAGTTGGTGGAGTTGCACAGTTGGTTCCCAGCAATGTGGATCACAAGGTGGTTGTCTTTTTCTTTGGTGGTCCTGATGACAGAGAGGCACTTGCATATGGATGTCACCTGGTGGAGCACCCAGGCATTACACTCCATGTGATTCAGTTTGCAGACTCTAGACCCGAATATTTCGGCATCAGTATGCTTCCTCCTTGTGAAGGTGAAGTGGAAAATATCACAAACATAAATGGACTAGCACCAACAAGCCCTGGATGCTCTTATGAATCTGCAACACAAGGGCTACTAGACCAAAAGCAACAACAACAGCAACTTGATAAAGAGGCGATTGCAACATTAATATGCAGGCAGGAAAAGGTGAAGACAACTGACAGGACTCCAAATCCAATCACACTTGAACATCGTGACGATGTTGCTGATCCAATCGAAACCATTCTTGAAGTTAGTAGGACAAGCATGTATGATTTGATTTTAGTGGGCAGGTCTCGAAGGCCAACTCCTTTTGCCTCAAGGATTTTGCAGCAGGATATTGAGTATTCTGAGCTTGGTCCTATTGGAGATGCTCTCATTTCTCCCTCCAACCGAGCCTCTGTGTTGGTGTTCCAACAGCATGATCCCATGTTGGCGACCTCTTTGGCTACAACTACAACACAATTTCTGGCTCAGGTTACAACAGCTACCTCTGTTAACATTACTGATCATAGTGCAGCTTCTGGAGACAAGTCTTCTTCAGAGTTGCTATTGGATTCTAATGAGCTCCCAAGTACTTCTGTAGACAAGTCTTCTTCAGAGTTGCTATTGGATTCTAATGAGCTCCCAAGTACTTCTGCTAACAAGGTCATAGATATTTAGTGCTTCATAAGACAAATCTCTAGTGTCTTTTATCACTGATTTTTGTAGAATATTTTTCTGGAAAAACTTTCATTTGTTTTGGTATCTAGTTGATAATTAGGAGTTTTCATTAGTGCTGTATACAATAGAGAGCTTTGGGTGTTTAATGGTTGTCGAAATGACAACTGACTTCTCATAACCAACTTTGATTGCCATTAACAATAAAACTTGACATCTATTTCTTGCCAATTCTTTTGATGAATCTTAGTAAATTTTCATCTATTGTTTGATACCTATTTCATAGATTCTTGTTTGTTTATTGTATGACTATGGTGGACTGATTTTTTGTGAGCTTGTTTCTTGCTGCATGGTACTGTGTAGAGAAAGATTTTGGTAGAAGAAAGAGAATGCTGAACTTCAGAGTTTGTTAAGGAAAATTGCAAATGGTTGTTGGTTCAATTCATCACCAGATTTTCTTTCAAATCATTGGGTTGAGAAGGGAAGAATTAAGTTCGTGGCTTGCTTGTCCCTACTATGAAAGTTAGGAAATGTTGTTGTGTTTTTTAATATATATTGAATTGTCTTATGGGAATTATTTGATGAAAGATAAATGTGGAATTGTATGAAATTGTGTGTCAAAGATAAATGTGTGTTTTGGGGGAAAAATCACCAAACAAAAATAGGAAAAAACCACCTAATGATTAAATGTCCTCCAATCTAGTCGACTAATAAGTCAAACCTGGGGGGGTATCAAAAGATCTGGTGCAAATCTTGTTTGGAGAAATAAAGAGCCATTTGACTGTTATTTTGCTAGTTAGGAAATGTCACTGTATTTTGTTGTTGGCCAACTCAATTACCTTATATATTTCCACATAATTTTTAATTTGAATATAAATACAATAAACATGTTTTTGTATTCAATTAGCTAAAAAACCACACAATCGCCAAGGGTCCTTGTACCTACAAATAAATAACCAAAGACAACAAAATCAATTTCCCACAATTTCTGGAATGACTAGAGGGTCAGATTCAGCAATTTTTTCCTTGGGAAATTTTTTGCCACTTATGAAAAATAAATAAAATCCAATGCAACGCATATAAAAGGACTTTTGCCAAAAAAAGAACACCGAAGTTGCCAGATTTTGAGTTTTTCTTTTAATCGCCATATTTAGACAACAGGTGCCAGCAGGTTGGCAAAATGCAGTGAATGTATTAAATTTTCTACTTTCCTCTTTGACCTGTAGCCAAATTTGGCTAATTCCTCTTGTGGATGATTTCCAGTGTGGATACATTACAAAATTGAAAAAAAAAAATAAAAAAATAAAAAAATCTGGTCAGATTGTAGA
>Ga0209208_10000420_pt1 | contig 54317 bp, 42 predicted proteins | sample S1TSphfallax_3_FD_187694 | JGI IMG/M metagenome (GOLD analysis project Ga0209208, IMG submission 187694) | Host-associated microbial communities from peat moss isolated from Minnesota, USA - S1T2_Fd - Sphagnum fallax MG (SPAdes) (version 2) | ecosystem: Host-associated > Plants > Peat moss >... | reverse complement strand
TTTGTGCTTTTGGGGCAGCTTTTCACCAATTTTCTGCAGTTTCAACAGATTTCTACAATTTTTTTTGCCAATTGACACTAAATCATGTTTGGGATTATGGTTAATGACACATCAGAAAATTGGGGAAGAAAAAGGAAAGAATAATAAATAATGGAGCATAATCATGGTTTTTTACAGGGAAAAATTCATCAAAAAGAAAAAATAAACTCAAAATTTGGCAAAGATGTATTTGAAAAATTTGCTTGCAGTCACCATATTTTCCCCTTGCCCCACTCCTATCACCATACATTTATGTCATTTGCACTAGGTTACCATTAATATAGAAAGATTCTAAAAAAAATTCACTTGTCATAACTCAATTGTAGCCAAATATGGCTAAATCTTTCTAGGGATCAGCACTATTCTAAAATCCTTTCAAAAACATTGGGCATAATATCTAAATCATGATCATTTTTTATTTGAAATTACCAATTCTTATAATTAGCAAATAAATCCAATGATGGTGGAATCACATTATCTAACATCCTTCCTATATCAATAGCACTTTTTTTTTTTTTCAATTTTCTGATGTTGCATCAATTGGCTAGCATCCCGAGAGGGATTTAGCATTAAATGCTGACATGTTTCTGGAACCTATCTACATAGTAAAAATTAATTAATTAATTAAAAATGTTACCAAACTAAATCAGACTCCAAATGTGGTGAAAAGTTTTCCAATGAAAATTTCAAAATTTGGTGAGTTTTTTCAGGAAAAAAAGGGATTAAAAAATACTGCCAAACTAAATCAGAGTCCAAATGCAGCGAAAAGTTTTCCAATGTGTTTTTCAAAATTTGGTGAGTTTTTTCAGGGAAAAAAAGGATTAAAAAATACTGGTGAACTAAAATCAGAGTCCAAATGTGGTGAAAAGTTTTCCAATCTATTTTTTAAAACTTGGCCTTTTTTTTTCCAGAAAATAAGCAAATATATCAACAGAATACTCCCTTATTAATTTTATTTTTTCACACCCAAAAAAACAAAAAAAAACGGTGTTCAGTATGTCTTCAAAAGCCTACTAGGTATTCATTCATTCATTCACCTGGTGCAGATAATAATATATATGGGAGGTGTAAGAGTTGGTCATTGTCAGCTTCTCTTGTACAGGAATGAATACTAACAATGTACATTTATTCTTGTTGATGAAAGGTACACCAACCACAAGTCTATATCTCAAAAGAATGGGGGTGTGACTGAGTCTTGATGGCATGCAATGCATTCCTTCACACTCGAGGTGGTTGTTGAAATGTGAAGTATACGACTTGAATTTCTTCATTGCTCAATTGCTAGTACACACCCTGTGTCATCTCATCATCCACTCGCTGTCTGACAAATTGTGACATGTTGATTTTGGATTTGCTTTTCAACAGAAATATCAAGTAGGCTATACATCATCATAATATGTGTGAATCATGCAATCCAACCAGTTCCAGCCAAAGGTCTGCTGACCAAGCGTGACCTTCAACACAATGCCTTCTTTGTTACATGAAGTGCTAACCAGCATTGGGCAGTCCTTTTACCCAAACATGAAGAAGTTCGTGTTCTGAAAAATGAATTAGAATAATTTGTCTTTGTTCTGGTTCCACACAAATCAGAACCAGGAATCATGTTCTAGGTCCAGTTCTTTAAACACAAATTGCTGATCTGGTTTGGTTCTTACTAACCCGGACCAAAGACTGGTTGTTGATTTCCAGTTTAACCCCAGTTCTAGTGTCTTTTTTTTCAAAGACGTGTATTTTGGTTCAGATTCCAGTTCCATACATAAATATCAACCTGGTTCTAATTTTGAAAATCAAATTCGATTTCAGTTCGGTTCTCACTAACCAAAGCTAGAACCAGCGGTTCACCTGCCCAACACAAATTGTAACCATATCAGGTTATGTTTCACTTATACACTATCCTCAGAAAAATACTACGAAAATCTGAAGGATGGTTCACACTGAAAAGTATCTTTGTTAGTAGTCTTGCATGTTATATAATTATTGACATTCATATATGAACATGGTATGTTGATAACAAGCTTGTTTGTCTCCACATGTGGCAATGTTAGCATTCAGCCTGTCTCACAAAGTTATCATAAGAGATAACTAATGATCAAGTAGTAAAAAATTTCAATTATGTGGATTTGTACACTAATATTTAATAAACTACTAGTCTAACTTTTGAGATGTTATATATCAATATGGTAACATCTGAAAAAGTATACTAGTAGTTTATTGATCATTTTGGGTCCACCATCTCAAATTTTGCATAGTTCCATCACAATCCACCATTTCAAGTTTTGCATGGGTCCATTGTGAGTCTAGTGTATTCTCAAGATTCATGAACCTCCATTGCATGTTTGTTATATGAAGCTTTGTTGTACATGTGTCCCTCTTGAGCTCTAGTTTCATATGTGCATTAGTGTCACAAACACAAATGTGCAACAAATGCATTGAATAGAAGACATAGGAAACTCTTCCACAGAAAGTGCAAGAAGAAGAAAGGCCAAACAAGGAACATGCTAAGGAAGCATGAGACCTTTTGACAAAAAAAATTCAAACTGGAATTAGGGTACAGTGATGATATTGATTACTTATAAGCATAAAAATCACATTGCCAACAAGGAGATTGTGGATCACAAAACACACATGATCCATGTGGTTAAAAAACGGGACAAGATTGCAAATGAAATGAAAGTAATCACTCAATAAAAAACACCAAGGAATGGCAAGAACTATAAAAACAAATTGAATTGCATCAATGATGATTGTAAAAAAATAGTTGACATATTTGTCATAGAGGTACTAAATGTAATACATCCTATTGGGAAATGAGTAATGCTAAAAAAAACCAATTCCATTTGCCCAAATTGTTCACTGATTGTTATGATGCCATAAAGGCTTTTTAGGGAGATTAGATAATCATAAACATGCCATTGCATGTTAGGGACATTGCATGTGATGGACACAAAATGTATGTCTAGCTAACAAAGGAACAAGAAGAACACAAACCTACAAATTCATTGATGGAGGAAATTTTTTGAGATGACCATGTCCCAAAGGATCAAAATGTTTAAGGCCATCGAAGTGTTCAAGGGTTTAATTAAGAAAATGTAAATAATTTTGCTAATTATTCAAAATCATTTGAAATTCTTCAATGTTTTTTAATTATCAAAGGTGTATGGATAATATTGTGGTTCATTTAAGCTGCACATATAACATTCCATACAAGTCCTTAACAAGTTTTATAAAAATTGTCCAAATTGACATGATTGTTACTTTTAAAGATTTCATTATAAAAATCTTTGGCTATTATATGTTCACCCACCTATGATACCTTTTAAACCTAACTAGTCAAAACCTGCCGCAACCCTAACCTTGGGCTTGCGACCAAGGCAAGGGCTAGCAAAGGGTGGGCCAAGTGTGAAGTTGAAGAGTGGTAGTTCATGCTCCCGGGAGTGTGGGAGAATGTGAGAGAATGAACCCCCACACTCCCAAGTGAGCTCCCACTTTGGGAGTTGGAGTCCCGATGGACTCTTGAATTTTTTGAGAGTAATTTTAGGGGTTTAAACTCATTGGATCCAAGAGTTTCTCATATAATTGGAAAGCTCTTGGAACAATTTTTTTAAAAATAGGCTTGCATGACCCATTTGGACATTTAAAACACAAGTTATGACCAAAAGAAGGGTCAAGAGTCAAACTATCAAATTGGCAGTTTAACTCCTGACCATTAAAAGTCGGGAATCGCTTGATCTCCTTGTGTGCAAGTGACATGCAACATACCGTTGGAAAGTTCTCAACGAGGGCTATAACTTTGCTCTAGACCTCACTTCAATTAGAGGTTTGCACACAAAGTTATGGGCATCCAAAGTGGCAAGAGTCCCAACTTTTGAAATTTCGGGACTCTCATTTAGTTGATTTTATTATTTCATACCTCAACACATTTAATCATTATAAAATAAACTAAAATGGAATTCAATATGAAAATTTTAATTTTTAATTAATCCAATTAGTTGATTAGTCCACATTTTTGAACTTAAAAAGTCCAGTATTGACAATTGTTGATTATTAAATTCAAGATTATGTTATTCATCACAAGCATTTAAACACTATACATTTTGTAAAAATTTCCATTGTGACAATAAAAATTAAACACATTAACTTCCATTCACTTTCAACCTTGTTGATGTTTCATCAAAATAAATAACTCATGTCAAGGATGGTATCAATTTGCTACCTATGCATGTTACATCAACAACTCCTTGGAACACAAGGGTGAAAAGAAAATGATATGATTCATTTTTTTTCATACTAGCTATAAAATCCACAACAAGAATTCCAAGGTGCTTCTAAACACTATGGATTTTTAAAATACAATTTAGATGTGTGTGGACAATAATAGAAATTAATTTCAAAGCAAGACTACAAAGGAACATCGTTTGAAATAAGTAAGAATATGGTGTCTGTCCTAGTTAATTGGAGCACAACAATGTTCATAAAAGATGAAGCACATATGTCACAACTTATTATTTTCATTGATTTTTCTAATGACATTGAATGAGAATTGATTCCATGAATATTCAATAATTAAAGATAGAAAATTCATTCACTTCCATTGAAGCGCAAGAATAGTTCCATTGTTGTTTTGTTGAAGAATTGGGTAGTTCATAGTTTTAAAATTCATTTAAAAATGCAATTTAGGTTGTCAAGTTAAAATTTCAATTCAAGTTTGCATTGACTGTTTTTTATGGTTTCCTATTTCCCAAATAGAATAAGGAGAAAAACACACTATGATGGACTTTTATGGAAGTCAAAATTTCAAAACAATTGGGTTGGTTTTCAATATTTAATCTGAGATGGACTTTGCAACATAAGATACATCTAAGGTTACAATCCAAACAACCATGGTTATTGCATTTTTGCTTTTCATGTGGTTGGAAAACATGTTTATAACTTTGGACCACCACACATTGAAACCTTGTAACACATAGGATGAAAAAATCAAGCAAGAGAATGTCCCCTCTTTCTTCTAAGATTTAAAATAAAAACATGATAACATTGAATCAAGTGTAAAGTTCATTTTGATCTATCTAAATTGAGTTTTAGAAACCAATATTTAAAAAATGTGTTTTGAAAGCTTTAAATTAAGGTGGTATGAACTTGGACATGAAAGAAAAAACTTCAACACCATTTAAATATTTTTATTTTAGACCCAATTCCACTAGGTTCAAAACACATTGGATTTGGACTCTTGTTTGGACTTTCAACTATTGTTTTTGGTCTACCACATTGTGGTTTCACCAAATAAGTCAATAATCAATTTCTAAATGTTCAACTCCCTTTAAGCTAGGTTCCACATTAAAATCAAAATGTTCTTACTACACCTCAAGAACACATTGGTATGGGCCATATTCATGCTCAACTTTTGGTGGTTTACAATAGCTTAAAATTGTAACTATCTTGAGTTTTGGACTATGTGAAACATAATCCCTACAAAAGGATCTTTCATTTGCATATAATCCATTTGTTTCATGTACAAATGGGAGGTCATAGAATTGTTTGAAGCTTAAATTGCATGATTTCAACTACATTTAGGTATATTTGTTTCCTATGGCTATTAAATTTTGACTTTGAAAGACCACATTGACAACACAAATTAATGAAGAATCATGTTTACAAAAGACTAACCAATGGTGAATATCTTTGAGCACTTAAGGTATTATGCACCATAGAGACACCATGGATAATTTGTATAATGAACATGTTGGGTACAAATGGGGTAAAAGGAGTCATCACTTCCTTTCGACTCACATTATGATAGTGTTTTTAACATTATTTAAGTATCTTTAAACAATGTTTAAATTATGCTTACACAATGCTTAAACAATAGATTACACTATTTCCCTCTACTTTTAAAGAACAACAAACATTAATTACGAGTGTAAAAGAGTGCCAAAAGGCATTCTATATTTATTAAATTACTTTCAAACTTATTTTGATACTAGATTGATATATTAGAAAGGTGGGCATACATTGAACATAACAAAAAAATCAACATTGTTTTAATTTAAAGGTTTTGTAAACAAGGAAAAAAAAGACTAGTTATAAATGCCAAAAGTGGCTCCTTTTATTATGATTACACCCTCTTACAAACTAATTTGAACATGGATTGCAACCTCGTATTTTGTGTCTTATTTTTCAATCCAAAGGCCTTAGTTTTTCTATTAATTGTAAAACAATTTCCTTGGTCATGGGAAAATGTTCAATTCACCATGAATTGTCATATTGTGTCACAAGAAAGTGTGTTAATACCATGGGATACTTCTCATTTTTAAATAGTCACTAATGTATGTGTTCATCAATAAGTTGAAGTTGCATGAAAACCTATAATGATGAAAAAATATTAAATGTTTCATGCCTTGAAGAAATTTTCAATTGTGATAAATCACCTTTAAAAAGTCACACATCAATTCATTTCATGTGCTTCAAGTTCAAAATAGAATTGTGACTCATGCAAATGAAAAAAACCACGTGAAACTTAGAAAATCAATAACAAACTTCACATGGCATTGTAGAAAAAAAAAAATTTTCCATATGAACAATCCCACATGGAACAAACAATTTGCAAATCATCAAAAGTGCAAACATTAAATTGGAATTTTTAGCATGAAGATGAAATGATTAACATTCATTTAAAGTTCATTTATGTCCTCATTTGTGTAGTGAGAGTGAGATGCAAACAATTGACTAAAAAAAACTATTAAGTCAAATTAAACATTACACTATACACATGGTAGATATGGCACCCATGTGGAATTGTTTAAATTTGACTAATATGACTAATGTGATTAAAATTTGTAATCCAAATATGACAAATTGTGATTGTAATGTTACTTCCAATGATTTGGTGATATTAAAATTGAGAAAAAATATATAATTATTTTTTAAAAATAATTATTAGATAATGAAAATATAATAAAGTTCACATGTTTTTTTATTGTTGTTTATAATGATCCTACTATTAAATATAAATATATTATTATTATTATTTAATTTTGTCATATCAAGATTTCCCAAATCATGGCACCTCTTGTTGTGCTTTTGGTACCATTGGAAAACTTTGAATGAATAAGTGTGCAATAAGTTTTTGGACCTATTGTGCAAAAGTTATTGAATATTGATTTTATCATTGAGAATTCAATGAAATCAAAACAAAACATGTGGGGCAATTGGGATGCATGCTCTTGATTTTGTTCAAAAGGCCTCAGTGATGAGTACAAAATATTAAATCTTGAGTAATTTTGGAGGCAAGCCATTGCATGAGCCTAGAGCTTAGAGTTGGAACTTGGGATGGTAAAATGTCTTTTCCCTTATATGCATGCAAGTAAAACCCAAGACTTTAACCACAAAATGAATGTTGTACTAGTAAACCTAAAAAGAAACATGGGGATGAATGTAAGCATTCATTTTCATTATGGAACAATGTTATTTCATCATTAAATTAATATGGATAAATTTTTCCCATAGTTTTAATTAACTAGAGTTTCATGACACATAATCTAATTATATATGATATAATATTTGTAGAATAATATAATGCAAGTTTTATATTATATGTATTTCATGGCTACGGTTTAAATTTTCATTATTTAAAAATATTTGAACTATATTACCATTATTATTCTAACATTCTCACCATGGTCATTGTTGTTTTTATTTATTTTTTAAATAAAGTGTTTTTTCTTTTTTTTTCTTTTTTTTTTTTCGGGGGGCCAAAGTGTCATTGACAATAGTGGGTTTTTTCTTCCCCCTCCTTTAAAGGTGCCACAACTTCTTTACCTATTTATAACTATCATTAGTAACAATGGGGTTTTTTCTTTTTCATTCTTCATCAAGGGTGCCATGACTTTTTTCAAATTGAACCAATGTTGTTTATAACAATGGGTTTTGAATGTTTTAGATAATATTTTAAACAACATAATGTCATTAATGATAATGGGTTTTTGAAACAAGGTATCACAAACAAGCAAGCCCTGCCTATAAATGATATTTTGTAAATGTATTTAAAACATGTTTATAGAAATATATATGTTTGTGTACATGGTTGTGTCTATATATGTATGTATATATGTTTTCATATATAAGTGTGCAAGGTAAATGTATATGTATATAAAAACAACCCAGGAATTTTTTATCATATTTCAATTTTATGTCAAAAACCAATATAAACAAGAATGCAAGAATTTCACTAAAAAAAAAGTCTCTCCACAATAATCATTTATAATTAAAAGAGATAGAAAAAGTTTTCATTAGGAAATGGGGATAAAGACTTAATATTTAAAATAATATTCTTTTTTAAAAATTAATAATAAATAGATGGGAAAAGCCTTGCAAACATATATTGGACATTTAATTTTCTCAACACATTCAAATGAGTTCATTATTTCATAATGGTTTCGACTTACAAATAAATGAACCATTTTCCCATCACATCTATTAAGTATTGTTTGGTGGTTGGTTTGCATTTAAATCTCATAGTTAAACTAAAACTAAATATGTTTGTGAAAGTGATTAAAATATCCAATAAATAGTTTATTTTCATTGTGGTAATACAAATTGGGGCACATAATTAAGTCACCAAAAAAATCATTGATAAAACCTCTTCTTTAGTGAGAACATGTCCATCCATAAAACTAGTTCTCATAGTATTAAAGTGGTTCCAATAAAGTAAAAGTTGCAAACTTTGGATCAAATGCTATAGTCCTTGTCCTTATGGGAGGTAGGGCCCAATAAACTAAAATTCAGTTTTAAGCACCTTAATTAACTTTTTTCAAACAACCTACTATCATAGACAACAATGGAGTTTTTAATAATTATTTATTTTCAAAGCACCCTAGTTTTCCATGAAATAAATATCACTATGCCAAAATGCAATACATATATGAAATACTTTAATATTTGATATTTCATTATTTTTTTCAGTGATGTACACATTTATATTTTTCTCCTTTCAGAAATGTAAACTCGTTTGAGTGAAAAAAAAATTGAATTTCATTATTTCAATGACCATTTTAAAAAAAAAATTCAAGCACATGATTTAATTGTAAATGAAATTTTTTTATAGCCAACATGATAATAAATAATGATATACCTCCTAAATGTTCAACCTATATTTGATTAAAAATGTATATTATAAAAGTTTGATGTATTGAATATATGATTTAGTCACATATAATATTCATAAATATTTATTCATATAATAGATCATAAATATTTTAGATTCACTAAAAATTTAATATATTTTAATTATATTTATTAAGTTCTACAATAATATGTATGATATTAAGTTTAAATAAAATAATTAGTAATTCATAAATTTATGAAATTATAATATTTAAGTTTAATATTAAAATTTAAAATAATGATAAAAAATTGAATAATAAAAACTAAGTAAATTTATATTTAATTGTATAAATGAATGCTTACAAATGTTGTACATAAAAGTTTTTGTGTTTAATTACTGAATGATTTCTTAAAAATGATTTCTTGATTTGTTTAACATTGTTCATGAAAATGATTTTTTAAACAAAAATTTAAAAATCATTTTGGCCCATCATCATATTTTTGCATACTATCACAATTTCATTATCCATCATTATTAAATGACATTGAAGTTTGAAATATTAATATTTGAACAACAAATGAAGAGGGATGTAAATTAATTAATTAATTATTTAATCCAAATAATAAATGAAATTCATCCATGCTAAAATGACATTCATCCATATGAAATCATTCATCTGTGACATATTCATCCATGTAGGTGAATTAAAATCACATTAAACTTTAAGTTCCGAGCTTTAAGCTCTAAGCTAGGCTTCACGCTCATGCATAAACCATCTTTAATATTTTGTTTCTAAAAATTGAATATCAGATGAAAATACAATTTTTAACAATATATGTTTGATTTCAAACTTACCTTAAAGAAGTTGGGGCTCACAATTAGTGTTGTTGGAAAGAAATCAATGATTTAAAGAATATGGTTTTGTAATTTTGAGGTGTAGGAGATATTGTTTGTTTTGAGTAAAAACATACATTGGAAATTCAATAGAAAATGAAGTTTTTAAGCCTAAGTATAAATTTTAAATGAAAATAATAAATAATAGCATTAAAAAAAATTCAATCAAATTTTTGTTACGAAACCATATCATTTCATAATCAAATGTAATTATGAAAATAAAAAAGTGGGAAGGAAAAAAAATTATGTTTATGTATTTCATGTTTGGAATTAATGTCATTTAAAAATCACAAGATTAAATCACTTTGATTACATTGAAATTTGTGGAATAATATTTTAAATTAATGTACATGTGTATTTGAAATTAGAAAAATATTGATTAATAAGTAATTATAAGAATAAATGTTTTCTAAAGGATTTAAATGTTATATTCAAATTTCTAAGAAATTTCAAAATATTTGAAATTAATATATTTTTTTTGACACATGAAATTTGAAATTTCTCAAAAATTGAATATATATATGATATTCAAAAATTTAAAATTACACACCATTAAAGACATTAATTTCGAATTTATGTTACAGTTCAGTGTTTGAAATATATATTAAAATAGTCAAATGTTTATATGTGATTGCATGTCAATATTTCTACCATGTGATGTTGTGATTGAATGGTTAAAGCTTTGGCATATGTTCAAGAAGGTGGAAGGTTCAATTCCCTCTTATGTCATATGTTAAAAGGTTGATGCATGCATATTATAATGATTAAGAAAAGGAAAATTGAATGAAATACATGGGTTCAATGACCATTAATAATCTAATTCTTTTTTTGGTTTGGGTTGTTTGATATAAGAATAGATTTAACAAACCCATGGTAATCAAACAAATCATGAACAATTCAATGCAAAAAGATAATTATAAATTATATATATGTATATTCAATTAATTAACTACTGGGCCACATAGGATGATAAGTCCACTTTATTTTTTTCAATCCAGTCAAACAAGACTAATTTTAGTCATTTCAATCATTCAAACTTTGTTGAGTTTATACCATGTGCATTTGTACTAATGACATATTTTGAAATGCACAAACATGAACCATAAAAAAGTGGAGATGAAGAGCATGGTCATTGTATAAATTTTTTACTTGATCTATTAACTTGTAAAATTGAAATGAAATATTAAAACAAATTTCTATTCAAAACTTGGGCTATGCAATCACAAAAAATTACAAAATTCCTTTATATGTATAGAATTTTTTGGGAATTGTCTTTATACATTCATGTATATATGTTTTTAATTTTCTCTTAGTACCTTCATAAATATTATGGCACAAATCCACACCGTGAAGACACAAGGAATTGATTAGAGGATATCAATGTTGGGTGGTTATAACAATTTTATGAAATTGTTGGTTTTGGTTTTTCTTCTAAAGTTGTAAGAATTGGCTTGGTTTTTTTGAAAAAATTGGTGATGTGATAAACAACCATGATAACATGAATTAAATTTTTGGTTTCAACCAATTTTCAAAAAAAATCAATTCTAAAAAATGTAAGAATAATGAGATTACTTCACTACTACAAAATGTGGGTGTAGTTCACTAGTCTTGTTCATTAGACCACTGAATTCACTATTTCTTCACTAATCCCCATTCACTACAACCAGTGAATTCACTCAAAATTCAGTGAAATCACTTGGCATACATGGACACCTTTTGTTGTAGTGCTTCCAAGGTTTTAGGTTATTGAACCTTTTAATTACCAGTTATTGATTATTTAATTAATATTGATGATTTATTAATTATTGATTATTGATTACTATGAATTAATAATTATCAATTAACATGTATCAAATTATTAATAATTAAAAAATTATTTTAAAATATTCATTTATCAATAATTATTAACAATTATATATTGACTATTATAAATTACTATCAAATATTAGCCAAAACATTAGATAAAATTGATAATTCACTAATAATAATTAATCAATTAACAACTAGATGGATAAATTAGTCATTGGTTATTAACACTAAAGGAAATCTAGAAAAAAACAATTACCATTTGCAACTATTTTTTACTTGCAAAAGACATTTACTATTAAAAATTGCCTAGTTGCCTTAAACAAGTTGCAATAGACATTGGTTGCAAATGTGGATGAAGTCATTGGTCAACAAATACTTCACCATCTATATACTATTGTATGCCATTGATATATTACCATAAAAATCGACTACTCACATAATAACATGTGGCAATTGAATTTTCTTTTAATTTTTTTATAAAAAAAATAATGATTCTTCATTGTTTAATTTAAATGGTTTTAAATTGTGACACATGACATAATACCAATACGCCATTTAACTTTTTTGGATTTCAGTAAAAATGAATTAAAAATCAATATTTATATGGGTAGGTGGGCATAGGTAGGTAGGTAGGTAGGTAAGAAAGTATTAAAAACCTTTTTAGGTTTAGCCTTTGGGGTTAAATTTTTTAAAAGGTTAAATTCCTTTGGCTCATCTCAATTGACATGTGTTTTTTTAATGTGTAATTGTAGGACAAAGCTTCCTCCTTATATATTTCTTAAAATGGAAGTTGAGGACAAAACATATGTGATAAAATTTGAAGTTGTAAATTAGGTTGCAACTAAAAAGATTATCTCATATGTTTTATCTTCCTTTTTAATTTTTAAAAACTATATAACTAATTACATAAGTGACCAACTAACTATTTAAATCACTAAAAAAAATTTCATTAATAACTTTTAAATTTAAAACTAAATAACTAAAATATCAGCCAATTCATAGTTAATTATTATTTAGATGTTAACTATTACCTCATAATTTAATTATAAATTATAAAATTATTATTTAATTAAAATTATTATATTATTAGAAATAAAATTAGTTTTACTAATCAATTCAATAACTAAAATATTAAATAATCAATAATTAATATTTATGTAATAGATATTTAACAAAATTATTAATTAAGTAATAAATAATTGAATTAATTATTTTAGGTTAGTAAATACTCATGCTGAAATAATAATAATAATAATAATATTATTATTATTATTATTATTATCTAATTAATAATTATTAACTAACCAACAACTAACTAATGAGTTATAAGTAATTGATCGATAGTTAATATATAAAAATAAATAAATAAATAATATATTGAATAATTATGAAATATTAATTATAAATACTAAGTATGAACTATTAGTTATCAATTACTAAAAATAATTGTAACTATTTAATCATGATTAATTAATAAATGGGTAGTAATTTATGTTAGGTAAGTAAGTAACTTAGGCTAAATAGGTAGGTAAACATACAAATAGATAGGTTGGTAATCTAGGCTAAGTAAATAAACAAGTATATATAGATAGGTATGTAGATTTTGTTTAAATACAATCTAAATACAACTTTATAAATACACCAATGGAAACACACCCCCATTATACCCTTAATATAACTTACCAAAAGTACACAAACTTTTTTAAAGTTTTCTAATACACCTTTGTATACCACTAGGGGTCATCGTGACACCTTAGAGTGCAATTAATGGGACATACGAACATGATCATGGATGAAAACAATGTTAAAGTGTAGGATGAAAAATTCATTAGTTGCAAATGTAGTTGTGGCATAGTTGTAAGACTGGTCAAGGGTGCAAAATAGTTGTAAAACCAATAAGAGCTAGTTGTAAATGACAATTAATTGCATGTAGTTGCAAATGCATTGGTTGCATTTTGGGGGATTTCTTCTAGTGTAATTACCGTTTATTTGGCGATTAATTAATTATATAAATTATTAATCATAAATTATTGAGTATTAACTATTAATTATTAAATATTATCTAATTAATGTATTAAGTTTAAGTACCTACTAGGTGTAATATGCTTAACATAGGGCCTACTAGCTATGAACTTAAGTTTTAGTATGTACTTTATGCAAAATAAACTTCTAAGTTAAGTAGCCAAATTAATATGGTTGATTAGACTAAGTGTCAAATTAGAATGGCCTATTTGATTAATTATAGGTCAAATCACATTATGATCCCCCTTGGTCAATGTGAACATTTTAATCAAGTTGGACCTTTCGAAATGTCACATTATTTTGTAATGTACCTATTTATGTCCTACCTACTTATCTACCTACGTACTTATCTATTTATTTATCTACCTACTTATCTACCTACGTACTTATCTATTTATTTATCTACCTACTTATCTACCTACGTACTTATCTATTTATTTATCTACCTACTTACTATTTACCTACATACCTACTTATAGTTTACATACGTAGGTATGTACATTTTAAAACATAGGTAAATAGGCATGTGTACCCACCTATCAACCTAGTTAGGTAACTACTAACCTACTTATGAAATTTTTTGAAGTTCAATTGTTATTATACACATTGATAAAAAATTTCATGCAATTTTTCAAAAAATGTTAAATGTAGTTAGTATCATAGTATTTTACCAAGTAATGGGGTGGTTTGATGGCCAAGACATTAGTGTGGAACCAAAGAGACCAAGAATCAATCCCCTTTAGCAACATATATTATGTGGAGTATGTATATTCCTATATATACCTTGTACATGTTTGTAAATGTATAGTACTTAAATGGGTTGTGGATAAGTAGGTTGGAGGCTATGGTGGGTAGGTAGGTAGGTAGGTATGTACTTTCTATTTATTTATTTTTTATATTTTTATATATACAAATTGAGCTATTTTTTTAATTAAAGTTTTTTGGTTGCCCAATTTTTTGTCCAATTTGATTAGTCAAAAAGACCATTTTATGGTTAGTAAAAAAAACCATTAGTCTAGTTGGATGTGTTCAAATCAACTTGTTTAATATGACTAAAGGGTCAAATTGACCAAATGTCAAAGTGACTGGTTTTTGGTTTAATTTTCCAATCAAATAAACCATGATTTATTGTAATAATTGTTTTTTCACAAATTAGCTCAAAGGTCTTTTTCTTTTTACTAAAAAATGGAATTCTTTGCTCCTCAATACTAAACATATTTTCTATTAAATTTTTTAAAATATTCAAAATTCATGAAAAATTGCAATAATATATGTCATAATTTCATCCCATTCAAATTTGCATTTTCAAAATTTTTAAATTTTTTTTCCAAATATGCATCAATTTCAATTAATTCTACCAAGTTACAAGGGGATTTACAATTAACCTTATAAGATCATAGGACAAATTTTGTTCACAAAAATCAACTTTTTAATTTTTTTGATGCAAACATCTCCTTAAATTAATAAGTATTTCTCTTCTTTTCCTACTTCTTCAAAAGGGAAAGAAATAAAATTAGAATTCCATAAACCTTTTATTATGTTGGAAACTTAATTAATTAATTCAAGAGCAACTCTTAAATCCTTTTCCATTAAATTATAAGAGGAAGTTGAAATTTTGAATTCAAATTCATGGATATGGTAGAATATACATCATTTGGTAACCAATGACCCCAAGATTGATTTAAAATACAAAGATATATAGTAGGGGAGAAATTTAATCAATAATAATTTGGCAAATGTGCCATGTGAAAGGAGCTAACACTTGAATACTAGTCATTTTTACAACACTTTGTGCTAATACAAAAAACTAATTTCCTAAAATTACAAAGCTTCTTGAAGCATGATGATTTTGCTAGCAAATTTGCAAAAACATTGAGCCTATTAAACAATAGTATTTCTTACAAAATTTTCAAACTAAAATGATTTTTTTTTTTTGAGTTGAAAATTAAAAATTACCTTGTTTTCATTGGAGTATTAAATTTCCTTTGATGAAGACTAGAATGAACATATGTTTTATTCCATTATTATCTACTTTATCATGATTTCTTTATTATATCAAAACATGATTTTTATGATGTCTTTTATTTATTGTATAGTCCAATCAAACCTATTTTTTATGCCATTCTTAATCACTTTCTAGTTGCTTATTCCATGTGTAATCATATAGGTTTGTCATGGATCCATGTTTTAATGGTTAATTATAAATTATAGTGAAAATATGGACTATCCCAATGGTAGTTTTTGAAAGTATTAAAAAACCAATTACATTTGTTGCATATCACAAAATGAGATATTTGTGTAATGGCAATATATGAAATCTTATAAATGAAAATGTCTGAACAAAAAAATCAATGGTCAATCCTAGATGGATTTAAAATGAACAATTCCAAAGTATAGAAAATAGATTATGGAATTTTATCTCACAATGTGTTCGTACAATGTTTTTGAAACACACTTTTGAGGGTTGATAACACTCAAGTTCAAGAAATCAAATAAGGAAAAATATCCTGTTTAAAATTATTTCAAATCATATTTGATTAAAATTTTTCAAAATGGAAAAAGGTCCAACCATGCTATTAGGAGCCACATGTGCCCCCTTAAATGACTACTTTATTTTTAGTGTATTTTTAGATTTCTTTTGATACATCTTTAAAACAACATTAAAATATTAATTTTTTTTTGTAATACTATTATGTTAAGGTGTATATTTAAAAATATCTGAAAATATGTCATTAAAAAAAAATTCAAATTGTTTTTTTAGTGTCGAAATTGTTTTCAAATTGCTTTTATGCAACTTTTAAGAAGTGGTTACAAGAGGTTTAAAGTCCTTATACATATTTTTCATTCATTAGATTTATTAAAAAAATTGATGATATTTACATAATGTATTCAAAATAAAATTTTATTAAAAAATTTTTTATTATTAATTTTATTTTTTTTACAATCCAAAATTCAAAAAACTAAGTAGTGGTTACGATTGCTTTTGGTATGACTACACCCTAAAGTTATTATTATATATATATATGTTTTTGAAACCAATATTTTTTCAAAATGCTTTCAAAGGATTTTTAAAAAATAGTTCGAACTTGGATATGAAAAATGATATTAACTTTAACATCATTTGAACCAATTCACTAGGCTTAACATGTTGGGGGGACACTTAGTGTAAAGTTTGGGATTTACATGCATCCAACGACCATTTTTAAGGGGGTATTAAATAATTGTCCAACCTATTTTTTATCACCCTATTATTATCTAATTTTAATATATACATATTAAAACCACCCTATATTAATTATAATCCATTATTTCAGATTATTACGTACACTATTTTATAATTAAATTGATTATTTGAATAAAATGTACCCTATTTTTAACTAATTAACTTATAATTTTTACCCAACAACCAATATATTGCACTTTATATTTTCACCCACGTATTTTCCACATTCTTTTACTAGTCTCTCCTAGGCTTAACAAACATTCCAAAAAGTTTTAAATACAAAGGAAATGAGCTTTTGAAAAAGACTTTGATCCATTGCTTTTGGTCCACCCTTATGTACTTTTACTTTGTGTAATGTTTGACCTAGGTTTTGCACTTTTATAAATCCCCTTGTGCAAAATTAATTTAAATACATAACTGAAGCCTTTGTAGAGTTTTTCATGTGTTGTTGCATATTGGCACATGGCACTCTAGAAAATGGATGGTTAAAACAACTACCTTATTTAATACTTTCCTCCAAACCTAATATTTCAAAACATATAATTGATTTTAATGTAATAGTCATAGTGTTTAAATTAAATCCTTCATCTTTCACATAAGCAACATTTGTTTTCCTTCAAATCACAACGTTCCAACAAGTTAAAGTTTTGGTTAGATATTATGTTAATTTGTAACTTTAAAAAATCTAATGGTAATATGTTTTGGGTACCAATCAACTTTCAAAACATTAATCACAAGCGTAAGAACCCATGAGCACCTTTTGACATCCACAAATAAAATCTTGTTAAACTATAAAATAACATTCTACCTAACATCTTATCAATCTTGGTAAAACATACAACCATTTCATTTGTTCCATCAATTTATGCAAAATCTTTTGTAAAAGTTATTTTCTAAAAGTAAAATGCATATTTGATTTGTTTCAATCACATATTCTTCACAAATTATATAAACAAATGAGTTTTGACAATTAAAAGGCCAAGGTCTTCTAGAATTTTATCCTTCTTGTTGCACATCATATTTTTCAAAACATCTTTTGTAACAAAAAATAATTTGGAGATTGAACTTCTAGACACATTTGCCTTTTTTTTCTTGGATGCTTTTACATTTTTTCTTTCAAACAAGAGTTCACTTCTTCAAATTTGTTTGCAATGGTAGAATGGTCTACATCCACATGTGTTTTTTCAATGTAATTATTCCATTTAATTTATTATATAAAATTAATCAAACATTTCTTGTTCTAGTTTTTTGATTTGAAATTAAGATTGAACTATATTTAAGAAATAATACACCACAAAATGTCACAATGAGAATTAAGTTGAAAACCAAGCATCTAACTGGCCCTCTAGGGCAAAGGGTTGTTGCTACCCCAAGGCCACCCACCATTAGTTTTGCTCGAGTATCACATGAAAAAATCAATTATCAACCTAGGCATAAACCTAGGTATAATTTAGTGTTGGCCAATTTTTAAAATAATTGTTGGATATGTTACTTTTTTGTTTCTTTTTGGGCCATATAGTTATCAATATCAATAACAATATTTTTGGGATGTTGAATAGATTACCAAATAACCAATTAATAATTGTTGTAACCCTAGCCTTAAGCTTGCGACCAAGCTAAGGATGTGTTTCAAAAGGAAACACTAACACTTTGCTAAAGCATTGTCCATATGTTTGTACCATTGCTCTTGAGGAGGGAGCATATTGACCTCCATTTAGACCTATCTACAACTTGTCACAAAACAAATTTGCAACTCTTTGTGAATACATTGATGAAAATCTTGAAAATGGTTTCATTCAACATTTTAAATCTCCAACTAGTGGCCCTATTTTCTTTGTTAAGAAAAATGATGGTTCCTTGTCATTGTGTGTTGATTATCATTGAATTGATTCACCATAAAAATTTGATACCTTCTGCCCTTAATCTCAAGATTGTTGGATCAATAACATCCGGCCAAGGTGTACATCAAGATTGATTTATGTGGAGCATCCAACTTGGTGCATATTTGAAAAGGGGTGGTTGGAAGGTAGGGTGGCTCACTTTTTGCATCGCAATCCAGTTTTTTGTAGAATGGCATGCATTTTCATGCTATTAACATGGCATAAATTTAACAATAATCTTCTAAATTTGTGATTAGATTTAGATTGTCAACTTGAAGAAAAAACATCTATAAAAAAAATTATAACATATATACACCAAATATATAGTAATGGACTTTTGAAAATGAAAAATATAGACTAGTTTATTGTTCAAATGCTTCTATATACATGCATTTTTGTGTATGAATTTTATTTGGGATATATAAAAGGGTGGATTTCAATTTTTACTTTCTTAACATGTACATTAAAGAATTATTTAGAATGTCTATCCTTCATATGGACTTTTTAGTTCATTAACCACCATGTAATTCCCCATTAACACTACAAGGACTTCATAAATATATGATTGAATTTATGATTCAAGAATGAAATCACATTATTTATATATTTTAAAATTATTATTATTAATTAGTGCAATAATATTATTTATATATTTATGTTATTTTTAATTTCATTAAATTCCACTTATACCATGTTGACATGTGTCAATACATAGGCTAGGTTTAAAAAACTAATTTAGGTTGGTAGGTAGGCCACCTATTGTGCCTACTAAATGACATTTAACTTATGTTGACTACATAGGTAGGGAATATTTGATCAACATTCCAACATTGACCACAACCCATGTCATTTGTGAGGATTTATCCTTGAACCCAAGCATAGAGATAAACTCCTTTACCACCAAGCCACCCCACTTGTTGTGGCAAAGAAGTAATGTGCATTCTATTTAACCTTCTTCACATAAAACATTACACAAAACATCATTTTTGAACTTTGATATTTTATTACAATTTTGTCCAAATGACAAGATTAAAATTTAAACTGAATTTTTTTCAATAATGTACACAAACATATTTTTTCCTTTTAAAAATGTAAATTGGTTGGAAAAGAAAAAATTTAAATTTCATTATTCAATATAATTTCAACAATAGAAATCTATTTTACCAATAAAATATATAATTTATTCACATATAATATTTGTAAATGGATCATACGTAAATTTTATTAGAAATATAATAATGTTTTTAATAAATATATTATTTCTAATATAAAAGATTAATCTAGAAAATCAATTTTAATTTTAAAATATTAATTAATGCCATCTAATAATTGATTTTATGGAACTAAATTTTTTATTATGTTTACACATAATATCTTACGTTTTACTTTAAATTATGATAATTTTTTTATGTATAACTAAATAATGTTTTTTCACATCTCAAACATCAATTTGATTTTAAAAATTATATTTACAATTTTGCTTATAATAGATTATAATTGTAACTACAAAATGTAATAAAAATGTATGATATTAAATGGGTCATGTATTCCTACTACCTAGCATATTCAATAAATAAACTACATTGCCTGCCTAATATATTAGTTAATTTTAAAAAATCACATATATCAACATGATAATATTTATTATTTAACCCACATACATATGATTTACTTGCTACTTATTACCTGTCTTACTTGTTGTTTATTTAATAGATTATTACATAACCTACCTAATTAATCAATTACAATTACTACCTAAAGCTTAACCTATTTAATAAATAAATTACATAGGGGTGCAAGTAAGGTAAAGTAGATGGTTCATTGTTCCTTGTCAAAAAAGAAAAACTTGTAGCCATGAATTTTTTTTTAATGTATTGAAAAGTAGAATTTTTTTGTACAATAATTAACATGATGATAATCTTTCATTTTATGTTTAATGGTTGAAAAATCCCATCTTGAAAATAAAATTAAGTAGAATTTTTAAAAATATTTCTACTTGCACAAAATGTTTGATCTTATAAAATGGGCTACATGTAGATGAAATATCAATTTTTTAAAAATTTCAATTTAATTGAGCCCTAAAAAATACTTATGTATTATTAAATTATGAATGTTATAATCATAATATATCAAATTTTTAATATGAAGTAGGTTTGAACACCATTTTGACTTAATTAGTTTTAAACGTATTTTTAACCTACTTTTATGATACCAAAATTGTTCCAACTTTGTATCCAACTTCCCATAAACTAAATGTAAGGCCCTATGGTTTTAAATTTTTGCTTCAAAATATTTTGAATCTACTTTCTTATGTCCATATAAAGAATTGTTTCATTTTTTAATTGGATTTTGGGTGGACTACTTTTTTTGGTTTACTTTACCTTATTGGCAACCATAGCCTAATTAATTAAATAATTGATACAAGCACATTATCACATATCAACACTATAAAATACCTAGTACTTAGCCCCCATACATATTACTTCCTACTTATTACTTTACAATTTGCAACTTAATAATTAATTAATTACCTAGCCTACCTAATTAATTAGCTAATTAAAAAACACTATGACATATCAATATGATAAAATACCTACTAATTAGCCACATACATATTACCTATCACTTAGCCCTATTTCTACCATAAATTGTCATGAGTTTGAAAATTTTCACAAACCCACCAAACCCTACTACACATTTAATGGTTAGTTCATTGAAGAAAGTTAAAGGAAAACAATTAAATCATTAAATCCACCGATTTCATTGGTGATTTTTTTTTCCCACATTTAATCACATGTGCATTTGTGACTAAGACTTATAGTTGTAAATCAAGTTGAAAACATGTCATGTGATGATTGAACCATCTTCCAAGTCATAAAAACAATTACATTTTCATCTATTTTGGGATGCCTCTAAAAGTGGATGATATAGGTGTATTTTTCATTTTCATCCAAAATAACATTAATCACAAGTATAAGTTGCATATGTAACTGCGAACCATTTTGTAATCATTTATGCGATTATTAATCATTTTTACCAAGTGCCATGAAGGACAATCATATTCAAAGTCGCAAAAAGGTTGATTTGGACAAAAGTCACAAATGCATGGATGAGAATAGACATGATTCCTTGTAGTGTAAATTAATGATATCAAAATAGACTACCATTTTAACACTATTGTATGGACTTTTAAGGAATGGAACATTCATTGAAAATGAGCCACCTTAAAATGCATACACCTGAAGGCGACAAATGGAAAATCGTGTTTCAAATGTGTTACAACCATTTTGAATATGTTGTGATGCCTTTTGGCCTTACCAATGAACCTGTTGTATTTCAACGTCTAATGAATGATATATTTCATGAGTACTTAGATGATTTTGTGGTCTGCTACATCGATGAGATCCTTATTTTTTAAAAGAATATGGAGGACCATGAAAAGCATGCATGTTTTGTCTTAAAAGCTTTGGACTTTATGCCAAGTTGGAAAAGTGTGAATTCCATCAATCTGAAGTGGAATTCTTAGGTTATATCATCTTTAGAGATGATATTCACATGTTTCCTCACAAGGTTCAAACCATTATCAATTAAACTACCCTAGCTTATGTTTGTGATGTTCAATGTTTTTTTGGATTCACCAACTTCTATCAACAATTCATTTTTGATTATTTTAAGCAACCTTTTTTACTCATTTAACTTGAAAGGGTCAACCTTGCTTTTAAGGATTTGAAATTAATAATGCCTTCCAGTCTTTGAAGGTTTTTTTTACAATTGCACCACTTTTGATTCATGTAAACCCTTCTAGACCATTTATTTTAGATATGGATTCTTTTGACTTTTCAATAGGCCCAATATTTTCACAACTCAAAAAAGACAATCTTTTTCATCTTGTGGGCTTTCGCTTTTGTAAATTTTCCCCTATTGGAATCAATTATGAGATTCGTGACAAATAACTCTTGACCACCGTGGATGCCTTTAAAAAGTGGTGTCATTTATTCAAAGAAATTCAAATGAGATCATTGTGTATTTAGATCATAATGATGCCAAGCTCCTTGGGCATTAACTTTGTTTCACTTTTGGTTCATCATCACATATTGTTTTGGGCATCATCAAAGGAAACCAAATTCATTGTCCCATCGCTTGTACCATGCGCCTAAGTAGGGAGATGCAACTTATGGCCAACAATGTGATGTCATCTTCAAGCCCAAACATCTTTAGCTATAAGCATAATCTGTGATTCTTGATGACAAATCATTTTTTTGTTTCCTTTCACCAATGTTGTTCGAACTTAATTGAAGAATTCAAATCCAACTTTAGGCCATAGTGATATATTTGAGTTTTGTGATGGTTTGCTATATTGAAGTTGGTTTTTTTGACATATTTGATGGTCTTGTTCGGCTTTGAATTCTCTGAGTTAAAAACATTTGGGCGATGGGTCATTTTAGATTCAACATGACCATGGAATTAGTGCTTCATGACTATGGTTAGAAATGTGGAAGTATGTGAAAGAGTTCGTTGGATCATGTGATGTTTGTGCACACGCAAAGAATCCTCACCATCAGCCACATGGGCTATTTTAGTTGGTGCCCATACTTCCATTTCCATAGACTTCATCATTGATCTTCCATTTTTTGTTTCATTTGATTCCATTTTGGTGGTGGTGGACCGTTTGACAAAAATGGTTCATTTCATTCCTTGTAATAAAACAATAACTAATAAAAAGACAACCAAACTATTTTTTAATCATGTTTTTTGGTATCATGGCCTTCTTGAAAATATTGTTTTTGATCGTGGACACAATTTGCATCCAAGTTCTAGAGGCAGTTCTTTGAACTATTAGGTGTGAAGTGGAAGTTATCATCAACCTTCCACCCCAAATAAACAAGCAAATGAAACAAGTCAATCAAGTCTTAAAATAATATTTGTGATGCATAATTAATCATCATTAAGATAACTGGTCAAACCTCTTGTACATGGTGAAGTTCATGTACAAAATGCAATGCATTCATCAACATAATAAATGCCTTTTTCTACAAATCATGGTTGGCATCCTAAGTTTGATGTCCAAAGGATGCATAACATTGTGAATCCTACATCTAAAGATAGAGCCATATGGTTGGCAAACATTCAAACATAATTTGTATCCAACTTTGAAGAGGCACAAAGACAATATAAGTAAATTGATGATGTACATCACAAGCATCAACCACATTTCAAGATTAGAAACCAAGTTTGGCTTCGAGGACAACACATCAAAATAATTTCACGTTCGGAGAAATTAGATTACCAAATATTTCGGCCATTCACTATCATGAAATGAATCAACACTATGGATTTCCAACTCAAACTTATAGACTCCATGAAAATCCATCTAATGTTTCATGTTTCCTTGTTGGAACCCTATCATGCATCCACCATCCCAAGGTGGGTTTTAGAACCACCTTCATTAATAGAAGTTAATGGTGAACAAGAGTATGAAATGGAAGACATCCTCAACTTTAAGCTGTCCAATCAACAATTGTAATATTTTGTCCATTGGAAAGATTATGATATTAGTGAATGCACTTGGGAACTAGCTAAACACCTATCAAATGCCATGGAGAAGGTGAAAAAATTTCACCAATGTTATCCAAACAAACCCAAGGTTGTTCCTTGTGGAATGTGTTGCTAAAAAGGGAAGTGATGTTTTGAGTGACATTACCAACATCATAACCAACATCATAACTAGCATCATTGTCAACATCATCATTAACATCATTGCCATCATCACATTTTTAGTTAACTATTAGTTCATTCTCAATTAAATATAAGTTCAATTCACTTTTAATTAATTATCAGTTTAGTTCATTTTTAATTCATTTTTAGTTCATTTTCAATCCAATCATGGGCCATATGGATATACATGGGCCACACATGAAGATGAAACTTCCATGGAGGCTTCATTGAGTTAGGTCCCCAAGGGGTATAAATAGATGTAGGACTTTCAATTACTTTTAGTTTGTTCAACATCAGTTTTGGATATGATTTCTTATCACAACCTTGTTTTGTTTTTGTTTTTTTCTTGCAATAAAATTTTATTAGATTCTTGTTTTTCACATGTTGTGTTCTTTTTTTTGTTTTTTTTGTTTCACAATTTAAATTTGAAACTAAACTTGTGTTTTCATTTTGGTTTAAGAAATCTTGTACACTTGGTTGTTTTCGTGCATGTTATAATGCCATTGCTACCATTATATCATTTGTATGTCAAATGTGACTAGATTGTTTAACATTTAACTTTAGTGATACACATGATTTTGATGAAGAGATTCAAATCTTTCAGCAACACATGCAAAAACAAATGGTACAAGTCCTAAACCCATTCTTTTCATTTGTGATTTCTTTCCAAAAGATCAAAGCTCACAACATATTGGTCATGATGTTAAACCCCCATTAGAAGGGCTTGGGTGTTAATTATTCAGTTTATCAACAAGGAGAAAACATTATATATTGCTAAGGAATATGACCATTAGATATTACTTCCACTCCTTGTTTTTGCAAACAAGTTTTAAAATCCAAATGTTGCAAGTGTTGTAGCTCCTAGCTTTGCATGTTAAAATATTAAAACCACAAGTTTGCATGACCTCATGGAGATTGATGACAAGATGGCTGTGCAACACTGGTCACTACCCATTCTTCTCACACTGTGAAGCTCAAAGGCACCAAGGTCTGCCCCTTATTGATATTGCTGAATGTTAATGCTGAATGTAACATATGAAATCACAAGGTTGGGGATCAAGGATGGCACCATTTTCAGCTCTGACTTTGTGCAATCTTTTGTGCACTTAAAATGGGTGCAGGCTGTTTGGTCACAAATTTCATGATCTAAAATTTCAAAAACAGCCAATCTTCAAACAATTTTCAGGGGCATCGATCCATGTTAAAGCTCTGCTTTAAAATTGGCCAGACCATCACCAGTTAAAGGCTTAACTTTCTGTCTAGGGTAAAAGTCCCACAACTGGGATTTAATGGAAATAATGGACTCCCCCCCAGGTGGGGAGCTGAGGGTGTGTCATGTGTTTCAGTCAAGCCTTGGGCTTTCATGGGCTTTCCTTGGTGTGAAGAGTATGAGAAATTCAATTTCTTCTCCTCTGATACCCAGTGGGTATCCTGCAGATACCCATCAAGTATCATGGAGAAAAAAAGGTCAAAAAGGAGGGCAGGTGTTTGGAAAAACATTAATGCCCAGCCTCCTTGAAGATGCCCAAAACCACTGACAATACTGTCCATCAGTTCACTTCAGGACACATGGATGGGCATTCCTAAGGTGATACAGCCTCATGCGGGGCCCTTATAAAGGTAATGCCCTCAACCCAGGCAGGTGTCTAGTGTCTACCCTACACTTGACATCTACTCGCTTGGAGTTGAATAACCCATGTGGTTGTGCATGTTGGGAAGTCAGATCTAGTGATGCTTTGTGTACAGATCAATTATCTACACTTTTTCCGCCCCCCCCTCCCCTCATGGGTGTTGAGCAGGTAAACCCAATGGTGAACCTGTAGAGTGATGCCAAAAACCCTGACAATTCTGTCCATCAGTTCACTTGACGACACACAAGAGAACCCAAGACAAACAGGAAGATAATAAGACAGCACATGCCACCCTTGTTGACAATCATATCCGACTCTCATCAGTGAGGAACAAGCAAAGCCAATGCATTGTTGCAGCAAGCAGGCAGCTACTACTACTGTAGTTGGAGCTTGGATTCTGCATGCTGGCCAAAATCAGGGAATTTTTCCAGGAACTTTTCTCCCCTGTCACTCCACAATGCAACTCAACTCTTGAAGCAACCACCACTTCCCTCACCCAAAAAACAAAAGACAATGAAGTCAAGGGAGGTTTTTAGGGTAGAGGTCAAATGCATATGCTGCTGCTACATGGGATGTTGCTTCCTGGTAAGAGTTACAATTGGATGTGTATAGCTGAACCTTTCACAAATTAATAAGTTTGGTAAAAGTTACACACCTCCCCAACTGGGGATACTGAGCCCCAGTTTTGCCAAACCTGGGGGACAGAATCAAAAGTCAGGATGAAAATGGTACACTAGGAATAACAGAGACTGAGGGACAAACTGGTGGTTTTCTCACCTCAATTCAAAGGAGCCTGCCCCCTCCCCCCCTTCCAAAGTTCTGGATTTGCCTTCCCTGCACCTTCACTCCCCCTCCTATTATTCCTTATATCTAGTCTTTTCAGAATCAACTCTAGCAAATATTGTGAACTGATACCCAGTTTCATTAAACAGTAACCAGTTTTGCTTGCTTTCCATTTGCATTCAAACTGGGGATGAACAGGGATTGCAGGGTGGAACAAGGGACCAAAGACAGGGTGACTTTAAGGATCACTTTATTATTTTATTTTCATAGGACTTGTATTAGTCTTATGTTTCAAGTCATGCATTAGTTTTCGTTCTTTCTTTCCTATTTGCTTCTGTCTTTCACGTGCAGTGGAACACCATAACCCATAACCGAATTTGGCTTAGTCCTCTTCTAGGGTATCACCAACGCACCTACCTCACAATTTTGAAAAAAAAAACCGATCACAAACTTATTTTTTTGGTGGCAGCAGAAAAAGGAGGGGAATAAATCATTTCAAATTCCCAATTAAATTTTCCTTTCTATAAGAAAAAATTGCCAAATTTGGACCTAGGTACTAAGTTGGTAGTTAGAATATAGAGGGATCCCAGATGAAGTAGAAGAAGAAAAAGCCTGTAAATAAAAATCAAGGATGGGTACCCATCCAGCAAAAGTACAAGGCAAATTAAAACACAAGTAGACACAACCCAAAGAAAAAACAAAAGCAAACAATCAACAAAAAATCAAGAAAAAACCCTATGTACAGAGGGACTCATGGCTATGAAATGACAATCAAGAATAACAAAGAAGAACTAAGACAAAAGAACTGTCATTTGTCACAAATTGACAGTGACGGATGAAGTGGACAGTGTTTACAAGCATGTTGCCAATTAACACTACATCACTTTTGAATAGTGAGGTTAGAGCATCTTCACCACACTATTCTAAAATGACATGTAACTCAAATTTGCGACGATTCTTACTTAAGATGTTTAACTAAATTGACTTGTGCCAACATTTTGCACAAATATTTTGCAGGTGAATGGTACTGCTGAGCAAACAAAATGACAATTGCTACTTGGTCGATGCTTTTATTGACCTGACATTGACCACTACTAATTAGACTGGTCAAAATAATTGGCTCATGTGGGAACATGTAAATCCTTCCTCAATGTGTTTAATATTTTAAATTTATGGGTTGGGGAGAGACAAAAATTCAAAACTAAATTTCAATGAAATAAATATTGATATTACCCACATACAATGTAATGGTGGATATGCTCTTACATTAGAAATTTGAAAATGTAACCCTAAGATTCACAAACAATGTTTATTTTTGTACAGCATATTTTCGCATCCTGGTGAATTGCTCGAAAGTTTTTAGCATTTATATAAATAAAGTGGCTCCATCTTGTTATAGATGATCACCATTTACTCAACATTAGAAAAATGAATGAAACCAAAAAGAAGCACCTCATCACAAACCCCACAAGGCCTCAAAAAATCAAAATTAGGGATAAAACTCACAAAGGGAAATGAACCAAGCCAACCACCCAAGCCTCAACTGCCTGACGAATGGAATCTCATTCCCTTCCAGACATGACAGGCACAAAGCTCTGAGAATATCTTTTTTTCCAAGTAGGAGCATTTGAACTTACGCAAGGGCCTTTTTGTTTGTCATCAGGTTGCTGAATTTGGGGGGGGAGGGGGGAAAAAAAACCACTAGTTGCTACACTAGAAAATTGAAAATAAAAACACTGGTTCCTATCTACCTGAAAAAATGAGTACACTTCTCTTGAATGAAAGAAGTGACAGAGGACCGGTGGATTCAATGAAAACTTGTCAAGAACAGTCCCAGACTCAATCTGCTCTCATCAGACCGATAACACAGCCAGTTAGCATAGACAAGATCTTTATCAGGGGTTATTTTTGGTCAAATTTGTGAGGTGGGTGGAACTGGTGATCCTCTAGAAGAGGACTTAGCAAAGTAGAACGGTTTTGGAAGCCAGTTGTATACTGGTAACATCCTAGATGCCGTGGTCTAAATCTGGCAAATTCAGCTTTTTTCCTCCTCAAAATATGGCGAACTAGTGACATTATTTTTCCCCCAAAAAACAAACCTGTGTAGGAGTGGTGGCCCCTTTTTATTTGTCGCCAATTGACAAAAGCCCAAAAACAAATTCTGGTCCTTGTCTAGCACTAATGCATTAAAAAGTTGCAGTCTACATCTTGCATGCTACTCATGTGATTATGTTTAATATTTTTTGAGGAAAAGCTGTGTTGTTTTTTTTTTTGGGTGGTGGGGTTCTTAGTTTTTACTAATATTCTACAAGACATGAGCAACTTGAAGGACAAAACAGCATAATGAGGGACTTGTGGGGGAGTTGGCAACAAGCGCCATTTCAAACTTGAGTCGTGATCAATCGACTGACAAGCATATTACAGATGGGTTTGCAGAGGCAGCTTTCTCCAGACTTGTCCAAAGAGATTTCGTAATTCAGAAGTCTGTTGGTTGACTAGTGTTTGATTTAAGGGATGTTTTTTTGCAGCGTACCAAGATGACCCTGTTTGTAAGTTGTGATTCTCATTTCTTTTGTTTTTGCTTGCTTCAGTGGGGTTTTGGCATTCTAGAAGAAATTCTTTTATTCTGCCCATTCATTACTAACCGAGTTAATCCACCATCCAGAACTTGTTTTTTTCCTGAATGTCTTCTCAGAATGACTTTTTCCCAGTTGGTAATGTATCACTTTGTGATGTGGAGTTGATGATATTGTAATGTGGATTTGGCCATTTATCAAAGTGAACTTGGCGAAGTCATGAAGTGGACGTGACTTTTAGCATTTTGACAAAGTGGGTCTGGCATCAACTTGCCAAATTAATAACCAAGTTAATAAGATTCCATACAAGCCTTGTTCTTCTTTATTGTTGGGTGAGGAGAACACGAGACCATATGGTCAATGACTTGCAAATCCCAGACCATATGGTGCTAGACTTGCAAATCCCACCAGTAGTTCTACTGAGACTAATGATGTAATTACAGAATACTACAGTTTAGGGGATGCTAAGGGAGTAAGAGGACTTTGCCAAGTTTGGCTATAGGTCAGAGTGCAAAGTAGATTTTTTTTATGAACCTGCTATATTCTAGCTACATCCAAGAACCTATGGTCTAATCTGGCAAAATTAGCTTTTTTTTTCCTCAAAAATTTGGCTACTTTGTGACTTTTTTCGAAATAATGTATGTGTAGGATTCACCCCCCACCCCCCGCCCCCCTCTCCCCCCCGTTTCTTGTTACCAAGTGGGGAAATTTTGCCCCAACAAAATGCTCCAATGGACAAAATTAATTTAGGTTTTAAACTAAACAGTTGGAATTAGGCTACTTGTAGTGACTTGGTCTAATAGCCATATAGTTGGGGGCTCAAATCTGGGAGCCAAAAATTGTCAAAAGCTGAGCCTCAAACAAAAGGAGGGAATCTTCTACAGGTCACAACTTCTCTTTTAAACAATCTCAAAATTTGAGGAAAAAGCTTTGGTGAAAATTTTCACCACATTTATGTGTACTGGCTATGTTGTTATGGCAATTCTCTACTGCCAATTAATGCTAAATCTGTTTTGGAATGCTCACCCTTTAGTTGCATTGAAAAATTCAAAAGAGAGGTGGCCGTGCTGGGTATCACACAGGAATTTGATCGGTGCAGACCAATGCTGCATCCTTGCCAACTTTGTGTGGAACAAAGGACTAAACAAGCGGCTCATGGCACGGAGACTCTGACCTTTAAATGACATCCACAAGGATGATAAATATTCAGCATATTAGATTGGAAGCACATGTTGGTTAGCATGGTGGAGCTCAAGTAGATCCTTCAGTTGTTGTGGTGACATTTTTGCTCAAATGAAAAGTCCCAAGCAACATGCTGAAAGGGAACTGTTTGGAAAATTTCCAATAAAATCATCACAATTCAAGGAAAAAAGTTTTGCAATTGTCAAGACTTTTGGAGGATTAAGGCAGATTTCTAGCTTTCTTCTTTTTGAAGTTGCCATATTTAGTTAATGGGTTCTATTGGTTGGCCAACATGCAATATTATTCTTAGATTTTCTACTTCTCTATTTGTCTTGTAGTTTAGATTTGACTAAATCCTTTTGTGACTGATCGCCACTTTTGGAGCAACATGAGAAAATTGAAAAAAAGCCATTGCTTAATCAAGTTTAGCAAGGACATGTTGAATATTTCATATATTTTGAATATTTAGCTTTTGCAAGTGGATTTTCAATTTCTGGAGTTTTCAGGATATCTTCGATATCAGTGATAGGCTAAAGGTGCATTCACACTTGGTGTTAGGGACTCTAGTGTTGAGTCCCTTAACACCATACTAGTCATTTACGACTTAAACTTACTTATCATGAAGATTTTATGTTAGATTAACATTCACTTAACATTAAGCTATTGCCCATTTAACATTGGGTGCCACCTAGGATGCCACTTAGATTTTATTTTAACATTGATTTAACACCAAGTGTGAATGCACCATAAGAGATGTGGGATATCTAAGTTTGTCTATATTGAGACATAATTATGCAGTTCAATGTATGGATCAAGTTTGAATCTGGGTATTTACAGTCTAATTGCATCGGGCTACATAAATTTGATTTTGGCTGACTTTTTTACATGCTGGGTCCATAATTTCCCAAAACTTTGACAAAAATAAAAATAATTTAATTTTTGCCAAAACCATTCAGGTACTATGATATGGCTGAAATGTTTCCATAGTGAACTCCACAGGAACCTAGAATGCTGGGATACCAAACTTTAACTGATTTTTTATGCAACCCTGCAAAACTTTATTTATAAAACACATTGGAGATTTGGAAATTGTAGGAAGGAATATGAAAAAGGAGAATCTGCAGGATGCCAAGTTAGCTCAAGGTAGATGTCAAAACCTCTCCATATAAAAAATTGACTGCTTATAATAGGTTGGTTGTATTTTTTCATGTCAAAAATCGATTGCTTGCAATAGGTCAGCCATGGTGAGAGGAGGTTTGTCCTGAAGGGGTGGAAGTCAGGAAGTAGATAAGTTTATGACTATTGCCCAACTTAAAATGAAAGATGCTTGCATCCTTTGTAATGTGATTGAAATTTTTTGATAAAATAATCAAGCTCCAAATGACATTGGCATAATTATATAAAAACATATCAACTTATTTGTGTAAACATCGAAATAAATGTAGCTACTTACTTAGATTTCCACATTGGGTGATGCAAGATGTATCACACGGAATGGTAAGTTTTGATGGGCAAATGCCACAATGAATAAATTTTAGGCTATGAGGTCATTTTGGCACTTGGAGTCAGATAAGATCTCTTAGGGTTTAAAACATGGGGCTCTCAAGTATTTCAACTCTTGTTTTCTATATACATTATTTTTCTATTACTTTTTCATAATTATAGATGTTTCATTAAATGACTCAAGGCTCTTGAAAAATGGAGCTATAATCCTAAACAATGGTTTTTTTTTCAAATTTCTGATGGAGCCAGGGCGGCAAGCATCCCAGGCAAATTTCAACATAACTAAAGACATTATTTCCAGGAATTCTTAGAACTATAGCCAGTAGACATAAATATAGCGACATATTCCCCCAAAAAAGCAGTTTTCTGTCGCTTTAAGGCTTTTGAAAGAAAAGAAAAGAGAGAATTTGTGACAAAATATTCCATTTCCACTAAATTGTGTTGCCCTTTGACGATTTTTCACCCAAAGAAATTTGGGTTAGATTTAATTCTATCTCCATTTCTTTCTAGGTACATGAGTCGTTTCTCCTCCTATGAAATGTGGGTCATAACTGAAGAGTTATGCCCTATGCATGTGCAAGGTTATAGGAAATGAAGTGACTTGTATTTTGAGCTTGCTAGATGACTTGAACCTTCTTTGTAAAATGTAATGAGTCAACATGGACCAATTTTCTTTGTTTCAATTTGGAACTTTTAAAATATTTATCTATATGGATTACAAAATTTTGTACAATTCATCAAAATCTCATAAAATTTCCAAGTGTGCTCTTAGAAAAGAATCCAAAAGAGGTCATCCTAGATTTGAAGATGTAGAAAAAGTGGCCTAAGAAGATTTAGCCAAAGCTGGCTATAAACAGGATATCAAAGTACAAATCTTTAATTATCCTCCTATATTTTGTGGCACACACTGAAAACCAAATATAGAGATCTGGTAATTTTTATTATGTTTTTCTCATTTCTGGCAACTGAAATCATCAGTAATCACTTCATTTTTGAAACTTTTTGCTTTTGTTTTCACCTTTAGGCAAAATTTCAAGAGTAAAAGAAAAGGCTGCTGCAGTTCACCATCCTAACGTAGTGAACTCTTTCATCCTCTACACATAACCTGTTGCTTACGAGTAGTCTACAAACCGAAAGAATTCATAGGCCTCCAGGCATGATCCTCTTGGAAACATGGACAGTGATTAAGGGCAAAAGGTTGTTTCTTTCTCTCCAGGTGGAGCCAACATTCGAATGCAATCAAATCATCGAGCACATGAAAATAGGTTACAAAGTTTTGAAAATCCACAACAGCTGGAATCACAAGATATTAAGGTGATTGGTCAGATAGGCCAGCTCCATGAAACGCCCGGAGGTCCCCAAGGTATCTAAAACTCAAAAAATCTCGAATCCAGGTCCTTGAGGTTGGTCCGTCCATTATTTGAGAAGGAAAGCACTAGTGAACAAAAAAATTATTCCAAAATCATGTCTCCCCAGTCCACCTGCCCTTTTGTATGCAGACAAAACAATGTATCCATCTGCTAACAACACCCAACCAATCTAAAAGGTAAAAATCCCTTTTGTCCAAGTAGTATGGAAAAGAAAGACAAACTCCACTCCACTCTTCTGTGGGTGCATGAGGAGACACCACATCCTTACCTAGTTCTTTCAACTTATGCCAGTGGAGCCATCCTAGCACTCATAATGCTTAGCCCCAAGTCTTATGAAAGATTAACCTGGTGGGAGGCAGAGATCAAACACCGCCAAACCTTTTACCATTTGTTTTTCTATCCAGTTTTCAATAAATATAGCTAGCATCACTAGTGATCATCCCAAAAAAGATTTAGCATTAGTTGGGGTCTGAAACTAATGCAAAATCTTTTTCGACCCCAAAATTCATGTAAATTGTGTCTGAATATTATAAATATCCCATTCTTAGACTAGGTCAGGGTCTCTGACAGTTTTGGGTGATTCTTTGATTTTTTCAAAGAACCACCGGTTTCAGGTATTTGAAACATTCAGATTAAAGAACTGGCCAGTACCGGTTATTTCAGAAAATCGGAATAAAAAACCTGGTCAGTTCCAGGTATTTCAAAACCCTCGAAGCACCACTGGTTTTCATGAAAGGACACTTTCCCAGTTCTTTGGCTGTTAAAAGTTTTACCGGTTTGGAGCTGAAGGTAGGTACCATGAATTATGTTTTTTCTGGGTCAGAGCCAGGGGCAGGTGCTTCGCAATTGGAACCGGTTATATACATATAGCTGGTCAAGGAGTTGAAGGTGCTGGTTCACCGTTGCCATATTATGGATGGGCCGGGACAGGGGGAGAGGGGGGAGGCGAGGTTTGTGTTTGTTTCCCAAAAAATACTCTCAACATTATTATTAGGGTAATGCAACATGCAACAGTTAGAGTGAGGGGGACACAGACAGCAAAATTGCCACAAAACACATGAGCTAGCTGCAGCAATTTTGTTTTCTAACTAAACACAGCCAAGTGGAAAGATTGCTGCACCAAATGCAGTTATAAAATCACATGAGCAGCACATGATCAACTCGAAGCTCATCAAGCAAACATTCTCCTGTTGAGTCGTAACTTAGATCGATTTCAAAGTGGGGTTAAATAATGGACAGATTTCTCATGCAGTCCAGTTGACATACATTTGCTCCCTAGTCACTAGCCGCTAGTAACTGAAATTGATTAGAAAGCAGCAGAAGTAGGACACACCCTTTAGTAGTGAAGACCTATCTAGCTAGCTAGCTAGCTAGCTATGCTCCTTATATAATTACAAGCAGCATTATGGTAGATACCCATCAAAAAGCTGCTTGCAGTAGTTGAGTAATTTGCATGAAAAAGAGATAAGTGTCAGAAGAAGAAGAAACAGCAGCAGTAGTTTGATTAGAAATAATGTAAGTAAAGTTGTCTCAGAGTCTATATACTATAGTCAAGCTGGGGGTGCCTTTATTATAACTAGCGTGGAACCAGAGGATGCCCAGGGATGCCTGGCACCTCCTCCTTCTGCTGCTGCTGTTGGTGGTAGTCTGATCTCTCTCTCTCGTTGGAAGACTTTTTGTTGAGGAAAAAAGGTCTGGACTAAGTCAGTGCACGCATGGGCATTGCATGATCAGATGGCAGAGATGGCAGAGAATATGGTAGATGGGAAAGATGAGGCTGGTAAGTATGCACGCATTGGCTTCGTCACTGTCAGTGGTTTTTTTTTCTTCTCAAATTTTGTGAAGTAGGTGGTCACTGGTGGGTTGGCGATCATGCACAAGAGGATTGAGCCAAATTTGGCTAGAGGTCAGAAACAGGAGGAAGTAGAAAAATTTACAGGATTCCTCCTCTATAAATAATTTGCCAATTTGTTGGAACCTATTCTCTAAATCTGTGCCCTATGGTCAAATTCGCCATTATATAATCCTTGGAATATAGAAACTATGAAGTCTAAGGTGTTGAAAACCATCATAATTATTGCAGGATATAATCTGAATAATTTATTTCACTCCATGGAAGACCATATTATAGTAGATTGTGAAAGAATAATAGTTTTAAGTTTATAAAAAAAAGTAATTAATTTTGGGGCCCTGGAAGAACTAGCCCAATTTTTCCCAAACATTGAAAGTACCTCATGTTTCTCCCTTTCCATAATGAAATTTAACTAATCACCCATCACCAAATGGGTCCCTTATAAATTTATTCAAATTTTTTACAAATATGGCCACCAAAATCCTTAATATCAAATGCTAAAACTTCACGGAAAACCAACAATATGAAAAACAAAAAAATCAATTATACATTTTGTCAATGTGGAAATTGACCCTAGTCTATGGTAGGGTGACTTTAGATTTATTTTTTCCCCACACCCTCATAGTGTGACAACTTGGGCCCAAGTTTTCCAAAAAATCAAAAAACCCATTGTACCTTTGGCATCTTCCTTTTTTTCTCTCGAAAATTCTCATTTAAAAACTACTAATTTTTTAGGGGGTGGAAAAAAAAATCCACTACTGCCACTCACTGTAAGTTTAGATATAAGGTGACAGACAGAAGGAGATCCCGAAAATTGGTGGTCAGGTCAGCGCCGGGTGCCCTGCCCAAGCTTCCCCCATCCACTTCTCCCCCACCCACCAACCTGCGTGCCATCGCAATCCGCCATCACGGTCTTTTCTTTCCATCGGGGTTCGATCCGCACAACGCGACGACGTCCCAAGGTGGTCGGGGGAGCGCAGACAAGAAGCGTGGCCAGCTGATTAGCAGCAGCACAGTATGAAGGAAGTAGGCATAGACTCTGGTAGCGTGGTCTAGAGATAGCTCGGAGGGTCCCAGCGCTGGCTGATCCGGGCCGCATCGTCTGGCTGACGCAGGGTCAACCAGTGGGGCAAAACCGCGTGGCAACGTGATGATTGACAAGTCCGTGCGTGAGAGTAATAAAGCCGCAGTCTATAGAGCCGTCGCACAGGACAGGACAGACAGCGGATGAAGCATGTGATCGCACTTGCTGCGCAGGCGAATCGTGTACAGAACAGGGCACGGAAAGGTAGCAGCAGGAACTGCACACTCCTTGCTTGCTCGCTCGCTCTTGCCTATCGGCTTGTCCGCCCGCGCGCCCGTCGAGGCACAGTGCCACTTGCATCATCATCCATCATCCATTATCAATAATACTCATCCCTAAATCTTCATTCATCGTGCATCAGCATCAGTTCCTCATCCATCTTCGTCATCCATCATCCATCGATTTGAGCAGATGTGAAACTGCTGCTTGCTCCCAAGTACCATCATCGTTTATTTAATCCCCATCACCATCATGGCTCCGTGTAATTTATTATTGCATTTAACACATCTCGATCCACCTCACTTAATGATCAGCTAGGAAACTAAATTGGCAATTCAACAAGGGACTTGGATCACTCACTCAGAGTGTGTGTTCAATAATGTTATTGTTGTTGTTCGCCCCTCCCCCCCTTCACCCCCAAATTTACAAACTAGGGTTCATTTTGCACTTGTCTTTGCTCCTCACCACATGTTAAATTCCTGTCAAACTTAATGGTGGAATAAACTTCAACATTTCGAAAATAAAAATAGAAATTTAAAATTACCTCTTATAATATGAATAGGAATGAATAAAAATACTGGCCATTGATTTCTTGGTATCTATCCTTATGTGGTAGGCAAAAGTTTGAAGGTTAGGTCATTGGTAAAAGGCATAGGCTTCACAATTTAGAATTAGCATTAAGTGAAAAGAGTGTTTCATAGCTTGAAATTATGCAATACAACTTCTATGTAAAGGCCATGGGTCATTAAGCCCAAAGCTCCCCTCCCTTGATACTTAGGTTGAATGTTTTGGCTGTTTTGATGTGTGTATCATTATGCAAGATTAAATGAACAAATATTGATAGGCTAGCTATTTTCAAAGATTTTCTAAAAATCTGGGATAGTTTTATATTAGCCCTGGATTTACCATGGAATGATAATTCATCTTGTTTCCTCATTCCTTATTTCATCATTGGTTGTGTTTGACATTATGAATACAATTTTGTAGAACTCAAGCAACTCATGATATGAGGAGTTGGGTGATGTTAAAAATTATGAGGACACGTTGATCATTGTTTGAATGTGCTTTGTTTTTGTTTGGTAAAAATTGTTGCAGTTCAATCACCTTTTTTTAATTCAATATCTATTTTTATTTTTCCACTCATCATTTAAATTTCTTTTTGGCAATCAAAAGACCAGTTGATTTAATTTGAAACCGAATTGATCACCCCAGCAAAAGACTACAAAATAATACCTGTCAAAAAGACTGGGGCGCCTCTTCCTCAAAAACTAACACCCATTGGGAACGTAAAGAGAACATAGTGGGAACAAATTGGGGAACCGGGGAAAAATGAAAAAATCCTTCGCCCCTCAAACCTAAAAGGAAGAAAACCAAGGCACTTGAGTGCATGCTTGGGCCTTCCCATTGGCTGTATGAAATTTCTCTTCCCAAAAGGGTTCCTCACCATTTTTGGCCGGGGCTAATACGCTTTGCAAAGAACACCCTACCTATTATTCTACTCCATTTAAGTAACAGTATTTTGTGAAATATTTATGTAAATGATTGGTGCTTCTTTCCCCCTGACAAATAATGACATTGATTATGTACCCAACTTAGTTTTATATATGTCCCCCCTCCAAGTACTTGTTCACACCGATTTGCGCTATAAAAGCTAAACATATCACATGCTTGCATTGAATGTTCCTGCTCCTACTTGTGAAGCTGATGAGTTCCTTCCTTCCAATTTCCATCCCAACGACACAAACAAAGAGACAATCAAATCACAAGTCTCTTTTACTACTGCAGAGCTTCAATTCTCCATCAAAATTATTTAGAAAAATATGCACACCCTTTCTAGCTGTCAAGGCATCTTACTTCATATTTCTTTATTCTCAAAACATTGTACTTGCCATATAGAAAGTTATATTATGATGATGACGGTGATGATGGTTTTGTGAACTCTATTGAACAAATCGAAATGGTTAAATGAATCTTCATATCCGCCTTAGTCATGTACGACATGCTCGATGTTTACACACAACACCATTGTAGTAGTATATAACTACTACCCATGTGCAACCCAAATTGGTCGGTTCCTAAAAGATGTGTAGTTTACAAACTTTGTCTCAAACACAAGAAGTTTAATATTAGGTTGTTGCAACAATTATGTTTTTCCCTTAATGGTTCCTATTTTGTATGATTTCTTATTTACGTACAACACCATGACATCCTGTCCAAGAATGCGGTAACTTAAATAATAAGATGATGATTTATGGACACTGGGAACAGCAACCTAGTTAATTCATAACTTGATTAGAACACCCCACCCACACTTAGTTTCACACTTGAGGATAAGTCCATCAGAACAGTTATTAGTTTTGAAGCTAACCTTAGCCATGTTGGGACTAAGACAGTTAATGAGGGTGTGCAAGTGTGATAGGAACGTAATGCGTGATGTGGTCCTGTTTGCAGACAGACAGGGAGGAGGACTTATTAGAGGGAAGAAGGGTCTGCATGCATGTGTGAAAAGGGTTACATGACATGGCTTCGCAACAATAAAGACAGGTGTGTGAAGTGTGAATGGATGTCAATTCAGTCTTGGTAGGAGAAAAGGTCGAAAGATAATTTTGTCAAGTATGATCCATGAACAACAATGTCTCTACAACTGCAAATTGTAAAGAAGTCGAAGAAATTTCCTTAGTACATAAGGCGCAAGGCCATGGGCTTTCCTGGAATAAAGGCCTGCTCAAGGCAATCCCAAGCACAAGACCTATTTTGATAAAACCTATGGCCAAGGGCTTTATCATTCATAAAACCCTGTGATGTTTTTCTTTGAGGTGTGCAAGGATTCTGTTGTCGAAATGCCCCTCAAAAATCAGAGAAATGAGTATTGTGGGTGATATTGTGAGTATTAGCAGTTTTATGTGTTGGAGGGCACCTTATATCCATAAATACCCATCTGAGAAAAAAATTCTGCTCTTTAAGAGACAAAGAGACCTTATACCTATAAGATGTAAGATCCCTGCAACTGTAGTGGAATAGGTGGAAAAAAAACCTCATCCTCATGTAAGACTGATTTCTGTCTGTTTAGGTTCGTGATACCCAGGTTTTTTACAACATGGTTAAAATTTAAAACACACTATGGGGGTGGTTCTATGCATTTATGAAGAACCTCAGGAGGTTCCAGTTTTGAAAATAAATTAGAAAGGTTCCAGTTGTAGTTACACACATAAAAGAAATTGGGAATCTTGTTCTTGGTTCAATTCTTCAAAAAAGAATTTCTGGTCATGGTTCTAGATCAGGACTTGAAAACTAGACCCATCTCCAGGTAACCCAGAGTGGAACTAGCAGTTAGCCACTAGTTAAGCTCCAATCAGCCTTTCTCTTTTCAATAATCTCAGTTCTGATGGCCACATAAATAGAATGGGGAATCCAGTTCTTCCAAAAAATAAATTCAGATTCTGGTTCTGGAACCAGTTCCAAAAACCAGACCCAGTTCCATTTTGCTTTTTATTAATTGGAACAGAACTAGCTGTTCTAATCAGTGTTGGGTGGTTCTTGCCTTATATGAAGAACCTCCAATTCCGGCTCTATAAAAATAACATTAGAATGGATGTGGTTTTGGTTCTGGTTCTCAAAATCAGACCCAGTCACGATTCCTGGTCTCAAATCGACAGTTACCTGTTGGTTAATGCCTGGTTCCAGATCATTTTTTCCCCAAATTTCTGTTTTTTTCAAAAATTTCGGGTTCAATTCTAAAACTGGGTCCAGGTTTCGATTCTGGTTCCAGAACCAGATCCAGTTTTAAGCCTGGTTCCAAATCTAGTTCCAAAATTCAAACCCAATTCTAATTGCATACTGGGTAATTGTGTGGGTGTTGTTTTCGTTCTTTTTGAGGTTAGGGCAAGTTGTGTAAAGCGGCCCCTACACTGGGGCCATGGGAAAAAACACAACAAGATTTGGGTTGCTTCTAAATGTTCCATCCTTGTTGCACTGAATGAACCAGGGTCTTTAGTTCAAATTTAACCTTTCCTGGGTGTAATATAGTCACTAGGAAACCTCAATGTTCAAGAAGGTGAAGGTACCAGTCTAGGTGATGGTTCACCCTGGCCACGTGAGGAGCAGTCTTTTATTTTTTGGTTCAATTTGTGATGTAGCCACACTGATGACCATCCATAAGAAGATGTAGCCAAATGTAGCCATAAAAGTAAGAAAATAAAATTTAAAAAGTATCCTACTGGGGAATTTTGTTATTTTGAGGGGCATTTAGACTAAATCCACAAAAATTAACCTTTCGCATTTTTAGAGAGAAATTTCCACAAACAAAAATGGCTGGAAGTCATGAATTGCCTCCTTTTAAAACCTGGGTAAAAACAGAGAGTGGTTGTTGAATTGGTTGTAGGAGGGGATCATAATTGCCTCATTTGGTGCTGGGGAAAAAGGTGAGATATAGGCTAAGGGGGTGGTACAGGGTGGCCTTGGGTGAACCAGCACCTCCTCCACTGGTACCATGGTAAATTTGGGGTTGCTTCCAAACATTATAGTTATTGAATCCCTAGACTAAATCAAGCAAGGTAGAGCCTATCTGAGCTGAAATTAACATTTTCTCAGTTAACTATCATCTAAGAGGCCTTAGAGCAGGCGGTGAAGGTACAAGTGTAGGTCCTGGTTCACCTAGGGTCGGTGGCCTTGGGTGAACCAGCACAGAGTGGAGTGGGGCCCGGAGGGGGGAGATATAAGTGTGAAAGAGTGTGAAAGAGGTAACTATTCCGTGCATACAAAGAATTTGGACCATTATGAGTTACATTGATAATGGAGAGAGGAAGGCAATGCGAAGGGAAAAGAAGAAGAAGAGAAAGGGTAAAGAAATGAGTCATAGTAGACCGCCCTTGCAGTAGGCCGGAAGAAAGGAGCACAAGTCACGCAGCTTTTGGCTCACACCCTTTGTGCCGCGGCCCTCCCTTGGCTGGGCTTCCCTTTTCTGCTGCTTGCTTTGTTTCCCCTTCCCTGCCCACTTCTTTTGTTGCCTCTCCGCCTGCATTGCTCCTCCGTGTTTTCTGCGCTCCTGCTGCTGCTCCAGGACTCTTCCTCCTAGCCTGCTGCTGCTTCTTTTGTTGTTCTTGTTATTATTGTTTGCCTGCTTCCTTGCTCGCTCGCTCCTTCCCTCCCTCGCTGTCCCGTCTCCACACTAGCTAGTTCCCTCCCACCTCATGGGCACACTTTTCAGACTATAACTCCTCGCAGCTTCTTCCCACAAGTCTAAACAAAGCTTCATAGAGCAACGTGAGAATCACTGTCCTGAGCAGAGTAGAATTTCCAGTAGAGCATATTCAGCCTGTAATAGTGATCTTTCAGCAATGGGGTTTTGAATTAATCTCGCGGCCGCACAATTCTAGTGACCATGAGCTCAGGTGTCGGATTATTGATGCAGTAGTATTATTAAGCTTGGCTTCCCGCATTTCAGAAGCTTTGGCTTTGTACCATATATCGAGCTGCTTTGCATGCTGAGTTCATCTTGGCTGTTGCAGCTTTGGGTGCAATATGCATTGATCTCTGGAGACAGCTGGTACTCTGAGCTCGTGCTGATCAGTGAAGAAAGACTACTGCATGCATGCCGTGTCCGAGTTTTCAATCGAGTCCAGAAAATTTTAACCACACTCTTTGGAAAGTGAAGATCGTCAAGGTCTGTGCTGATCATCTGTTGGGCGCCGTTATATGAGCGCGAAGATGGCCGAGTCCCGCAGGTTCGTCGTTTGCTTTGACTAGGGCAGCTGGAGTCCATCATCCCCTAGCTAGCTCGACAGATAGAGGGAGATAGGGAATTGTGACTTGGGCCAAATTGCAGCTAATCAGTTTTACCGACATTCCCACATGGGATTGATGCAATGAAGATAGCGAAGCTGCTGGATTCTGGAGATTACTAGCTGGTGCTTGCACTAGATCAAAACCAGGGCGCTCGTTGAGTGCCAGCTTCTTTCCAGTTTGCAATTATCAAGTTCCTGGAAGCGAAGCCCAGGAAAAATCTGTAGGAGACGTTGAGGACTCCAGCAGCTTGTTGAAGCAGCAATGTGTGACAGATTGAACCCAGAACTGCACACTGGGAGTTGTCATGACTCGGCCCGCGCCACAATCAGCTAGCCACAATACTACGCACAGCCGATACACATCTCCAAGACAGAAAGCAGAAACCGGAAAGCAGCACCTGGCTGCAGCAGCAGTACTAGAGCTGCTGCTGGTCTAGGAACAAAACTTCTGCAGTAGTAGTGCTGCAGCAGCTGCAGCTTGCCTGCAACCAAAATGGGACGTCATTCTTGTTGCCACAAACAGAAACTGAAGAAAGGGTTGTGGTCGCCTGAAGAGGACGAGAAGCTGGTGCGATACATCACCAAATACGGCCACGGCTGCTGGAGCGCTGTCCCCAAACAAGCTGGTGCGCAGAACTACGCTTTCAACCCTGACCTATGTCATGCAGCAGCACTGGGATCATCATCACTGATCAGCAGTAGTCCTTGTCAAAAGCTCTCGATGTCCAAATCATTCATACAAAAATATTCACTAATCTTGACAACATCCTGTCAATTCATGGGCAATCCCAAGTTCAGACATCATAGACATTTGCTGGTCCCTCCAGCGCGATCTGTATGTCGCAGCGCGTTAGGGTATAGATCTGAAGTTTGCACGATTGAAGATAGGATGACGCAGCTGCAGCCTGCTGGATTCAAACTGTGAATAGTCTGCTTGAGCTCTGAGCACATCATGGGTGTTTCTGTGTTTCACTGCAGGGTTGCAGCGTTGCGGAAAGAGTTGCAGACTGCGGTGGATCAACTACCTACGGCCGGATTTGAAGCGCGGTGGCTTCTCGTCGAGCGAGGAGAAGTTGATCATCGACTTACATGCTGTTCTTGGTAACAGGTCTACTAAATCTCACCTAATGGCGTTCTTACGTCTCTTCTTCTTCCTCCTCTTCTTCTTCATCTCTGCCAAGCTTTACAATTGCACAGAACTTGCATGATGTTGTTGGAAATGTTCTTGCTGGATAAATCATATATAGTCCGTCCTGGAGAGTCCCCGAGCCTCTAGCAAAACGCGATTTCAGCAGCTCACACATAGTACCCACAATGTCGATCGAACTCCACATTATAGACACGAGTTGCTTTGATCCGGTTTTCGCTAGCTAGCCTCAACTGTGATGGATTGAGCACTGCAGGCTTTGAAGTCTAGAAGCAGAAGTGCAGCTGTGATCTGCAATATAACCAAGGATGAAGCAGTAGCTAGAAGGCAAAAACTACTGCATTGGGAACTGAAGAAGAAGCTGAAATTGCTTATGCATTCATCTGATGCGTCGTCATGTGTGCATATATTACAGGTGGTCCCAGATTGCGACACATCTTCCGGGTCGGACTGACAACGAGATCAAGAACTTCTGGAACTCGTGCATCAAGAAGAAGCTGCGCCAAGTGGGGATCGATCCCAACACGCACATGAAGCTGCAGCAGGTCGCAGCCACACCAGCTGGAGCTCTTCTAGTGCAGCATGCGTCTAGTCACGTGCAGAATATCTCAAGCATGAACTGCCCCCCGTCGAGCACAGCCCCTAGTAACAATCCCCTGCAGACTTACAACAAGCTGCAGCTGCTCGACATGGGTAGCACCGGAGCCTTCAATGGCAGATCATTTGCCACTACCCATCACGACTTCAAAGCAGCAGCAGCAAGTCAGAGTTCCAGATTGTTGGTGAACCAGGCTAGTCCTCAAGCAGGCAACTACCATGGGAGTAGTATGCAGCAGCAGGAGGAGGATGTGACGTTCTTGGGAGCTGCAGCACTTGCGCAAAATTCACAAGTGGAGATGATGAATTCGGGAAAAAAGTACGAAAACGAATTGCAGAGTAGAAACTGCAGATCCTCCACAACTGCTGCTGCTGCTGCTGCAGGGCTGCACACGAATCATCATCCCGGCCGGGGTGTTCAGAATGGTTTTCAGCAGGGCTCCAACGGCCTTCTCTCCAGCTGCACGGACAATGTGCTGGAGAGGCTTCTGTTCAACAACGCCAAGCAATCAGGGATGCATCACTACTTGGCACCAAAAGCTGGGACTGGATCAGCTGCTACCGGATTGCAGCAGCTGGGATTCGAACCCATGAGAAACTGTACCAATTTGATGCAGAACAGATCAGACCCCTCCGCGACTACCCATCATGATGAAGCTCAGGCTCAGGCTGGTAGATCAGTAGGAATCAAGGGCGAGTCGACGGCGCAGCATGTGTGTCCTGCAGCAACAACCGTGGTGCCCAATGCGTTCAATCCTGCCTACTGGCTCTTGCAAGGATCATCAGCGAATGCAGCCATCTCGCAGGCTGATCAGGAAGCTTTAGCTGGTTTGGGGACTCGTCCAGGAATTCACGCGGGAACGTTGGACGAGATCTTGCCTGCTGCACCTTCGAAGCTGCACGCCACAGCTGCTATGATCATGTCGACAAATGCAGCTGCAGGGGACGGTTCGTCTCTCATTTCTGCTCAATCTGGCAGTAGACAAGATCAACGTGGCCATGGGATGAAATTGGGGCGCGGATTTCCAGATTTCTATGCATCATCCGCAGCCGATCAAGATCATGGTGATCTGAGCTCAATCACAGCGAGCATCAACCAGGCTGCCGGAAACGACGAATCTGGTAGAATCCCGTCTCACCAGCTGCAGCTCCTGCTCTCATCAATGCTGGAAAAATCGACTGGAGATCAGCAGCTGCATCAAAATGCCTTGGCAGGCGCAGGACGTATGCAGCAAGATCAGAAAAGCAATGAGATGACGATGAGCTCCAGGTTGCAAGCAGCTGTTGACCATCACGGAAGACAGCAGCAGGCCGCTCGCAACCTGCAGTGGGACAGCAGCGTCAGCAGCACAAACAGGGAAGCTATCGCGCCGGGTACAGCAGCAGATACTACCAACACTGATGTTCATCAAACTGGATTCTTCCACAGCATGATGTGGGCGAATTTCTCAGAGAAAGCTGGTGCAGCAGCTGTGCAGGATCGACATGATCAGCAGCTAGATCGAGGAGCTGGAGTTGCAGCTGCATCTTCCGATATGGTGTCAGCTAGGGATCAGAGCTGCGATCAAATTAGCATTGCACTCAGCGCCTCGCCGGAGTCAGACGGCGATACGGTTATGCAATGGTGCAACGATTTGACACTCCCAGGCCCTGATCCTGACGTCGATGATCAAGATCATCAAGGCACCGGGCCACCACCAGCTTCTTCTGCGTCGCAAGGTGGCTCTTCTTCTGCACCGCCGCCCATGATCGACTCTTCTGCAGCTTGGCAAATGCACCAGGCGCCTACTCATGGAACCCCTGATCTGTATGACGCGCGTCATGAATCCCGTCCTCGTGTTGGCGCAAGCGGCGCTCCAGCCCGGCCTTGCAGCATGTCACAAGAGCTCCAACGAATGGCAGCTGTTCTCGACCAGATGTAAGATCAGCTAATTGCGCACTTGGGGTACCAAGGACGTGATCTCCATCATTGCTTCCACAGATCCAAATAGTAATACATTAAAATCTACGAGATCCTCAAAATCGTAAAACCTGCAGCTGCTGCAGTGCAGATCATGTCAATGTCCGCATTCATACATAAATACATACATAGCAGCCATGAGCAGAACCCGCGCGCACCACACTTATGAAATCCTTTAAAACCCGCATCAACATGAATTCATTCCAGATTGTTAAACGTACATATGCAATTTCGATCATGAGCTACATAGCATCTAGCACACAAGCAGCAGCTGCAGAAGTAGCTACTCTAGTAGATCATCAAAACTGTAAGAACCTCAGCTCACACCTTCGGCATTCATGCGTGTAACTGGCTAGCTAGCTAGGACTCTTCAAGAGCGGATGCCTGCAGACAGGTTCTATCTATATTCAAGTTGTCAAGTGATAGCTCTCAAGGAGAATTCAGCGCAACATTCAGCTTCGGGTCACGAAAGGCGAAAGCTTCACAATATGATTCATCAAATTTTATCAAATTGTTGCTGCTGCTACTGCATTATTCTGATATACTTACTAGAGATCTGCATCTATTGATCAGTTTATAGCCTCCTGGATCGTTGTGTTTTCTGCATCACAGTACTCACCTGCATGTATAACCCGCAGGCTGCTGTACGTCGCACAGCATGCACAGCAGCAATATCATGCTGCTGCTGCTGCATGATGGTGTACAGCGCCAATGTAAGAAGAAAGAAAGTCCTGAATCAGCTGCACTGCAGGGCCGTGGCTGCTTGTTTTCAGCCTGTGGCATGCTAGCTGCATGCAGTTTGTTGATGATGCAGCCAGATTGAGCTGCACAATCATGCTTGCAACAAAGTCTAGATCGATGTATAAAAATTTGAACTAGGAATCACTCATGTGCATGTAGTAGTATTAGTAGTAGTAGAAGATGATGGCCTGCTGCAGCATCATGAGAAGAAGCTAGCTAGCTGGACATGTAAATCTTTGATTCAAATCATGTGGAAACAGACACAGCTCTGCAAAATTTCTCTGTGTGCTCAGCAAGTTTTAAACTGCAAATTTGTTTTTACATTCTTTGGAAACCCAATGACCTCATGCTTGTCACAGTGAATCCAGATTAAAAAATGTTTTGTATACATGAACTGCAATGCAATTACATACATGTCCGGTTCGCTGTCATAGATTCATGAAATAATCTATATCATTATTCTGGATCTGCATCTCGGTTCAGCTGGTTTTTCTGAGCCGACCAGCTTGAAAAAATCTGTCGCAGAATCGCTGGTGAGCAGGTATGATTAGACGGTCGACACCCGGCCGGCGGTTTGGCAATGCAGCTTGAATACCGCTGGAGATCAAGCTAATGTACATCTCTCAGCTCATCATGCACCCAATCTCCTGCAGTGCACTACCAAAATAGATGAGGCTTGTTGATTCGTGATTGCTTGCTTGCTGTTGACTTTAGCATCCTGCAAGTACCAGTAGCTGATCTTCAGCAGTTGCCAAATCTTGAGTCCACAGGCTGTACAAAGTCTACTACATGTTAGAACTGTTCTGAGGAGAAAAAAATGTACTGAAAGACACATCCCAGCTTTTAGAACTTCTTCAAGGCAGGAAGGAACTCAGAATTCCCTGCTGAGAGAGTAGGTGCTAGCTAGCTGCTGCAGCTGGTAGTACTGTGATTCTAGTATAGTGAGATCATTGTAGTGTTTTATGTACAGATCTTTTGTTGATGATCTGATGTGATCATGAGGTCCTACAGTACTACTTCCAGTTTCTGCTGAACTCATCAGAAAACAAACAGACAGACAAACCAGAACAAACAAGTTTACAAACAAACAAACACCATAAGAATTTACTGGTCATTGCAAAACAGCAAGCTCCTTGTGAATCCAGCAGCTTCTAGCTAAGCAGCAGCAGGTCCAACAAGGCCAGCAGCTCCCCTTTATTGCTAAAATTCAGCATGTTGACCAATGTAGTACACACTCTTCCAGCCAGCCAAGTGGACTTAGTAGAGAAAGGACTATTAGATCATCATCAGAGATTTGAGAAAGTATTGAGAAGAAGAAGAAGAAAGATACATGAGATCAGAAGGAGAGGAAGAGACACATAACACCCTGAAGAGAGACAATGTAGGGAGAGCAAGGACCAGTAGTAGTGTCTTGTCATCCTTATCAATTCTAGTACAAATCTGCCTGCTCTATCATCAACATTTCTTCTGCCTGAACCTTTTCTTGATTTTGACAACATGATTGTCATAGTTTCCAATCTTATGTGTGATTTTGAAATGATCTTGAACTGTTTTGGACCATGGAAATGTTCAAGTGTGTCTGATCCCAGGATACACTCCTTAGGTCAAAGGTGTTTCCAAGTATCACTTCAGATCTACCTCATACATTCCCCTTAGGTCAATTTCTGGGCAACCCCCTGGTTTCGGTGCCAGGAGCTCAGAGCTCTCCATGCCCTCCATCACCCAAACATACCACAATCATGTAGATGACCTGGTTGAAGAAATACTTGCAAATTCATTCTCCAACCCTTCCACTGTTGATCTGCTGGTTTTCATGAGCAAACTCACTTTGTTATGCCTCTGCAAAATCTCTGTGTGGCTAAGCCTCCACCCTGTCTTACTAATTCTCAAACCTAAAAGTAAATTAGGTCAATAACCATGCCAAGATCTTTTGTTCCAATCTGAGATCCTGTTGCTGCATCACCCAATCTCTCATTCTTCTCCCATTCTTGTAGGAAATAACCCTTCAAGACTAACCCTACTTTGATGATGTCCACACATGGGTTTAATTGAGATCATGTCCAGAAAAGACAAAGCACAATCCGCTCATCAATCTCCAAAATGAAGCCAAGCTGCAACAAGAACACAGATGCAAATTTTCAGCCTTCTGGGCATAATAATTTCTCACAAAAACAGTTGTAAAAGCTGCTCTTCACATTTCAAATCATCATGAGTCTATTATGAATGTATTATATTACAATATTGTCATACAGTCTATATATCAAGAGACAAGGAGGGACAGATATTCAAACCAGACAGGAATGTACCTTTGGAGGCTTGATTCTGAGCTCCACCCCCCAAACTAAGCCAACAGAGTGAAAACACAGTTGGTGCTAAGCTGCAAAAACCTCCTAGTCCTTATTCCTCTAGAGCAAATCCTTCACCGAGGATGTTGGTGAAGGATGCAACTGCCATGATGAGCACTTCAAGCTCCAAAAGATCTCAAACTTAGGATGCCATTTCAAAATCCAGACAACCCATCTTTATTTCCTACATTCCAAACTGTGAATGCCATCTCTACATCCAAACAATTCTCGCTTCAATTTCCTACACATCAAACAACTGATTCCATTTCAACAGCCAAAAATTATAGCTTCAATTTCCTAAACATCAAAGAAAAAGTTTCATTTCAACATCCAAACAATTCTGGCTTCAATATCCTACACATCAAACAATCAATTCCATTTCAATATCCAAACAACCCAAGTTTGGTTTCCTGAACATCAAATGGGATCTCAAATATCCTACCAAACCATAAATTATGAATTGCTATTTCACCATCCCACCTACCTAACTTCATTTCCTACACTTCAAATGCCATTTCAGCATCCAATTGACTCATCTTCATGTTCTACACATCAAATGTCATTTCAACATGTAGCCAACTAATTTTCTTTTTGCTGCACATCAAATGCCACTTTGACATCCAACCCATCTTCATTTCCTACACATCAAATGTTATTTCAACAGACAAACCAACCCATCTTCATTACCTACACACCAACTATCATTTCAACCCATCCAACTCATCTTCAGTGCCAACACATCAAATGTCACTTCAATATGCAACCAACCCATCTCCATTCTCTATACATCAAATGGCATTCCACATGCAACCAACCCTTCTCCATTCCCCATACATTGAATGGCATTTCAGTAACATACAAGCAACCCATCTTCAATAGAACATGTAGTAAAATTATATCCTTGTTTGTAACATAAAATAATTTCACTAGGTAGTTGCAAAAACATTATTTTATGCCAATGAAATGATAGCTAATTTATCATTGTGTGCATATAAATGCAAAATTATGAAGGTTCCATCCTCACATACACACATGGATAAAACTTGAACTGAAAATAAGTATATCCTAAATTTACCTAAATGAAAAACTCAAAATATGTTGTTACTTGACTATACAAAAGGTTGGGAATTCAAAACTTAGTACCTATTATGCAAACAAGAGGCCACCAAATGCTGACAAAGCACAAGCAAGCTTTTATTGTGGAACATAAAAGCAAAACTAGAAACGATGAGATGAAGGATTTTTTTTATTTTGATAAATTTTTTTAAAATTTCTTGAGTAATCCACTTGATTGTGTTGGTAGTATCAAAACACAAGGACAAGGCTATTGGAAATATTTACGCAGAAGGATGAGACTAATGTGGTAAACTAATATTTTCAATGGTTGTTGAGTATTTTTGTAATCACACCTTCATGTAATTATGTAGTGAATAGGTTTCAATGATGCACCAAAATCTAATTAAGAGATCAAGCTGATATGAACATGTATATAACTTCTTTTTTAATGGTTGATGGTGTCTTCTCACTCCCATAGTCAATGAATTTTTCTATATGGTATCAAACTTGGCTAAAGGATAGAATTTTTGGTGTTCCCATAGTAATGAACGACAATAGTTAGAATAGCATCATGGCCACCAAACACTAATCAATGAAGATTGAGCATTGGAGAATCTAAGCTTGAGGATGCTTCCAATTACAATGTTTAAAAGATTAAAGTTAAGACCATTCTCAACTTGGAAGGATTGTGGGATGTAGTGGTCAACTTGCGAATCCAACCCAATGGACTATGGTGGTGGTTGGGCTCATGGTAACACAAGCACAATTCACACCCATGAGTTTGAACCCAAGTAAAGTATTTTTATCATTCATAAAAGATGATGTATTTGAAACATTGGGGACCTTTAAAAATCTCAACATCAAATGACATGGTTTGGCTACACATGTTCAAAACATAAGATGTCAAAAAGAAGGTAAACTTGTATGCCAAGCTATATGGATGGAGATGCAAGAAGGAGCATGATTTTATGATTGATTGCATCAAAGAAATCAAGACTAGCATAATAGTTGGAAAAATGTTCAACAAGCAGTGGTTGGTTCATATTGTGCTTAATGCATCGCCTGAAAGCTATTAGCACTAACTTCAATCATTCATAGTTAGTGATAATTTGCCACTAGGGTGAAAGCATGAAAAAAGGAGCTAGTCATGCCAAGGTTGAAGTCCTTTCCAAGGATTGCATTTTCCACATGGCAATTTTCTATTGGTTTATGTTGCATTTTTCACACACTTTTTTTTACTAAATATCAAATATGACACCAAATATGACATATAACATGATAAAAACTCAATTTTTTTTGCATCAAGCCTTACATTATAGTCAAATCTATAACTTTACTTTCAACCATGAATACAAATTCAAAACTATAATAGTGTTTAAGGACATTCGAATATTAAAATCTAAAAGGGTATATGTATTTTTATTTTTTGAATGTTTTGAACACATGGATCCATTCTTGTGTAATATATTAAAATTCACAAAAAAATTGAAAACATTTGGTGAACATTTAATAAAGGAAAAAAACTTTTGGCTACCATAACCTAAGGTCAATTTTGACATTTACAAAACAAATAATTTTTTTTTCAAACAATCATTTCGTTTTTAAATTTTTAAATTTTTTTTTCCCATCTTCTATTATAATATTGTGATATGAATAGTGAAATTATTCACATTATAACCTATGATAATTATGATGATTTTCAACATGTCAACTTCATATTTACACAAATTTTCATTTTATTATTTTGAAGACTATTTAATGACCAAATTGACCTTAAGTTATGATAATAAGTTGTTTTAAGAAAAGCAATGCAAAAGCAATTGAACAAATTATCTAAATGGAAAAACATTTTTTGTTCAAGGGATGAAAAATCGCAACATCAACTCCAAACTCGAGCATGAGAAATCACAAGAGCTGAAAGAAACATTGGATTCAAACAATAAGAAGATGGAAGGAAAACACTTTTGTTATGTTTATGGCAAGAAAGAACATTTTGTGCAAAACTACCAAAACCAAAAAATGAAGCCTAAAAGGATAAAGAGTTTAAACCTAAAGAAAGAGGTAGTTAATAATGTAGATGACAATTGAAAAAGATGCAAAATTTGAATCTAAAGGTTTGATGGGACCAATGAAGAAATAGTGAATTCACTAGTCTAGTGAATGAGGATTAATGAACTGCACCCACATTTTTAATAGTAATTGGAATTACAAAATGGAACTCATTTTGAGGTTGTAGACTTCAATATGTACATAATGCAATTGATTGGTGTGAAACATTCATAAAATTATAGAAGTTATGAACTTTAAATTGAAAGTCAAAATTTGTTGTATCAACATTAATTCGTGGACGGACTTTGGTTTGGTTTTATGATGGATTTCAATACATGTTAAGGACCTAGTTTTAGTTTTTTAATGTAATAAAGAAAGAAAGATTGAAAGATTTTAAATTCATATCTAATGAATTCGACTGTCTATGGACTTTTATCTAATGAAAAACTTCAAATTTCCTTGTAACGATCATTGTTTATGTTGATAAGCTACCCTATGTGGTTGCAAGGTATTATTAAATTGTTGCATAATTACAAACTTGAACAAGATGAATGTCAATATCTACCTGTACTTATTGACAAATATGGTACATTTTGGCATTTCATAAGGGAAAAAACGTGTATAATATTCTCAAGTGCCATGTATATAAATGTTTTCAAGATTTTGTGTGGCCTAGATTAATTTCACAATGCGTATAAATTTTACTTCCAAAATTAGATAATAACAAATCCTTCATGAAAATGTTTAATCCTCAAATTTATACATTATTTGTTAGTCTATCAAATGTCAAAATACATCATGTCAATTCACATGCAAATGCATCCTCATGTCCCATTGACATATAATGAATTTCTAGGAAATTTATATAATATGCAATAGTAAAATAATTATGTATAGGACAAAATGGTTACCATAGAAATGAGCTAGCATTTTTAAAATACATTTGAACATGTATTATATGAAACATGCAAACCCTCAACTATATAAATACTTGCCTAGAATGTTTACATGAATTTTACAAAAACTAAAACACTTAATGAAAAACTTCAAAATTGAAAGAATTGAACTTTTTACTAAATTGTGAAAACTCCATACATCATTCTATTGCTTTCCTTTCTAAAGACTTTTATACCATTATTATATTATAGTGACAAAATATTGGAACTAGTATAAAGGAGATTTTTGTATAATTTATCATATGGTTTCTAACTTGACAATTCCATGCCAAAACTTTTTCATATAATTTGTGTTTTTGTATCATCACCTTTCAATTTTGATAGGTGAAAATTGAATGTTTTTGTCCTCCCAAGTGACATCAACATAATATTCAAGTATTTTAATAGGTCACATTACATTAAATAAAAGGTTAATCCTCTTAAAATCTTCTTTTTCAAATTGATATGGTTTCATAAATTTTTTGATGTAATCAATACACAATTTTTTAAACTATTTCCAATAGATGAAGATTGAATTTCATAATGCATTTATGATCATGGATTTTTGTTTTAATATTGCAAGATTCAAGCAACAAATGAAGTTATATTAAGATTCCAATCTTCAAGTGTGAATTCATCATCATTTGTCTAAAATATGTGCCACCCAAGTTAATATATATCATAATATCTTTTCAAGTCTGGTGATAACTAAATTAATTTTGGAAATATTGAATTTTCTAGGAATTATCTATTTGAAATGTCAAAATGACCAACTATTTGACCTATTGCATCCCTTAATTGGGTGGGGGGGGGGGGGGGGGG
>Ga0209208_10000419_pt1 | contig 54436 bp, 36 predicted proteins | sample S1TSphfallax_3_FD_187694 | JGI IMG/M metagenome (GOLD analysis project Ga0209208, IMG submission 187694) | Host-associated microbial communities from peat moss isolated from Minnesota, USA - S1T2_Fd - Sphagnum fallax MG (SPAdes) (version 2) | ecosystem: Host-associated > Plants > Peat moss >... | reverse complement strand
GGGGTCTATTTTGGTCTTGAGTGAAAACATGGTAAAATATAAAATTCAATTACCTTAGTAGTCTAATTGTCAAGTTAATAAGAAGTAGGATTAATATAAAACCGATCATAAAATTATTGTACATTTAATATTTTTACTTAAATGATGAAAAACAAGATATTTTTTCACTATTATGAATTAATTTTTAAATTTTACATTGTAAAAGTAGGTTTCAAGTAGACTTTTCTAATGTAAGTAATTTTTGAAGCTTACTTTTTGCAGTGTGACATTTGTTTCAAGTATGTGTCAAGTATATTCTACCAAAGTGAAAATAAAATTTATTATTTTCCTTCCTTTGAATATATAATGATCTTTATTTTATAACTTCATAGAAATTTATTTTATTAAATTTTCTAATGAAAAAGTACTTTTGAACACCGTATTGGTTAATCAAATTCAAAAGTATTTGTTCCCTACTTTTATTATTCCAATTTTTTCAAATTTTTTATTCAACTTAATACAAATCCAATGGAAAGCACCATGGTTTCAAAATGAAATTTAAGTACAAATTGAATCTACTTTCTTGTGTTTTTGTGAAAAACTATTTCTTTTTAAATTGGATATTCCTTTATCAATTTTAAAAGTAAAAATTGAATATACTTGTGTTTTCTTGAAAAACTATCATTTATTAAACTCAATATTTTTTGTCAACATGTTTTTGTATAAAAAACCATGCTTTCACCCTTTAGGGGTTTAAACATGCAAATTGAGGGTGTGTTTTGATATAAAGAACTCACAAATGCACAATGTCAGTTTGTTTTGGTATTGGGAGTTCACAAATTTGTTATGTGAAGGTTTGTTGTGATCCTAGTGGTTCAAATATGTATAATTTTGGCTTTATTTTCATCTTGGGAATTTGATTGCCTTATTCACCTTTATCAGTCAACATGTCCATTTTGATTAAAGGCTTGTCATTTGAATGATTGTATTTTTTGATAAATGAATTTGAATTAAAATGAAATATTTGACTATCTATCAAATTGAACAAAAAATCACCTTGATCAAAATGACCAATGGATTCTATTGAAAGTGAAACATGTAATCAATTTGAACAAAGCAAAATAAGATGCTTGATAAAAATGACCAATGATATGTTTAGTCAAATTAAACATTTTATGACAGTTAATAAACCAAGTTAGATATTACCTAGGTGAGGTAGACCTAAGTAAGTAGGTTGCCAAGGCCAATCTACTTACCTCTTACATAGGCTAAGTAAAATGGTTTTAGTATAAAAATTTGGTTTGCCAAAACTTGAAATTTTCAAAAAATCATCTTTCCACCCATTATTTTTTACCAATTTTTTCAAGATAAACTACTAATTCTTTGATTTTTTTGAAATAACCAATGCCAATGATTCTTTGATTTTATTTTATTTTTGCTCAAAAAATTGGAACAAAAGGTTCTCTGATTCTAAAATTAAAAAAAACCCAAAATTGTTGGTTATCTTTAAAAATGAAATAATCACACAACACTAGAAAAAACCTTACCTTGCTTACTATTGGGAACTTTGGGTGGGAGGTTGGTGAATCTTGCCAGGTAGTTCCTAGTGTGATGAAAAATCTCAAGATGATAACCTAATTGGATGATGCCATAACATCAACTGTCAAAAGCCAAAGTCAATAAAACAAGCTTTTGGCAGTTGATGGTGATGGGGAGTGGGAATGTTTTCTGTTTTTGTGGTTGTTGGTTTGGTTGCAAGTTATGAGCATGTTGAGTTTTTATGATCGATGATGTTCGATCTTTTTATGGCTTTTGTTGTGAGTGAACATTGTGTGGTGTGTTGCTATTGTGTGGATTTTCTTGGTTGGACGTCAATCAAGAGCTAGAAGAGTTTGAACTTAAGTACCAAGGATTTTGGCAGAATAGGTAGTTAAGTATTTTGGTTTTGTTTTTTGTTTGTGGTCAACTTGTTGCAATCTTGTGATGCTTAGTAGCACTAAAAGGATGAATGCCCAAAGGTGAAGCTTGTAGTTTTTTAGAAGAGGTTATGCATTTTTTGATGTGCCATGTACCTTTTAGAGATACATAGTTTAGAACCATGACTTTAGAGGTCTATGATCGGGGGAATGATGAGGTTCATTAGGGATTTTGAGAGCAATCATATTTGGCAAAACATGTTTGTGTAAGTGGTATGTTGTTTAGTGAGATTTGGATTTTTGAGGTGTGAAAGAAGGGAGTACTAAAATTGTTGGGACTTTCGAATGTGCTCTGTGTTTCTGCTTTTTGTGGGTTTTATTAGGGATTCCATGAGAGAAATAATGGGCTGCATAAGTGTGAAGCTTCCTGTAATAGGACTTCTTCATGTTGAGTTCTGCATCCTTGGGTTTTTTATTTTCATCATCATCATGGGAGTTGTTCATTATGTGTTCATTTATGGGTTAAATATTGTCTCCATTAGTGCATACAAATCATAGTGTGGGTGTTTAGGATGTACTTTGCTTTGTTAAGTAGATCAGTTGATGCTTAAGAGAGTGAGATCGGAGTGATCTGACCCGTAAGATCTGCAACCAATGATTTATGCATAGTTAGTGTTTTTTGCTTGAAAGGCTGAAAATCAAAGAATGCAGAGATTCTGTGCAATCGTATTCTAGGATGTGCAACATTGATTGAAAGGTAACTTTTGTATGACCCTGTATTTTCATTACACTAGTTCCATCCAATATGTTCTCTTAACTAAATGGCATCCACTCCTTGCAAGCAACAAGCAGTATTGAATTTGAGTCAGTAGGGTTTCCCATATATGAGAATGCTAAAGACCTAGCTGGGTAACTTAATTTTTGCCTCACCCAAGCAGCCCAGGCCAATATATCGTCCCCAAATGCAATTCATCTAGCTTGCTAAGTTACCCATTTACCCAGAACAACAATTCACAAAAGTGGCCCCATGAAATATTCACACATGAATATCCATAGTAGAAGTATTGACTTTGTCCACACGGCCTGGGAGGTCCACATGAGATTGGGAAAGCAACACGGAATCTGGGCGCCACAGGGGACTAATGTCTGTCCATATTTTGGTCCCTTCGAGAGACCCTTAGATGGTCATAAATCATAAAGATCAACTTGAACAAAAAAATTGACAGATCAGAGAGGAAAGCAGAAATTTTTTAGAACCCTAAATATATTTTGGTGACTTGCTGGATGTATTGTCTAAATATGGCTATGGCGTTCTGAATTAATATTTCCATGAAATCTGGGGACTTTGCTGCAATTTTTTCACAATAATCCTTCAAAAGAGTGACACTGGATTTGGATGTTTGTTGTGGCAGTGTGAAAATTTGCCAAAAAGAAAATCATTTCTGACCACTACCATGTTCCATATGTCATTGTGTTTTGGAAGTTATTTGAATCTCAGTCCCCTTTGGCTCTGACAGGGTTCTTGCAAAAATTCATCTAAAAGGCCTTTACAAGAGGGCTGTAGGTACAGGCACCTTATCGTTGTGATCATTTCACAAGCTAGTAGACAGGCACTTTTTCAGGAAGTGGCATAGTACCTTATTTTCACCATCAGGTTGCAACATAAATTGGGATACAAACAAAACAAAAACTTGTTGGTTATCAATTTCACTACCAAAAGTAATACCCCCCCCCCCCCCCCCCCCCCCCCTCCTCCCCCCTAATCAATTTACTTAGTTATTTTGTGGGTAGTAACTGTTGATTTTCCATAAGGGTCAGTTATCATGGCCAGTTGAGAGTTGTCAGTTATCCACAATTTATATGGTTTTTAATTTTTTTACATTTTACTCTTTATTTTTATTTTTCTGTATTTTATGATAATATTTAATGTTTTAGGATTGACAATCTACCTTCATGAATAAATTGGGTCATTCAAGTAAATTATTAAAATTTGAGAAGTTAATACACTAAAGGTAAGTATTAATCAATTATAAAAAAATCAATAACTGATTGGTAGGTTATCAATAATTGGGTTGATAATCGGTTGGTTACTTGGGGTCAAAACTCAGTAACTGACCAAAACTGGTACAAATGAGTGTTGTCCAATTTTTAATTAGTCGTCTTCACCAAAAAAAAATGTTGCATAGAAATTATGTAAAACCAATCAAACATTCCAATGATTTGATCAAATGTAATGTCGAGCCTATACTTTAAAAAAATAAAGATGTACTTAGAGAACTTAAACCTTTTAAATTAGAGTAGCACCCCCCATTTAGGTTCTAATTCAATTATGAAAAAGAAGCCAAATGCCTGTTGGCTATTCCAACAAAACTCAAAAGCTCCAGTTCAGAGACCTTAGAACCTAACCTATTTAACCTAAATTTGCCTAAATCTCCCAACTTGCCAGCGTTGGTACAAACTAGTGTTGTCCAATTCTTGATTTTACATTTTATATTTTTACAATTGTTCGTTCTAGTTACTAACAACCGCATTGGAATGTGGTCTAACTTTTGGAACCGAAACAAGAACCCTAACCTAATCTTATTTTCTTAAAGAATTGGAGACAGAACTGGGTTCCCAATTCTATTTAGTGTGGAACCAAAAGTGAACTTTTTTGAAAGATATATTTTTGAAAATAAAGTGACTACACCCGGGATTAACCAGCGTTTGTGGTCTAGGTCGGAAAGAACCGGACACAAACCAGGTCTGATTTTCAAAACCAAAAACAGAGCCGGAACCAGAGTCTTTATATTTTTGGGGAAGAACTGGCTCCAAACATTTGTGTGAACCCTAACTGAGATGGTTCCAATTAATTTTTTAGAGCCGAAACTGGAGCTTCTTCATAAATGTAAAGAACCGCCCAAAATTGGTAAAAGCCTCTCTGCCCCTGGCTATACAAATCATTTGTTGGCAGACTGCAGAGGCATTCACAGTTTACAGCTTTTGCAACACCTCAACATGTGCACTTTGCATTAATGACCCTCTCCCAGACTTGCTTGCCAACATGATGAGTATGGAAGCTGTTACCACTTTTCCTGAGCGCCAGTGTTTTTGAGCTTTATTAATCTGACACTTATTTGAACGATTTTTTGTTTTCTCTCAGTGCCTGAAGAGTGGTGCGCCTAAAATTGCAGGACATCCAGAAACCCTAGAACCTAAAACTAAAGGATTTTTGGAAGGAAACTTGTCAAACTTGAGTTTTGGTCATTCAAGCGTTAGAAGGAACCAAGTAATTTAGGAAGCAATTTCCATACTCCTATAGTTTAGATCAGCTCGAGTGGACCTTTTGAAATGCATTTTCGATTCAGAATTGACTAGTACTTGATGTGATTCTTGATGATGATATGTGGGCCTGAAAACCAGTATCAATTAAACAGCAAGGTTGTGGAAGAGAGATTATCTTTGAAACATTGAAACAGATTCTATGTGGGTTTATGCAAACCAACTCTAACAACAGCAAAGTACAGTCTGCTGCTCCCTTTCAAGCTCAAATATGAAAAGAACTTGTGTACATGGGGCAGATTCAAAAAACTCACTGCAAAAATCTGTCATACCCATGGCACAGAACTTCGAAGATCAGTCACTATAAAATATCTTATTCCAGAATGTCATTATTGCAGCTTGTTAACTGCTACTTACAAATGTTTGTTTCATATGCAGGTAATGCACAAATATAGCACCTGCACAATTGCAGCCAAATTCATAGAACTGACAGCAGAAAAATTTACTGTCAGTTATATGAACTTCAACCTACCTAGCAGAAAAGTCCAATGTCTAGTTGGAACAATGCAAAATCAATTCCTTACCAACTCAAGATTGTGTAGTTAGTTACAAATGAAAACAGTGCATGGTTGCAGTTAGTTCCTCAAAGTGAGAACAAGTGCAACAAACTCTCATAAAAACCAACAACCAATCCTGCAACTATGACCTTGGTCTAGTAGACTATCTAGACTCTAAACCCTAAATCCGTATTTGAAGACTGTATTCAATGCCCAAATCTTTGTGACGTCACTATAGCTCAATCCCAATGTGGAAGCTTCACAAATCTAATTCGTACCAGTTGAGGGCACATTCTATTGGTGTTATAGGGTACCGTGTAGTGTCAGTGCAGTAATCATAGATAAGATAGTCGCTCTGGACCTTATGCAGTGCTTGGATCTGATTGGCATTGAGAGTCTGGTACTGGGGTAAGTTCCACCACATGCCTTGTTGTGTGACGCATGCCTGAGTGTCACCGTTCACTACCTCACAACCATCAACTCCAAAATCCTCAAATGTTGCAATAAAAGGTGCATAAGTCCAATTGAGCTTCACCCATCCATTGTCCGTTGCCCAATTACTGCCATCCCATAGGCTGGCATATATTCCAACCCCTTGGTCATCCATGTATGGCACCCCCAGTGCTTCATTGTTTCTAAATGTGCGAATAGGTGTATCATCTACTAAAAATCTGCAAAACCACCATCACAAATATAAACTGAGACTATGACCCGTTAATTTATTGCAAGCTTGTATAATTTCATTCTTTGGCATGTTCATTCACAAAGTAAAATCTGCCTGTTCCCTGGTGCCAAAAGCCATTTCAAGGGTTTTGATGACTTGTGAGTCCTGCATAGACTGATAGGTTGACAACAAAATTCTACATATCTTGGATCAGGCTTTGAACCAAGATCAATACAACTAGAGAAAGAACTTGAGCCTATTTATAGCACAAATCACCTTGAGATTCTGGTTCATCTCTGTTCTTTATACTAGCCCCTAATGCTTTGAAAGCTATATTGTCTAAGCTTCATTTGAATCTTAATGAAGTTAAATTTCACTTGTGTAATTGGACATACCTCCAAGACAGAACATCCTGAACTTCACATTTCAAATTTCAAGAATCTTACAAAATGGAAGGTACCTCTTGTTTCATAAAATTCCTGAAATTTTAAAAGTTCATCATGTTCCGCAAGGAACTCTTTTTGGGTCTTCTGGGATTTTTGGGCCCAGCCAGAGGCAATAAATCCAGGAAGACCCTCAAAAGAGTTTCCTTCCCCTTTACAGAACTTGGAACATGACAACAAGGGGAGTCAAAAGAGGGCCTAAAAAGAGGCAACGCTTGAGGACTTGAGACACCACATTAAGGCACATGAATATGACCCATAATAACTAACTCCGCAAACCCTAAAGCCTCAAGGGTACAAAGAAGTAGTATGGGAAAACATATCGTCATAGAAGGGCTACTAGTGCGTGCTTCCCTGGCACTAATAGCCCTTCTAAGAAATTATTTTTGCAAGCAGATTGTTCATGACAGCAGACGAAGGTTTTTGCAGAACCCATGTAGCTCCTTCAGCCTCCGTGTGAGGAGATAGATGGAGATGGCACAGCTAATCAGTATATATCTATGTAGATAGGCAGAATTGTTTTTTGTTACTTACTGAATAATACGTTGGTTTAAGCAGACTGTTCACTTGGAGAAGATCAGAAGAAGCTTACACGGTGATGTTGCTGTTCCAGAGAACAGAATAATAGTGGAATTCCACAGTAGGGTCGAACCACAGGTTAATGCGCTGCTCCCGTCCTCCTACGCCATTGGCGTACACGTTGGTCTGGAGGCCATAAGGTTGCCCTGTCACGTTTCCAAGGAATTCGAAATCCATCTCATCGTGCGTAGCCCCTGGGGATGACAACTGCAGCAGCAGGCCAAGAACATCACATGAGAATGCAGCTACATTAAGTAACCATTATACGCAAGTTCAACTACTGCAGGCGAATAGTCAGTAGTCAGTACTCAGAATATATCAAGAGTAGTATCTAAGAACGAGTTTCTTTTGTGGAAGAATCATATCCTCTTCATGTGCAAAATTTTCTGATCCCGCAAATGTAAGCATTTCTAGGCCATCGCCGTGATCCGTTTTGCAGCATTTTCCTTTATCATCAATGCAAAACACATTAATCCAGTCACCAAAGTTGAGCTTGGGCCATGATGATCAGGAAGTCTTTACATAATAGGCCGTCACGGTGCCAGCCGAGTAGCCAGGAACGAGCTTGATCCCCATTCCGATTCTCCCGAACAGATACGATGTCTTGGATCCGAATGCAGCAGCTGCAGTAGCACCACCAAAGCCATCAGTACAACAACGCCCATGAAGTTCTTCACTAATATAAGCTGGCCAGCATCTTCTCTAGTTGCTCGAAGCTGCTGATCATACCTGAGTACTGATCCAGGACGAGCTCCACGAGACCTCCATTGAGAACTCGGGTATGATTGGCATCTGTGGTAGCGAGATAATTTTGCTGGAACGACACAGCAACGTTACTGTTCTGAGCCCCTGCGCAATGAGCCAATGTAGCCAATAATAGAACCACGAACACACTAGCTATGGGCGCATGAACATCCACGTTCCTGCTGCAGTAGTCCATGATCGATCGATCGATCGTAGCTCCTGTCTGCAAAGCTCTACACTTTTAATCCGCCCCCCGATCACGTTGCTGCAAAGAAGTAGTCTACTTCTGTGTCAGTCTTTAGAACACATGGAAACTACTCAGAACCGTGCAGGCATTGGTGTCCAAAGTTGGAACACCAGAAGATCAAAAAGCTAGACTGAGTACTACCCAAAAGCTGAAAGTGTTGCAGAAAGTGTTATAATCTATCTGAACACACAAGACCTGCTCCAGCTCAGATGTTAAGAACAAAAGTGCATCGTTTGTCTATATAACCTCTCTGAATGAACTTCTTTCCGACTAGTGATCAGTGCAAATCTGCGCAGTACTATTGTGCTGGGATGGATGGGTCCAGCCAGATACGAAGATGAAGCTAAAAGATAAACCTGGGGTTGATCACAATTTTACTTATTGCAGCCAACTACCCACTCGAGCAAGAACTTGATCTAATCTCTCTATCGCTTCTACTAGTGCAGCATTGAAGTTTGTCTCGCTGCTGCTGGCTGCTACCGCTTCCAGCTAGCTCCCTTTGAGTTGCTGCTGCCAGCTGCTTGAGCTACTACAATCGAACTGCTTCTCAATGATCAGAAGTTGCTGATTGACTACCTACCGAAATGAGGTGCCATCTATTAAGCTAGAAAAGGAGGGAGGATGGACATTGGAAAGTTCATGTTTGCCAACTGTTAGGTGCCGCGTCTTCTAGTGTACCTGTCTAGTGATCTGCCACACCATTAAGAATCAGCAGCTGTGTGATTTCAACACCTGACACTTTCTTTCTTTGCCGCAGGTTCAAACGTCTCCCATTAAGTTGTTCGTCAGCCTAAAATAAGCTTGAAATTATTAATTAACCTAGTTCTGGCTTGCACAGTTTGGGGCAGCCTTTTCTTAAATTACTGGCGACATTTCGCCAAAAATATTTTTTTTAAATATTAAAAATTGTGAAAATGAAGGGGGTGTGGGGTTCTCATTCGCCAAAAAATAAAATTAAGAATCGCCTGATTTCTTACATTTCAGTCCAGCAGTCATCTAGAAACTTAGAAGAATTCTTTGAAAATTTAATTCTTGTATCTAGCCAAATTTGGCAAAAGCTTCATATGGATGATCAAATTTTAGCTACATCATAAAGTTGACCACAAAAAAAACACTAGTGTGGGGTAGTAAGAGAAAGACTCAGCTGGTAAACACGCATGAATGAGAGAGAGAGAGAGAGAGAGTTCAGCTACATTAAGACAGCCCAACTGCAGAATTCAGATTTTTTCAAAAAGCTAAAATTATGCTTGAGAGAGACACAGAGAGTTCAGCTATGGGACAGACAACTCGCAGACTGTTGAGTATATTCAAAAAACAAATTATGTTTCAGATAACAAGGGCTGGCCAGTTTTAGTTTTTGACAATTCCATTGGTCTTTCGAACAGACTATAATTTGTTGACTCCTCTTTTGAAGACCAGGTTCAATTTCAAACCATCTTTTGACAGATCTTTTGAGGGGTGGATTCAAGATGAGTGCAAATTTTAACCTTTGAGAATATGACTCACAAGACAGCTGGACTGCAGAAACCTGATTATTATTGATAGAGAGACTTAAATGGAATGAATGAGAGATGCTATTAGCCTTTTGTGCCTGGGACAAAGAAAGACTTTGAGAGTTATGTAGTTGATTAATTAGCAACTAGCATTTGAAAGGGCTTTCTGGATGTACTGTTCTGAAGATATTATGGAGACGTCACTTTAGTACTAAAGTATTGCCAGGGAATTAATAAACCTTCTTCCTCAACAAGGGACGCGTCCTCTCTAAGTGGACTAATAAGTTGGACTTCACACAATGGCCTGCTACCTGGAACCCTGGAGATCTCAAAGCTGGCTGCTGGAACGGGACTAAAATATTATCTCCTAGTAAGTGGGATCTTGAGGGTGGGGGAGGGCGTGGGCAAGCTCTGTTTCCCAAAGCATAGGGTAAAGACCTATGGTGGGGGCAGGCATTCCAAAATAAGGGGCCTAAGACAATATAGGTAGTCAAGTCTGTACTGGCATTTTGTAAATATCCCTCCTGGTTGGGGGTCACCCATTTTAAAGCACCAGGCAAAAGTTATCATGAACCTAAACATATATAGCACTCAAGGCATGGGTGTGGGAGGGTTTTTACACCTACTCCTTAAAGAGTAGGGAGATCTTATGTCTACTTAAACCTTTAAGTTGGCGTAAGATCCATCCCACTCTTAAGGAGTAGATGTAATATCTCTCCTCTTTTCTAATAGAGATATTCCCGGAAATATGGTGCCCTCCAAATACACTTAGGAAATCGCTGGGAATTCATAGTGAAAGAGAAGAACTCCACCCTGGCACAGGGTCTGAATGAAGCTCCCAGGTTGGGTCTCTGATGGGTCGATTCAAATTGTTACAAAATCTCACATGTCATTAGTCTGTGTAGTTACAAATACAAGTAACACTGTTATTGGCTTCCCTTGCCAAAGAGGAGAGAATAGAATGGCAACAAATTTTGAGAACCCGATTGGCTGGCAGGATTCCAACCCAAACAGCCCTTCCCAATTACAAAATGTGCTGATGCAAAACAAAGACACAAATTTTGTCATCTAATCAGGTGTCTCTCCAGACTTCCAGCTACAGCCTTGTTGCGATTTTGACACTTCTCGTTGATACTTCTGACGTCCTAATTGGGCAACCCTTAATTTAGCCTTGATTTAGTCAGGTTTGCTACTGTCCTACCTAGTATGGGCTTGCAGGGAATTGAACCCTCAACGTGTGCCAAAACGTCTACATTTTTCCATGACACTGACCAAAACAGTTGGAGTTTTCACCCTGGTACCAGGGTTGGTAATGGTTCACCCAAGGCCACATCACCAACACTGTACTGGTACCATGGTAAAAACTCTAAGAAAATAGTGATTCCTTCGAAGAATTATAAATGTCACATCTGTTTCATCAGTCCAATAAAGCAGGGTCTCTGAGTCCAAATTTAACATTTCCCAAGTGAAATATTGCCACAAAAGAGACCTCATTCAAGAAGGTGAAGGTACCAGTGTAGGTGCTGGGTCACCCAGGTTTTGATGTGGCCTTCAACCAAACTTATCAATTTTCCAATCCACTCATTCCACCTATTTTCAGTTGACAGTTATCTCAACCAAAATCCAAATTATCACAAGGGTTTCAAGTTAGGCCCTGAAATTACTTTACATTGACAGGGATGTTAGAAAATGGATGTACACTCATATAATGTGTAAATGCATATGCTAATTAATTGTGCCTACACTAGTGTTGGGCACATGCACACTTTGGTGAGTCCGAACCACTGGTTCCAGTTCATATTAGTAAGAAATAAACTGGAACTAGGGCTGAAATTTGGAACTGGAACTGAATTTTATTTTTTAAGAACTGTACCTGAAACTGGGTTCCTGGTTCTATTGATCTGTGGAACTGGAACCAGAACCAAAATACATGTCTTCCAGAAAATTAAAGTGACTAGAACTGGGATTAACTGGAGGTTTACCAGCAGCCAACCATTGGTTTCATTCTGGGTTTATAAGAACCAGATTGGAACTGGGTCTGATTTTTAGAACTGGAATGCAAACTGGAATATATCTATTTGGAAGAATCAGATTGCAGGCTTCATTTCTTTGTAAAACTGAAACCAGAACTGAGACGGTTTTCTTTTTTTTCTAAATAATGGGAACCAGAGGTTCTTTATAAAAGAAAGATCCACCTGACACTGGTTTATACTCTGCACCTAGATTGGAAACTTTGCTGCATGGTAAATGCCCCTCACTGAAAAGTAAACAAGTGATGAAACCCTGCCAAACTTTATAAAAAGATAGCACCCGAGAAAGGGAGAGAAAAAGAAACAAGGGGCCTGGACCAAAGTCCAGGCAAGCAAACAGCCCAAAAGAGGCAAGCCACAAGGATGTAAGGGAACCACTAAATACCAAAACTTCCACCAGTGACTTGAAGCATATCAACTAAAGAAAAGGGAGGTAAACTTGATTAAACTCAAAGCAAACTCCAAGACTAGAAAGATCACTTTGAGATAAAGGCAACCTGCACTCTCTATAAAGTCACCGACACTGAAGGAAGACAAACATGATAAAGGAGGGCCTACAAACAAGTTGTAAGCCTAAATGTTAAAACTGAAATCCCCCCAGGATACTTACTGATCTAGGAAACCCTATTAGATTTTCTATTGAACTGCAACACTATTACCATCATCAAAATGAACGCTGAAAGCAGATTCTACCCAAGGCAGGTAAGTATGCAATAAGGCATTATTGCAAGCAACTTGCTCTTCTCTATACAAAGCCCAGCCAAGCAAGACAGAGTCCACCACCCCCAGGGCCCAGAGATTGTCAAGGAAGCCAGAGTCATAGTCCACTAATGTTACCTGAATTGTTTTTGAACTACCTAGTACGAACTTTTGAGCTGTTGCAGACGAAGTTCTATTTTCTCCTGGGTAGAATAAACCTTGGTTTGTGTGTCCCAACAACCTCCATGCCTATAGGTGGGATTTCGTTGACAAGGGTACACACTATTAAAAGGCAAGAGACACAGGGACCCTCCACCAGGGTCACAGAAAGACCGGCAAACCAACCCTTGGTGGAGGAGAATGGAGAAGTTTCCAGTTACAGCTGTTATACCGTGTCAGCTGCGATACATTGGGCCACCCCCATACCCTGAATTAGGTCTGGTGCCTGAGTAAAACCATTTGTAGGTCCTTTCCCCAAAAAAATAAGAAAACAATAAGAACAACGTGGGTCATTTCAAGAGTTGGTTATGTAGAAGGATTGTAACAGGCTCTTGAACAAGAGTCCCTGACTATTGTCACACACACTTCCCAGAACCTTTTTTAAAACTTTTAAATATGGTCCCTGAATATAGACCCACACTTCCCAGAACTTTGCCATACTGTAAAGGGCTCTATCAGTGAAATTTCTCAGAGACTCAGCTGCACATTGGAGAGATACTGAGGCACCATCTGCATTCCTCCTGGAAATAGTTTTCTGGTTTGGTGCCTCTTTTGATTTCTGCCGAAACCAGCTTTGAGGACTGGTGGCGCCACCACACGTCTACTTTTTTTTTTCTTATATGGTTTTCTTCCAGCAGCTACCTGGTATCAGGTGGTGGGCAAGTAGAGTCAATGTTTTGAGTGGTGGTTTAGTCAGGTGGTTCTGGCTACGGATTTGAAAACGTCCAGGGGTTATTTGTTAAATATCTGTGGATTATTTTGCTTGACAGATTCTTATTGGTATACTAATCAAGGTTTATTTTGCTTCAAGAAATTACTGAGCTTGTAAAGTACATACTCCTGTTGGCAGGTTCAATGTAGGTTCTCTTATTTAGGTAGGTTCAGGTTAGAGGTCAAGTTTTAAGGTTTGGGGACTAGATTCCATGTTTTATTGGAAGAATTTCAATGGAAGAGATTGGCATTTCATTTTGCAGATGGCACTATGAGATGTTTGAGCCATGTTATTCGGGGTCTTTCGCTTTCATGTCTCACCTTTTGAGAGCCTACTGGTTCAATTTTAACCCTAGTTGCAGGCTTTTTTGGTGGATCGTTTACATGAGTAGGAATTTGCTTATTTTTTAGTAGACGTTCCTTCAAATATTGTGTGAGCACGTCTATGTTCATGTGCGAGTCTAAGGGCAAGTGTTTAGTTATTAACTCGTCCTACCACATTAACATTTTGTTTATTATCGGCCCACTTTTTTTCTACAACACTACATATCCGTCTTGGCTTGCCACATGCTATAGTTGCCCACCTTTCACGATGTCAATGTGGTCATACCATTGACGATCTAGGTACCCATTTGATTCAGTGCCCTTATGGGAGTGAGCATTTAGTAGCCCATGACACTCTTCGAAATATTATTACAGCTATTGCTTTGGAAAGCAAAACACATGTTCAAAAGGAGGTTTCCCACCTTTTCCCTCGCCACACCCGATGACAATTGACATTCTTATTACCAAAAATGATTTTCATACCTTGATGGACCTTGTCATTGCTAACCCAACTCGCACAAATATGGTGTAATGAGCATCGATGAAAACAACACATGCAACAACAATGGTTACACAAGAGAAAACATGATCCTATGTTGATCGAGCACCAGGCAATGAATTCATTCCCCTTACTATTGAGATGTATGGGTGTTTTCATTTTTGTTTTGATTCATTCCCGATCACTTATGCATAGACCACTATTGTGTGTCATCAACGATCTTCTTTAATCCCCTCGATGTTCATTTCCCACTATCGACAATGTGTGTCCATAGCCCTGCAACGTGCAAAAGCCATAGCAACTTTTCAATGGGCTATTACACTTAGTCGGGGTTCTTCATTTCTTCCACACATCATAACTAGTGCACCTTCATCACTAACCGATTTGTGGTAGACAATTGCTTTTCCATCTTAGGTTTTTTTTGTTAGTGTCAATTGTCATTTCGTAACCTTGAGTCTTATTTGCATAGGGTTTTCTTTTCCTTATTTTTTTTTGATTGTTTGCTCTCGTATTTTCTTTGGTTTGTGTCTATATGTGCTCTCATTTGCCTTGTACCTTTGATGGATGGGTTCTATCTTAAACTTTTATATACATGGCTTCTTTTTTTCATTGGAACCTAATTGACCAACAAATCTCTTTTCAAAATTGAATTAAACCTTGAACCAAGGCAGTTATTCCATTTTAATTAGGTTTAGTATCTATATATATATATAATTTTGGCCCTACATTTTAGGTAAGTTATTACGTTTGATTAGTTATACATGATTAATAATTACATAATCCATATCTTGAAATATGCATTACTTAAACAAAATAATATTACACACAAAAAAAAATTGTTTAAGTATGAGAAATGAAGATGGAACTAAACCTAATCTTAAACCAAAGCGATTCTAAATTTTTTGGAGATTTTATTAGAACTAAAGGTTTTAAAAATTTGAATAACTAGTTTCAAAGGTTGGATTGAAAGTTCCATTGGAAAAAAAAATTACAACCAAGACCAAAGGTTCATTTTGAAATTAAAAATTACAAACATTAATACACAACAATGTTGGTTGAACAAGAGTTTTTGGTCAAGTCTAGGTCTAATGGAACAAGACCCAATACAAGTTTTTTTTTAATTTAGAAAGTTTCTCCAAGACCCAGACATGGACTCGGCTCAAGAAAAGTTCAACTAGACTTGACCTTAAAATAGGTTCACAAATCTTCAAGGTTTTTTTACATGGTCTAAGCCATAGGTTTAGGTGAGGACTAGGGTCTTAAGTTTAGATAAGATTTAAGATTTTTAGTTTTTTTAAGGTCCCAAGTTCATGCATAAGTGTGGATCAGAAATAGAATTTGAAAACATGTTCCCATGATCTAAAGTTTTTCAATGGGTCCAAATGCTCCACATGGGGAAAATTTCCATAGCTCATTAAAACATGCTCTTGTTGAACATTAATAATTAATTGTGAATACAATGTTACATTTTTAAGACTATCATTCCTCTTGGGAGGTTGGGGGTGAGGTCTAAATGCTTTACTTTATTATAAATTTGTCAAACAAGTTCTAAATAACCAAAAGTTACACACCACCTATCCTAGAAATAAAATGGTTGAATAAAAATAAATTCCATACATTGTTTTTGCAACTTGGTTTTTTTTGCAAATAAAGTGACTTGCCTTAGAATTGTCCCCACATTTACGTTTGAATTGGCCCTAGATGTTTAACCCAATATTACAAGTTCTTATAAAGGTTCAATTCATTGGCCTTAGAACCATTAGTAAGAAAAAACTTGACCCAATTCCAAAACCAATGGGTTTTAGTTTTTAAAAATAATCCCTGTACCTAGAACCACAAACTCCACCTTTTACAAAAAAAAAAAGAAAAAAAGGACTTGGACCCAATAGTTCTTCACAAAACTAAAAATCAGCAAACATTGGTACATATTCTTATTGGTTAATCCATACTGAAAAGTGACCCAAGTATGTGGCCACATCTAGGGCAAGGTATTGAAAACTACCTTGCTAGGTAAAACTTGCAATGAAAATTAGGTAAAGACCTTACCTTGCTTGGTCTTCTCAAGCTAAAGGCTGACCAATACTCATTTGGTATAATATCATTTTGATAAAATTTGATACCCAATATATATATATATTCACCCATGTTCATGTGCTTCACATAGGTGAATATCTTAAAACCTACCTTTTCATGGCACACACTTCAATTTTTGTGTTGAATAACATTTTCACAAGCTATACCAACTTACTTACACACCAAAAAGATAATTACATATTATGATTTATCTACATTTCATTAATTGCCTAAGATGTGCAACTTCTTGAAAACAAATCCAACTAATGTGTCAAAACATGTAACTAAGAGCCAAAAAGGGCATTGGATGTTAGACATAATTAGTTAAAATCAAACATTTATTTTTTATTACCATTTTAAACCATATCAATCATGACAAGTTACTTTTTTTTCCTTCATACGAATGTCAAGGATCTTAGAGTAAAAATTAATTTGATTCAATTTTAAATTTGGTTTTAATTTAGGACATTTGAAAATGTACACCTACTGCGTTAGATGGAGTCAATTTTGCAAAGGACTATAAAAAAAACTCATATAATAAAATAATTTTCATTAAAAAAATATATAGATGATAAGAACATATTAGCCACACTCAAAAAACACTCGTATTTTTAAAAATATGGAATTCTAAAACTTTAAAAATTGAAAGAATGTTTCAAAATTACTTTATAATTGCAAAGTTTCAAAAGTCTTTTGCCACATATAAATGGGTTATAATGTACATGATGTATGAACAAAATTTATAGTTTAAAGTATAATAAAATTAAAGAATGTGAAATTTAAATTTTAGGTGATGACTTAAAATTTTGATCATTTTTCAAGGTGAAACATGGAATCTGTGAGGAATCTGCACACTTTTAAATTTTCATATTTGTTCAATAATGACTAAAAAACAATGTGATGCATAGGGGAAAATTTAAATATTTTTCAAAGCAAGTCACAAAAAATTTCATTCAAAAATCCATTTACATGTAAAAGTTTTTTTGGGGAAAAAGGATGTGCAGTCCTTTTCCAAAGTAATCCTTCTAGCTCCTAGTTACAAGTTTTGACCCTAGTCCAACATATATTTATGTGATTAAAAATTCAAAAGTTTTGTGCCTACAAAATGCTAGATCAATGTTAAGGACTATCAATTATAAGCCCTTTTATTTTCCTTCTAATCAAAAGAAGTTCCATAGCACTAGGTGGTTTTCAAGTTGGGTATTTTAAAAAATTGACCTCTTGCACAATGAGTTGCACCACAACCTTCCTAAGCTATAATTTTGTCGTGGTAGTTGTGTAATTTATTTTTTTCATAGGTTCATATTGTTTACACGCAAATGTTGTGCTTCTAAAACATGTATGAAGCACATTGAAGCAAGATGCACAATGCCAAAATCCCCAATCCATGACTAAATCCATGATTTCACTGCTAGTTGTTTAAGACATCCATAACTACATGATCATATAGTTGAATAGGACACATCATATTTCAAATGTTTTTTCTGACTATGGTCATGAAGGATAATGTCTTTTATGACTATGAATTTTGTGACTATAGTCATGAAAGACATAAAAAATATCCTAGAAACTCTAGGATATATTAAGCTAAAAACCTAGCCTACATGCTAAAATCATAGGACCTAAACTACCTAGGAATGTAAGCTAACCTAGTTAACAACCTAGGTTAGGCTAGGTACTTAAGTTAAACTAACAATCTAGCATAACCTTATAGGACTAAGTTGCAATAGTGAGAACTTAAACCTTTCACCTTCACATTGAAGGATGAAATTCTTAACCATTGCATCACATTTTTTTTGATAAAAGTTGTCAACATATTATCATAAATAATTTTAAAACTTATTTAAATAGCATATATAACTTAGCTACCTAACTAAGGTACCTACATAATAACATATCACCTACCTAGAAACCTAATAGGTACCTTGGTAGGTTTAACCACCTAGCTAAAGTAGGTACCTACCTTGTAAGCAGTATATACCAAGGTGGGTAAGTAATTAGTATTGTTAAAGGTTTTTCAATATTGGTAAACCCAAAACCAATATCGAAAAATGTTACCAAAAATCTATTATCAGAAATCAATTTGTAAACTATTACAAAAACTTTGTTATTAGAAACCAATGTCATAAACAACTATTGAAAATCATTATTAGAAACTATTGTTGGTTTTTTGTTACCAGAAGCATATTATTTGTTTTTGAAAAATATATTTTAAAATTGGAATGCTAATTCATTAAACTGACTTCAAAGAAGAATTTCTAGATAGGATTTACTATGAATTTTAAATAGACTTTTGTTATTAGGTAACAGGTATGTATTGGTTAAGTTAGCTACCAACGTAGGACCTATTAACTACATAAAAACTATGTAGGTAGTAGGTATGTTTCTAAGGTAAATGCCTACTACCTAGTAGCTACGTACAATAACTACCTAGGTAAGTTATTAACCTAGGTACACTAGTCATGTAGTCTTAATGTAATCATTATGTTGTGACAAAGTAATTACAATCATGTAATTGCAATGCATTTTAATCATGTAATCATAATGTAGTTGCAAAGATGATTGAAAGTATATGACAAAGGACATATTTTACATGATCAAATTAAGACATGGTCACAAAATGTCTTAGTCATGAAAAACATCTTTTGGTGTTTTGATGCAAAATTTTACTATGGATGAAAATCATTAATTTTATTTATAAATGTTTTAAACACACAACATCCATGTCTAAATAATCCAAATTTATGACAAAAAAGATTACATGCAACTATTATTGCCAAACCATGGCCCAAGTAGTTTGTGGAGGTGCATTAGGTGATTTTTAAGTTGGATTTTTCAAATTTGACCCTTGCATGCATAATAAACAAGTATTTCCAAAATAATATTTGAGAAAAACTAAAAGTATTGTGTAAAAATGCAACTTGAAACAACATGAGTTGATTAATTTCCCAAGTTTTAATTTTTTGACATGGATATGACATAGTTAAATATAAATTTAAAAAGAAAATCAACTAGTTGTTAAAGCAAGATAAAATAGACAAAATAAGTAGACATCTCCATTTCAACCTTGTGGTGTTCATATAACTACCATAAAATAACATCAAATTAGGTGAAAGTACATGTTAAGTAGCATTATTTTGCTCTATTAAGTTTATAAGAATATAATTTAAAGAAAATTAAAATTACATTTGAAACTGAGTAAAAAAATGTGTTCAAACCTACTTTTTGGTTAGAAAAACTAATGAAATTGATATGTAATGAGTTAAGAAATGACGATCAACATATGTTTTAGCAAGTCATTAGAAAAAAAAATCTTTTTTTTTTTGTAAAAACCTACTTAACACCACTTGAAACCAAAATCCCATAATGAAAAGTAAATGTCAAAAGCTATTTGTATTTTGAAAAACCTACTTAAAAGCTATTTCACAATTTGAAATATAAAAATCAATGCACATGAGTGTAAACATATATTATATTTAATCATTGAAATGAAAACATTCAATGTTCCATGATTCTATAATGATTTTTGTTTTTGTTTTAAATCTATTTGTTTTAATTTTGACAAGGTAATTAAGTTGTTCACTTTATCTTGCTTACACCCTAACACTAGCACATACCCATGAATTGGGTGGGCATTGGGTTTTTTTCAATTTGTACATATGAATATGGCACATCTATCATGAATTATTTGATTTTTATATGTTAAGTTGTTTTTTCTAATATCCATATGTTTCCAGGGACCCTATTAATGAACATAAAGGTTCTAACACTACATCGTAGGAAACTAATTTAATGTGAGTAAAGTATAAACCCATCGATTTCATATATTTCATTAAAGACTAATAAAAAAAAGTTCAAAAAATTGAATTAGACATGTCACAAGTCAATATTTAAACTTGAAATTAAATCCCTTCTATTTCATACATTATTTAAACATTAAACCTTAAACCTTACTTATACCCACTAGGATATAAGTAAAAGTCACCATGTAGAAAAAACTAGTGTTGGCCAATTAATATTATTTTTTTCAATATCAACAAGGCTAATTATTTGAAAATTTGAAGATTCCAATTACACATAGGGTATCAAAAAGTTGGATTTAAAAAAAAAAGACCCACTTAATATCAATTTAGTGAATTAGGTTATCAATATTTTTTTAAAGTAAGAACAACTTAATATGCATTAGGTTTGGTTTTTTCAATAACCTATTGAAAACATTTAATATAGTGTTGAGGTCAATTAATAAACATTTTAAAAAACCATTCTTAAATTTCATTTCATTTCATTTATAGATTGTTTCATATTAAGCAAAGTTTCAATATGATTGAGCATAACCAACACAAGGAACCACAAACTCTTGTAATTTATTGACACAATTACAAATTACACAATGTTTATTCATTAGGAGAAACAATAGTTGAGTTGATGACAACATTTCAATACATTTAGCTCAAATGTAGCCATTCTTCTTGACACAAAATTTTGAAAAAAGGTGGTTTGCATTAAACTTTCACATTTTTATCCTCGTCTCTAGGTTTTCTTAATTACAATTTCACCTTGATGATATGCTAACCACAACTTTCAAATTCAACTCAATCCCTAATTCCTTGCAAGTTGCAATTCTTTCTTTTTAAACTTCAATCATTTTAAACGTAACTACAATTTAATAATTTAAATGTGATGATTAATGGCCCATCCTTTCTATTCCTAGAATTTTTAATCTCGATGATGCCACAGTTCCCAAGTCCCATGAGATGTTTACATTTTCCCCTTAACTTGGCACTACCATTCTCAAAAATTGCCTTTTTAATCACTCATGCAATTTCTCACTAAACATAAAATTCAAACTTTCATCTTTCCTTTGACGTTTAAAATAGTAAATTAAATACCTTTAAATTCTTTGCTCCCATCTACAAATCATCAAGACTTAAAGCAAACTTGGGATCCTCATTATGTCATCATCTCTTAACCTATGCTCCTTATTTTTATTTTTCGTTGGTTTGTTGTAAAAGGTATTAAAAATTTGTAAAATGGAAGCTAAAAACATCAATGTTCAATCAAAGGTGGACTTTGCAATATAGGGTACAATTGATGTCACAATCTAAAATATTATGGTTATGGATTTTTTTCTTTTAGTGGAATTGGAAAATATCCCTATGACTTTTTACCACCGCAATTTAAGTATCCTACCATTTAAGATGAAAAAATGATGTAAGAAAAGATCTTTCATTCTTTTTAAGATTCAAAATGGAAATTTCAGAAATGTGTAAGTGTTTTGAAAATGTTTAAATTAGGGTGATATGAATTTAGACATGGAAAAAAATGTGAACTTCAGCATCATTTAGATGTTTTTACTAAAAATTACATTGGATTTGGATTTTTAAAATGGACTTTCAACTACCCATTTTGTTACATTGTAATGTGTTTTTATCCATTGAAACATAGTTGGCCAAATAGTTCCATTGTTCCCATCATAATTAATGGGTTGTCATTAGCTCCTTTCACCCCTTGTCAAAACACAAATGAACATCACCCAACACAAGAACAAAAAAATTCATCATTACACAAAATAGGAACACATTGCAAGGTTGAGTTTCCAAAAACAAGGTAGAATGTTTATCAACATTCCACTAATCCAATACTTCAAGATTGAAATAGCCAATTATGTCTAACATAATATCATTTTCATCAATGAAATCTACCTCTTCCATAAAAAAATTATCAATTGACAAACTCCCCTTCCAATGGGCAATTTGCCCTTGCATCAATCAACCATTTTTTCATAATCATTGTTAAAAGCTTGTATAAGTTTTCAACTCCCAACCTACAACACAATAGGCTTGTCAACATTCCAACTATATTGAAAATTCCCTTAATCTTGATCTAGGACTTAAGAATTCCAAAAATCTACCATGCAACAAAAGAGATGTTGTGAAATTGTATTTGATGGGATGCCTACCAAGTCAACATGTAGACAATTATTGAAAAAACATCATAAATTCAAGGCATCAAACAATAACCAATAACCTCAAGTTTGATTAAAGATACATTGTTTCACAATCAGAAGCATAGTTCTTATAATTGTTTTGTAAACTACCCAAGTAAAATCACAAAACAACAAGCCAAAAACCATGTCAAATTATGTTAAAATTTGTACTATTTTTATATATGCCTTTCTGGTGCCACTTTAATGGCATGTTAATCATAACAAAATGTGTTTTATGACTAATATGGATGTTGAGAAATCTAAATTGAACATTTGGATCTTTTGATTTTGAGTTTTGCTTTGAAATAAGGACCTTTAAAGTTGAGCAAATGTTTTGTCAAACATTACTAGTTTCACAAAACACCTTGATTTTCATAATATAAAAACTTTTTGATGTTGATTTTTTTTGGTAATGATAGTGAACTATTAGACACATGTAAAAAACATTCAAAATACAAGGAATTAATCTATAACTTGATTTTTTCCCCCAAAAATGAAATTTGGGGTGTATTTAATGTTCATGTTCGTCTTTAATGACATGTAAATGTGGTGCAATGTAAATGGTGTCTAAAACAAAGTTATAGCTTATAATATGAAAGATTAAATTTCAAAGCGATTAACATCTTTCTCCATGATTTGAAATTGTGATCATTTTTCAAAATGAAATGCAAAAAATTATATTTTTAGAAAATCATATTTATTCAAAAATGATTAACAAAGAACATGTGGTATGTTGAGGAAACTAGTTTTCATTGGGGTTTTTCATTTTTAACATGAAAAATGTTTGCTTCATGGCATACCCTCTCCCATTCATTTCATCATTTGTTCAACTTTTTTGTCCATGTAATTATTTTTCTACAAGGCACATTGTGTGGCATTCAAACTAAACTTTTGAAAGCCCACACAAACATTCACATCATTATAATAATTTTGAGATGTTTTGCTGAATACATGGCCATAATATGATCCTTGCCAAAGAGTTGCAAGTGCCAAAGGAACACATTTGACCACACAATTGAAAGTTTGTGCAAGGGTGGACAAATTGTCACCTTCATCCTTCAAATCTAGGCATCAATTTGTCCAACAAATTATTGCAATTGCAATTTACTTGTATCAATAGCTTCAAAAAGTCCCATTGTCACTTGGCAAGGTGCCTAATGTGAGTTGATGAAATTTATGACACTTGAGCAAATGTGTCATATCTAGATGTGGACATCCATAAATCAAAATAAGTTTTTGTAACACAAGAAGCCAAAGCTAACATCACATATATTTTCTCCATGGTCTTGCCCACCAATGAAAGGATGACATGTTTAACCATTTGTTTTTGGTTTGGAAACATTACTTGAAGATTTTGACCCATGACCAAACGCTTCAACCCTTGATTTTCCACAATGTAAATATGCAACAATTATACAACATCAAGTCTGGTCCATGAATGTCTTTCCCTACATCCTCCTTGTAATTAACTTGAGTAATATTTCCAAACTGTTTGTGATGGCCCCATATCCAACATTTGATCTTTTCTTGGATTTTTTTTCAATGTTGTTTTTTCGCAACAAAGGTTGTTAAATTGATATTTTCCCACCTATCCCAGGCACCTAGATGCTTAGACAAATTATGATTTTAATTCATAGTAGTAGTCCCATGTTGTTGGTTATATGTGATCACACCTTTGCTCTTCATGTTGGTATTGCCAAAATTGTATGTTTGGAATATAGAATGACAAATTACACAATGCATGGTTTGGCAATAGTAGGAGTCACCGTATTGTCATCATTGATCACAAAAAAAGGTCAAGTAGAAGAAAACTTATGTTAAGGGATTTGATATTTCTAATTCAAGGTCAATTGAGTCTTTAATACCTCCCATGCGACATCTACTTCCAAATCTAGGTTGCTTGGGGTTGCAATGTTCTCTCCAATAAATGGTGCACTAGGTGTTGAAATTAAATCAACAATTGGCCTTTAATCATCCCTCAACCCCATCAACAAATTATCAACACCATCATAATCAAAATATTGCATAAGGTTTTCATTTTGATTAAATGTTTCAACGTTTGCCATTTTTTTCCTAAGCTTATGGGGGGGGGGGATAAATCTTTAGAATTAAAAGGAACTCAAGGACAAACACAATTTGAATGGCAAGCTTGGTTATGGTATTTGTGAACTTTTTGTTAGTTACATGCATGTAGCACAAAGGCCTAAACTATGCCTACATGTGTAATAATCATCTTGTAGCATTTAAGGAAGGGACAATCACTTCAAGATTCAATACAAAAGCAACTATTGACCTTATAGCCTAAACCATTAGATGATTCACAATGAATTCCAAAAATAAATTGGCCATCAATCTTAGAAGAATTGAAAGAAGGAATGGAAGGAACAAGTTGTGACACAAAATCAATCTAAATAGTATCCTACCAACAAGGTATTTTTTAATATAAAACATCTTAAAACTTGGCCAAGTAGGTTTTTGCCTAGATATTAAGATTGCCTAAATCTAGCATGGAGGTCATTTCATACCCAAAAGCCAAACCCTTATTGATAACTAGGTTGGTTTTCAACAACTAATCAACATTGGCAAAATCCTTTACATATGAATGCATGTAATGGTAGTGTAATGATAAAAAATAGGGGAACAAACATGATCCCTTCACACCAATGAAAGCAAATTTATGAGACAAAACTTGCATCGATATTCATAACCCTAGAATTTAATAAGACTTAAATGTATATGTCCAAATAACAACCATACTAAACTTTGTAGAAAATATTGATTATGGGTCTATGGGGGTCATATTGCTTTGATCTCTCTCTCATGAGTAATCTTTTTTTTATTAATGATTTATTGCGAAATTGCAAAATGTGACAATGACCTTACGAAATTAACTAATAAGAGATTGAAAGGGCATCGTTAGCTAAACACCTTTTTCATTGATTTTATAGCTAGACCTTTATATTAGTTAATGTTGTAAATGTTGTTGCAACAATTAATTGCACCACATTTCTTGTTTCAATCTTTCTTTTATTGCCATAAGTGCACCATATTTGCATTTGTGATATCCATATTTGTGATATTTTACATTTTCGCAAAAAAAATCCTATTCATGAGCTTCAATTGATTTTCTTTGGCAGAACAAAATATTCCCAGACATTCGCACCCATATTTGCACACACAAATGAAAACAAAGACCTAGAAACAAAATGAAAACCAATAGTTCCCAATGATGATGAGGATAATCAAACAAACAAAATGGCAGGATACAACATTGACAATATGCAACTTCAAGAAATTGTACAAATGTAGCCCATTGTTCCCCTTCTAGAATCCCCAATGAAACCTGCGGATAGTAGAAACATTGAACACATTTGGAGGTTGGGTGATCTCTTCCTTGATACATGCAAAAACTCCAAGTCACTCAAGATAACTTCCCACACACACATCTATTTTGCCAAACTTGTCGTCTCGAAATCCCTAGTGCTTCTCATCATCCCCCCAATCATAGACCCCTAAATTTGGTTCAAGATTACTTCTCCATTAGAGGTAAGTGGTGCAATGGAACTTGCATAACCTCAAATTGGAAGACTATATAACCATTTTAAGGCATTCATCCCTTCTCCTAAAAAGCTTGGAAAAACACAAATATGGTTGAACTCCTCTCAAACATAGAAGCTTAGAATATTTAATTGCCAAGAATTGCCGAAGTCCTTAATACTTGAACTCCAACCTCCTCCCGCTCTTGATTGACATCCAACAAAAAAAATCAAGGTAGCAACAACACACCACACAAAGCTTACCCATAAAAGAAGCCATAAAAAGATCAAGTGCCACCAATCATAACTTGCAAAAGAACAAAGCAACAAAAAAATAGAAACCCACTCCTTCCTTCCATCACCATCAACCACCAATTTTTTGTCATATTTTGATTTCGACAATTGATGTGACATATCATCCAGTTAGGTTATCATCCCAAAAATTTCATCACAGTAGCTTCAACAGAGGCTCTTAAGAAACCAGGGTATTCCTCAAGATAACCAAATTCTATATCAAAAGAACAAAGGTTCGACTTACCAGGGCGCATAGTGTATACCCTTATTCGTATCTGACCAAACCTTACATATCAGACCAACACTGGTAAATAGTAAATACAAACATACTTAAGAGTTCAGTACACCTTTCCTTTGAATTGGTTGTTGATATAGTACCTGTTTCTAGGCTGAAATTTTCCATTTAGAAGGAGGGCCTGCTTCAAACAAGTCAGTAACTCAATGGCTTCCAAGTGTGGTAAAACATGTGTTCCATGCATGTACAAGGTGGTGGGTGGGGGGGCTGGGTGGAAAAGAATGACTGGCCACTGCTGGCCTCAACTTGTCTGCAAGGAAAGGAAAGAAGCAGGTGGTATGAGACAACTTCTGATATCTTCAAAGAACAGATACCTTTCAGGTAGGTACCTTATTCCACAAGTTCACAAGGCCAAGCGAAAGCGTTAAGAATCGAATTGAGTGTATGTTTTGATGGTCATAAGCTTCTGATATCTTGAAATATCATTTAGCCAAATACGTTAGATTTTGATTCCTTTTAAGTTCACAAGGCCAAGGACCCACAATACAACGACAAGAGCTAAAACATTCAATCAAGTGTACATTCTGGTAGCAACAACAGGATAATCACTGACAACTTATTTTGAGGCAACTATACAAGAAAATGCCAAAATGTTCTTGATATCCTTCCAGTACTATATATATGTGGCAAAGGAAATCATACTGCAATCCAATTGTGATGTTTCTGTCTCCATTCATTTTTCTAATAGGTTGTTTTGCCAAACTTTAAATGTTATCATTCCAGACGGGTTTGAATTGTATGGTAGATTCGTAATCCAAACGTGGCCAGAAAATGAAGAAATAATATTCCATACACACTAAAGTTATCGGTAAAGTCACCCTCTCTTTCACCCCATATCCCCTCTTTCAGTGGTATCCGCCAAGTGAGGAAATTTGATTAAATCTCAGTACGAAATGCTGAAACTCAGCATTTAATGCACAAGGTTCGAGAGTAATTATAGTAGTTGTACAGGAAGGAGCAGTGAAAATCTATGTAGCATCAGTGGAGGCGCTCAGGTAAAAGGAAAGAGGGGATGAAACTCAGTTTGCCACCAAAATTGGTGAAAACTAGTTCGTGTCCCAGTTTGTTCATTTTGTAAAATTTCGTTCCCAGTTACGCGTTTGATGCCTTATTAAGTCAAAACTGGCCGTTCTCGCCCCTAATCGCCTGACTTTAGGGGTAACATTACTGTGCAGAAAGAGTTTTCCAAAGTTGAACTTTCTGGATTGAAATTACAGATCATTATTGGGTCGACTGAAATTCAAACTCGATGTTTTCGGAGTAGTGTAATGCCCCCACAAGTGCAGTGTTCCTGAAATAAGTTCCCGCCCTGCCTCACCCTTATTTGAGGAACACCTTGTTCCGAGGGTGTTAACCGGCATAAATCACCAGAATGATTTTTTCCTGGTATTGGGGGGGGTATCCACTAGTTTTGGCCAGTTCCTGGGTTCTAGGAGGAACCTCTAGGTCCTAAATTTTCAAGGCACCAGTTTCGGTTCGGTTGTGGTTCTTTGCATTCACTTGATTTTGATTTTTAGAATTAGGGGTGGTTCTGGTTTCAGTTCTTTTTTAATTCTCCAGTTAGGTTAGTTTCAGTTTGTTATTCCATAACTTTCAGTTTTGGGTCCAATATGAAAAACATCAAAAATTTCAATGCAAAACTTTGAACTCAAGAAGAAAAAGATTATAATTTTTTTTTGAAAATGTCAAATTAATATTAAATATATAGCCAATTTTACTCTTTAAACTACACTAGATGTTCCAAGGTCCAAAATATAAAAAACAACAATATTAAAAGTGAAATCTCAAACTTTTATTCTTAGAAAGACCACTATATTATTTTTAGATCCTCTTTGGTAGGGCCCTGGGTGAATCAACACCCACATTGGTAATTGGTGCCGTGGTAAAAATCCCAAAATCCAATTAAATTATTTCTAAATATTACAACTATTTCCTTGCTTGAACTAAATCAAGGTCTTTGAGTTCGAATCTAACTTTTTTGAGCTCAATATGGTCATTAAAAGCCCTTGTTTAAAAAGATGAAAGTACCGATGTGGGTGCTAGTTCAATGTGGGTCCTTTAGTAGGTGGCCAAATTTGATTAGGTCCTCTTTCGGATGGTTGTTAAATAACCTAGCTCACAAAAGTAAAAAAAACCTTTCTTGGATATGAGAAAAAAAAATCAATAAGATAATCTGAGATAATACTTTTGTCTCAATATTGAGACAATTCAATGAGTAAGAGCTTTCACTTTTTGATTTGCAAGGTTTAAATCTAACTAAAAACCACAAGAGATTTGAAATTGAAATCAAATTTTTTTCAAAATTTCAGTGTGATTTCAGTTCTCAAACCAGATTGGAACTGAACCTCAAGTCCACTTCCAATTAGCTTCAATGCCAGAAAGGTGGGGAGAGGGGGGGGGGGAGGTCAATTCCCACCAGGTTTCAGAATCAACACCTCCGAAGCTGGTTCTAGTTAGCTTCTTTGGAACTGGACCAAAATCATCCCCAGTAACTTGGTAACCCAAGTATCAATATCCACTAGGTATCATTGCAAAAGTGGAAAAAAAAAGGAAATGCCTACCAGGGTGGAAATTCAACTTTTCAAAACATCCCCACCCTTAGTGAAAGAAACATTGTGTTTGATAATCAAAACACACTAAAAATTTTCTTCTGGTGCTTTAATGTTGCAATATAACCCATTCTTCCCATAATCATGTGTGTACTTACAAAAGGCCAAGGGAATGAAAACTCACATAACCCATTCTTCCCATAATCATGTATGTACGTGACAAAAGCTGGATAAAATGAGAATCCCTGAAACTGGTCCACAGGATAGTGACAACAGCAGATGGTGTGACTGGTTAGGGACATGTCACATGAATGTAAGGGTGTGATTTCAGTGCACAATCATCCATAAACAACAACATTCCTCCCACCTTCTTCAAGAGTGGCCTCTACAAGCTACACCACATATTCCCATGTATGATGAGCGTTGTAATGAAACTGGCTATTATTTGAAGCAGGCACTCCACACCATGTTCATGCACTATGGACCCTATCTACAAGTATCCTCCAGGCTCCCATTCATGACTTGTGAAATGAAAGGAGAAAGGTTCTCAGCTCCTTTGTGTCCCAGAAAAAAGAAAAAAAGGTTCTCAGCAAGTACTATAGCCTTTTTCACATTACTGGTGAGACACTTGAATGTCCTGTAGTAGTGGTCTTCTGCCCTTTTGATACATTATATTGGATGCCACCTTCAGCTAACGGTATTTGAAGGTAACTGTCACCTAACCTTTTTTTCGAAAATATGTGTATTGATCAATGTTTTATTTTGTTTGTTTGATGCACCCAACTCAATTCCCCCAATCCCCTTTTTCTACTGCCTTAATTCTCATTGCCTCTTTCTACCCTTATTTGTAACATGTCTTTTCCTGGTTGTTTATTGACCAAACTTGTTATGGTGAACCCTATCTGTATACAGACAAGGCTTATAGTATTAGTATACTTGGGGGTGCTTCACACTAGGGCTCAATTTATAAGTCTACATTCAATCCTGCGATTTGAGTGACCTAGAACTCCAAACAAGGATCAAGTCCTTCACAATAAGGCTCAATTTACAAGTCCCAACCATGAGTGGGAGACCTATATATGGCTATACTTTTGGCTCCATGGGCAAGGAGTTGGGTTAAGCGCAATAGAAACCCAATTCCCAGGTCAAAAATAATAATTGTTCCAATGTTCAAAAATAATAATCTTTATTGTGCTGTTAGGGCTTAATTCGCATAGGACTTAGCCTATTCTTGAGATTTATGAAATCGCTCCCTGTGGCGTAGGTCTAGTGTGAAGCCACCCTAACATGTGGAGGGTGTCGAATAGGTTTTTATGTAGGTGGCACACAAAATGTGATGGCCAATGAAATTGCTGGGTTTAGGGTTTGATGGTCTGAATTTTGTTCTTATTTATCTTGAGTGAACCAACTATCAAATGTGTAACAGGCTTTGGTAGGTTTGTGAGAATTCTAGAGAACCAATGGAAACGATAGAAAGAGATCAGTATTTTCAATGTTCATCAAAATAGGGTTGTTTGTAGGCCTCAAGAGATTTTTTTTCAGGCCAATGGGATTGCTGAACTTGGTGGTCTGAATTTGTTTTATTAATTAACTTGAGCGAACTAACAATTCGAAGTGTAATAGCTATTTGCAGACAGGTCTGTAGGACATTACTTGTGCATTTTGCTTAATATTGCCCAAAGGTATTGAAAGTTACAATGAAACAATGAGAGAATAAGGATGAAAAAAATCACAACTTCACTTCAAGCTTTGCACCCAACTTTATAGTAGATGCAGCATCAAAGTTAAAATGGTTTGTACATCACTTTTTAGATGAAGTTTCATGGGCCCTTAGTGGTGTGAAAATGAAAATGCTCCCACACATTTGCTCCCACAAATGACATAGGTTTCAAAAGCCTTCAAGGAAAAAAAATAAAAATTGTTATCTGGCCAAAGTGATTGGACAAAAGTTGATTAGTATTGGTTGGTCACCATGATTGGCCCATGTGTGATATTGCAACATTATTTCAATCTATACTAGTGTGCCTTCTGTTGTTGGCCCAAGTGTGAACCCATTTCAAAATAGGGCAAACTCAAGATATGAAAATTGGTTTGTAGGGTTTACAATTTAGGGTTAAATTAAACCCTAAACCCTAGAACCTTTATCCAATTTTATTCTTTCAAATGACACAAATGAAGAAATTCATTGCAAAGAGGGAAAGAACACCCGCCACTGTGAAGAGCGCTGAAGGCACCCGACCAAACCACTAGCTAATGAAACCCATTTGGGGGTCATCAAAAAACCACCTAATATCCATCACATCTCTCTTGCAAAGAACTTGCTGCCTGCACCAAATTTTGTCACAAGACCTCAAATACTGGTGCTCAGCATCCAGAGATTTCCTCGTCATCCAAAGACATCTCCCCCACGCTACTCTACTATATTCTAGTAAACTTTTCCAAATGACGCTCTAGACTTTTTGAGGGTGCCATTTTTGGTCATTAAAAATTTCATCGTTCCTCTCAATCCAGATCACCCTAAATATGATACCTCGTACAACACACCCACTTTGTGAAACTGCCTCAGTTCCATAGCAGTGAAAATGCTGCATTGGAACAGTGTACCTGGACATGCAGGATCCATAAACCACCCAATTGATAATTTTGTTGGTAAATTCCCATGCTCTACGGACATGAATACAATCCCAAACTCTGTGCACAATTGATTCCTCCTTTTCCTCACGTAGCTAGCAGCCTTGAGACTTAGTGCAATATGTTTTGGCTGTCCAAGCATTCACTACGACAACTTCATTCCAAACAGCCCAAGTGAAGTGGGCTTCTTTTTGGCTCCTTTGTTTGTGCCAAGTATTCATCCATCTCACCTTGAAACTAGGTGGCAGGAAATTAGCCCACCTCTTTCCCACCATATTTGTCTTGGGCCAACTGGCTCTCAACAGTTTGCAACCCAATGCAAAGGAGTAATCAAACAGGTCTTCCCCACTTTTCCACATGTATCTCCCAAGATCAAAGTCCATTGTTCCTATCACTCCACAGTACAACCAAAACTTTGTTTTCTGCAGCCCTTTGGTGACCTAGGTCACACCCACTTGAGCCATCTGACCTTCACACCTTCTATGAAACCTTAATGAAGCCCTATCCTCATGCATGCAGTAGAGAACCATTGACTATTGACCCATTGCATAAACCTTTGCTACATCATGTAGCTCCACCATTTGAGTAGTATGCGAGTGATTTACACACTCTCCTTAAGTCTTATAAATATCTCACAATAGGTTCACAGTGGACTATGGTTGAGTGATTGATATTTAATGAGTCATTAGATTGCATTTGTAATCCAATGATTTTGGTAAAAAAGTAATTGCATACATTTACAATGGTATGAATGAGGTTTGTCACAAAATAATAACTTAATTAAGGTCAAGTAAAAGTTCACTCATTTGCAAATTGTTGTGATACATCAAATTGACTCTTTTATTTCCAATGAACATCAACTTCACTTCACCCATCCAAAACCATCAATATTAGGTTTGTTTGAAAGTTAAAGATTAGGTGTTTATGTTCCCATGGTTCAACCTTTGCACCATAGTGGTGATTGGAACATCCAACCCCCAAGTTACTAAATCTAAATTGGATTCACAATAGACCTTCTCTACTTCCAACAATTATATCTTTCCAACAAAAAGTTTGATGAGGTTAAAATTTTCTGTGAACATGCCATAAGCACTAATCTAACATTGTGTTTATTTCTAAATGAATCCACTGTTATAGTTAAGAAATCTTGGATTGAGAACAAAATATCCAAAGATTACATCTAAGTTGGAGTTATAACAATCCCCTCTCTAATTCTAACAATTATATCTCTCCAATAGAAAGTTTGATGAGACTAAACTTTTGTGTGAAAATGCATTGAGTATTATTTAACATCAATTCCTAAGCAAATCCATTGCTACAATCAAGAGTTCTTGAATTTAGAACAAAATATCTAAAAACTACATCTAAGGAAAAGAAAACTTGTTCTATGTGTAACATTCTCTCCTCCTCAATCCAACACCTCTTCTTTACCAAAACTCCTTTCCAAGTCACAAGTCCCTTTCCTTCAACACAAGCAAGAGATATAGATTCAAAGAGTCACTTGTAAGACCGCTCCTTGAACTTCCTTTCCTTGGCCAATGAAAATAAAGAGAAATCTTTCTTTCTCAAATTTCCACCAATCAATGATCTCCTTAGCTCTAAAAACCAATGAACTTGATGAAAAGATCCATCTATCCATTTCCCTTCCAATCATGGTGAAATGGAATCCCCCCATCCAAAGGGGTTTATAAACCCATCTTCTTTTCATCTTGAATGCAATCCTTGGGAGGAAGTTTTTCCTTCATTCGAGTAGAATCTTCCTTTTTCCATTTTAGATCATCCAAGGTAACTAACCCTTATGATAGTTTTACCCAAGTACAAGGGATGATATGGTCTTTTTTCTTTCTTCACTAGGTCCATGTGGGGATTATTCACATTCTTAAATGTATTATTCACCCATCTAGTACATATTACTATTATCTCCCATGTACTACTTATTTATGTAATACATAGTCAAGTTAGGAAATAGGTTTCCTACCACAAGATTTCCATCACACCCAATGTACTGTTCAATCTAGGTTTTTCATCAACTTTGTTAAAACTAGGCATTTTGCTTAGTTACCATTGTTGTGGCCGTTAACCAAACCTCTTAACCCTAATCACAATTATATTTGAAGGAACAAGATTTCATGGAATAATTAGTTTGTTAGCATGGCAAGCAATTTTGGAGGGCATGAACCTTGATCTACACCACCAAATGATGAAAGGCATGAATCGTTTCCTAACTTGAATTTCACACAATTGGTTGAGCACGAAGAACCGATCGGAAGAAGAATGCACTTTCAACTAGAGTTTGAACACATCACCAAACCATGGTGTTGGAGGTTGGGTGCCAATGCACACTCTTTTCTTTTGGTGCTACAAATCAAACCTACTGTGGATGGCGAGCCAAAGATTTTGTATGAAAGCATCTACTAAAGGGATGATGCCACTATTTTACTGTAGTTTGTAGAACCTAGATTAAGCCACTATCAATTGTTACATGGTCCATTGTTCCATATTCGAGTTAATTGTAAAGTGAAACTATTTATGTGCACTATTCATTGTATCATGAGGTTTTTGCAAATAGAATGAATATTTGCTAGACTATGGTCTAATGGCATGATGGTCATGGATGGCATTATATCCCTTGTAAGAATTTGTAGTAGCATGCAGAGAAACTCATGTTACCTATTTATTTGCTTGAACATTCTATCCAATTATGATTTCATGTTGTATTCAAGAATTATTAAATAAACCTCTTCTTGAATTCCCTTCAAGGCTTTTGCCATCTTGATGATGGCTCATAAAACTAACTAGACCATTAATTCTTTCATTTTACCTATCATGCCCGGAACATGCCTTTGTTTCAATCTTTATGCTTCACCTAGATCACAAACTTAAACTATTGGAACTCTATTTCAAAATGTTAACATTAAAGATTAATACCCATAAACGTACACAATACTATAATATTCAACTTTCAAAGTGAATGACCCATGTAGTAACTAATTCAACTTCATTGATTCAAGGTTTAGTTAGGTTTGAGCAATGTGGAGGTGTGTGAATGAACCTATTAGCTTGAAGATGCAAAATGATGGAACACCCTACACATTATACTACAATTAAGGTTATCTAACTCTAAAATTACATAATTATCAAAAGTTGAATTAATAAGCTTTGACCAACTTGGAAAGCTTATATGGGTTAAAACTTCCTAAATGAAACAGCCTTTATCTATCCTAAACTATTAATAATTGGGAGAATAATTAATAATGAAGCCTTGGAGAACAATGGTGGTGAATAAGGGTTCACATAGTCCTACAACACTTTGGGTTAAAGGTCTAGGAAGTTGGGAATACAAAAGTTCACACCATTTTGTTGCCCTCAAACAACCTTACCCATTCATTGATAGGGCAATTCCCTTCGTAAGATTACAAATTTTGCCCCCATGCATCTTCTAGTTTGCTCATTATCCTTCTAATAGTAGGTTCTTTAGTAACAAAAAGGTCAAATTTCCTTTTCATCTCTTCCCATGACACAAACTTATGTTCTTCATGCGACTAGGCATTAACCACTATAACCCAACCATTTGCAAATAATTTCATAACCCTCTTGGGTCAAAACACATAATTGGGAACCAAAAAAAATGTTAAATGTTAAACATAATCAGTCAAAATAAAACATTTATTTTTTTATTACCTTTTTAAACCATAGTAATCATGGAAAGTTAATCATTTTACCCTCATATGAATGTCAAGGAACTTACAATAAAAATTCATTTGATCCAATTTTAAGTTTTGGTTTTAATTTAGGGTGTTTGAAAATGTACACCTATTACATCAAATGGAGTCAATTTTGCAAAGGACTATCAAAAGGACTCATATAATAATAAAAATTCATTGAAAAAAGTATAGATGATAAAAACATATTAGCCACATTCAAAAAACACTCATACCTTTAAAAATGTGAAATTCTAAAACTTTAAAGATTCAAAGAATGTTTCAAAATTGCTTTAGAATTTTAAAGCTTCAAAAGTTTTTTACCACATATAAATGGTTATAATGTATATGATGTATGAAGAAAAGTTATAACATAAAGTATAATAAAATTAAAGAATTTGAAATTTTAGTTTTCGGTGACAACTTAAAATTTTGATCATTTTTCAAGATGAAACATTGAATATGTAAGGAATATGCACATTTTAAAAATTCATATTTATTCAATAATGACTATAAAAAAAAAATGTGATGCATTGGGGAACATTTTAATGTTTTTTACAACAAGTTACCAAAAAAATCATTCAAAAATTCATTTGCATGTAAAATTATTTTTTGGGAGAAAAAACATGCAGCCCTTTTCAAAAGTAATCCCTTTGGCTTTTAGCTATAAAATTTGACCCTCTTTTCATGGAATCCTTATTTAGTAACTTACATAATTGAATTCCATTAAACATTAGATGCTAAGATATTTGCATGTGTGCTTGGACTTTTGAATGTCACCTCATTACAACAAAAGGTGTCCTTATACACCAAATGATTTCAATAGATTTTGAGTAAATTCACTCATTTTAGTAAACTAGGATTAGTTGGAAAGTAATGAATTCATTGGTCTAATACAAGCATTAATGAATTACAACCACATTTTGTAGTAGTGTTTGCTTCACCATTTTAGACCAAACTTTCCCCACTTGATTCCAAATGGAAAATCATGGGGCTCTTTTATGGTCTACCAACATACACCATTCAGCCGAACTGGCCACTTCCCTTGACCACTTGTTTGGTATTTTTTCAGCCTATAGATAAGTAGGAATTACAAATTAGATTTCATGGGTTCTAGAACATGTAGGACCCACTTGGGTAGTAATGCATCATTGGCCTTTGCTGGGTTGACCAACCCTAGCCCACCATCTTTTTTCTTTTCGTAGCATTAGTTCCAAGTAATTCAACAACAATAGTTTTGAAAGGATCTAGACCACATGTAATTGGACAACAACTACCTAAATTTGATCTAGACCTTTTTTTGTCCCTACCCAAATGTTGACAAAGTATCACAACATGGATAGGAGGATGTTATTTACTATCACCAACTTTCTAGCTAATGACAATATAGTAAAACAATATTTCAACTTCCTCTAAATTTTTTCCAATAGAATTTTTTAGCACTAGCAAACCCTAAAGATAACCGAAAAGGGGCCAAGTGCTTAAAGATCATATCTTGAAAAGCCCACATCCATCCAAAGGCTTGTGTCCATTCTAGTTTGTCACTACCTTTGCCTCCAAGCCAAAAGGCCCTAAACCCTAGAAACTTAACAAAATATATCCAACACTATTGCTAGTCTCTCGGTGCATGTTTGAAGAACCTTGATAGTGAAATTTGTATCATCAACATATTGTCCAATTAATTGTTGTTTATGAGACTTTGGCAACTTAATGCCTTGTAACCTACCAACACCAAGTTTTTCCTTGATTACAACATACAACACCTCACCAACCATCAAGAAGACATAAAGGGCTAGTAGGCACCTTTGTTTCACCCCTCTTTCAACATCAAAATCATTATAAACAAATATCCATTTACATTAACTTTGGCTTTAATGCCATTAAACAACAATTTTGTCATGGCAATGAATCCTATTAAAATGCCCAACTTCTTCATACAACCAAATAAAAATTCCCATTCAACCTTCTCATAAGCTTTTGAAAAATCAAGCTTGAAAAAGATTAGAAGTTGCTTAGATTTCTTAACCCACTAAATGGTTTTGTGAGTAAAATCAATGTTATTCAAAATATAACAAGGTGGGAGAAAAGCTAATTAATATTAATTAATTATTTCCATCAATATCAATTGTAGCTTAATTTGGAAGGGTTTGGCATGAATTTTATAGGCCACATTCAATAATGTGATAGGTTGCCAATTAGATAGGGATTTCTTATGACCTCCTTTATGTAATAATGTTATCAACCCATTAGTGATGCTAGGTGAAAAAGCCCCATCTCGGATTAATGATTACACCATTATCACATAGTCGTTGCCAACCACAACCCACATGTTATGAAAAAAGTCAATGATTACCCCATTTGGTCCTAGAGCTTTTCCATTGCCATTGCTTCTAAAGTTGCCAATAGTTCATGTTTTATCATGGGAAAAATCAAAACCTTTTTCATCTCATCCGGAATTCTATCTTTCATATAGCTTAGGTGTCGCAGCCCTAGCTTTGGGCTCACAATCAAGGCAAGGGCTTGCAAAGGTGCGAGCGAAGAAGAAAGTTCAGGAGTCACATTTCATGCTCCTGAGACTGTAAGAGAGTGTAAGGGAATGAAGCTCCACACTTTCAAATGGGCTCCCACTTTGGGAGTTGGAGTCCCGTTGGACTCTCAAATTTTCAAAAAGCGACTTCAAGAGTCTAAACTCCTTAGATTGAAAATTTCCTTATATCATTGGAAATCTCTTAGAACTTAGATGTTTAAAATAAGCTCAAATGACCCATTTGGGTATCTAAAACATAAGTTATGGCCAAAAGAAGGGCCAGGAATCAATTTAACAATTTGACTTTCGACTTATAAAAGTCCGGAATCGCCCCCAAATTCCTTACGTGTAGGTGGCATGCCACATACCATTGAAAAGCTTTGGATGAGGGCTACAACTTTGTTTTAGACCTCACCTCAATCGGAGGTCTGCACACAAAGATATGCGCCTCCAAAGTTGCAGGAGACCCAATTTTGGGAATTTTGGGACTCCCACTTGGGAGTCCTAGGAAAAAATGACATTTGGGTGTTGGCCCCATGGCTAGGCACTGAAAATACCATAAGGGGGAAGGTGGTGGCTTCCCCCAAGTCTAGTCCGTGGTGAGTTTTGTGAATCTATGTTTGCCCATGATTTGTCCATGCACCAAAAGTGTTCCGAATATGCATTAACTAATTTGTGGTTTGGTTTGTGTAAGTCCATGTGAGTAATTGAATTGTTTGTCACTCATCCCAGTCCCATCCTAGAACTCTAGCACGCCCCTTTACCCTCGAAATGTTGCGAGCCAAAGCACATGCCCCAACTCCTTCTCCTTTCAATATCTTCACCTTTGGACTCACAATTGATTCCATCAAGGAGCTTGGGGGTGTGTCACTAGGAACAAATTTTGCACACCTTCAGTTTGTGGGCCATTCATGCCTTTCTTGTACATCTTTATAAAAAAAGCTCCTACAACTTTCCATCACCTCAATGTGGTCAAAGATCAGCTGACCATTATCTAATTCCAACTTTAGAATGGGAGTTTATGGAGCTTGTTCCTTTACTATTGCAAAGAATTCTTTTGTGGCCACATTACCTTTCCTAAACTACTTTAGCCATGGATATGATCTTTAATCTACTAGTCTCCTTTCCCCAAACCTCTCTGATTCCTCAATGACCCTATGTAGCATCTCTTTAGTAACTTCATTATGTGGATCTTACTGCACTTGTTCTTGAACAATTTCTAGACTCCTTCAAACTTCCTTCTCATTATGTTTATTTTCCTTTGCTTTCTTAAAACAAAATACCATATAAAACTTGATTACCTTTTTTAATTTGGAAAAGAAAGGTGCAAATTCCCTTTGGTTCTTCCAAACTCTTAACATCCTAGCTATGGCTTCGAGTTCGTTGAAATACCTTGAGTTCATCCTAAAGAAACCCCATGCAACCTTTTGGCTTTTAATAAACTTACACACTACAACAAAAGGTGTCCTTGTACACCAAGTGATTTCATTAGATTTTGAATGAATTCATTAACTTTAATAAACGGGGACTATATGGAAAGTAGTGAATTCACTGGTCGAGTAAATTGCACCCACATTTTGTTGTAGTGAGTAGAATAGGGAGATGGTCTGAAAAATCAGTCCCCCATGATTAAGTAACATTCAATGGAGGTATTATGGTACCCTTCCTCACCTTTGGGGGTGTAGAATTTGCCTAGTTAGGCGATTTTAACATTGTGTAATCTTAACATTGTTTAATCTTCTATTTTCCCATGAATAGCACAACCACCTTTTTGAATCAAATCCATTTTGAACATTAAGATGGGTTTTCAAGTATTCCCAAGCTAGCCATTCTACTTGTGAAATGAATCACCCACATGAATTAGACTTGTCCTTCTTGTTTTCCACCATGTTCCAATCTCCATTCAAAATCCATTTACAATTTTGATAGAGTTTATGGACCATAGTTGCCCACAAATAGTAGCATTCCTTAGGGCTATTAAATGCATAGACATTGACTACCCCAACATCACCTTCTATCAGCTCTCTTAGTTTAATCCATTAAAATCGATTCCCCAATAGGTTATTGGCCTCTACTACCATGGCACTTAACTTATTGGAGATTAAGGTATAAATTCCACCGTTGCTAGCCCCTTTATCTCAATTGGAGTACCAAGAGTGGCCTTTGTGTACCATCCATTAACAATGCGTCAAAGTTGGCAAATGAATAAAAAATCCTCTTCATTTTTGCCAATTTTGCTCTTCCTAACCTTCTTAGCCTTGCCTTCTACTTGATAGGGGGCCGTTTTGGATCATTCCCTTGGGTCGGCTTGTGAGCGAACAATTTGGCTAAGTGGAGTGAATCAATAACTTTATTATTTTCTCCCCACCATCCATAATACCACTAGGGAAAACTATAGAACTAAGAACCATTTCAAAACCTTCCTTGGGTTCTTTAGTTCCAACTTCCCCAATTATGTTTTGTATGTCCCTTAATGACAACCTTTGGAGCTCTACTTGGCTCTTGTTCCTTTGTAGCCCTTTCTCTCCCATTGTCATCTCCACTTTTTGGAGGATGTATTGTGCATGAGTGTAACTGAGCTTGGAGCTTTGAGCTTGTAGCTTGTAGCTTAATGTGATTTTAATCCACCTACAAGGATGAATGTGTCTGTTAGACCCACCCAATGAATTTGTGGGTGTTTTTGGGTATTTAATTGAAAATCGATACAAATTTGAACACCTCAAGTTTGTTAATGGTTAGTGACAAATAGTCACTTTAAAATATGGGGAAAATAGTTAAACAAATAGTATACAACTTCTTTTTAAGAAAAACAAATAAATACAATAAGCAACATTGTAACATCTCTAAAGCTAGCAGTCAAAACAATAAGTAAAAAAAGACAATTTCAACACAATATAACAAATACTCCTTGAGCAAAAACAAAAATTTCTTTCATTATATGAACTTCAGAGCACAAAAATTACATTACAACTACATAAAAAAACAAAGATAAAAAATTAAAAAAAACCCTTTGAGCTTTCCCAAGAGACACTATGCCAAAACATGGCAAATATGACTAGATCCATGACTATGTTTGTACTCATAAATACCATTCATGACTACATGATTATGTGATCCATATGGATACGTCATTTATCCACTAGTTGTATTTTTGTCCTAGTCATAAATCCCAGGAATATATTATGTATTTATAAATTGAAATATATTTATAAATGGCCATTTAGTAGGTAGGTAGTAATGGTAAGGTAGGTAGGTAGGTAGGTAAGTAGGTAAATAGGATCCTATTTATTTTTTAGTGACAAGCCTTTTTTATTGGCCTATCACAAGTGATATTTACACTTTGAATATATGTAATGCATGTGTTGTGTGTAGACTAATACTTTTTCACCTACTTATATAATTTACAAAGTTGAACTTGTTAACGAAGGATATGGGATAAATCTATAACATTATCCCACATTATCTTTTGTTTCATACAAAAGTACCCAACTTTGACCATTATTATCTTTTTCATACTTTGTCCATATGGAAAAAATTAAAATAAATCATTTAAAAATAATTTTCCAAGATCTACATATGAAGTAATTTGATTGAAAATGCATTTGAATCTTTACTATTTCATACATTTGAACAACAATGATATTTTGAAGCTTTCTGCGTTTTTTTTTTTCCATAAAATGATTTGAAAACAATAAAATATGTTTATAAACATATTTTTAAATCAACATGGTATGTATATATATGTATGTACGTATGCATGTATAATATTGCCGCAACTTTTTTAAATGTATGAAATCAATAAAAATGGTATAAATGTTGTGGCTTTATTTGTAATTATAAATAATATTTTAAAAGAACATATGTTATTTATGAAACATATGATATTATTTTCAACATTTAAAATTTTTATACATAGTAAGAAAATTCTTTAAATGTCATAATTTTAATCAAAGTTTATTGTGAATAGTAAATTTTAATCTTATTTTAATTTTCTTTCCAATTCATTAAATTTTTTAAAATATAAAATATTTTAAGAATCCAAGTTGTATGACCGAATACTTTGATAAATTACTAAAGATCAACTTTTATATTTTTTGTTACCCATCGCATGGAAACATGAAAAACAACGCCAATTTGGGGCATGTGCATTTCTTTTGAAATTCATTGGATATCACTAATAAAAATATATTTTGTTATTTAAAGTTGAAAAATTAAAAGAAAATATTCGTTTAAATAAACCTTTGAAGAAGAGTTTCAACTTAAATGTTTTAATTATGTCTTAGGCATCAATTTGTATTTAATTTTATGGTTTCAAGAACTTTGGCCATTTTTGGGTTCCAATAACAATAGGTAGTTTAAAGATATCTAAAGATATTAATGATGAATGAAAAAAATCATTTATTCACAATGCAAATGAATGCTTACATTCATCCCCATGTTTGTTTCTAGGTTTATATGTATAACATTCATTTTGTGGTTAGATTTTTGGGTTTTACTTGCATGTGTATAAGGGAAAGACATTTTACCATCCCAAGTTCCAATTCTAGGCTCTAGGCTTAAGCTCTAGGGCTCATGCAATAGCTTGCCTCCCACTCCTTGTTGGGATTCACATTGTATGTCGTTTAGGGGTATCTCATTTTGTGCCCGTGGGCATCACACAATCCTTTGCTACCTCCACCTGCTGCCAGCCAATTGCTCCCTCTTGCCCCTAACTAATCCCTTCTAGGGCCTCCCCAACTTGTTGTGTTGTTGCTTTTGGCTGAGTTCTATCATCCAATGTTTTTAACTTTAAATCTTATTGTGGGGATTCTTGTTCAACCTCCTTTTCATCCCAGACACCTTATGCAGTGACCACACCATGTTTCCCTCTTTCTCAGTTTGCCCCTTTGCTTCTTCAAGTCCAATGTTAGTACCTTTTCCATTTAATCCTAAAGCCTGAACACTCCTATCTCCATGCATCCCTACCTGTGATATTGCATTGGCATCTCCCTTGCTTCTGTTATCTACACTTGGTGAATTCTAGAAATCCTTGCCCCTTTCCTTTACCCTTGCTACTTGGGCTTGTTTGGTTGTCCCTCCTCGAGTCTCATGTCCTTCTACGCCTTCATGCGAACCTACTACTAATCCAATTAGGTTAGTCATTGGCTCCCATGCAGGTGGTGGCTTCCCTTTCCTACCCATGCTTTTCTTTTTGTTCACCACCTCAATAAACCCCTTGGTATCAGCTGTGAGGACCTTAGGCTTTAGATGTTCTAGTGCCACTCCCTTGTTTAATCGATAATCTCCCGCAGTGCCTTCCTTAGGGTTGGGCTCCAGTTCAAACTCACCCCCTTGTTTGTTGCTTTCTAGCTCACTAGGTATGGCACCTCCCTTCTTGGCCTTGTTGGGTTCCTTTCCCAAGGCATATTGAACCCCCTTTCTGTGTCCATTGTTATTAGCCTCCTTCCTTTTAGCTACAATAAGCAAGGGACAATCCTTAACGTGATGGGAGAAATCCAAGCAAAACCTCCACCTGATCAGTAAATAGTCGTAGTAAATTAGCACAAAAGCCACTTCTCCCGTCACGTCGTTCTTCACTTCTACCGAAGTCTCCCACCCTGCCCCAGCTTCTAGCGCAACACAAAACCTTTGTTCTGGAGCTTGGATAGTCTCTTTGTCAAAGCCCAGAAAGTTGCCAAGGCTTGCGGCAATCTCCCATCCCACTGCTCTGAATACTATAGGGAGCTTCCATAAAGCGACCCATGTCAGATCTTCATTCCCTTGGGATTTTTTGGGTTAAATCCTGGAAGGTACACATCCCCAAGTTAGTTTTAAACAGAATGAACATTAGGATCTTGATCTGCACTATACTTTGTCCATTTGTTTTCAACAGAAAGAACCCTCTCACATGTAGCTCTGGAGCCAAGTGTCGTCACACTCACAAATGTCGCCCACCTTCCTCGTTTCCCCGAACCCACTCCTTGCTCCCCAAACCAACCCTATATCCAATTTTTGAAGAGTTAAATATGACCTGCAAGTGTGACCACATTTTCAACTGATTTTTCCTTCCAAAATCTGGTTTTTTGATATTTTATTTGAATTTGCAGTGACAAAAATCACTTGAAACTTGATATCTCCCTGACTTGACATCCTAAGTCCAAAACTTATGAAATAAATTCCATTAAGTCCTGCTCATTGAGATCTTTACAACAATACCAAATGCACATCCCAATTCCTCATACTTGAATCGAATGGTAGACTTTCAAGTGTGACCATGTTTTCAACTGATTTTTCCTTTCAAAACTTGGTTTTTTGTGGTTTATTTGAATTTCAATGACAAAAATCACTTAAAATTTAATACTTCCCCCACCCTATGTCCAAATCTTACAAAATAAATTTCATTAAAACTTTCTCCTTGAGATCTTTTGAACAAAACCAAAGGCACATCCCAATTCCTTTGAAATTTTTATTTATGATTTAATTTAATTTTCAATGAAAAATCATTCAATATTCAAAAACTTTTACACAAGTCCAAACATCATGAAACCAAGCCGATGCACCCCCTCAAGAGCTTTCCAAAGATATCAAGAACACAATCTCAAGTGGCCCGGGTTGATGGATCTCATAGTTACAAAACAAACCAACCTACTCCCTTCCTTCATAGATAGATAATCCAATCTTTGCTGGTTATGGGTGAGTGGCATTTAAACACTAATTCAATCCATACATTCAATATTTCCTGGTTATGTGTGGGGAAAGGGCAAACAATAATTCTACCCTGAATGTGACACATGGCAATAGCGCTTTTTGTTTCAAGTGAACCACTGGACCTCCTCTCAAGATCATTTAAGTTGCTATAAACTTTACAACCCGCCCATTAACTCTAGCCTACTCCAAAATAAGAGATAAACATCCTATGAAGATTGTTACCCCCACCATTATTGGACCGAACATCTCATAAAATGACATATTTTTACTTCATTAAAATATCTCATAGTTCCAAAAGCTAAATACACAAGTACCACAAATATGACAATTACAATTGTTATAAACATTACAACCAACATTTTTTTTTTCAAGTTTCTGTTTTTGCGTCACTGGCGAGTATCCAAAGAGGGATGTAGCATTAAATGGTAACCAGTCTTTAGGACCTGTCCCCAAAAAATAAAACAAAAATCCTTTACAGTTTGGTAACCTCCTGCAGATGGGAATAGAAATGTAACTAACCTGACTCAAAACTGCTCATAAAAAGAATTTTGTTTTCAAAGAAGAAAAATCTTGTAACAGAATATTCCATTTTTCAAAAAAAATAAAATGGCAAAACTGTGAATATTCTCACCCAAAAAAAAGCGCTGATTATAACCATTGGGTACTGCGATCAAATCAGGGCCTTTGAGTACAAATTCAATTCTTCCCAAGCTAAATATAGACACTGAGAATCCTCACTCTAGCAGGTGAAGGACCAAGTATGGATGCCGTTCAGTCTTGGCGATAAATGGAATTCAACCTCGAGGTTCGAACTCGCTGAGGCACTAGGCTGGCCAGTGGCCAGCAACCATAGAAGTTAACCGCGAAACGTTAGGAGTATTGTTTTTTTTTTGGGTGAACTTTCGCCAACTGGCAACAAAACAACAGCTCAGTACGACCTCTACAAAGGATTTTTTTCGCCATATTTCTTAGAAAAAAGGGAAAACAACACCAGATTTAGACAGTGAGTCCGTGTAGCTGGCTTAGATTTAGGTGGGATTCAGAAAAAACTCTACTGTCCGCCTAGGACAGTCGCCATTTAATGCAAATTAAAGCTTGGGATCCTCGCCAGTGCACCTACCTGCTGAATTTGACAAAAAAAAACCCCTGGTTAGGGGGAGCGAATACTCAAGCACTCGGTAAGCAGCTCCTAAGTCCTTAGTACATTCACTTAGATTATGTCTTAATTTAGTCTGTCAGAAACTTTTAAGAACTAAGTCAAAGAACTTTAGAGTACAATAACTGTTATGGTAGCAAAATCTGTGCTCACAAAATTATTGTTGTTGACATACTTCCAAACGTTTCTCACGCATGAGACAAGAGCTGGACAAGAGCCCAGCGGTAGCAACCACGAAACTGAGGAGCAGTGTTGTTTTTCTCAAGAGCCCACAGAAGTCTTTTATTTCTCAACAGAGTCTGCACTGCTTCCCAGAGACTCGAAAGCTTCTGTGCAAGGCCAGAGAGCTCTCTATTACTTTTGTCCACTAGGTTTTTTTTTAATTTATATTTATATTTGTCTGATTTCCACCTTTTAAAGGTGATTTTGTATTGTTGATCAAATTTTTAAAAAGAATAATGGTTTTTTTATTGAAGGTTGGGGCTGTTTTTAGGTCTATGATTTTTAGGGTTTTGTTGAAGTTTCATAATTGTCTAGTGATCATGGATCATATGTGTGTTGGAAGGGTTATTTTAATTTGGATGCTCCTTTCAATGACATTGGGTAATTCTTTGTTTTGCACATCACGAGCTAAAGATTTATTATTTCAAAATTTGTCACCTTCAATGTTTGGGGTTCAACCAATTTTGTGGACTTTGTTGAAAAAGAAGAAGAAACATTGTACTCAGTTGTTTTGGGAAGAACCAAAACAAAGAACTCATTGGGAAATGGTGGAGACCATTGTATGGCATACAACACCTGAAATGAAAGATAGAAAGTATTTAATGTATTATTGAATGACATTTGATGCTTTCAATGTTTTGGTTGAAGAATGAACACTGTTTTTTTAAGTCTAAATGTTTTAATCTTAGGAGGCTACAATTAGAAGTAAAAGTTAGGAAAATTGTTGCAATTGTGTTGTATAGGTTTGCTCATGAGTTGAGCCCAAAATATATGTCAAATAGATTTGATGTGGGTGCATATACTATACACAAGTATGTGAACATTGTGTGTGATGTGTTTTGTAATCAAGACAAGCTTTTTGACGAGTACATCAAGACCCCAACCAGAGACCTCTTGTTGCACATCATACAACAATTTGAAGACCTTATAAGTTCACCAGACATATGTGGTGTTATACATGGCACACATATCCCATTACTTAAAAGGCTAAATAAAAGGTATATTATTGCAATTGCAAGTTACTACAATTGAAACAAGCTTCATAGCATTGTTTTACAAGCAAATGTATTAACATAGAAGTTGTTTTGGAACGTTTGTGTTGGCCAGCTTGGAGGAGTTCATGATGGGGTCAATTCAAAACCTTTAATTTGTATCATGATTTATGAACTTGATGGATTTTACAAGAGCCAAAAGTGACCATTCAAGGTGTGAAGATCACATTTTATTTGATTGGTGATTTGCATATCCTTTACATATTTATTTACAAAAAAAAGTGGAAATCTCATAATTCAAATGATGTAAAAAAAGATACAATAGTAGGATGAATTCTACAAGGGTTATTATAGAAAATGTTTTTGGGTCATTAAAAAATGGCGAATATTGAAAAATTTCAAGTCTAGTGTTAACAAAGCCCCAACACTTGTCGTAACTTGTTGTGTTACACAATTCTTGTGAGATGTGGAAAATCTCCAAGCCTGGTTGTGTGAATGATGTACCAAAAAAGGATAACTTTGCAAGATTTAAGATTGATAGGTTATCAACCTTGAGGGATGGAAAGCAAGCAAAACAAGCATGAGAATTAATGAAAAGGGCTTTGCTTGAACAATGGTTAATAAATCATCCAAAAGGGTCTTGATTCTATGCATTGTACCTTGAACATCAATTGAAATATAATTCATTGAACATTATACAATGGCATTGCTTGACATTGATATGGTCATTATTTTTCACTAAACATGATGTCAAATGCTACCACCTATAGATGAACTAGGCCCTACTAGAGTTCTAAAGCTTTAAAACTTTTTTAAAAAACAACCATTTGCAATGAACCTTCTAATAACAATTTCCTCCCAACTTTTTCACTCTTTAGAACTTGGGTTGTATTCTCCTTTGTCATTTGCATGTTTAAAAGCTCTAATTCCTTTGTTGGCTATGAATATTCTTTGATAGCTTCTGCAATGGAAAAAGACTCCCCAAATAAACGTTATTTTTTGCTTATACTTTTCTTATTGGGTTTGCCTTTAATGCCAAGTAAATTACATGCCTTTGTTTTAAGTGAGACTATATCAAATGTTTGGTCAAATATGTGGTCTGGTGTGACATGATCATTATTATCAACAAAAATTAAGGTTTGACATTCAAAGCTTTTAGGTGGTTTTCTTTTTATAATAGAAGTATAATCAATGATCATCCAAGTTTACCACTTGAGAATGTGATAAATGAGAACCTTGATCAATGCCACCAACTACACCTATCATTTTTAATGTTCCCCTTATAATGCTATGAAACTTTTCATACCATGACCAAGAGGAAAAAATAACACATGTTGCATTGCACGCTTCATATTCTTCATGATATTTCTCTCTCATCTTGGTGATTTTGTCTTGAAACTACTTCCAAGTGCATGACACTTCATGAGGGAATGCTACACTGATTTTATCCACAAGTTCTTTCCAATTCTTTGGCTAGGTTGCTTTCGATACTCACAATGTTTCTCCTCCCACAAATCAATCATCATATAGAGTTTTCCATTAATCCACAATCTCTTATCAATTTGAAGCCTAACCCCAGGTTTAAGGGCACTCAAGCTAGCATTCACATTCAAGCCCAAAGGTTGAAAAAGATACCTCAAATTCACTATTTGAGAAAACCTTAACTCGAATCCTTAAAACCCTTGAAAATAATTAATGTTGAACCCTTGAGAATAATGTCCTTCTAAAAGATAACCCATAAAACAGTTTGGCAAATTGTCCTCCATTTTTTTCCTTTAAAAATCACCAATAAATTTATATTAAAACATAATCAACTTGTATAGTTCCTCTTTTCACTCTTGTTCTGGACTATTTGCACTTTGGATTAACTCTTGTTACTCTTTGGATTGTGGATTTTGCCCAATTTTTTTCAAAATTTGAAAATAAGTGAATACAAAGGAAGCAATGTTCTAAAAATCCCTCCAATGAAAAATTTCGAAATAAACTTTTGAAATAAGGGTGATACGTTTTCCATGTTTATATTTATTAAATAATCAACACAAGAAATGAATAGGGATGAAATTAAATGAACCTAATTTTTGTGGGTTGAAACTTTGAATTTCATCAATTAAAATATATCCATAAACACATGGATGGAGCAAAATAATTACTTGGATGAAAATGTAATGTATATTACAAGTTTAAGATTTCATGGCAAGTCTAAAAAGTTTGAAGATGATGTCCATTGAAAGTTCTAGGAAAGTTGGTTTGTAAAGATGTCTTGAGCAAATTAAGTTGTTTTCAACAATGTAAGCATCCTATTTACAATCACTTCTACCAAAGTGGGGCGCAATTTATTAGGTTAAATCACTATGGGACCTTAAAAGTGAAATAATTTCATTGCATTTTATTAATTTCACCCTAGTGAAAGTTATGTCATTATAATATCACTATGTAGACATCATGTTTCATTACTAATTAACATAATTCACTATTACAATATACTATAGTAAATAGATTTATTTCTATGTTTTAAAAAAATTACATTTATGCTAATTTATGATATACCCTATATTATTTTAAGTTACTTTAGTTATTCTAACTTATATTTTACGTTATTATAGGCTATTATAAATTATTGTACCTTAAATTATTATATGTTATTTTACCTAAAGGTATCTTAACTAGCTTATTATAAACTTTTAAATTATTATAAATTAAATTATTCAACTAACTTTAGTCTACGCCCTAGGTTATTTTATTTAAAATTAATATATGTTATTTCAAGTTATACTTTAAGTTATTCAAGGTCATTTTACTTTATTTTATTATAAATTATTTTATCCTAAGTATAATAACTTAAAATAATCTATATATATATAATGACCCAAGGTAAAAATAACTTAGAATAAAAATAATAACCTATGAAAAATAATTTTAAATACCCTACAATATAATAACTACCAATAGCCTATGATATTATAACATAGAATATCAAACAATAATTTACAATACAATAATCACCAATAGCCATTAATATAATGGCCATTAATAAAATAACCACCAATAGCCATTAATTTAGTGGCCATTAATAAAATAACCACCAATATCCATTAATATAATAGCCACCAATAGGCAGCAATAGAATAACCACAATAGAATAACCACCATAGAATAACCACAATAGAATAACCACTAATAGAATAACCACCAATAGAATAACCACCAATAGCCACCAATAGAATAAATACTAATGGCCATTAATAGAATAACCAATAAAAAATATTAATAGCCACAAATAAAATAGGTACCAATAGCCATTAATAAAAGAACAACTAACAACCATATATTAGAATTTCTTAATATTACCAAAAAAATCTAAGGTGAAATAATTTATAATAGACAAAAATAATTTAAGGTGAAATAGTCTATAATAATTTAGAATTTTCAATAATAACATAAGGTGAAATAACCTTCAATAGCAAAAAAAATTTATAACAGTTACAAGTAGTCAAAACTGAAATAATTTACAATAGCCAAAAATAGAATTAAAAAACCAAAAAAAATTACAACAACTGAAAATAGCCTGAGGTGAACTAAATTAAAATAACCAACAAAACATAGAATAATCAAAAGTAGCCTAGGGTGAAATAGCCAACAAATAACCAAAAATGATTGAAAATAACCATAAATAATGTAGGGTGAAATAATTTAAATTAATGAAAAATAGTCATATAATAATTGAAAGCAGCTTAACGTAGGTAGTATTATTATATTAACCAAAATATTATCCATTTATTAATTAATTTTTTTTCAAAAGAATGGTCATTGAAATGTTATTGAATAATGATATCCAACATTTTTTTTGTTCAAATGATTTTAAACTTTCAAAAGGAAATAAATGTAATTATGTAAATTATTAAATTTTTTAAAAAATAAACTCGGATCATTTCATTTAAACAAAATCTCAATAAGATATGAATTTTTTAAGTTTATGTTTTTGTAATGTTTAAAATGAAGTATTTGATAAATAGAATGTAATGTAACATATTATCATAACAAGTGTGGTGGCTTGATGGTAAAGGTGTTTGCCTAAACCCATTCCAAAGGTCAAGGGATTAAACCTCATGGGTGATGTGTGTGATCAACAATGGTATGTTAACCAAATATTTTCCTATCAAATTCTTGGAATAGGTGCCTAGGTTGATTATGTGGCCTACCTATTTACCTAGGCTATGTTTTTAACCTAACATAGATAGTAACACGTGTCAATAAATAATAAGCTTTAAAAATCATGAGAATATCAATAATATTATATATTAAATAATTAAAATTTAATTAATTTTCATATTGGTTAGTTAATTAATTAGCAAGTGAATGGTTTGATAAATTTGTCTTTCATTTGAAAATAACCTTGTTTCACTAGGTACTAGTGAAACAAGTCATTATTCGTAGCAACTAGTCCCCGTTCATTAGGGGGTTAAACAATTTCATTAGGTAAAAATGTTCAAATTCACTCAAAATCTAATGAAACCCAGCGTGAATTAGAATGCATTTCCTAGTAGATGAATGGAGTGCATTGTGTGCACAAATATGTTATGGAAGGAAAAGCTAGTCATTCAAAAGTGGGATTCATTAGAAAAATATGTTAAGGAAAAAAAAACCAAAATTTAAATAAACGTTCATGGGTGCAAAGTGTACACATGTAAGGAATAAGCCAAATATGCAACCTTGAAACACCCCACCATGGAATAACATCAATTCAATGTGGTTTCAAAACACAAGAAATTATCAAAATTTTATTTCTATGTTTTTGTTGTTGAGCAAATGTAGACCTTTGATAGACTATGACAATTTCAAAGCACATTTTGATCTTTTTAAATTCAAAAGAAACCCAAAGAAACATTGAAGTGATTCCACCAATTGGGATACAATAGATTACAACCAAGTTTTGAAGGTCATTATAAATGCCACTAACACTACAACTATTGCAACCCTAACATTAGGTTTGCAACTAAGTGTGGAGTGCAAGGGCACATGAAGCCAAATGAATGTGTTTGGGAGTTAAACACACCCTCACAAGTGGGGGGAAATGTAAGAGAATAAGCACAATGACTCCCAAGTGCACTCCCACTTTAGGAATTACACTCATGCAAGAAGCCTGAATGTTCAAGACTTTAATTTAAAAGGTAAATAAGCACCAAATGGGGTCCCCATGATATCATTGGAAAGGTCTTGAAGTGTAAATGTTAAAGTGCCCTCGCATTGTTCATTTAGATATGAAATGCATGAGTTATGATCAAAAGAAAAGTCAAAAGTCAAATTGGGAATTCCCTTAAAGCAAGGGTCAAATCATCTCCAATTGGGGCATGCAATACACCATTGGAAAGATCTTTTAAAGGTTATAAATTATCTCACTTTTATGTTAAAAAAAGACTTGATTTGAGGAAAATATGAGCATCCAAAGTTTTAGCACAACAAAAGTCCCAATTTTGGGATTCCCACTTGGGAGTCCCAAGAAAAAAATTCATTTGGATGTAGCCCCCATAGAGAGTCACATAGTATACTATAGGGAGCAAAGTGGTGCCTCTTCCCAAAGGTTGTGGGTTGTGTAAAGCTTGTTTTTGAAATTGTCCTTACTATGTCCACTACATTATTTACATTCAATTTGCATTAATTACCCTCTTTCCTCAATTGTGTAGGTTGATTTTGGTTTGAACTTTTGCTTGTGAATTCGTCCTAGTCCCATTTCAAAGCCCCAACATGCCTTTCTACCCTTGAAGTGTTACAAATTAGAAAATGTGCCCTTATTCTTTCTTTCTTTTTTGTTGTTTCACTCTAGGACGCACATTTGGGTTTCATAAGGAGTTTGGGGGTGTGTCAACTACATAAGTTGCATTTACAACCAATAAAACCACTAATGTTGACGATCAAAATTGGGGGTGCATTATCTCTATTAAGAGACATTCCCCATGTAACAAATGGTTGATTTTTTCATTTTCTCAAATTATAAAATTAAAATGATGTTGAAATTTTTAAAGATGAACTTGGGCAACAATCTTCTTAATGTATTATGAAAACATTTTGAAAAGTTGGAAATGAATCCATAAAGAATATGGAATAACCAAAAATATGTTTAATGTAGTGTAACAAATGTTTTTGCTATTTAATGGAGTCCTTACATGTCTTCAATTTTTTTTCAATAACATATTTATGAGTTTTTTAATATACATTTTTATAAAAATATAGTGAAATTTCTTATTAGGTCATCACAATTTTTTTATAAAATTATGTTGACATGTAAATTATAATTTTAAAATTATTCTCCTTCAATGACCAATCATATTCAATCACATCACTTTGATCAAATCACCCATTCCCTATAAGGACTAGGTCAAATGAATGTATGTGACTCCTTGTGGAGTGAACACACCTTACTAGGGTTCAATCCATTTATATGTGTCAAAAGTCTACTACCAATTTTTTTTTACTATTAATTATGGAAATAATTGTTGACAACTTTAATGAACAACCTCTCAAAAGTTATGATCCACTATTTTAAAGATTCATGGAAGGATTTTGGGAAATTTTTTTGCTAAAAAGCTGGTTTATTTTTGGGCAAATGGAACTAGTTTATTTTAGGGAGTGCAAAATGAAATTATAGTGTAATTACAATGGGACTATGTGCCATTCATTATGGGTATGCATTGCATGGATCATAAGTGTAATTTGGGAATGTAAACACTCTTTGACATGTTAACAATTGCAAGGTTAGAAAACTTCATGTAACTTTTGTACTTGTACTTTGCTAAAAACACAAAAATGCAACTATAGTATATTAAAAATTAGTTCAAATTATGGATTTGGAAGGAAACAAGATCTTGTACAATGTGAAGACACATTATATCTTCATGTTATCACTAGCACAAAAAACATTCTTGGTGAATATCACCCATTTTTTATGAAAATGGTTGTGGATTCACCAAGGGAAATTAAGGTGAAAACACAATAGACCCCATGGAAATCTTTTATGTGAAAATTTGACACTACTTGCATCAAAATTAATATTGCTTGGGGGATATTATGTGACGTAACATTAATTTTTCTTACCTTATTATTATCTTGATAAGCTTCTGTTTGGTCGAGTCCCTCCCTAGCCCTCTAACGTTGAGGGAGACGATTGTGAGGGGTCGTTTAGACATGTGTTTGGGGCGCTAGGGCGGCCTGCTGGCCGATCGATCCCAAGTGGTGGTCTTGGACAGACTCTGAGTTGAGTTGGGCTCCCTGGGTTGTTTGTCCATCCTCAAAATTGAGAGAGGTAGCCACTCGCTGGGGCTCCCACTTGGAGAGATCTAGCTTAATGAACCTTTTCTTTCTGATAGCTTGGGGAGATGCCATCTGACTGGCAACTTCGCTCATGCGCACTTGACGTTCTGTGCTCAT